>k87-225652_pt1 | contig 53031 bp, 57 predicted proteins | sample MGYA00084031_6733416 | MGnify analysis MGYA00084031
CCCTGTCCCCGGCGGTCCTGTTAACAGCACGCCTTTCAATGGACGGATGCCGTACTGGGCGATTTGATCCTTGTGCTTCAAAAAATCAAGTGCTTCCTTCAGTTCGTTTTTGGCTCTTTCCTGGCCCCCGATCTCCGCAAACTGAACATTCGACTTGGGAACCACATTTTTCGTTTGCTTGCCTTTGCCACCGAACGATACATTTCCTTGGCTTTGTCGGACGACCAAAAAATAAAGGGCGAGCAGAACGACACCAAAGACGAGAAGGGGCGTTACATTGATGCCTAAAAACCAGAGAAACACCAGTATGGCCGGTATTGCTCCGCAGACGATTTCCTTACCCACGAACTGCCACCTCGCTTCCGGACGAACGAGGGACGATCGCGTAATAGTCGTCTGCCCCTCGCTTCAGGTATACGTATACATGCTCTGCATCCATCTGCGCCATCGCTTGGTCTAATTGATAAGCTGTTTTCCATTCGCCCACCAATTGCGGAATCCGGCTGTACTGATGCAAATCAACGGCTTCCGTGAACGAAAACAAGCCGTTCATCCATACCTTTTCCAGCTCTTTTGACTGGTTGCCAAGAGTGACCTTAATCTCTTTGCCCCCTGCCATTTCTTTTGCTTGCTGCATCAGCTTGCGATATTCCTGCGGGAACAGCTCCGGATGCGTTACATTCAAATCTATTTGGATGTGATCTTTTCCCACGTGTAGATGAGCCAGCTCTGCCGACTGCAATTGTCCGATCTGGGTGCGGATAGGCTCTTCGACCTCTATTTTCTGATATAAAAACCAACCGCCGAACAATAGCAGCAGGGTCGCCAGCAGTGAGAGTCCGATTGCCCCTTTGCGCATTTGCACAGTTTTCCCCCCAAACTATCTCAGAATGCTATGGTCTATCAACTTTTTCTCTTTTTGTCAACGGTTTTAGTATATCATACTGATATATTATTTTTTGCTTACAGTTGTTGGATGGAAATGAAAAAAGCCCTTCCGAAAATGGAAGGGCTATCTGACTATTTTGGGAGAAACGACGTAAGAGGTAAGCAGGGCACCTGTAAACAGATCGTAGTGCAAATAATGAAAACGGCCCTGTTGGTCCTGCAACGTTACTTCCCAAAAGCGATTCTTTTCGTCAATACCCGGAACGATATGGCGAATCGCTCCATCTGGAAATCCTTTTTTAACGGCCGCTTCCACGCTTTCACGGGTAACGGCTTTTTCCAGAGAATCAAATGCGACTGTTTCGGCCGTCAACCAGACCACCACAGGGGTGCCCGCCTGGTTTTTTCCCAGCACTACCGCATAGGATTGATTCCCGCGATACTCGTCTATGGAATCGATCTGCGCGACTGTTGTCCGCTCCTGGACCCATTGCCGTACCTGGGCCTCAAAATCATCCTGCTTCCCCACAACGGTTGCGCCCAGATGATAGGCCGAGCCCAGAACGAGCACAAGAATAACGGCGATTACTCCTGCAACGATTTTTACATACACCGGTAAAACTCCTTTATCCCCTTACATTACAACCGAAAGCGAAGCTGATCCTGCTTGAGTCCCGCAGCTGTCTCCATTTGCAAATAGATCTCCAATTGCCGCAATTCACTTGTCGGTCCATCGTACCATAATTGGTACTCGACTGCAATCTGATTGGCCAGACGCTGAGTCATATCCTTGATCGGAAAGGATGGTCCGAGCCACATGGACAACAGATCGGTCACCTCTGTAGAAGGCACGCTGAGACGATAGCCTTGCCAGCCCTGACCGGAACCATCTGCGACCGGAAGCGGCGCAACCCGCTCCAGCTTGCTTTTCAAGATAGCCGCATGCTGCTGGGGCGTATATAGCGAGTATGGCAAAGCCTGGTGGTCTTGAATTTCTCCGTCAATCGTGACATTGACCTGTTCCGCTTCTTTTTGCAGTTCAAAGCGATGTCCGGCTATTTCCCCGGCCAGCTGAAAATTTTCACCCTTGTACTTTCCGCTCAGAACGTAATCCTTTACGAAAACGGAGAATGGCCGCTCCGTATCTTTGGTTACCTGATCCAGCAAACTGGCAACGATCGCCCGGTCTGCCTCTTCTCGCTGTGTCGTCGAGATTACATGCGCTTCTTTTATATCCAGACGATTGTGAAGTTCTCCAAGCAAGGTGCCCAAGGCAAACAGGACGAGAAATAATGACGGAAGCCACCAGAGCTGTTTGGGCTTAATATACAAGTCCGTTCACCCCTGTCCCTTTTTCCTTATGCGTATGAATTCTGGGAAGGTTTTAGAACAGGACGGAAAACTTGCTAAACATACGACCCGGCACCTGGGCCATACTACAGATACACCCCGAGGAGGTGAGCGCGTGAAGCTGTCAAACCAAACGACATCTCCTGACCTCTTAGGGTCTATGCTGCAGGATTATCGCGTCTCCTGGGCAGCATTGTCTTCACCTCTAAGAGCATCGTCTCACTCATCCCCACTGGAATTTCGCCATACCTCGCTTGCGGAAGTATGGCGAAAATAAGTCGGCATGGTGACCAATCAAAATCCCTCTACCTACACCTACAACCTTTCTCCTGTCCCCCATGACAGGAGCCTTTTCCCTTATCGCTTCAATTGCTGAAACATCCGGTTGGCTTCAAAAATAACGCGCTCCTCGTCGACGGTGAGAAGCTCTCTGTTGCGCATCAGGAAAGAACCGGCCACAATCGTATCCTTAACATCGCGGCCATTTGCTGCGTACACGACATGGGACACGGGATCATGAGCCGGATGGAAATGCGCCTGATGACTGTCAAGCACAATCAAATCCGCTTGTTTCCCAGTCTCGATCGTTCCGAGTGTATCCGGCTGGAATACGCCCTCTGCGCCATAACGGGTTGCCATGCGCAGCGCTTCCTCGGCTGGAACTGCGACGGGGTCGTTGTTTACGCCCTTGTGCAAAATGGCAGCCAGCTTCAGCTCCTCAAACAGGTTGAGGTTGTTGTTGCTCGCGCTGCTGTCTGTTCCGAGGGAAACGTGAATCCCTTTTGCCAGCATTTTCGGTACTGGCGCCACTCCACTTGCCAGCTTCAGGTTGCTGACGACATTATGCGATACCTTCACGTGATAGTTTGCCAAGACGTCGATCTCTTCATCCGTGAGGTGAACGGCGTGGGCGAGCAAAGTTGGACGATTGAAGACACCCAGCTTTTCCAGGTGAGCAACCGGGCGAACCCCATAATCCTTTACATTCTGACCAACTTCCCACTCCGTCTCCGACATGTGGATATGGATCGGCAGAGACAGCTCCTCCGCTTTTTCCACAATTTGTGTGATAAATTCCGGCGGGCAAGTGTACGGAGCATGTGGAGCCATCATGACGGTCACGCGTCCATCCGCCTGGTTATGCCATTCACGGGCGAAAGAAACGGCATCCCGCAGCTTTGCCTGACGCTCTTCCTCGGAGCAAAGGCCGATCATTCCGCGGCAGAGACGCGCTCTCATCCCGGACGCTTGCACGGCTTTTGCCACTTCATCCATATGATCATACATATCGACGAATGTCGTCGTACCGGTCCGAATCATTTCGATAAGGGATATGTATGTGCCCCATTTCACATGCTCGGACGTGAATTGTGCCTCCAGCGGCCACATTTTGTCTTCGAGCCACTGCTGGAGCGGCAAGTCATCCGCATAACCGCGGAGCAGCGACATTCCTGCGTGCCCGTGTGTATTGATGAAGCCTGGCAGCACATAATCCCCTTTCAGATCAATCACTTCGTCATAGCCGGAGAGATCATCGGGGGTCGGACCGACGTACGTAATACCCGCTCCTTCAAATCCGACAGCTCCGTCCTGAATCACTTCATTTTGGTCATTTGCGGTAATTACCGTTGCATGGGTCAATATGGTCTTTTTCATCGTTACACTCCATTCTTACGTCAAGTAATAAGCAAGGCTCTGCAAACTGGATGTCACATCGGCATAGTGGATCCTGACATCGCGTTCGGTGCGAATCGTGGTGGGAGCAAAATTCAAAATCCCTTCAATCCCGGCCTCAAACAGCAGGTTGGCGACCGACTGGGCCGCCGCTGCTGGCACTGTTAGGATGGCAAGACGAATTTTCTGCTCTTTCACGGTCTGAATCAGCTCTTCCAGTGGCTGAATGGTGATTCCCGCGAGCACTTTTCCGCATTTGGCCGGGTCATTGTCAAAGATAGCCGCAATCCGCATGTAATCCTCTACCTGCGCATTGTAATTGCTAATGGCGTGTCCCAGATGCCCGGCCCCGATCAGCGCCACGCGAATTTCCTCGCTCAATTTTAAGATCTGACGGATTTTTTCTACCAAATAGTTCACGTCATAGCCGATGCCCTTTTTGCCGAAATCCCCAAAGGAAGAGAGATCTTTTCTGATTTGGGCAGGGTTGACGTCGAGATTTTTGCCCATCTGCTGGGAGGACACCGTCGTCACGCCCACTTGCTGCAGATAGCTTAGGTAGCGCAGATAAATCGGCAACCGGCGCACAACCGCTTCCGAAATCTTTTCACTTTTGGCCACGTACGGTCGATCCTCCTTACTTTTTTCTTTTCAAAACGCGATAATCCTTTCCATTGGAGAGGATCGTGATGGTTCCGTTCTGACTGGTAATGTAGGTCTCAACCCAGGATTCGCCGAGCCGCTCCAGCACTTCTTCCTGGCCATCCTTTAGCTTTTCTCTCGGCTTTCCGGTTAAAATGACCGCCACTTGCGGATCCACCTTGCTCAAAAATGGCTGCGAGGAAGCCTGATTGCTGCCTTGAGCAGCAACCTTCAAAACCGCTGCTTTCAATTGATCTGCGTGTTTCTCAAGCAGCCTCTCCTCGGCCTTTTCATTCATCGCACTGGCGAAGAGAAAAGACAACTTGTCATGCCGCAATTGAAAGACAAGGGAGTTGTCTTGCGGAGACAGGAACAGCGGTTCACTCGGGTGCAGGACCTGGAGCATCACGTCTTCGTCCAGTCTGATTGCTTCTCCGTCAGTAACAGTCACTGCCTTTTTTGCTGCTTTGAGCGGGGCCGCGTTGCGAATCGAAGACTCAATCGGACGGGGCAAAATGACGTTCTCTACAAGCACCCGCTCCACAAGAAAAGCGAAGCCCCCTGCGTGTCCCGGCAAATCATTTGTCAGGACCACGTAATCCAACCGGGTAATTTTCCGTTCGGTCAGCGCCGCAAACAAGCGGGGCCAATCCTCAGCGCTTCCGGTATCAACGAGCATGTTTTTTCCATTCGGCAATCGAATCAAGGTTGCTTCCCCGTGCGGCAGCTCCAGATAGTGGATGACAAGCCCGATGAATTCACTCTCGTCTTCACTTGCGAACGGATCTTCTACTTTTACCGCCTTTTGCAAGTGGTTGTCGATCGAGCAGCCGGGTATCAAAAGCATTGTGACAGCCAACACCAACAGCCAAGCTCTTCCCGCTTTCCACAGCATTTATTTTATCACCTATATCCCTGTGAGACTATTGATTCATTTTATGAATCAGACAGGGATTGCATGCCCCGAAGAAACGGAGCGATGTCTTCGCGCAGGGTTGTCCAGGGGCCTGTTCTCGTATCGAAAGGTGGGAGCGATTTGAGAAACGAGCGTCCGTAGCGGGATTCCACGATGCGTGTATCAAGCACGACAACTACACCGCGATCGTCCTGGTGGCGGATCAGTCTTCCGACCCCTTGTTTGAATTGGATGACAGCCTGAGGCAAAGCGATCGACATAAACGCGTTTTTGCCCTGCTCTTTTACCTGCTCTGCCCTCGCCTGATAAATCGGGTGGTTCGGCGGAGTAAACGGAAGGCGTACAATCACCAGACAGCTCAATGCCTCGCCCTGGATATCTACCCCTTCCCAGAAGCTGCTCGTCCCCAGGAGAACGCTGTTTGTTTCTCTCTGGAACATGCGCACCAGCTTTGTCCGGTTGTTGCTGTCGATTCCGTGTCCGAGCAGTGTATAAGGCTCGTTGTCCAGTTGTTCCTTCAAGCCTTGGTACACCACACGCAGCATCGAATAGGAGGTGAACAGGATCATTGTCCGGCCGCCTGCTGCCCTGATGGCATCCACGCATCCCTGAATCACGGCCTCGAGGTACTGCTGCTCGCTCTCTTTGCCCAATGTAGGCAGATCGGATGGAATCAGCAGGAGCCCTTGCTTTTCATAACAGAACGGAGACGGCAGCTGGAGTGTTCGGACGCGCTCCTCTGGCAGCCGGTCGAGCCCCATCCTTTCCAGAATATATGAAAAGCTGTCTTTGACTGTCAGCGTCGCCGAGGTGAGAATCACGCTTCTGCGCTCGTCAAAAAGCGGTTCCGCCAAGCGTGTTGCCACTTGCAGCGGCGCAGCATGAAAGTACACTTGCTTTTTCGGGGTGCGAGACTCGATTTCCATCCAGCACACATACTCATCATCCGGCTCCAGGAGAAAGAAGTGAACCATTTCCATCCCTTCTTGCCACTCCTTCAGCAAGCCTGCAGCATCGGTATGAAGACTTTGCAGTTCAAAAGACGGCTTTTCGCCGGATGGCATGGAAGACAAAAGCGATTCCAGGTCAGACGCGTAGATCGACATCGATTCGATTACCCGCCGGGCCGTTTTTCGGATTCGCTCGTGCTTGCCGGAAAAAGACAGCGTCTGGTAACGGACCGTATCTCTTCCGGTATCGGAGGTCTCTTCTCCTCGGTCTGCCGCCCACTGATACAACAACTGCGTCAGTTGCTGGGCCTTTTCCTTGAGCCGGAGAAAATGCTCATTCATGCTTGCCCGCACCGAATTGACAGCCGCTGCCTTCTCATTTCCTGGCCAAGCCAAGAGCTGCTCGGCAAAACGGTGGAGATAGCTGCCCTCCTCCGGATTGGCTCGCTCCAGCAAAAACAAGAGCTGGGCCGTCGAAAATTGCTTGCCCAGATGGTGGGTTGCCACACTCTCCAAATGATGGGCCTCGTCAATGATCGTGATGTCATGAGCAGGCAGGATTCTTTTCTCAGCCTGCAGATCGCTGACGAGCAATGCGTGATTGACGATGAGAACATCTGCTTCGGCGGCTCTTTCCCGCGCCTGAAAGTAATAGCAGCGGCTAAACCATGGACAATTCCGGTGAAGACATGAATCCGTATCGCTTTTCACCTGCTGCCAGTACAACTGGCCGGTTGACGGCATGCTTAATTCTTCGACATCCCCGGTCTCGGTCTGGGTCAGCCAGGTCACCATTTGGCCTTTCACCAGCCGGAGCTCCTGGCTGCTGCCTTCCATGGACTCTTCCAGACTCTGTTCAAATTTTCGCAGACAGAGGTAGTTCCCTCTCCCCTTGAGCGTGGAAGCCCGGAAGGAGAACGGGAGCGACTGCTGCAGCGCGGGGATTTCTTTGTGAAACAGCTGCTCCTGGAGCTGAATCGTATTCGTACTGATGACGACAGGCTCGCGCCGCTGCTTCGACCAGAGGATGGCCGGCAGCAAATACGCGAGAGATTTGCCGGTGCCGGTCCCCGCTTCCACTAGCAAGTGAGATCCCTTCTCCATCGAGTCAAAAATGGCCCGCATCATCGATTCTTGGGCCTCCCTCCGCTGGTACCCCGCAAGGTTGCGGGAAAATGCGGCTTCTTCCCCAATCATCTGTTCGATCATGTCCTCAAACGAAGAAGTGGCCGGCAAGCCTGGGCTTTCTTCCCTTTTCAGAGAAGCTTTGAGGCGTTCCGGCTTTTTGCGCAGAGCAAGCTGCCTGTACACATCCCATTTTTCGGAATCGTCCGGGTCTGACATCCCGTCAGCGTCCCGCCCGAGCGTATCCAACTGGTCCATCGATCCCCATTTTTTCATCTCAAAGAACCGCAAGAGCTCCGAAATATCGGAACGAAAAGAAGAGACCAGCATCTGCAGGCGTTGGATGGTCACCAGAGGCAGCTCATTTATAATGTCCAGCAGATGCAAAAACAGCTGGGCCGTAGCCAAAGCGTCACTGTCCGCCTGGTGCGGACGATCATGTTCAATGTGCAGGTCATCAGCCAATTCTCCCAACCGATAGCTGCCTTGCATCGGCAACAGGAAACGAGAGAGCTCGACCGTGTCCAGTACATATCCGTCAAACGTATAATAGCCCTGGCTCAGCAGGGCTTCTTGCAAAAACTGAAGATCGAAGCTGGCATTATGCGCGACGAATGCCCGTCCTTCCAGCATGCGAAGGAATCGCGGCAGGACCTCCTCCATTGTTGGCGCATCCGCTACCATCTCGTCGGTAATGCCAGTCAATTGCTTAATAAAAGGGGGAATCGCCTGTCCCGGATTGATCAGGGTGGAAAATGACTCGGTAATATGTCCGTCGTCAATCGTAACGGCACCGATCTGAATGATGCTGTCTCCCTGTCTGGGATGGCTCCCCGTGGTTTCGAAGTCTACTACGATGAAACGATTCAAGCTATGGTCACCTCGTACTTGCGCGGCCCGTATCGTGTCCGCTTCCCTAACACTTCGGCAAAGACCGGGAAATTTCCTGCTCCCTGATCAAGGATGCAAAAGTTCGCTCTCGGCTACGTGTTCCCCCAGCTTGCCTGCGCACATTTGCAGATAAAACGGTATTTCCCTGAAGTGATCGCTGTGCGGCAATACCCGGCGGAAATATTGTTCGGCCAGTCGCCAGTTTTCCTCTGCCAAGGCGATCCGCCCCAGGTGGTAGTATCCGAGTGATCGGACGTATGGATCCTGGTCTTCGGTAAACGGCTTTGCCAGTTGTTTGGCCGCCAAAATATCCCCCATCCATTCATAGGCCGTGATCATTCCCGATTGGGCAAGGCGATGATCCCGCTGCTTCAGCAAAATGAACCGGAAGGCTGCCAATGCCTCTTCGATTTTGCCGTCAAATAACAGCATCCAGCCATAGCTAAAGGTAAAGTCGAGCTGATCGGGGGCCAGGGCGATCGCCTTTTTCATCAATGTCAAAGCGCGGCGCGTTCCGGCGATGAGCCACGTGTTCCAGGCCAGCCCATGCCAAGCATGGCCGTCTTGCGGATAACGCTCGGTCAGGAAGTGATAGCAGATCTGTGCCCGGTGGTAATTCCCCAACGATTCATAGAGGGAGGCCATCTCCTGCAGCGTCGCGCTGTCAAGATTGCGGTTGGGCAGCCTAAGTCCGCCAGGCGGCGCCAGCTCCGCTGCCGGGTCGCTCATTTGCAGCAGACGGGCTGCCCGCAGCCAAAGCATCTGCGCTTCCCAATCCTGTTCTCCTTCATCGAGCACCTTCTCGATCGTCTCCATGGCCTCGTGGATGTATCCGTCTTCCAGATAGCACAGCGCCAAGTTAAACCAGGCATCCCGGTGATCGGGCTTGATCGAAACGGCTTCCTTGAACGCTTGGGCAGCTTCCAGCCACTGCCGTTCTTCGGCCAGGATGCATCCGATGGCATTATAGCTGATCGCCGTGACCGCAGGGGAGCTGGCCGATCTGCTAAGGAGGCGAAATTCCCGCAGCGCCGTTTCCTTTTCACCGCAAAACAAGAGACTGTACCCGTAATACAACCGCCCGCTTTCCCAGTCCGGAGACTGGTCTACCAGCTCGGCAAAACAGCGTTTGGCATCCTGGTACATCCGGAGGTGGTAAAAGCCCTCTCCTTTCCGAAACATATGCTCATATTCCCGATGCAACTCGAGGTGACCCTGCTTTTGCTGGGAAGCTGCTTGTGCCAAGGACTGCTCTTCGGCCGTAGTCGCGCCGTCTGTCAAAGCGGATTGCAAATCCTTCCACGCAGATGTGGAAGCGTTTTGATCTGCTTTTGGCTGTTTCCCCTCGGTCTTCGGCTTGTCCTGTGATGTATACGATTGTCCAGCAAGAGGCTCGCCAAAAGCTTCTTCCTGCTCATCATCCTGGCCTTCCATCTTTTTAATCTGCCGAATTGCAGCAGACAGCTTCTCTTCAAACTGCAGCCACAGATCGACGACTCTGTCGCTTACCTGGCGAAGCTGAAACAACTGATCAGCAAGCTGAAGCTTTTCATGCTCGGAAGCCGCCGGCCACCTTTGTTCAATTGTTTCCGCTTTTGTTTGCAATGTATCAAACCATTCTTCCAGCTTCAAAAAAAAGCCACCCCCTGTGAGGCGTGTGTAGTCTCATTGTTTCACAAGGGATGGGGCTCTATGCAGATTCTCCCGATTAATAGACGGTGGCGTGTACTTCCTCGGCGAGAAGCTGTGCAATTTTATTGTGCTCATCCATGATCGCAACCCGCGGTTTGTGGCTGCGGGCTTCTTCATCGCTTACCAGCGCATAGGAAATGATGATGACGATATCGCCGGGCTGCACCAACCGGGCTGCCGCTCCATTCAGGCAAATAACGCCGCTTCCCGGTTCTCCCTCGATCACGTACGTCTCCAGACGAGCTCCGTTGTTGTTGTTGACAATCTGCACTTTTTCATTCGGCAAGATGTCCAAGGCATCGAGAATGTCCTTGTCAATCGTAATACTTCCTACGTAATTCAGATTCGCTTCCGTTACCGTTGCCCGGTGAATCTTTGCTTTCATCATCGTACGAAACAAAGGGGAATCCTCCTTTTCCTGCATCAAACTGTCACAATCACGTTGTCAATCAAGCGTGTTTTGCCAAATCGCACAGCCAGGGCGATCAATACCCGGTCTCCCTTTTCCGGTGCTTCTGGCTTTGTCAAATCAGGGTATCGCAACAGCTCTACATAATCGATGTCCGCCAGCGGCTCGGCCTCGATGGTACGGATCATCTCATCCCGGACGCTATCGAGGTCTGCTCCGCTCGCCACTTTCTTTTCGGCTAGCTGCAGGCTGCGGTACAAGACAGCAGCCTGTTTTCGTTCTTCGGCGCTGAGATAAACATTTCGCGAGCTCATCGCCACGCCGTCTGCTTCGCGGACAATCGGGCAAGGGATGATGGTCACAGGCACGGAAAGATCCCGTACCATCTGCTCCACAACAGCAACCTGCTGCGCATCCTTTTGTCCAAAAAAGGCGTAATCGGGCTGCACGATCTGGAACAGCTTCAAAACGACTGTTGCCACACCGTCAAAATGACCGGGACGGGAGCGGCCGCAGAGCGGTTCCGAGACGCCTGAGACAGAGACGTTTGTTTTTACTTGCTGCGGGTACATTTCCCCTACACTGGGCGAGAACACAAAGTCAACACCGGCAGACGCCGCCATCTTCAAATCCCGCTCCATATCGCGAGGATAACGGTCAAAATCCTCGTTTGGCCCAAACTGCAGCGGATTGACGAAAATGCTCATTACGACGATCTCACAGTGTTTTTTTGCTTCATTCACCAAACTGAGGTGTCCCTCATGCAAGTAACCCATCGTCGGTACGAGCCCAACCCGTTTTCCCTGACGACGAGCTTCTTTCAGATGCTGCCGCAGCTCGGCAATCGTCACTACTTGCTGCATGGTCTGCATCATGACCGTAATCCCCCTCCTCCGTACAGCTTCGAAACCATTTCTTCTTTGGCATGAAAGACATGTTCCGGAGCGGGGAAACGGCGTTCCTTTACTTCGGATACATAATCACGCACTGCGTCCCGGATGGAAGTGCCGACATCCGCGTACCGTTTCACGAACTTCGGCTGCAATTGCGATGCGTACCCCACCAGGTCATGAAAAACGAGGACTTGTCCATCGCAAGAACTGCCAGCGCCGATGCCGATAACCGGAATGTCCAGTTTGGCGGAAATAAGCGCTGCCACCTCTTCCGGCACACATTCCAGCACGAGGGAGAAAATGCCTGCCTCCTGCAATGCTTCCGCCTCGTCCATCAGCCGGCGCGCCGCTTCCAGATCCCTTCCCTGGACCTTGTAGCCGCCTAATTGATGAACAGCCTGGGGGGTCAAGCCGATATGACCCATCACGGGTATGCCCGCCTGCACGCAACGTTTTACGAGCGGAACAAGTTCGGTGCCCCCCTCCATTTTGACGGCCTTTGCCAACCCTTCCTGCAAGAGCCTGCCCGCATTTTTCACGCCTTCTTCTACGGTACCGTGATAGCTGAGAAACGGCAAATCCGCCACGACGAACGCTCTCTTGGCCGCTCTGGTCACAGCTTTGGTATGGTGCAGCATGTCATCCATTGTCACTGGCAGCGTCGAGTCGTATCCGAGTACGACCATGCCGAGTGAATCACCGACAAGGATCATTTCGGCCCCGGCCTCTTCCACCAGCTTGGCTGAGGGAAAATCGTAAGCGGTAATCATGGCGATTGGTTCGCCCGCATGTTTTTTTGCGCGCAGATCAGACGTTGTGATCGGCGCCAGGTTGTTTGTCATCTCTCTCCCACCTCTACATGCGCCCTTTCCCGTGAGACCAGTACGGAAACAAAAAAACCTTCTCGCCGATAAAGGGAGAAGGTTGTCCACGCAAATACCTGGCAACATCATCAATGTCGCCGGATTCCTTCTGTCTCGGTCCACACAGGCTCTGAGCAGATTGTTGTCCATAGCATTACACAGAATGAAAAGAAAAACCCCACATACGGGAGTGCCGGTCGGAAACCCGATACAGCCTCCACTCATGGAGTATATCAAAAGAATCAGGAATTTGCACCATAATTGACGTCTGCCGAGTACACCTTGTGCCTCTTTCCAGTAGCGTCTTCCAGGATCAGCACGCCTTCCTCGTCCAGGCCAATCGCCCTTCCTTCGAGCGTATGCTGAATCGTGCTCACGGTAATCCATTTGCCGATCGTATAGGAGTGCTGCTCCCATTCCGATTTGACCCGCTCAAAGCCCTCCCGCAAATAGTGATCGTATTCCCGCTCAAAATTCTCGCAAAAGCGCTGGATGAAAGCGACCCGCTTGATCGGCTTGCCCGATTCGATGCGAAGGGAAGTCGCGATCGAGGACAGCTCCGGCGGGACGTCCTTTTGCTCGAGATTGGCGTTGATCCCCATTCCGATCACCAGGTAGTTGACGCGGTCCGACTCTGCATTCAATTCCGTCAAAACTCCGCTGACCTTCTTGTCGCCGATAAAAAGATCATTGGGCCACTTTATTTTGATGTCAACGCCGGTTTCTTCCCACATCGTCTTGGCCAACGCTACCGCGGTCAACAGCGTCATTTGCGGAGTTTTGGGCAGCGGAATTTCGGGTCTGATGATCAGACTCATCCAGATACCGGTCCCCCTCGGAGAATGCCAGGGGCGGCCAAGTCGTCCCTTTCCGCCCGTTTGCTGCTCCGCGATCACTAGTGTTCCCTCAGGCGCACCTTTGGCGGCAGCCTCGTGCGCCAATGGCTGCGTCGAGAGAACGGTGTCATACGCCAGAACCTGCTGGCCGATCCGATAGGTGCTGAGTCCGGCTCTGATCTCCTCCGCTGAAAGGCGGTCGGGTGCAGCGATCAAGCGATAGCCTGATTTCCGCAGAGCCTCAAACTCATACCCGTCCTTGCGCAGCTCCTCGATATGCTTCCAGATCGCTGTACGCGAGCATCCACAGGTCTGACTCAGCTCCTCCCCGGAGATGAACTCCCCGGGTTTTTCATGAAATGCCTTGATAATCTCTTGCTTAATATTCATGACGGGCAACCTCTTTCTTCGCTTCCTCAAGCAATGCCTCCGGCGTATTCGCCAAACCGTAAAATGCCGTCTGCTCCCACAGATGCTGCAGCATGTGCTGTACCCATTGGCCGGGCTTTTTGTCCAGCAACGTATACAGTTGCTTTCCGTTCAAGGCCAATTCCTGCACCGATTTGACAGGCATTTTTTCGCAGGTATCTTCCAATGATTTTTTCAAATCAAGAGCCGGCATGTTTTTCCATACGGCCTCAAGAAGATTCGACAGCTCCAGACAGAACGGCAAACCCGTTTGCAAGAGCAGGGGCCTCCAGTCGATCACAGTTGGTTCATCCCATTTCGGCTTCAATTGCGTAATATGCTGGACAAAGGAACAGACCGCTTCTGTCTCCCGTTTTGACAGCTTCAGCTCATGGCAAACGCCTCTTGCCTGATCGGGGTCAAGCCCGGCCGCATACATCAGCAATGCCCATTTTTGCGGAAGGTTCGCAAGGAAAGGCAATCGCGAGACATACTCCTGTCTCACCGAGAAAAGGCGCTGCAGCAAAGGTGATGTGTGCAGTGCTGCCGTCTCCGCCAAAAGCCTTGCCCCTACCTCCGGCGCTGGACTGTCCATGATTTTATGCAGTTCATCACGAACTCGCTCCATCGCGATATGGGACAGCAGAAAAGAGGTTTCGCTCATGGCTGCAAGAGTTGCGGGCTCGATCTGAAAGTGTAATTGTGCGGCAAAGCGAACAGCCCGCAAAATACGAAGCGCATCCTCCCGAAAGCGTTGAACCGGTATGCCTACCGCGCGAATCAGACCGTTTTCCAGATCAGCCTTGCCCTGAAGGGGGTCTTTCAAACAGCCATTCCGATCCATGGCAATGGCATTCATCGTAAAGTCCCTTCGCTCCAAATCGATTCGCAGCTCCGAGACAAAACTGACTTCGCTCGGCCTGCGAAAATCTTCATACCTTCCTTCAGTGCGATAGGTCGTCACTTCATAGAGCGAGCCGTCCAGCTTGACAGAAACAGTCCCATGCTTGAGTCCTGTCGGCACATGGTCGGGGAACAAGCGCATCACGTCGCCTGGATGGGCATTGGTACATATGTCTATATCATGCACAGGTCTATTCAGCAGCCAGTCACGGACGCAACCGCCGACGAAATAAGCCTCGTACCCGTTTTCCTCCAGTATTTTCAAAATGATTTCTGCCTGTTTCTTTCCCACACGTTACACTCCGTTTTCGTCCGCCCTGGTTAGTAGGAGGCGTAGTTGATGAAATTTCTCATGGGTTTATTTATTATGATTTCGAAGCTGTTTCAGCTTGCAAAAAGCAGTCCGGTCCGTTCCGTCCATAAATCAAGATTGATTGATTAATTGCAGATAGAGCGACTCGTACTCCGAAGCGATCTTGTCGTGACAAAATGTTTCACATGAGCGCTCGATGCTGCTCCGGGAAAAGCGGGCGTACAATTCTTCATCCTGCAGTAAACGCAGCGTCTGTTCAGCCATTCCAGCCACATCTCCGATTGGGCGGAGAAACCCGCACACGCCGTCCAACACGACTTCCGGCAAGCCGCCAGCCAGTGTAGCGACCACAGGTACGCCACATGCCATCGCTTCCAAGGCTACGAGTCCAAAGCTCTCTTTTTCGGAAGGAAGCAGCATCACATCCGCCATCGAGATGACTTCGGCAACATCCTCCTGCTTCCCGAGGAAATGAACGTCTCCCTCCAGGCCTTTTTCAACGATTTTCTGGCGTACCATGCTCAGATCAGGCCCTTCTCCGATCAACAGCAGCTTTGCCGGCATCTGATCCCGGACCCTTGCGAAGACTTCAATCACGTCCTGTGAACGCTTGACCGGTCGGAAGTTGGAAATATGCATGATAATTTTCTCGCCGTTCGGGGCAAATACCCGCTTGATTTCGCTTACTTCCTTGGGGTAGTACCGGCGCTTGTCGACGAAGTTATACACAGGGACAATGTCTTTCTCCACGTGAAGCAATTCTTTTGTCTGGCGTATCAAATCATGGGATACCGCCGTGACCATGTCGCTTTGTTCGATCCCAAAGCGGATCAGGCTGCTCAAGCTCGAATCGTAACCGAGCACCGTGATATCGGTCCCGTGCAAAGTCGTGACGATTTTAAGCTGCTCGCCCACCATCTGTTTGGCCAGATAGGCACAGAGAGCATGCGGTACGGCGTAGTGAACATGCAGAACGTCCAGCTTCTCGTTCTTTGCCACTTGTGCCATGCGGTTCGCCAGCGTCAGATCATAGGGCGGATATTTGAAGACGTCGTAATGACTGACCTCTACCTCGTGATAAAAAATGTTGGGGTGAAACTTCCCGAGGCGAAACGGCATGCTTGATGTAATGAAATGCACCTGATGCCCGCGTTCGGCAAGAAGCTTCCCCAGCTCTGTCGCCACAACGCCAGAACCTCCCAGTGACGGATAGCAGGTAATTCCGATGTTCATTCTTGATTTCACCTCTGTTTACAAACGATCCAGCACATAGGGTGTGGCGCTGACAAACCCTTCGGCATACATAACACCAGACTGCTGTCCGAATAACCGCTCCCGGTATTCCACTGATTCCAGATAGCCGTTATTCAACGGGGTAGCGACTGTCCCCTCTTCACGTTCAAATTGGCTCCGGTAACAGCGCAGCACATCCATTTTTTCTTTGTAGACAGATGTAATGTCTACAACGACATTTGGTGTCACGGTCGTATTGATAAAGTAGTACAACAGTTTTTCCGGACGATAAGCAGGAAGCGACAGGCCAGCCGGGTACTTGCGGATTCCCGCGGAAAACACGGCTTCGCGGACGATTCTGCTCACGCTTTCGTGATCGGGATGCCGGTCTTGCCAATAAGGAGCGAGCACAACGCGCGGTTTGATCTGCCGAATCAAATCGACCGTCCGGCTGATAGCCTCTTCCTTTACAGCTTCCAGGCCGCGGTCAGGCAACCCGAAATTGTACCTTGTAATTCCCCCTAAAGCCCGGTCTGCCGCCGCTGCTTCCTGCTGCCTGCGCTCTACGGTCCCATTGGAAGAGAGCTCTGCATAGGTCAAGTCCAGGATTCCGACACGCTCTCCTCGTTTTGTGGCGAGCAGCAAGGTTCCTGCGGCGCCTATTTCCACGTCATCGGGATGCGCTCCGATTGCCAGGATATCTACACGATCCATGCGTTTCACTCCTTGTGAACAATTTCCCGCCAGCTAAGCTCACCGCGTTCCAGAGCTTTCAATAAGACCTCAGCCGTTCCCAGATTGGTGGCAAACGGGATTTTGTGCACGTCGCAAAGTCTCAGCAAAGCGATAATATCCGGCTCATGAGGCTGAGCCGTCAGCGGGTCGCGCAGGAAGATGATCAGATCCATTTCATTCCGTGCGATCATGGCCCCAATCTGTTGGTCACCACCAAGCGGTCCGGAAAGGAAACGAGTCAGGGTCAAGGAGGTCGCCTCCATGATCCGAAGACCTGTCGTACCGGTTGCATACAGCTCGTGTTCAGATAAAATGCCTTCGTACGCCATGGATAGGTTTACAATCTCTTCTTTCATCCGGTCATGGGCAATCAATGCGATTTTCAATCAGACCTCTCCCTTGCTGTCAGTAGGAATTAAACGATCGTTTAAAAATGCAACCTAGTCGATCAAATGCTCCAGTCCATAGACCAATTGATTGAGGTTCATCACGGCTTTAATGGCCATGTTCACGCCAGGCATGAACGATTCGCGGTTGATCGAATCGTGCCGAATCGAAAGAGTCTGACCAGTCGCTCCAAACAGCACTTCCTGATGAGCCACCATCCCCGGCAAACGAACGCTGTGGATGCGAAAACCATCGTAGTCAGCGCCCCTGGCTCCAGCGATTGTTTCTTTCTCTTCCGGATGCCCTTGCTTCATGTTCTCCCGGACAGCAGCGATCATTTCTGCTGTTTTCAATGCGGTTCCGCTTGGTGCATCCAGCTTTTTATCGTGGTGAAGCTCGATAATTTCCACATGCGGCATGTATTTTGCTGCCATCGCCGCGAATTTCATGCACAAAATGGCCCCGATCGCAAAGTTCGGGGCAATAATGGCTCCAAGCCCCGCTTCTTTATAGCGGGCCGTCAAGTCTTCCAATTGCTCCGGAGTAAGCCCGGTCGTCCCGACAACCGGTCTTACATTGTGACGCAAGCACAGCTCCATATGCCGATAAACCGTATGCGGAGTCGTGAAGTCAACCAGCACATCCGGCTTCATCTCTGCCAGCTGCCGCTCAATTTCTTCATCACTCACCCTCGTGTCCAATGCTCCAGTATAGACCAGCTCCTGATCCTCGCCAAGCATTTTGACGACTTCTTGTCCCATTCGGCCTTGCGCTCCTGCAACCGCGATACGAATCTGTTTTTCCATCATTCTTCCGTCTCCTCTATTCTTGTCCACCGGTCTTTATCCCGTGTGTTGAACTTATGCATGATACGGTCAAATGCCTCTTGCAGGTCGATGCCGAGCGAATTGGCAAAACAGAGCACAATAAAGAAAACATCACCCAGCTCCTCTTCGACCGTTTTTTCGCCCTCATCCTTTTTCTTTGGCTTTTCGCCGTAAAAATGATTGATCTCCCTTGCCAGCTCGCCCACTTCTTCTGTCATTCGGGCCATCATTGCCAAGGGGGAAAAATAACCTTCTTTAAACTGTGATATGTATTGATCTACTTCTTGCTGGATTTCCTCCAGGGTTTTGCGCTGAGTCATCGGGTCACTCCTTTTGCAGCCTTGATTTGCCATTGCCTTTATCGTAACCGAAACAGGGCCGTTTGCCAAATCTCAATACGCTGCGACTGGCAGCATATGGACATTTCCATCAGCCTTCAATTATAATGGCTGTCGTATACATCAAAGCAACTAGGTATGATAAACAAAGTTTCGCCAGTATGAAGGAGGCACCCGAAGGGCACGGGATCTGGCTGCGCATGGAAGCTTATTCGAGGCAGTTTCGCCAGTTTAAGGAGGACTTTATGAAAATTCGGTTGACAAGCATTATTGCCATCATCATTGGTTCTGCCATCATGGGGTTTGGCATTAACGCCTTTAATATTCCCAATAACCTGGCAGAAGGCGGAATCACAGGGATCAGTATCTTGATCAAGCTGCTTTTCCCGAGCGTCGACCAAGGTATTGTGTTTTTCTTGCTGAACATTCCCCTGTTCATCCTCGGCTGGAAGGTTTTGGGGCGGACTGCTTTCATCTATACCATTTTGGGAACTGTCTCGTTATCCGTTTTTCTCTCCTTGTTTGAAGGTGTCTACCCGATGCCGATGCAGGACCGCCTGCTCGCCTCCCTGTTTGCCGGGGTTGCTGTAGGTGTCGGACTGGGGATCATTTTCCGATACGACGGAACGACGGGTGGAGTCGACATCATTGCCCGATTGCTGCAAAAATACATGGGAATTAGCATGGGACGTACACTCTTTTTCGGAGATATTCTCGTCATCGGAGCATCCCTTGTCTATTTGAATGTGGAAAGCGCGATGTACACGCTGGTGGCGGTATTTATCGCTGCGCGAGTGATCGACTTTTTTCAGGATGGAGCGTATGCCGGAAAAGCGCTCACCATCATTTCCGATCACGCAGACGACATTGCCAAACAAATTCTTGACCTTGGCCGCGGCGTAACACTTTTGGCGGGAAAAGGGGCATTCTCCGGCGCAGAAAAGCAAGTCGTCTATGTCGTCGTTAGCCGAAATGAGGTAATGCGCTACAAAAGCATCGTACAGGGCATCGATCCTCACGCGTTTGTGATCGTCAATGATGTTCATGAGGTGCTTGGCGAAGGCTTTACATTGGACGAAAACAAGCAGCCTATACGGAGTTAACGATTTAAGCCAATCAACGGGAAAACACCTCGGGATTTTTTCATCTCGAGGTGTTTTTTTCGGGAAAGTATAAAAGCCTAATAAGAAGAAAAAGAGGACAGGCATAAGGCGGTTAGCTTCAGCATCTATCTCCTCCACGCTGCTACGATACCGTCCGGAACTGTCCCTGATACTTTTTCCACGCTACGTAGGCCAAGGTCATCAAAACAGCCGCTACGATGCTGAAAATCAAACCAAATGGCGATTCGCTGCTGATCAGGTAGGCAATCGTGCTCTTGTCTTCGCCGATAAAAGCTTCCTGCATGCTGGTTTGCAGTTCCCGCAGAGCGCTCCGGATTTGATTCCATTCGATTTTGCTGTTCCTCATTTCCTTGGAGATGGCGTCATATGCCGAATCGATTTTCTTTAGCTGTTGTTCGGGAAGATGGATCGTCATCGCTGGTCTGATCACGTGATACAACCGAGAGTTTTCTTCGAATTGTTCGCGAAAATGAGCGTAATCACGCTTGACCGCAGATTCCAACAAATCCTGCAGCTGTGCAGAAACGGACGTGTAATAGCCCCTCCACATCGGCTGATGATCATGTGTCAGCGCGTCGATAACGACTCGTACACGAGTAGCATGCTCCAGCAGTTGCTGCTCATCGAGCGCCGTGTTGTTCAAGCCGTTCCTGGCAGCAAGAATTGATTGCGTGACCGCATTCAAGCTTTCGATTCTCAGCGTTTCCGGCAGCTGCAGATGAGGGAACTGCTCTGCCAGCATCCGGACCCGCTGCCGGGCCGACTCCAGGTCCCCTTTTCGTGCTGCGTCCAACATCTGATGAGCTATGTCATCCAATGCGGCAAGCTGCTTTTCCTCCGCCGGCCGCTCAAGGTTCGTCAGTAATGAATGAATCGGCCACGATAAGAGCAAGCCGATCACCAGGAAGAACAGCAGGAACCGGATGTTCTTCTTCACACAAAAACCCTCCTTCCCTTAGTACAACCTATGGAAAGGAGGACATGTTTAGACCTTGTTTCTGCCGAATCGCATATTGGCAAACCAAATAATCGAGATCGAAACGATACTGAGAAGCACTGTACAAAAACCGATGATACCCGTATAGGGATCGAGCACGGCAGGCAGCCACGGATGAATATCCATCACATAATCGAGGAAATCATTGTTCAATGTCCATAGTGCAGCAATTCCTACAGGAAGCCAGCTCAATTTATAAAAACGAGCATACAACACGGACTCGGCGGCCATTCCAGTATGAGAAACCAACAGCATAATATCGGTTCCGCGAATGGGATTCCCCATCATCCAGCCGGCAATGATAATCGCTACCGCCCATATGCCGTATTTAAAATTGGTAATGCCAGCGAGGGCTTCCAAAACAGGAATGTGGCGTCCGAGCAAATACGTTAGCAACACCAGGGTAAACAAACCACTGCCTGTCGGGCTGTCCGGGACGAACAAGCGAAGATACGCCGGTGTGTCAGCTAATTGATTGCCGTACCAGATGAATCCATAAATGGTTCCTAGCAAGTTTACGACAAACAGGGTCCAGAGAAACCACCTTTTCCCTAATGACTGCCAAAACCACTCCCATAACAAGCTCATGAAAATCGTCTCCCGCTATGTTCGCCGCTAAAGAAAAAGCTGACCGAACGACAGTCAGCTTTTTCTTTATAGGCTTATTTCAAGGATGCCAGGTACTCTGCAAGTTTTTGGATCTCTGCCTCGTCCTGAATCAGGCCGCCAGGCATCTGTCCTTTACCGTTCTTGATGACTTCTGCAATCTGTGCAGCGTCGAGCTGGCTACCGATCTTTTGCAGATTCGGTCCGAGTGCGCCTTCCATGTTTTTGCCGTGGCAACCCATGCAACCCGTTTGTGCTGTCCAGAGAGGATCTGGCTTGAAGCTTGGGTCGGCTGGTGCTGCAGGAGCAGCAGCGCCGGAGCCACCGCCGTGTCCGCCGCTTCCGCCCTTGCTGGAGGCATGGTTCAGAGAGTGCTCATGGTCAGCTGCCCAAGTCAGGTAAAAGATACCAACCAACGCTGTCAGCATCAGGCCTGTCGCAACAGGACGACGAGACGGACGGCGGTCTTTACCAGTGTCCAGCCAAGGTGCCAGCATCAAAGCACCGAACGCAATACCTGGGATGACAACTGTTCCGAGGACGACCCAGTCCCCTGCAGCCCAAGGATACTTGAGCAATTGGTACAGGAACAAGAAGTACCAGTCAGGCAGCGGGATGAACGAAGTGTCGTTCGGGTTTGCCAGATCGGTCAAAGGCGATGGGTGTGAAACCGTTAACACCAGGAAACCGACCAAACAAACAGCTGCGACCATCCATTCTTTCAGCAGGAAGTTCGGCCAAAACGGCTCGGATTTTCCCGGAAAATCCGAATAAGATGGGGCAATATTCGGGATGCGCTTCGCCGATATTCGGGAGTCTCCGACGAAGGTAGCATCTTTGTCCTGTTTTGCCATGCTAATACCTCCTTAGTATCGAAAACTTATAGTGGGCCCGAAATACCTTGCACCCGAATCATAACGAAGTGAGCTCCCAACAGTCCAAGCAGTGCGCCTGGGAGGAAGAACACGTGAATCGCGAAGAAGCGAGAAAGCGTCGTCGCCCCTACGATGTCCCCACCGGTCAGCAGCGTCTTCAAATAAGGTCCGATCAGGGGAACAGAGTTTGCGATCTCCAGACCTACCTTTGTTGCGAAGTACGCAGTGTTATCCCAAGGAAGCAGGTAACCGGTGAAACCGAGGCCGAGCATTACGAAAAAGATCAGAACGCCCACTACCCAGTTCAGTTCGCGTGGACGCTTGTAGGAACCGGTAAAGAATACGCGCAATGTATGTAGGAACATCATTACGATAACCAAGCTGGCTCCCCAGTGGTGCATACCGCGAACGATTACGCCAAAGGCTACTTCGTTCTGCAGGTATTTTACCGATTCGTACGCGTTGATAATATCTGGTACATAGTACATGGTCAAGAACATACCAGACAGAATTTGAATGACTGTAATAAAGAACGTAAGGCCACCAAAGCAGTAAACAAATGCAGAGAAATGGTGAGCAGGGTTTACGTGCTCCGGTACTTCATGGTCGGCCAAATCCCGCCACATCGGAGTAATGTTTAAGCGTTCATCGACCCAGTCATACATTTTTTGCAACATGTTAGCCACTCACCCCCGGACGTGGATTTGGTTTCAGTTTGCCCAGATAGAGCTTGCCGTCTTTTACTTCCGTCTCGTATTCATCGAGGGATGCTGTCGGCGGTGTACCCAGAATGTGTGCCCCTTCAATGTCATAGCGTCCAAGGTGGCACGGGCAGAAATACTCGTTTGGATGATTCGGGTCGGTATTCCAGTTGACCGTGCAACCCAAGTGCTTACAGATTGGGGACAGAGCGAGAATCTCACCCTTCTCATTCTTGGTTACCCATGCAGACAAGGTCGATTCGGATTCATACCAACCGTCCTTGGTATGTACCTTAAATTCCACAAGCTTTGGCTCTGGACCAAAATCATCGACACTACCAACAGCTACTGTATCTCCACCCGCATGGCCCTTGAGCAAGGGGTCGACCGCAAAACGGATCATAGGTGTGATCATACCCGCAGCAAGGAACCCGCCAGTTCCCATAAGTGCGTAGTTTAGAAATGTTCGCCTGGAAATTTCTCTGTTATCGCCCATCTCTTTTTCCCTCCTTATCCTGTAGAATCGCACAACGATGGCGTTTTCAATACATATACACTAGGTCAATCCCAATCATAGCTAACGCCTAAAAAGATGTCAAGAATGTCCAATAGACATGCCGCATGGCAATCGCGCAAGTAGAAGAGATTGTTACCATTTTGTCAAATATGGCATATTGCTTCTCTGATTTTCCTAGTGTCTCCAAAAATATCAAGCATTAATGCCTCTATTTCTCCTGCCACATGCGGATGACTTCCTGAGTCAAAATGTCGACCGTAACCTCGAACCGGAGGGGGGAATCGAGGTCCTCATCGCCAACTGTCAGCCTGCGCGCTTCTTGACCGAGCAGCTTGATATCATCTCCGCTGAACTGAAGCAGGATGCAATGCTGAAAGCCCGCGGGAAACTGCTGCGGGATCGGTTCGTGCCCAAATTGGTAGCAGAGTGGAAACAGAAGCACTCTCCCCTTCAGCTTCTGCTCAATCGAGGCTGCCACATTTAACAGATAACTCGTTCTCATCACATGATCCACGAGCTTTGTGTCCGGACGGTACAAATAAAGAGGGAGCAGCGCAGTATCCACGAAGGGCTGCAACTCCTCCCACTTTTCCATTTCCTGTATGTTCCATTGCATATGCCGTCTCCTCTTTCCTGTTTTTTTCTGGAGACTAGCGTATCACGAAATCCGCAGCTCTAGCAATTGTCCTTTCCCAAACTACGTGGCTTCGTAAGCCATGATTTCACGCAGCTCGTTCGTCAAGACGAGGAAGCGCTCCTTGTCCTTTTCCGCTAAAGCTTCGTCAATTTCCTGGTACAGCGTTCTCTTCCGGTACAGCCGCACTTGCTCGTCGATCAGCATTTCGGAAAGCAAACCGGATACTTGCTGATTGTTCGTTCCATATGTATTCGAATAAAAATTTGGCCACTCCATGCACATCCCTCACTTCAATAAAATGGTAGATTCTGTGAATCCATTGTATTTGCGAAGCCAAGATTGGCTGGCGTACGTCCCGGAGTAAATCCACTCTTCACCCGACTGGCCGACGCGAATCAAGCCAAGGTGGACCATCATTTTTAAAATCCGATTCACCAGAATATTGTTCGGATCATCATAGTAAAAAGCGCGAATCCAGGGAAGAAGACTTCTCGCAAGAGCCGTCTGGGTGACCCAGCCGCTTGCTGCCATCATCGGTATCAGTTGGACGAGCATGGGCAGATTCGGTACGGCACGCTTGTACAGCCTCATCCAGAAGCGGATGACTTCGTGATACAATGCGTCACTATACGGTTTCTGCAATTGTTCATTGCCCGCTTCCGTGAGTGATACCTGACCCGGAACCTCTTCGATCCACCTCTGGTAGTAGCAAAAATCGTAGATGAGAGAAAACCTGTCCGGATACAGATCAAAATGCAGACCGTAGCCAAAGCGCCAGCGCTCCGGCGTGAGCGGCTCCTCCTTCACCTGCAAAAATTGAAGCACCTGCTGCTGATACCGTTTGTACATCCCGCCTTCTGCAGTCAATGGGACGGGCTCCCGCTGAAGAAATCGCAAAAATTGCATGATATCGTCAACAAGGGCCGTGCCTTCATCCCGATACGCATCCGGCTCCAAAACGAATGCATTTTCGTCCTTCTGCCATTTTTGCAGCCAAGTGTGAAGAAGCGGCTCTCTGATGTCCAGCGGCACCTGGTACTGTCCGATCGTCCTGCTTTTTGCCGGAAAAATCCAGCCGCGCTTCATCGCTTTCGCTACGTATTTGCGGGCCTCCTCCTGCTTGCCTTCCTTCTTCGCATCCAAAGCTACGCCGGCCTTTGCGAGAAGGTCCTCCAGAGACATCTCCGTGCGCTTGTCCAAGAACAGGAGCAGAAAAAAATGCGTCTCTTCCGGCGACAGCTGTTCGATCTCGCGGGAGATTGTCTGCTTATGGCGCAAGTTGGCCAGCAACGTAGTGATCAATTCGTTTTTTGAGTGAGGATTGCATTCACAGCCGTAATGGTCGGCCATCTGATTGAGCTGCCGGATGTCGGTGTAGACTAAAATCTCTGCCAAGTTCATCTGGGCATCCCTTCCTTAACGAAGGCTTTTGTTACCCACCATTCTTGTCCAATTTCCGGCAAAATAAACAGGAAGCCACAATAGTGACTTCCCTAGGAAACAAGCAATTTGCCCGCATTTACTCTTCGTCTACATTCCAAGCATCGAGCAGCTTCTGGTATTCTTTTGCGTCCTCATAGCGTCCGGATTGCGTCAACAGGGCGACCAGCCTGCGGATTTGATCGAGATCGAAGCCCGACAGCTCCACGTATTGCTCAAGCGCTTCGATCGATTTTTCCGTTTTCCCCATGGAGAGGAAAATGTCAGCCGCCAACGGATACCCGGCGACGTACTCTTCATCCAGCGCGAGCAATCTTCCCACATAATCAGCTGCCTCTTCGACATTGCCCGTATGAAAAGCCATCAGGGCACAGCCGTACAGAATCTCTGCGCTTTGCTCCTGTTCGAGAGCATGCTGGTACAGATGATAAGCCTGCTCAAAGTCTCCATTCTGAGCCAGAACGCGGGACTTCGAGAGGAGCAGCTCCACACTTTGCTCCCCGGCCTGTTCCAGCGCTTTCATCGCTTCATCATCTTTGCCGATCTGGAAGTACATGTTCCCAAGCGCCGTGAGAATTTCCTTGTTGTCAGGTTCCTTCTGGCGCGCCTGTTCCAGGTACTTGATGGCGACCTCATCCAGCCCTTGCATGGCGTACAGATCAGTCAGCAATAGGTCCAGCCGCAGGTTCTCATAGCCGGACTCCTTCAATTCGTACAAGATGTGCTGCGCCGCTTCAAAATCGTTCCCATCCAGCGCAATTTCCACAAGGAGCAGTTGGCACTCCCGTCGCAGCGGCGGATCAAGCTCAGGATTTGCCTTCATGACCTCTGCAAGCAATTCCGCCGCTTCATCCAGATGGCCCAATCGATACCACACCTCCGCCAGATACAGCATCACTTCCGGCAAATCCTTGCCATGCTCCTGAACCTTTTGGAGCGCTTGCAGCCCTAGCTCCACTTCATCGTTCTCAATCCGCTTGATCGCTTCGTCGATCACATACAGCCACTGTTTCGTCATTTTTGTTCACCTCATCTATAGGGTGGCATTTCTTATGTACAAGCTTTATATCAAAACAAGCTGCAAAAGACCGTCCGAAGACGGTCTTCCCAAATAGGACGATACTATAAAGATAAACCATTAAGCCCGCGTAAACCAGCTCATTGTCAAAACGGTTACCAAAATGCCAAACACACTGAGGACGACGGCGTAATTTGGGCTTTCATACTCGCTGGCTCCCTGCTTTCCGTCCATCGGTACAATAGAGGCCGTCGCATTGGCAAGCGGCTGTCCTTCAGAGACTAACTGATCCGATTCGACGATATATGTACCGTCTTCGGTCTGCATGGAGGAGGTCACGACTTGCGCCTGTTTGCCCACCGCCAAAACCTCGCCGCCGATCAAAAGAGAGTTTGCCTGTTCTGCATTGCTTGTGTTTACATACAACGTAAACGTACAAAGCATCAACAAAACGACAGCGGCGCACGCACCGATGCGACGCATTCTCGCTGTAACCGAAAACACCTTTCGGCCAAACGGAATCGCCCACTTCTCTTCTGACAGAATACGCGCCATGACCGCATCCACGATCGACTTGGTGGGCGCAATGGAATGGTACCGCTCTTTGTCAGTCTCCATCCACTCGCTGCTGTCCTTCCACAGTTCGTAATCTGAGCGACAGGAAGAACATGCAGCCAAATGATGATCGACACGCCGCCGCGTTACATCGGGCAGTTGTCCATCTGCGTAATCCGGCAACTTATCTTGCACATCTTCACATCTCATCATCGATTCATCCCTTCAGCTTCATCCAAATGAGGGTCCAGGATGTAGGCTTCCAATTGAGTCTTGATGCTCTGCCGCGCTCGAAACAGCAAAGATTTCACTGAACTCACTGTCAAATCGAGGATCACGGCTATCTCATTGTAGTCCATTTGCTCGTATTCCCGCAAAATCAGGGCGGAGCGCTGTTTTTCAGGCAAATTGTTAATCGCCTGGCGAACGAGATGCTCCCGCTCGTTGCGAAGCAGCACTTGCTCCGGCAAGCGTTCAAACGAAGCCAACGGCACCTGCAAAGTATCTTCGAGATACACATCCGAATTCCGGCTCTTGCGCAGCTCGCTCAATACGGAATTGCGGGCTATGGTGTAGAGCCAGGTAGAAAAGGTCGCTTCTACATCACGGAACGAATGAATGCTCTTGTACGCCTTGTAAAAAGTCTCCTGGCATAAATCCTCTGCCACATGCTCCAGATGTGCCTGACGGAGCAGATGCGTGATAAATGCAAGAATCTTTTTTTCATACCGACGTATCAACTCGGCATAGCATTCGAGATTACCTTCTTTTATTTCGCGGATAAGCTGGGAATCGGTCATGATCAGGATTACCTCCTTGCGATTCCGATCCCTCCGCAGTCTTTGTATGTTTAGACTGCCAGGGATGTAAAAAGTTGCGCTGACCTGACAAATCTTTTTCTCGTCAGGTACCCGGAATCCTTTACGAAAAAACCCCCAAATCTGGGGTCACATGACAAAATTGTATGGCTTGATGTCCAGATGGCATCGTCCCATGCCTATGTTTGCGGCAAATTGCTGCTCGGCAAAAATCCACTTTCCGTTCGACATAACAGATGTTGGAAGGCGGATTTCGCTAAAATTGAGAATAGTGTAAAGATCAAATTTTGTCAACCATTGTTCTTTTTTCACGAATAAAAGATCTGCGTCAGCACCGGTAATGATGCACCCTTTGCGTGGGTAAAGCCCCAATGCCTTGGCGGTATTTGTCGAACAGAGCTTGACGAGTAAGCGGAGCAATTCCGCATCCAGCCACTTCGTACGCCTCAGATCTACCTGGACGCTGTCCAGCGAAGCCATTACGGAAAGCGAGCGGAAAGGATGCTCGGCCAGAAAACGGAGCGCATGATCTGCGGTCATCCCCTTTACTTGATACACATGGTAGAAATCATCAAATGACTCCAAAGCCTGTGCCCAATCGTCCTTGACCCATGTGCGAATCTGCCAGAAGCGGCAGCGCCTGAGCCATTGCCTGTGCATATTTCGCTTTTCCTCCCGTGAAATAGCGGAATCGTCCGGTATGTGCAAAGTTAGTAGCACCCTATAAGACGTAAGTATCGGGGAAAACGTTTCCCATTCCAGACGGTTAATTTCTTCCTGCTTGCGAACGGTCACCCTGATCGACCTGTATCCTTCCAAGCAAAGCTGCCGAACCAGTCCATGCGCCATTTGGCTGGCGGAGACCTCCACCACCATCGTATAGTCGATGACATTGTTGAAATGAATGGCAGCCTGATACCGCCATTGATCGGATTTTTTCCAAGGATCTACGTGCAGCACATCGGTCATGCAGGTGTAGCCGTTTGCTGCCAAAGAACGGACGGCATGCAGATATTCTTCCAAGCTTCTGATTTTCGCATAGGATTTATCGGGCAAGGCAAGAAAGCCCGGCAAAATGTACATTCCGGAGGCATCCCACTCTTCAAGCGGCTGGTCGGTATCTCTGTACACCCGTAACAGCTCCTTGGCCACCCGTTTGATTTTCCCGTCCTCTATCCAAATGTTTGCTTCGACAATACCGCTCGCGGTTACAACAGTTCCATTTCGAATAACCAGTTCGTTCATTGCCATAGCTCGTCCCTCCTCCATCCGCAGATGGACGCTCTTCCAGTACGAGCATATGCATGGGTGGAGGAAAAAAGGACAAAAAAAAGCCACCGTCAATGTAAGCGCATTCAAACGGCGGCAGCACATCTGTGCTTTATTATATTGGATAGGAGTGGAGAGAAACCATACTGTACCTTTATTATATCTGAATGTAAGCGCTTGTCAAACACTTTTTACCTATTTTTCTGTCCATTCTTTTCGAGGCTTATCCCGTCTTCACTAGTCAAAAAACGAACCCGCGATCAGCACGGGTTCGTCTCGTTGTTTCATCGTTTCGCTATTTACTGATGCTCTGGAGAACGTCAGGAAAGCCAGGGAATGAAACCAAAATGGCGTCGTCATTCTCGATCAGCGTTTCCCCTTCTGCTGCCAGCCCTGCGATCGCCATGGCCATTCCGATCCGATGATCGCCAAAGCTGTCGATGACTGCACCCTTCAGCGGAGTTGGTCCCTCGATAATCATGCCATCCTCCGTCGCGATGATCTTTGCTCCCAGCTTTGACAGTTCGCTCACAACAGTGGCAATTCTGTCCGTTTCCTTTACTTTTAACTCCTCCGCGTCCTTGATGACGGTGCGTCCGCCAGCTTGCGTCGCCATTACAGCAATAACGGGGATTTCATCGATCAGCCGGGGGATGATGTCGCCGCTGATCTCGATTCCTTGCAGCTCGGAATAGGTCACGAGCAGGTCTGCGACCGGCTCTTCATTGACCACTCGTTCGTTGATCCGCTCAATTTTTCCGCCCATTCTGTCTACGACATCCAAAATTCCGGTGCGGCTTGGGTTGATCCCCACATTTTCGATCAGCAGAGAGCTGCCCGGCACCATCATCACTGCCGCAATCATGTAGGCTGCAGAGGAAATGTCTCCTGGGACCTGAATGGCTCTCCCCTTCAATTTCTGCCCGCCTTCAATTGAAACGGTCAAGCCGTCGCGGACGAGCTTGACGCCGAACGCTTGCAGCATTCTCTCCGTGTGATCTCGGGATAGATGCGGCTCGGTCACACTCGTAACGCCGTTTGCCTGCATGCCGGCGAGCAAAATCGCCGATTTGATTTGGGCACTGGCCACAGGGGATTGATACGATATCCCTTGCAGCTCCCCTCCACGTATGGAGAGCGGCGTGTATTCCCCATCCTTTCGCCCATCGATTTTTGCCCCCATCTGGCGGAGCGGTCCGATTACTCTGCGCATCGGGCGTTTCGCGATGGATTCGTCCCCTTCCATCACACTGTGAAACGGTTGGGTAGCGAGAATGCCGGCCATCAACCGAATGGTCGTACCGGAGTTTCCTACGTCGAGGTGCTGGGAAGGCTCCTGCAGTCCGTACCAGCCCTGGCCGTGAACGGTGACCCGGTCCTTGTCCTGCTCAATCTCTATGCCCATCTTGCGAAAACAGCTGATCGTGCTCAAACAATCGGCACCCGGGAGGAAGCCTTCAATACTTGTTGTTCCTTCTGCCAGCGCGCCAAACATGACGGCGCGATGGGAAATCGATTTATCTCCTGGTACTCGAACGGTTCCGTTGATCTGACTTGCTCGTTGAACGCGCAGCACAGTGACTCTCCCCTTTTTTCTCTGTATTTCTACGTATCGTAGCTATATTCTGTCCACGCACGTGCATTCGCACAGCAAAGCGTCTATCCCCCAAAGCGGGATCGTATGAGCAAACTACTCCCGTCTGTATACGTTATATCCGAAGTAACAGAGCAGCTCTTCGCCCTTTTCCAATTCGAGCTGACTGCGAAACGTTATCCGCAGGACACCGAGTATATCTTCGCGGGTTTCCCGAATCTGGAGATTGGTGATGTTGATGTTTTTCGCGCCAAGCAAAGTCGTAATCCGGCCGATTTCCCCCGGATGGTCCGGGATATCGATATACAAGTCGTACAGCGGAGGCATTGCTCCCTTTTTTCTTTCGGGAAGGCCGTCTCGGAAATCTCGGGCGGTCCGGAAGAAATGCTCGATCTGTTCGGCATCTCCTTCTTTTACAAGCCCCATGACATTATCCAGCGCTTTCGCCCAATCCTCGGCAATGCGCAGGAGGTGCTCCCTGTTGTTCAGCAGAACATCCCGCCACATCCTCGGGTTGCTTGATGCGATCCTCGTAATGTCGCGAAAGCCGCCAGCAGCCAAGCGATGGTGCCACGGATTGCTGTCGTCGTAGCTGGCGACGAGATTCACCAGAGCCGACGCCAAAATATGCGGGAAGTGGCTGACCGAACCGACAACCTGATCGTGTTCATCCGGGTCCATGCGAATCACTTTGGCTCGTGTCAAAGCAAGCAAGCTGGCCAATTTCTCCACCTGATCCTCCGGAACATCAGATGCCGGAGTCAACACGTAATAGGCATTTTCAAACAGCCGGTCAGACGCCGCCTCGACCCCCGACTTGTGCGATCCCGCCATCGGGTGCCCGCCGATGAAGGTGACTTCTCTTGGCATTTTCTCCCGTGCGTAGCGGACAATGCCGGATTTTGTGCTCCCCACATCCGTGACGATGACTCCCGGCTGCAGGGACAAGGACGGAAGCCTGTCCAATGTAGCGTAAATTTGCTCCACCGGTGCAGCGATAAAAATAATGTTTGCTTCTCTGACGGCGGTCTGCAGATCAGTCGTTCCGGCGTGTATGACACCGGAAGTAAGCGCCTTGTCCAGGCACTCCTGGCGCACGTCGAAGCCGACGACACTCACCTGCGGGTCCTGGCGCAGCGAAAGCGCGATGGACCCGCCGATCAAACCGACCCCGATAATTGCGATGGTGGTCTTCATCTCCACACTCTATCCTCTCTGTGTATGTCTAGACAAAAATGCCGGATGCTGAACACCGGCATTCTTGCATTTATTTTCCTGCTCCCACGACGATATTGGCCAAAGCCTGCAATACCTTTTCGTTTTGCTCTGCCGTTCCCACTGTGATGCGCTGATATCCCGGAAAGCCGAGCGCCTTGCCGGAGCGAACGATGATTCCCTGCTGCAGAAGTTGTTTGAACACTTCATCGGAATCGAGGTTCAGATTGACCAGGACGAAGTTCGTTTGAGACGGGTAGTAGGACAATCCCCACTCGTCAAACCGGTCTGTGAGCTGCTTCAAGCCTTCCCGGTTTCGTCTGCTGCATTCCTTGACGAACTCCTGGTCTTTCAACGCAGCGCGAGCGGCAGCCTGGCCAAGCGAGCTGGTGTTGAACGGTTCGCGGACGTGGTCCAAATGGCTGATGATCTCTTCGGATGCGATACCATAGCCGACACGCAGCGTAGCCAGACCGTAAATCTTGGAGAAAGTGCGAAGAATGATCAGGTTTGGATACTGTGCGAGCATCGGGATGGTCTGCGGATACGCTTCGTCCACGACATACTCGTAGTACGCTTCATCCATCACAACGAGGACGTCTTTTGGCACCTTCTTCAGAAACGCCTCCAGCTCGGACGTGCCGACAATCGTTCCGGACGGATTGTTCGGGTTGCACACCCAGACTACCCTCGTCTGCCCGTTGATCGCGGACGCCATGGCCTCCAGATCGTGAACGCCGTCTTTCAGCGGCACCTCGATCAGCTCGGCACCCTCCACCATTGCGTTGGAACGGTATTGGGAAAACGTCGGAGTTGCCATTACCGTATTGGTTCCCGGTTCCAGATAAGCCCGGGAAATCATCAGAACAATCTCATCCGATCCGTTTCCAAACATCAGCTGCTCTGGCTTTACACCGAGGAAGTCTGCCAGATCCCAGCGAAGCTGGAGACTTGCTCCGTCCGGGTAGAGTGCGAGCGAATCCAACTGCGCTGCAATCGCTTCTTTGGCCTTGGGTGAACAGCCGTAAGGATTTTCGTTGGACGCCAGTTTGATAACTTCTGTCAAGCCGAATTCTCTTTTCACATCATCGATCGGCTTTCCCGGCTGGTAAACCGGGGCGCTGAGAATACGCTGCTTGGGTCGCATCCACACTTCACTCCAGTCACATTTTTCCCCTTATTGTAGCGCACTCGTCAGCTGATGTACAAAGGTTTTTATTCTTTCGACACCTTCCTCTACCCGATCTGGATCCGCCAACAGCTCGCGCTGACGCTCGATTTCCATCACGATGGCGCTGCCGACAATGATCCCGTCCGTGTGAGGAGCAACTGCCTTTACCTGCTCCGGCGTAGAAATGCCGAAACCGACGGCCGTAGGTGCCTTTGTCGAAGAGCGGACCCGCTGCAGGAAGTCAGCCAAATCCTCGCTCAAGCTGGCTCTCGCGCCGGTCACGCCAAGCGAAGAGACGCAGTATAGAAAGCCGGTGGCCTGCTCGCCAATTGTTCGAACGCGTTCCTCCGAGGTTGGAGCGACCAGTGAAATGACGTGGAGTCCATGCGCCGTAGCCGCTTTTACTGCAGGGGCATTCTCCTCCACGGGCAAATCGGGAATGACGATCCCGTCAGCTCCCTTCGCCGCCAAATCAGCGAACAGGCGATCGATCCCGTATTGCAGGACCGGGTTGATGTAGGTGAAGAGCACGAGCGGCGTCTCCATCCCGGATTGACGCAGACGCTCCACCAGTTCAAGCGCGTCCTTGATCGTCACTCCGTTGGCCAGTGCCCTTTGCGAGGCTCTTTGTATCGTAGGTCCATCTGCCAGCGGATCGGAGTAGGGAACGCCGAGCTCCAAAAGGTCTGCCCCCGCTTCTACAAGGCCGTGCGCCAGTTGGAATGTAGCCTCCAGGCTAGGGTCTCCCACGGTCAAAAAAGGGATGAACCGTTTGCGTGTACGGTCGGCAAACAGGCGATCAATTCGATTTTCTCTCTGGCTCATTTTGCTTCCCCTCCTGCTGCTCTCGTCTCCAATGCATGCTGAATCGTTTCCACGTCTTTGTCTCCTCTTCCCGACAGACAAATGACCAGGACCTGGTCAGAGGACATGTGCGGCGCCCGCTTGATTGCTTCCGCTACGGCATGGGCGCTCTCCAGTGCAGGAATGATGCCCTCTGTACGGCACAACAGCTCTACCGCCTGCAAAGCTTCGTCATCCGTAACCGACGTGTAATGCACCCGTCCCGTATCTTTCAAGTACGAATGCTCCGGACCTACGCCCGGATAATCAAGTCCGGCGGAAATCGAATGCGCCTCTTGTACCTGGCCGTACTCATCCTGCAATAGATAGGTCATGGCCCCGTGGATGACACCCGGCCTGCCGAGACTGAGCGTCGCGGCATGCTTGTCTGTCTGGATGCCGTGTCCTGCCGCTTCCACTCCGCGCAACGAAACGGCATCGTCCTGGATGAACGGATAGAACATCCCGATGGCGTTGCTCCCTCCGCCGACGCAGGCAATCACTTCGTCCGGAAGCCGTCCGAGCATCTCCCGTATTTGTGCACGTGTCTCTTCGCCGATGATTTTTTGAAACTCCCGGACCATGTAAGGATACGGATGCGGGCCGACGACCGAACCGATGACATAAAAGGTTTGATCCACATGGGACACCCAGTATCGGATCGCTTCATTGGTGGCATCCTTCAGTGTCCGCGAGCCCGATTCTGCCGGAATCACCTCGGCTCCCAGCATCTTCATCCGAAAGACGTTCAGCGCTTGCCGCTTGATATCTTCCGTTCCCATAAACACTTTGCAGGACAAGCCCAGCTTCGCTGCTACCGTTGCACTGGCAACGCCGTGCTGGCCAGCGCCCGTCTCTGCGATAATGGAGGTCTTGCCCATCCGTTTGGCCAGCAGCCCTTGACCCAAGGCGTTGTTGAGCTTGTGGGCGCCGGTATGGTTCAAATCCTCGCGTTTTAAATAAATCCGGGCACCGCCGAGATGTTCGGTCAGTTTATCGGCGTAAGTGAGCGGAGTCGGTCTGCCGACATATTCGCGCAGCAAATCGCCCAGCTCTTTGCGGAAAGCCGGATCAGCCTGCGCATCGGCAAATGCTGCCTCCAGCTCAGCCAGAGCGTTCATCAGCGTCTCCGGAACGTATTTCCCCCCAAAAGCCCCAAACCGTCCGTACTGATCAGGTACTTGCTTTGCCTGCGTTTCCGTCGTTGTCATGCCTCTCTCACCCTTCCGACAAATTCTCGTATTTTCTGTTCGTCCTTTTCTCCCTCTGTTTCCACACCGCTCGAAACGTCAATCACGGACGGCCGGTAATTCCTGATCAGCTCGCCGACGTTTTCTGCGTGAATCCCGCCAGCAATAATACAGGGGAGCGGCGACGCCGATTGTTGCAGAAGCGGGATTTGCTCCCAGGAAAAGCGTTTCCCCGTCCCTCCTGCCAGCGCCGGATCATACGTATCAAACAGCAGGGCATTTGTCACGCCAAGGTACGCTTCTATCTGTTCTGCCCCTGCATGAGCGCCGTTGTCGCTTCCCACCGCCATTGCTTTCCAGACCGGCAAGGAGAAGCGTTCCTGTACTTGCTGGCAAAAATCTGGGGTTTCACGGCCGTGGAGCTGGATCACGGAAAGTTCGGCCTGTTCCAGAACCTCTTCCAGTTCGGCCAGTGTCGGATCTACAAACACCCCGACAGCAGGTGGATGACCCGGCACTGCGTTCATTATGGCTCCAGCTTGTTCAGCCGTCACTTGACGCCTGCTTTGCGCAAAAACAAATCCGACGTAATCGACAGCCAATGCTGTGAGACATGCAAGTGTCTCCGCTCGTTTAATGCCGCAAATCTTGATCTTCGTCATAACCTCACCTGCTCGCTGTTCTCCGCTTTTTTCCCGACCAGATCAAGCACGGCCTGAGTGACGTTCTTCTGGCGCATGAAATGCTCCCCTACCAGAATCGCACGCGCCCCGGCTTCTTGGACATAAGCTACGCAGTCCACGCTGTTTATCCCGCTTTCGCTGATGATCGGAATCCCGGCAGGCACCAGAGCCGCAAGCTCGCTGGTAGCAGCCAGATCGGTCTGAAACGTATGCAAATTACGGTTGTTGATGCCCAAAAGAGTCGGTGTGACAACTTGGAATACCGATTCCAGCTCCCGCCTGTCATGAACCTCGATCAGATAGTCCATGCCAAGCTCCGTTGCCGTCTCGGCCAGCTCCTTTAGCTGTGGCCCATCAAGAATAGCAGCGATCAACAAAATGCAATCGGCACCGCAGGCTCTCGCTTCGACTACCTGCAGTGGGTCGATCATAAAATCCTTGCGCAGCAAAGGCTGGGAAACGGCCTTTCTGATGTCCTTCAGATACGCTTTGCTTCCCTGAAAAAAAGGAGTATCGGTCAGCACCGACATGCATTCAACTTCGGCAGCAGCATAGCTTTGGGCAATGGCTACCGGATCAAAATCGGGCCGGATCAATCCTTTTGACGGCGAAGCCTTTTTCACCTCGGCAATCACACTGACAGGGCGGCTGCTGTGCAGCAAAGCTTTCCCGAAGCCCTTGGCCGGCTGCATTTCCTTTGCCTCCTGCAGCAGCTTTGCCATGCTGGTGGCGGCCCGAAGCTGCGCCACTTCCTCCCGTTTTCTCTCCACAATTTTAAGAAGCATGAATCAGCCCTCCTGCCACTTGCCGAAATTGTTCCAATTTTTCCTTCACAATGCCATCGTCGATCAATTCGGCAGCGGTTATGACACCGTGGCCGATACTGCTGACTCTGCCGGAAAGATAGAGGATTGCTCCCGCATTCAGGAGTACGATGTCGCGGGCTGCGCCTCGCTTCCCGTTGTAGATGTCCTCTATGATTTTCGCATTTTCCTTGGCGTCCCCGCCCCGCAGGGCATCCAGGGAATATCGCTTTAGTCCGAATTGCTCCGGCTCGATTTCGTAATTGGTAATGATGCCGTCGCGAAGCTCGGAGATATAACTGGTCCCCGTCACTGTCAGCTCGTCGAGACCATCCGCGCCAGCCACGACCAGCGCCCGCTCGACACCCAATTCACGCAATACTTCAGCAACGGTATGCAATAGCTTGGCGTCATATATACCGAGCAGCTGGTACTTTGCGCGCGCCGGGTTGGTCAGCGGGCCGAGCAGATTGAAAACGGTCCTGACCGCCAGCTCTTTGCGCGGGCCGGCTGCATGCTTCATCGCCTGATGGTAGAGCGGAGCGAACAAAAAGCAAAGGTTCGTCGCTCGCAAGCAATCGGCTGCATCTTCCGGGGAAAGGGTAATTGGCACGCCTAACGCCTCAAGCACATCGGCGCTCCCGCTTTTGCTCGATACGGCCCGGTTCCCGTGCTTGGCAATCGGCACGCCTGCACTGGCCGCCACAATAGCCGCTGCTGTCGAGATGTTGAAGGTGTGGCTGCCGTCTCCGCCGGTACCGCATGTATCGACCATGCCAGGGACATCAAGAGGAAATTGCACCGCTCGGTCTCTCATCGCTTTTGCAAATCCGATGATTTCTTCGACGCTTTCCCCTTTCATCCGCATGCCCGCCATAAAAGCACCGATCTGTGCCGCCGTCGCTTTGCCATCCATGATCTCACCCATGGCTGCTTCCGCTTGCACTCGGTCCAGATCGCATCCGCCAATGATTTTTTCCAACGCTTTCTTCAGCATATCGGCTCCTCCTTCCGGGCGAAAAGCTGCTCTGCCTTTTCCAAAGCCGCCAGCATCGCCGCCGCCTTGTTCACGGATTCCTGGTACTCTGCCGCCGGATCGGAATCGGCTACGATCCCTGCACCTGCCTGGACGTAGGCGTATCCTCCCTGGAACAGCAGCGTCCGGATTGTAATGCACGTATCCATCGTCCCGTCAAACGCCAGGTACCCAATTGCCCCGGCGTACAGATGGCGGGAATCCGGCTCCAATTCAGCGATAATTTCCATAGCCCTGAGCTTGGGCGCACCCGAGACCGTTCCGGCCGGAAAGGCTGACAGCAAAGCGTCGAAGGGATGGGCGTCCTCGCGCAGCTGTCCCGTTACGTGAGAGACCATGTGCATGACATGTGAATAGTTTTCGATAACAAGTGCTTCTTCGACCTGAACGCTGCCGTAGCGCGACACTCTGCCCACGTCATTTCTCCCAAGATCCAGCAGCATGTAATGTTCAGCCCGCTCTTTTGGGTCATTCAACAGGTCTTCCGCCAGCCTGGCGTCTTCCTCGGCAGAGCTGCCCCTCTTTCGCGTACCGGCGATCGGGCGCATTTCCACCTTGCCGTTCTCTACCCTCACCAAAAGCTCCGGAGAAGTGCCGACGATCGTTTCCTGATCGTACTGCAGAACGTACATGTACGGGGATGGATTTAGCGTCCGCAGCACTCTGTAGACGGAAAACGGATCAACCTCTGTCGCAGCCCGGAAGCGCTGGGAGAGCACCACCTGGAAAATATCCCCTGCGGCAATATACGACTTCGCTGCTTCCACCATCTTCTCGTAAGCTTCGCGGCTCATGTTGCTCTCAACCGCTATTTTCCGTGCCGGCACTTCCCCCAACGGAAGCCGTTGATTCCCATCTTGTCCCGGGGCTGTCACCCGGACGGCCAGCTCCTCCAGTCTGCTGCATACTGCCGCATACTTTTCACTGATGCGCTCCGGGGTGTCATCCGTCTCCACGTGGAGGTTGACGATCAGCTGGATCTCCTGTTTCAAGTGATCAAAAGCGATGATCTCGTCGGCAAACAAGAAGCGCATATCCGGCAGCTCCAGGCTGTCTTGCCGATGGCGCGGCAATTGTTCGAAGTAATGCAGGGTGTTATAGCCAAAAAATCCGACGGCTCCGCCGCTGAGACGGGGAAAATGACTTAGCTTCGGACTCTTGTAGCGCTCCATTTCCTCACGCAGGTAATGGACTGGGTTCCCTTCGAGCGTAAACTGCTCTCCGTTTCGTTTCTTGACCGCAATCAGGTTGCCGGTTGCTTCGACGGTCTGAAACGGATTGAGCCCGATGAACGAGTAGCGGGCCCAGCGGGAGCCTCCCTCCACACTTTCCAACAGGAAAGAATGGGGTGTACGAATCTTCTGATACAAGCGGATGGGGGTTTCTTGGTCAGCCAGCAGTGTCATACGAACCGGAATCAGCGAGTATGACTTCGCCAGTGACTGGACTTCTGTCAAGGATGGGGTAAACATGAATACTCTCACCTCTTTTGTCGAGGTGCCAAAAGAGTATAGGGGGAAGAAGCCTTCGCAAGCAGAGCAAAAGGAAACCCAAGCACAAGTCGTCGAAATTGTGCGCCTTTTCCTCGTATGCTGTCTGCTATCGATGCACAGGGCGTGCACTGGCCGATTCTGTCCCGGGGCATGGGCAGATCCCGCCACGGCTCTTGATCCTCTTCCTCTTTTGACACCTGCGTGTTAGAGGAAGAGATAGGGGGAGAATAAAAAAACCAGGAGGATCCCTGGATTGATTGTGTATGCATGCACAATCCCAGCTTGCTCTTCTCTCCTCAGCCTAACTCTTCTTCACTCAACTCTGCTCAATCTCTACTCTGCCGGTTTTGCTTGTTACCGGTAAAACGAGGCACCCTCGTTTTTTACTATACTAAAAGAGGGTGCCCATGATGTCAATCTACTTTACCAAATCCGGCCGCAATTTTACGGCATCCCGCATAAAGACGTGCTCGATTTCGGCTGCTGCTTTATCGGTGTTGACCAGCATCATGACACGGATACAGGAAGGCAGGCTTCCCGGCACCGGTATCTCTCTGGCACACATCAACGGAACGTATTGCCAGCCCTCGATCTGCCTGGCTGCTTGAGCAGGAAACGCCGCCTTTACATCCTCAGTCGTCGTGATTAAGATGCTGGCGATGTCATCTGGTAAAACGTGATTTCGCTTGACCATTTCTTCAAGCAACAGCTTGGTGGAAGAGACAATCTCCTCTTTCGTATCTTTTTCTATCGTAATGGCTCCTCGTATTCCTCGCACTCCCATTTTCTCTTACGCCCCCGATTCTTCATTCATGACTGACAAGATAAGTTCTTCGTCTACCTGAGAAAACAATTCTACGGCGCCGATAGCCCGCGGCAAAACAAGCGCCAGTTTGCCGCCGACAGCCTTTTTATCGCGCTTCATCACTTCCAACACCTTTGCCGGATCGAGCTTGTGCGGCCATTCTGTCGGCAATTGATACTGCCGCAGAAGCCCCCGGGTACGATTGTGAACGCCTGCCTGCGCAATCCCCATGCGCTCCGCCACCTTCGCTGCGAGGCACATCCCGATTGAGATCGCTTCACCGTGATTGAGCGTCGAATACTCGCAGAGGGCTTCAAAGGCATGCCCGAACGTATGCCCCAGATTAAGCAGCGCCCGCTGATTCTGCTCGGTTTCATCTGCCGAAACGATGTTCGCCTTCACTTCACAGCCGCGATAAATCGCTTTGCTCAACAATTCAGAATCCAGCTGCCAAAGCTTTTCTGCGTTTGTCTCCAGCCAGGAAACAAACGTCTCGTCGGCAATCAAACCGTGCTTGAGCACCTCCGCAAAACCGGCAGCACGTTCCCTCTCCGGCAACGAGCGGATTGTGGATGTGTCGTATAGAACGAGCCGCGGCTGGTGAAAGGCGCCGATCAGATTTTTCCCGAGGGGATGGTTGATCGCTACCTTTCCTCCGACAGAGCTGTCGTGCGCCAAAAGTGTTGTCGGCACTTGGACAAAAGCGATGCCGCGCATGTAAGTCGCAGCGACAAAGCCTGCCAAATCACCTACTACCCCGCCGCCAAGGGCGAGGACAGCCGATTTGCGGTCCAATCCGGCAGAAATCGCTGCGGTCATCACTGCTTCATACACGGCGAGGCTTTTTGACTGCTCTCCGGACGCAATCACAAAGGAATGGACAGCGTATCCCTCCGCTTCCAAGGCGGTTTTCAGCGTTTGCAGATAAAGCGGTGCCACGTTTTCATCCGTAACCACGAATAACTTGGACGTCGGGGCCAGCCCCGCCTCCCGCAGCATGGGCCCCGCCTGCTGCAAGAGGCCGTCGCCGATGACGATCGGATACGAGCGTTCGCCCAGTTCTACTCGCAAGATTTCTCTATTCATCAGAATTTCTCCGTATAAGCACGGTATTGGCGGACGTTTTCCAGCATGTCATCGAGCGAATCGGATGGGAACTTCTCGCACATCGCCGACGCGATTTCCCAAGCGACCACTGCTTCAGCCACTACGCTCGCGGCCGGGACCGCGCAGCTGTCGGAGCGCTCGATGCTGGCTGAAAACGCTTCGCGGCTATCAATGTCAACGCTCATCAACGGCTTGTACAGGGTCGGAATCGGCTTCATGACGCCACGCACCACGACAGGCATTCCGGTCGTCATGCCGCCTTCCAGCCCCCCTGCCCGATTGGATTTTCGGCTGTATCCGGTCTCTTCGCTCCAGACGATTTCATCATGAACCTGCGATCCCGGCCGTCCTGCCGCTTCGAATCCGATCCCGATTTCGACGCCTTTGAACGCCTGGATGCTCATGACTGCCTGCGCCAAACGGCCATCGAGCTTTCGATCCCATTGAACATGGCTGCCCAGGCCGACCGGAACGCCATCGACGATCACCTCGACGATTCCGCCCAGCGAATCTCCGTCCTGCTTCGCCTGATCGATCGCAGCCATCATCAGCTGTGCAGCCTCCTCATCGAGACAGCGAACAGGGGATTCTTCCGTGCGGGCAATCAGCTCTTCCAGAGGAAGATCGATTCTTTTGGCAACGACATTGCCGATCTGCAGCACCTGTCCGCCAACGCGAATGCCGAACGCCTCCAGCAATTGTCTGGCTACCGCCCCGACAGCGACACGAATCGTCGTCTCACGGGCGCTGGACCGCTCCAGAATATTGCGCATATCGCGCTGATGGTACTTGATCGCTCCATTCAGGTCTGCATGACCAGGGCGCGGCCGGGAAACACGGCGTTTTTCTTCAGCACCCTCGACCGGCTCGACACTCATGATGCCCTGCCAGTGGGCCCAGTCTTTATTTTCGACGACCAGCGTGATCGGAGCCCCGGTTGTATAACCGTGTCTGACACCGGAGAGTACCTTCACCTGGTCCTTTTCAATTTGCATTCTTCGGCCTCGACCGTGACCTTTTTGCCGTCTCGCCAATTGTTCATTGATCGCCTCGACAGAGAACGGCAGGTTGCTTGGAATCCCTTCGATTATCGCCGTCAATTGCGGCCCGTGCGATTCCCCTGCTGTCAAATAACGCATCTCTCGCTTCCTCCATCCTCCAGGCAGCACTTTCTTTTCCCGAACGGGGGCGCTGTCCTTTATCACTTTTAAGCGTTATAATATCATACCTATTACCCCGAGGAAATACAAAAGTGGGAAACTTTCTGAATCTAGACAAAACGCTTCTCTTTTCGGAGAAGCGTCTGCTGTCACGTCCAGTTTAGTAATAATCAGCCAAAAACAAAGGATTCGAAGGAACCGAACGCCGGCTATGATCTGCGCGGACGAGGTCATCCACCTGCGTTTTTTCCGCACCAAGAATTTGACCGCACTCCTGGAGAGTGATCAAGCCTCTTCGATATGCCTCGATGACCTTATGCTTATCCATCTGCTTCCTCCCTATCGGCTTGTTATTCATAGTGTTGGGAAAAAACAGCATGGATATACCCGCTCGGCTCCTTTTACCCTAATTTTCGGTAAAAGAATGTATCCTCTGTTTCAAACTGGTACTGCTGCGGCTGAAAAATCTGCTCCGTGCTGCCGACGAACAGGACGCCGCCAGGCTTTAGGGCACGGCTGAATTTGTGGTAAAGCTCATGCTTGGCCTCTTCCGTAAAGTAGATCATCACATTGCGGCAAATGATCAGGTCAAACCCGGATTCGAACGTATCGGCCAGAAGGTTGTGCTTGCGGAAATTCACGCGTTTTTTTACTTCATCTGAAATGCGGTAGCTCAAGCTGTCCTTTTGAAAATATTTGTCCAGCAAATCTTTTGGACAATCCTGCAAGGCTCTTTCTGTATAAACCCCTTGCTTTGCTTTTGCGATCGCTCCTTCGTCAATATCCGATGCCAGCACCGAAGCGTCCCAGCGATGGCGCAGCAGCAAGAGCGACAGTGTGTAAGGCTCTTCTCCCGTCGAACATGCGGCACTCCAACATTTCAGACGCGGAGACTGACGTACCAGCCTGGGCAAGATCTTATTTTCAAGCACTTCCCAACGCCCCGGATTGCGAAAAAACTCCGACACGTTGATCGTCATGCGATCGAGAAACTCGTAAAACAGCTCTTTGTCTTTTGCGATCGCCTCGAAGTACTGAGCGAATGTCGTATAACCCCGTTTCAAGCGGAGCGAAGTAAGCCGCCGTTTCATCTGTGCTTCCTTGTAGAGTGCGAGGTCAATTCCTGTCATTTTTTTTACGCTGGCGATGAACTGGAGAAAATCCTTGTCTTCCATACTTCGAAATCCCCTTTCGACGACTTACTCATGCGATTCGCGTTTTTTTGACAAAATCCTGCCGAATTTTGTTGCAGATTCGCGAATAAAAGAAAAAGACCCCTTAGCGGAGTCTTTATCCATCTGCGTGATTGCTCTTTGTTCAAGAGCTTAGATCCAGCGTTGGATCGTCTTTTCGTAGGAAAGAACTTCTCCTTGGCCAAACCACAGAGCGATTTCGCGCTCAGCGCTTTCTGGAGAGTCGGAACCGTGGATGATGTTCATGCCAACGGAAGTTGCGAAGTCGCCGCGGATTGTTCCGGATGCAGCGTCTGCAGGGTTGGTTTTGCCCATCATGGAACGAGCGGTGGAAATCACGTTGTTGCCTTGCCATACCATCGCGAATACAGGTCCGGAGGTAATGAAGTCAACCAGTTCACCAAAGAACGGGCGCTCTTTATGCTCAGCATAGTGCTGTTCAGCCAGCTCGCGGCTAACATTCATCAGCTTTGCTCCAACGAGTTGGAAGCCTTTTTTCTCGAAGCGGGAAACGATCTCTCCGATCAGGTTGCGTTGTACGCCATCAGGTTTTACCATCAGAAACGTTTTTTCCATCGTAAGGTTGCCTCCAGTATAGCTATGTATTGGTATTTCACACACCATCAGAAATTTTATCAAAAGATAGAGGGGCAATCAACCTGCTCCTCAGCAAAAAACGCTAAAATTTGCGATCGATAATAAAATCGGCCACACCGATCAGCGATTTTTTCGTTGAATTGTTCGGCAGGTCGGCGATAATGCTGCGCGCTCTGGCGATATAGCGCTCCGCCAGCCTCTGCGAAAAAGCGATGCCTTCGTCTTTTCTCACCAGCTGGATCGCCTCGTCCACATGGTTCCAGAAGGTATCCTCCCGAATCCATTTTTGAAACTGTTCCCGAGCAATGCCGTGATGAGCCGTGTACATCGCGGGAAGGGTAATGTTGCCCTGGCGCAAATCGCTTCCCGCAGGCTTGCCCAATTGCTTTTCCGTACCGGTAAAGTCAAGGATGTCATCCGTGATTTGAAAAGCCATCCCGACATTGTAGCCGTACCAGTACATCCTGCGGACGAGATCCTCTGTCGCTCCGCTCGCAATCGCCCCCATCTGGCAGCTGATCGCGATCAAGAGAGCGGTCTTGCGCTTGATTCTGCGCAGGTACATACGGAAATTTTGATCCCAGCTGTGCAGAGCCCGCACCTGCTCGATCTCTCCCTTGACCATTTCGACGATCGCGTTGGCCAAAATCTGGTGGAGCTGAGGAATCTTCAGCTCCGTCACAATCGACAGCGCCCGGGCAAGAATGTAATCGCCGGTGTACATCGCTACTTTGTTGTCCCATTTTGTTTTGACCGTATCCCGGCCTCTACGCTTGTCCGCATTGTCGACAACATCGTCGTGCACAAGCGTGGCCATATGAATCAGTTCGAGCGGAACTGCCACGTACTTGAGCCGGGTCACGTCATAGGACCCCCACTTTCCACCAAGCAACACAAATACGGGACGGATGCGCTTCCCTCCCGCCTTCAGCAGGTGCGTGGACGACTGATACAGCTCCCGCACTCCCGTATCGATGGACAGCTCCAACTGATTTTCGATGTACTCCACATCTTTTTTCATCTCAAAGTATATATCGACTAGGTTCATCCGCTCCACCTATTTTCGTTCAACGTAGTTTTTGCCGTCCGGACTTCTCCCACAATTCCACAGTAACCGGTCCCGGAAGCAGTCCCTGCTCCGCCGCGCAGCGATAGTAGTACTCCAGCCCCGTTCTTTGCTCATCGCCAAAAACGTGCTGCAGACCTTGAAAGTATTGGCGCCAATCAGCCTTTTCTCCGCCATAATGCTGATGTACGTACTCGATCAACGGTTCAGGATTGCTTAGATGTTTCTGTTTGCTCTCCAAAAAGGCATTGTGCACCTCGCTGAGCAATTCGGCATGTTCGGCCAGAATCGCCTTGCGGACTGTCCACAAAGCAAAGGTCATGGAATATCCGGTGAAGCGATACCAAAGTTCGCCCAGATCGTAAATCATATAGGGAACACGCTGGCGTATCGCCCTGATCGCATCGTCTCCAATCAGGAGAGCCGCATCGGCACCAAGCATCATTTCTTCAAGTACAGGTGCTTGCATCGAGTAAGAGACTTGCAGCCCGTAAAACTTTTGCAGAATCACTTTCAACAAATTGATGGAAGTAGCTGACGTATTGGTCAAGGCAATTCGCGCCTCATTCAGCTCTTCGATCGGCTTTTTGCTGAACAGAAAGATCGAGCCGACTGGGCCTTTGGCGCTGACGGACAGGTCCGGCAGTACCAGGTAATCCTTCGCATGCTCTGCGTAGCTGAAAGAAGAGATTGGTCCAAGGTCGATCTCGCCGCGGGCCATCGCCTCGTTTAACTGGGCAGGAACCTGCCGGATAAACGAAATCCGATCTTCAAAACGGGCTTGGTCAAAATGAAATGTGACAGGGAAGGTGTTGGTGTATAGGATTTGTCCAATGCGCAAGGACTTTTGCATATTCTTATTCCCCCCAGCGCCGAAACAAAGCGTGCGGCACATCGAGTGCGTCCAATGCTTTGCCTACGACAAAATTGACTAGGTCATCCATCGTCTGCGGTTTTTGATAAAAACCAGGCATGGCCGGCAATATCTTGACACCGAGCCTGCTCAATCGCAGCATGTTCTCCAGCTGGATCGCGTTCAAAGGCGTTTCTCTGGGAACGAGTACGAGCTTTCGTCCTTCTTTCAACATGACATCTGCGACACGCTCAAGCAGGTTGCCTGAGGCACCGTGCGCAATGCCGGAAAGAGTTCCCATCGAACAAGGCACAACAATCATCCCCTCGCAGCGGTACGATCCGCTCGCAGCGGGACAATTAAAATCGCGCAAGCCCCAGTAACGAAGCTCTCCGGGAAAATCCTGCTGAAGCTTTTCCGCCAATAGTCCTTCGCGGTTTTCCGTATTCCAGTCCAGTTCGTCATGAAACACCTGCCAGCCTGCCTCCGTCACCATCAAGTGTACGGTATGCCCGCTCTTCAAGAGCTCCTGAACCAGTCTCACGCCATAAATCGCACCACTAGCACCTGTGATTCCAACAGCCCATGCTTGTGTACTCATGATATCACCAGATCAAGCATGGTAAAAGTAAACATAACCATGCTGAGTATTCCGTTCATATTGAAAAAGGCGACGTCAAGCTTGGACAAATCCGTCGGCTTCACCAAGCTGTGTTCGTACAGCAGAATGGCCCCGGAGATCAAAACGCCGACCAGGAACCAAATGGACAAATCTGCGATCATGTACAGCGACAAAAGGCCGAAGAACGTAATCACGTGGCAGCCTCTGGCAATCAGCAGCGCTTTGCTGATGCCAAACCGGCTTGGCATGGAGTACAAACCTTCCTTGCGGTCAAAGTCCGCGTCCTGACAAGCGTACATAATATCAAAGCCGGCTGTCCAGAACAGCACGCTGATAAACAGCAGAAGACCGGTGCCGTCTACCTGCCCTGTCGTTGCCACCCAACCGCCCAGAGGCCCAAACCCGATCGCTACACCCAGCACAAAATGGCAGAGCCAGGTAAAGCGCTTCGTATAGGAGTACAGAATGAGTACAAAAACAGCTAAAGGCAACAATTTTACCGCAAGTGAATTCAACTGGAAGGCAGCAAAGAACAACACAGCAAAAGACACGACGATGAAGACGACAACTTCTACTATCGAGATCAAACCGGCAGGAATCGCCCTGTTCGCGGTTCGCGGGTTCTTCGCATCGATGAACCGGTCAATCAACCGATTGAGCGACATGGCCGCGCTTCGTGCCCCTACCATCGCGACAGTCACCCATAAAATTTCCATCCAGGTCGGCCACGTTTGCTCTACTACAATATTACCCAATACGGCACCCATAAAAGCAAACGGCAACGCAAAAATAGAGTGCTCGAATTTAATCATTTCCAAAATAATTTTTAATTTACGGAGACTCACAAAATACACTTCCTATCCACTGAAGAGATACCCGATGATTGATCAGGGCTTGGTCCCGATATGCAGTGCAGCCACTCCACCCATGAACAATTTCACCTCAACCGGGTCAAGGCCTGCCTGCTGAAACATGCGGGCAAGCTCTCGGCTATCGGGAAAATTCGTCAGTGACTGTGGCAGCCAGGCGTACTCCTCATACTTGTTAACTGTCCATTTCGCAATCAATGGCAAGATTTTGTAGAAATACAAATAGAAAAGCTGGCGATACGGATAAAAAGGAGGCTTGGACACCTCCAACGACACGACTTTGCCCCCAGGCTTGACCACTCGAGCCATTTCTTTCAACACGGTTTGGATATCAGGGACGTTCCGCAGCGCAAAGCCAATCGTTGCAAAGTCAAAGGAGTTATCCTCGTACGGCAGCTTCATGGCGTCACCGTTTACCAGTTGCACGATTCCGCCCACGCCCCTCTGCGCAACCTTGTATGCGCCTACATCCAGCATATTCTGGCTGAAATCAAGTCCGACGACACGACCATCCTTGCCAACGGCATCCGCTAATGCGATCGTCCAGTCACCCGTGCCGCAAGCCACATCAATCGCCGTTTGGCCCGGTTGGATATTCATTCGCTTCATCGTATAGTTGCGCCAGGCAACGTGGCTGCCAAAGCTGATGACATTGTTCATCTTGTCGTACTCTTGCGCGATGCTTTCAAACACGCTGTGCACGTGCTGTGCTTTTTCTCTCATCTGCATCTCGTTCACTTCCATCACATCTCCTCAATAACCCGTTTCAGACGATTCACGCGGTGGGAATATCGAGATGTAAACCAAACGAGCACGTCCTGGGCTTCAGTCTGATGAAGGGTACGCAATAGCTGTTCGCACATGTTGATCAGTTCAGTCGCTTTTGTTTCAATCCCGGCCAGTACCTGGGCTAGTGTCGCCCCTGGTTTTTGCAGCAAAAAACGGGCAAAGCCGGCAGGAACCTGGTCTTGCCACTTTAATTGTTCCCATTCGTTTATCATGCTTTCCACCGTTGACGTGTCCTTTAGGAGCGACGTCCAGAAGCGGCGTTCTTCCTCCGATTCGGCATACTTGTCAACCATCGCGACGTACAAGCCCGTATCAATGACAGTTCGCAGCTCCAAATACGCTTCGGAGGACAATTTTCCCTCTTTATCTGCCAAATAAAGCTTCATCTTGGCCTCGTTTACATGCTGAATCGCATCCGCCAAGACGCGAATGGCTTCTACTTCACCGGCATGAGCGAGCAACTGGTAGTAACGGCTGCTGTAATAATCGCCTGCCAAAACCGTTAATTGCCTGTTCCGTTCTTCCACAAGTGTATCGCCATAAGCATTTTTGACAGTTTCATGCATGTCCAATCCTAATTGCATGAGGCCGGTTGTAATTGAGAACGTCCGTGCGCGTTCCTTGCCTATTCCCCGGTTCAATAAAAAGAGGTACAACAGCGCTAGCCGATTCTCAGCTATGGCCGGTACGTCTACGTATTGTTCCACATAGGAAATGGATATTCGCTGGTAGATCTGATCGATAATGGCACGGATCTCGTCGATGAATGGGTTTTTTTCTTTGCTCATGCGTCCTCCTCCACAACCTGGTCATTACCTGTTCCGTTCGGTTTCATGCTTTTACCGAGTGTCGGCAAAATACCATCCCTACCATCATACCATACTTCACCCGTCAAGGACTAACTCTCTCGTAAAAATAAGGCTCTACCCGCACCGGGAATCTTGTCTTGACGTGCGTCTCATAATCCTCCACATCCGTCGGTGAGACGAAGTAGGCTGCTCGATCCGGACGATTCGCTTCGATGGCTACAAGCAGTTTGCTCGTGTTCTCTACCTCTTCTTTTTCCAGCAGCCGAAAATATACATGCTCCACATTGCCGGTCAATCGAAAGAGATCGTACGTTACTGCGTAAAAATCATGAAACACCCGATTTGCATCTATCCGGTCTTTTGGACTCACCGCCAGATCGACAAAAACCGACGGATTTTCCCATTTTACACGCTTAATATTATAATGAGTCGTCATGAATGTAAATAAATCCACTACATTTTGTTCACTCAGCTCTACTGGTCTGGCGGCTTGAAAAGCAGGCACATCCTCCTGTTTCCAGGACAATGTCGGAACCCATGACAACATGGCGGCCAGGAACGCGGACATAGCGATGGCGACAAACAGTCTGCGCGGCATAGACATCCCTCCTCACCACCATTGTACAAATAAAAAAAGCAGGCTATGCCTGCTTTTCATCCGACGTATCGATAATCCCGTGATGCGTATAGATCACGGCTTTTCCTCTTACCTTGATCGCGGAGGTGTGCTCGGTAAACTGGGCCAGCATGACCTCGCCCTTGTCCAATTTCTCCGTATGATGGAAACGGGTATCGGAGCCTCTTGTCAAACCGATCACGTGGACCCCGTTTTCTTTTGCCTTCACCACAAAATATTCTTGCTGCCCATTCGGTGTTTGTGCCACCTAAGTTCCTCCTAACTGGCAATTCCGTAGTTTTTCGTTTCTAGGATGTCCCGCCTGGTTCCAAGCGTTTCATGATCTTGTCAACATACCTCTGGGTCTCCTGTGGAAGAAGCTCGTACTTTTGCTCTAGCTCATCATCCGTATCAATGCCCAGGCGGCTGATCCGTCCGGGGCCGGCATTGTAGGCAGCCAGAGCGACCTTCACGTTGCCATCGTAACGGTCAAGCAGGCCGCGCAAGTACTTTGTTCCCCCGGCCAAATTGTCGTCCGGATTATAGACGTTTCGCACATGCAAGGACTTGGCCGTGGCATCCATCAGCTGCATCAAGCCTTTGGCTCCAGCACGAGAGACTGCGTTGGGATTGAAGTTCGATTCTGCGCGAACGACCTCCCGAACCAGATTTTCATCGACGCCGTACGAACGGGCGACTTGGCTAATTTTGTCCAATATGCCCTGCACGTTCTGCGGTGTTTGACTGCTCGATCCGGTTGTATATGTATCAGAAGCATCAGTAAAATCCCAGTCTGTTGATCCGTCTAGCTCGGCCAATATCTGCTCGGCCCGAATAACCCTTTGACCATTTGCTAGTTCCGCTTGAAGCACTTCAGAAAAAGGCATCTCTGCTGAAGGCACATAAGAAGCAGGCTCGCTTTCGCTCAGATCATACCTGTTCATTGCCGACAGATAGGGTTGGATAGGCAGTGACATCTTCATCAGTGAACAACCTTTCTGCTTGTCATTCTTCTATCATATTATAGGGAAGAAAAATAAGGAAGCCAAGAGGCATTTTGGCTGACAGAAAAAAAGAAGCCTGACTGATCGATACACAATCAGAGGCTTCTTTTCACAACGAGCTGCTCGCTGTGTGTATGGTCGGAATGCAGGGATTTGAACCCTGGACCTCACCCACCCCAAGGGTGCGCGCTACCGGGCTGCGCCACATCCCGAAAATCATTCAAGCGTATATTCGGAAATATCCAATCACAGCAAACTTGAAAGTTTTTGAACTTGACATTCCACGCTTTCAGGACTTATTTTATCATACATTTACTCACCTTCGCAAGAAAAAAACCAGCCCGCCATAATATGAAAAAGTGCGGACGGGCTAGGTTTTTTGAACAGAGCTCTTTTTACAGCAATACGATACCCCGCCTTGAATGCAATCAGAAAATCACCTTGAAGACTCATTCAACTCAGATGAGCGGGCATCACTGCTTTTGCCTATTGTACTTGCTTGGTTTTGCCTCCCTGCTCTTGCTCACTGCTGACTTTATCCAAATCGGCTGCCGACCGCATCAATTTGCCCATAGAAAAGGCTATTCCTAGCGCCGCCATCAGCAATAGGCCAGCAAGTACGAGGTAACCTGCCGCTGCCCCGGTGTAATCAAGCATGACGGTGAACAAAGCGAGCAGCAGCAGCCTCATCAACGTACCGACCGATCTGAAGAAGCTGATTACCCTCCCCATAAATCGATTTGGCACCAGCTCCATATACAAAGTTTGCCGGATAAGCCGGGTCGAGACATTGCACCAGCCTAATAGGGCAGATAGCAGTACAAAGACCCAGGCTTTCGGCATGGCAACTGTCAAAACAAGAGCGATCGCCATCAGCACGTAGGTAAAAACCATATAAGGAAATGCACCGAATTTTCGGCAAAGCAAGACAACCAGCACTCCTGCCACCACTGCTCCAATCGAATAGGTAACCTCCCCAAGTGAATAGATCCTTACATCGCTCTGCAATGCTTGGCTCACAAAGATAGGGTTCAGAAGATTTGCCAGCATCACGGCTAGAAATGGCATCAGAGCCGAGACGCCAAAAATCAGAAAACCACGTCTTTCGTTGATATAGACCCAGCTTTGGTGAAATTGCATCATCCAAGATGTTCGAGGGGCCGTTGCTTTCTGTTGTTCCGTGGAAAACGCATACTCCATTCCCCACAGCATCAGAAAGGCAAGCAAGTACGTCAATGAGTTAATCAGCAATACCGCCTGCAACCCAAAGCTCTCCAAAAGCAGCCCGGAAAATGCTCCAGCCAGGACCAGAGCAGATTGGTTTTCCATCTCCAGCAAGGAGTTGATCGACTTGTAATGCTTTTGGTCAAATGCTTCCTGTACGAAGGCAGCCTGTGCCGGTTCGTGAATATGGAGCATAAACGTGGATGCCAAAAAAATGAGGACCATCATCCACTCATGGTAGGCACCGAAAAATCCCCATACTGTCAAAAGCGCTAAAACAGTAGAGCCTCCCAGCTGTTCGACCTGCAATATCGCCTTGCGCGAAAATCGGTCAATCAGTGTACCTGAATACGGTCCGATGAGAAGCGTCAATATTGAAGAGATAAGCATCGCAGAGCCAAGCAAGCTGGCTGAGCCTGTCGACTCAACCAAATGCCAGGAGATCCCAATCATGGTCATCCCCTGACCAAATCCTGAAAATAAATTTGAAAAGAACAGCCTCCGAAAATTCCGATTGCCAAAAACCTCTCCCACTTCCGTCACTCCTTCGGTTTATTAGGGCTGATGGGGGATCAATTTTCAACCCATTTTGCAGCCCTAATAAAAACATAAAAGGAGCCTGAATATTGGAGAGTGTTTACACTCAACAATGATCAGGCTCCCGGAATTTCCGTGGGCTCAGTAGGTTTTTCACGGCAACGTATACAGCCTTTCTCTTTCAATGGCATACTCGGCTTCCTGCGAGGGAAATGACCGAAGCGTACCAGAATGCTACTACTTTTGACTTTGGATCTGGTTGGTGCCAATAACATTTTAACTGCCTGGATGGCCTACTCCTCATTTTCCTCGGAGGCAATGACGCCAAACCGAACTCTGGAGGGCAGTGGGTCAACACCGATATGACGGTAAGCATCGATAGTATCAGGCACATAGCTTTCCGTTAACTGAATGCCGCGGATAATCTGCTGTCGCTCCTCGGGAGAAAAGGTGAGCAATCGATTCCCGCACTTTTCACAAGCAAGGCACCATAAGTCGTCTACCTCCACCAAGTGGTGGATATTATACCCGCCTGCATGATTGCAGTTTGAACAGCTTGTTTTGAAACGCATGCATTCCTCTCCCCCTTTGATTCTGATTATACCAGAATCCAGGAGTCGCTTTCGTTTCTATGTTCCGGTTTCTATGTTCCGATGTATTTGTCTTTCTCGAAAACAAAAAACACCTCTCTATTGATCGGAACTGATCAATGAGAAGCGTTCTATTTCGCGGTGTGTACACTCGTTCACTCCAACAGATAATCTCAAGCGGCGACGGGCCGCTGCTGTGCACCTTGGTTACCTGCATCAAGCGTGAAGACGCTGATTTTGACGAATGGTCGGAATGCAGGGATTTGAACCCTGGACCTCACCCACCCCAAGGGTGCGCGCTACCGGGCTGCGCCACATCCCGACTGTACATC
>k87-242176_pt1 | contig 51522 bp, 47 predicted proteins | sample MGYA00084031_6733416 | MGnify analysis MGYA00084031
AGAAGTTTTAGACATCACAAACTTAATCTAATAGGAGGGAATTTCATTGGCACAAGTTCAATATATCGGCACAGGCCGTCGTAAAAACGCAGTTGCTCGCGTACGTCTAGTACCAGGAACTGGCAAAATTACTGTAAATAAAAAAGATGTTGAAGAATACATTCCACATGCTGACTTGCGTGAAGTAATCAATCAACCTTTCGCTGTTACTGAAACAAAAGGCGCATATGACGTATTTGTTAACGTAAACGGCGGAGGATACGCTGGACAATCAGGAGCTATCCGTCATGGTATCGCTCGTGCATTGCTAGAAGTTGATCCTGACTTCCGTTTAGCGCTTAAACGTGCTGGCTTGCTTACACGTGACGCACGTATGGTCGAACGTAAAAAACCAGGTCTTAAGAAAGCTCGTAAAGCTTCACAGTTCTCAAAACGTTAATCAATTCCTTATTGGATCAACGTTTACAAGAGTTTTTTGGTTCAAGTTGGTTCAAATTATCAATTTGACAAAGAATCTAAGAGGTTTAAAGCATCAGCATCTTGCTGGTGCTTTTTTTCTGGCATCAATTCAAGATAATAGTTCTGCGTTGTTTGAATATTGATATGACCTAAGCGTTTTGATACATAGGCAATATCAATATCTTGTGAAAATAGAAAAGAAGCATGAGTGTCTCTTAGGCCGTGGAAGGTAGTTTTTGGAATATCTAGTTTTTTTCAGTAATCTGGCGAGCTTAGCAGATTGTTGAAAGCCGTCAGGATCAAAAAAATATCCATTATCCTTAATCGGGACAGATTTTAGAACATCCTATACTTCTTTGTTAAAAGAACAGATTTTGAAGAAATATTATATTTTCTAATCACGCTTCTTTTACTTTCCCCTCCCAACAGGGTATCTTCAACTGCTGCTTGTTTTGTCTCTTCGGTGTAAAAGTACCTTTTCCTATAGGGTAGAAGTGCCTCTTCTCCATATGCCTGATATTTGCGAACCCAATCGGATAAAGTATCCGTTAGGAATTCCGCTTTTCTTAGAAATAAAGTTTATGGCTTTCTTTTTTTCAATAATTTCATTAATCCAAAAAAGCCTTTCTTCCAAACTACTCTTGTTTATAGTCATAACAAAAACACTCCTTACTGAAGTTGAACTAGATTTTTTATTTTCTAGTGTCTACTTCATAGAGAGTGTATCACTCTGGCAGGTTAACGGTCTATTTTTTGACTAGATATTTTCGCCACCGTCTTAAATGGGCTACTTAAGGACTATGTTGACGCACAGTTTTTTTCGCAATTAGTATAGCATAATTGACTTCATTTTTACAAAAGAGAAAATCATCCATTGCGATTTGCTAGTTTTTTTCTAAGAAATAAATTAACATTTCGAAATAAAAATATCCATTGTTCTCAACTCTACCCGATTTGTTATAGTTCATCAAATGATTAAATGAACATGCATTCTACATCTTTGATATGATTTCTTCAATTTTATAAAGCTTAGAAGATGCTATACCAGTTCCTAGTACTGTGTAGTTTTTTAATTGTTTCGGAGTGACTTGAGTAGCTTCATATATATTTTCTTGTAGAGTAGTATCGATCCTATTTAAATAATCCACAATTAATTTGCGCTGTTTCTTTTTTCTGATCTGAACCGGTAGAGTAGTTAAGACTACTATGCCGATTGAAAAAACCGACATCGCTAAACTATTCAAGAATGTATTTGAAAAGTATATTACTGCCAGCCCAATTATTGCAATAGAAGCTGTTAAAAAGAAATCCTTTTTTTGATTCTTCGGCATAGTAATCCTCCTTATAAAGATTTATTTTTGTGAAATCCAGTCTTGTCCTGCACCGACTAATCCACCTGCCACGCAGCTACCCACGACTGATCCCCAATTAGTTTTACCTCCAAAAATTCCCATCATTTCTTGATCTGTTAATAATGTAATATTTGCAGTTTTCATTTTCATATCCTCCTTATTGTCCTAAAAATCCACCAATGCATACCGCTGACCCAGCAATGACCCCGACATGTGCACCTACGAAAGCTCCAGCGGGACCCCCTGCGTACCAGCAATCCCCCAACTACCAATTGCTTGCAAGCATTGTTTAGCAGTATAGCCACCGACTACTAGTACCAATTCTTCTTTGCTTAAACTTTGAACGTTTTTCATAGTAAAACTTCCCATATAATTTTTATTACGAAAAAAATATATCATTCGAATTGAATTTTTAAGATAAATTATCTCAAGATGACATTATTCTGTACTGAAATGTAAACGAGCCTATCCATCTGTGTCTTTTTAGTGTAATTTTTACTCATTTATCGTTTCAGCTGTAATTCTATTCACTTTAGGATATGAATGAGTGATTTCAGGACAATTCTGAATAATATTATATGAATAGAAGTATATTTACCATATTAAGTGCTAGAGAAGGTGTACGTACAATGAGAAAAATAAAGTTGATTAAGCAACATGATGAAAAAGATTGTGGTGTTGCCTGTCTTTCTATGGTCCTAAATTATTATGATACGAGCGTTCCTATCAGTAAATTACGTTTAATGTCCGGGACAAACAGCCAAGGTACTTCAGCCTTTGGATTAGTCCAAGCATTAAACGATTTCCAATTTCAAACACAGGTTTTTCAAACTGATGGATCAATTTGGAAGGAAGAAGACTTGCCCTATCCATTGATTGCCCACGTAATCATTGATGGAGCATTCTTCCATTACGTTGTCGTTTATGGAATGAAAAATGGAAAGTTGCTTCTGGCAGATCCGGCTAAAGGAAAAATAGAACGAACGCCAGAAGAGTTTGCTTCTATATGGACAGGAATCTTATTAACTACTGCTCCTACTGAGAATTATCATCCCATACAAGATAAATCAAATGGATTGTTCTCTTTTGTGCCCATATTGGCAAGTCATAAGAAGACAATTGCCGGTATTGTACTTCTTTCTTTTATATTAACCGGATTTGGCATCATAGGTTCTTATTACTTTCAAGTGATAATTGATCGAATTGTTCCTTCAAGATCTGTTAACTTATTAGAAATCATCTCAATAGGTCTTTTGTCAATGTATGTGATACAAACACTATTCCAGTATTTTAAACAGTATCTTTTAATTAAGTTAGGACAACAGCTAAGTTCTTCAATTATGCTGAAGTATTTCAACCATGTTTTAAATTTACCAATGAACTTCTTTTCAACAAGAAAATCAGGGGAGATTGTCTCAAGATTTTTAGATGCCAATAAAATCATCGATGCCTTGGCGAATGCGACACTATCCCTATTTTTAGATGTGTCCATGGTTATAATTATTGGAACTGCTTTATTTTTACAAAATCATCTTTTGTTTTTAATTAGTTTCAGTACACTTCCAATTTACGGCTTAATCGTCTTTCTATTCATGAAACCATTTGATCGAACAAATGAAGAGCAAATGGAATCTGGTGCTGTAGTCAATTCTCAGATTATTGAAAGCTTGAAAGGGATAGAGACAATAAAGTCCTTTAATGCGACAGATCAAGTATTTGAGAAAGTTCAGAGTCAATTCAAAGAGATGATGGATAAATCATTCAAAAATGCGAATCTTGATAACCTACAATCGAACTTAAAAACGGCGCTTCAAGTAATAGGTTCTACCACGTTACTGTGGATAGGTACGTACTTAGTAATCGAAGGGAGCTTGTCTATTGGGCAATTGATTACTTATAATGCCCTGATGTCTTTCTTCACAACACCTTTGCAAAACATCATTAATCTTCAGGTAAAGATTCAAACGGCTAAAGTAGCTAACGATCGATTAAACGAGGTTTTCTTTCTGGATCGAGAATTTCTGGGTGAGGCAACCAGTCAACAAATGAATAACGTTGAATTGTTTACGAAAGAGCCATTAATCGAAGTAAAGGACTTATCCTTTGCCTATGGATTCGACGAAAATGTTCTAAATGATCTTTCCTTTTCAATTAAATCAAATGAGAAAGTAGCAATCGTTGGAATGAGTGGATCAGGAAAATCGACTTTAGCTAAATTGTTCGTGAACTTCTATACTGCTCAAAAAGGCAAAATACAAATTCAAGGAAAATCTATTCAAGATATTCCAAGAATCGATTTGAGAAATAAGATCGGGTATGTGTCACAAGAAACCTTCTTTTTTAGTGGCAGCATCTTTGAAAACTTGATTTTTGGTTTAGACTATCAACCCACGGAGGAACAGATTATTTGGGCATGTGAAATGGCTCAGATAAAAGAATATATTGAAGGACTTCCCCTTCAATTCCAGTCTCCTATTGAAGAAGGTGCCAGCAATCTTTCAGGTGGTCAGAAACAGCGTTTAGCTCTTGCGAGAGCGTTGTTAAAGAACTCAGAAATTCTCATCCTCGATGAAATAACTAGCGGTTTAGATACTCGCTCAGAGCATCAAATAATTCAAAATTTGATGAACCTAGAGGATAAAACCATTCTGTTTATCGCCCATCACTTATCCATTGCAAAAGATTGTGATCAGGTATTTGTCTTAGATAAAGGGCAGCTTGTCGAATCTGGAACTCATACCCAATTAAGAGCACTAAATGGGACCTATGAAGAACTTTGGGAAATGATGGCAATTGCTTAAAAAAGGAACAATATAGAGCATTATAAACATTCTGCCTATTTTTATTGATTCTTGTTATAATTAGATATCTATAATAATAGGGAAGTGTTTATATGGTTTTTGTAGATTCTTTCTCGTATTTTTTTAAAGAATTATTTGATCTGTTGCTGTTTCTATTCATGATTGGGCTACTAACAAATATTCGAAAAAAATCATTCTATTTTGCTCTACTTATATTCCTTTTTCCACTCACATTACTTTCAGTAACAGATGCACTTTTGACTGGAATAGCCCTGATATCTTTAATTGTGATACTAAGATTTAAGTCTTGGCGAAAGGAACCAGAAGTCAAATTTACCGAGTTATTAGGTCTTTTGCTTTCCTTAACGATTTATAGCATAGTACCACTCTTTTCATCCATCATTATATCTAGAATCTTTAAACTCGAATTCAACGTATTGAATGAACGAGGACCTTTGTTAGTAGTTATTTTGATTGGATTTGATTGGATTCTGTCAATCATCATTGCGTTGACAATAAAATCAAAGGTAATGAAACGTTCAATTCCTTCCGAAGAAGCAAAAGTGTATTGTATGCAGCTGGGAATATTTTTGACGTTTGTCTATTTGTTTGGAGAAGTATTAAGAAGGATGCAGATACTAGGCATTTTTCAAATCGTAATGATCAGTTTTTTAGTTACTCAATTCTCGGTTACGATGTATTTTACTTATCTTACTTTGAAAAAGAATCACGAAAAAACTGAATTGAGCAACCTTAAAGAACAGATGGAAATGATGCGAGTCTATACTGCGGACATTGAGAGAAACTATCAGGAACTGCGTAAATTCCGCCATGACTATAAAAATATGCTACTAGGTCTCAAGGCAATGCAAAATGAATCTGCGATCGATGAAGGGTATTTAAATAAGATGATCGATTATTCTCATCAGATGATAGATAACAGTGTGATGCGTTTTTCAGGACTAAGCAACTTAAAAGTAGACTCCGTAAAATCCTTGATGGTAGCAAAGTTAATCCATGCAGAACAATCTGGCATTGAGGTAAATTTTGAATGTCTTATTCCAATAGCAAACATCAATATGGATGAAATCAAACTTGTCCGAATCTTAGGTATATTAATCGACAATGCGGTGGAAGCAGCAATTGAATCAGAAGAAAAAAAAATAAACACATTGTTCATTGATTCCACAGATTCGATTGAGATTTCAATTGAAAATTCTTTCCTTGGCAAGTTGCCTTCTTTATCAGAGATGAAAAAAGTAGGATTTAGTAAAAAGGGAAAGGACAGGGGACTAGGCTTATCCAATGCTCAGGATATCCTTACTTCGGCCAAGCAAGCTGACCTAGCACATTACTCAAATCAAGGAATGTTTGTTTCTATACTAACTATAAGAAAGAGTGAATAATATGACATTACCAATTATTCTCTGCGAAGATGACATAATTTTGATGTCTCATTACAAGGCAATCATCGATAATTGGGTCATGATCAATGATTATGATATGCAACTGGTTTTAGCAACGACTGACCCGGGAGATATTTTCTTGTATTTATCAAAAAACAAGGTAACAAATAGTTTGTACTTTTTAGATATTGATCTTGGAAAACATTTAGATGGAATTGATGTCGCACAACGTATTAGAACTGATAACGAGTTCGCTCAAATCGTCTTTATCACTTCTCATCAAGAGTTGGCAATGGAGACGTTAAAACGACAAATAGCACCGTTAGATTATATTGTTAAGGACGAACAAAGTGAAAAAGGACAAATAGAATATGTATTAGATGGACGCCACAAGTTAACATTTGTAGATAATAGAACCAATGAACGTCATCTATCCTTTATGATTGGTGCAAGGAATTTTAGAGTGGATATTACTTCGATTTATTTCTTAGAAACGTCGGTTACGCCTCATAAAATTATATTATACGGCGAAAACATGATGTATGAATTTTATGGGAAGTTGAATGATTTAGAAAAAGAATATCCTGAATTACTTCGTGTTCATAAGTCGTTTCTAATCAATCCAAATAAAGTGATTTCTGTAGATTATAAGAGTAGAACGATATTCTTTCCAGAAGAGTATTCTTGTAGGTTCCCATTGGCAAAAAACAAAATCTTAAGAAAAACCTTAGATAGCATTGAAAGATCAGTTCGTAAATAGGTGCGTTACTATGATATAACGATAGATAGAACGATAAACAGGAATAATTAGCGAATTTAGGTAAATGATGCTGCACTAACTTAGTGGCGGCTTGTAATTTATTCTTGTTTTTTTCATTCAAGTCCCTTAATTAGAATACATTACCCAATATCTATTTGTGTCTTTAGATATTCTCAATTTGAATAACTAATTGTAATTTAACATTAAACTGTAATAGATTGAAAAACTCAAGAACCTGCGCTCTTGAGTTTTTTCTATTGCGGAATCATCTTTTAAGAAAAAATCATAAAATAGCACCTTTTTGAACTCAAAATAGGTCTTCAGTTCAAGAAATAAATTGTTGATTGCCAGATATAAGTTACTAAATAATCATAGGAAAAAATATACAACTGTCATCAAGCAGAAGGAGAGTGGTTCAGATAATTCATTGAAAAACATTACCAAAAGAGCAATAAAAAAAAGGAGGAACTCCTGGTGGATTTGATATTATTTCAGGTGGTCCACATGTTACTCAAGATGTTTTTAATTCAATAAAAAAACTATTCTAAGTAGAAATGGGGGAACCAAATGAATAAAAAAAATTCTCTATTTAGTATAGTAGTATTTTTTTCATCACAATTGGACTTTCTTTTTCTCCACAAAATTCATTTGCGGATGAGAATAGACCTGACACAAATTCCACTGAAGTTAATCATAAAAATGCGACAAATGTGACAGAAAAATATCTACAAAACATATCTGGTATTTTAGAAAATGATGTAAAGAAATTGATGGACACAATTCTAATGATTATAAATAAGGCTATTACTTCTGACGATTATTTATGTAGAGCTCAATAGATAGTGAATAGCAAATTGTATTCAACTAGCATCTATCCATCTATCATGGTTCAAATTGGTTCAACTACTATCTACAGAAATCCTTTTTTATCACTGTTGATGTAATAAGGATACTACTAAATTTCTGATATAAAAGGATTCCTATAGAATGAGAATCATAAATCCTATTTTGTCTCTATTAATTACGTTGAAAAGCAAAAAAAGATGTTAAAGAATTTAATTCCATCAGCTCCTACATATATCTACCTATTGAGATTATTGAAAGAAACGTATAAGGCACTCTAGAAAATGATGGCAATTGCCTATTTATTATTGATTAATTTTAAAGCATGTCTGACTGTCATGAATTTTCAAAAGTTTTATCTGATTATAAAGGAACAAGCAGACTGTCAATCTAATCTATCATGTTAATTTAGAAAGGGTTGTTTCTATCGATTCAGGACAGTTTTTTATTGTTTTGAGATAAAAAACCAAACAAAGAAGAAAACGGTGGTATCTTGTATACGTAACATAAATTTGTTTGAAAGGGAGTTTTATCATGCAAAAGTTTCAAAAACTAAACAAACAAGAAATGAAACAATTAATGGGAGGTTATAGCTCAAAAGATTGTCTAAAAGACATTGGTAAAGGAATAGGAGCAGGAACTGTAGCTGGTGCAGCTGGTGGCGGATTAGCTGCTGGATTAGGTGCTATCCCAGGAGCATTTGTTGGGGCACATGTCGGGGTCATTGGTGGTTCTGCTGCATGTATTGGTGGATTTTTAGGAAATTAGGAGGAACTATTAATGAAAAAAGAAATACTGAATCAAGAAGAAATGTTAAGAGTAATTGGCGGAAAAATTAACTGGGGTAGTGTAGGTGGTTCTTGCGTTGGTGGAGCAATAATTGGTGGCGCGCTTGGTGGACTTGGTGGAGCTGGTGGAGGTTGTCTGACGGGAGCTATAGGAAGTATTTGGGACCAATGGTAAAAGCATTAGTTTTTTCTGCTGTAATTTCTTTAGTTGCATTGGGTAACTATCTAAAGAAGAAAGATTTACCTTCGAAAAAGAAATTGATTTTAACAGTTGCTATAGCATTTTTTTTGATTATCTATGAATTTTTCTGGAGTATTTTCACTTGATAGATAATGTCATTTATATTTTAGAGAGCAGAACAAAATCAAATTGAAATAGATCGAAAAACTCAAGAGCGCAAGTTCTTGAGTTTTTTTCTATTGCGGAGTCATCTTTTGAGAAAAATATCATAAAAAAGAGCACCTTTATTATTAAGTGATCACACAATAACTAGTTTCTTGATCCAAACTTTCTGGCTATTGCAGTGGCTTTCGCCCATGATCCCATACCATTTAAACCGATTTCTAGATTTATTTTTTGTATCAGTCGGTCTAACTCTGATATAAATTGTAGTGAATGGACCTTGGGAGAAGAAAGATCAGCAAGAGATTCATGTAGAACATTGAAGCCATCTGTACTTTTCTCGCTTGGATTCAAACTCATATTTCTTTCAATTATCGAAGTAAAATGAGGATATCCTCTTTAGTCTTACTTAACCTATCTCATAATGAAAGAATTTGATTTTGAAATAAATGAACCCAAATAATAAGCGTGCTGAAAAAAAGAGAAATAAGAGCATTCCTTTTGAACTCAAAATAGGTCTTCATTTCAAGACATAAATTGTTGATTTCCGGATATAAGTCACTAAATAATCAAAGAAAAAAATATACTATTGTCATCAAATAGAAGGAGAGTGGTACAGATGACAAATCGAAAAACATTACCAAAAGAAGAATTGAAAAAAATCAAAGGAGGAACTCCTGGAGGATTTGATATCCTTTCTGGCGGTCCTCATGTCGCCCAGGATGTATTAAATGCAATAAAAGGCTTTTTTAAATAAAATTGGAGAGAGAAGAATGAAGAAAAAATTTTTATCCATAATAGCATTATTATTTTCAATTACAATTGGGCTGTCATTTGTTCCGCAAAATTCCTATGCGGATGAGAATAGTCCTGGCACAAATTCCACTGAAGTTGACCATCAAAATGCAACAAATGTAACAGAAGAAGAATATCTACAAAATATATCTGGTATTAAGGAAGTAAATGATTCAGAACTAATCAATCTACTGAAAAGTGATGATTCATATTTAATGTTGATTGGTTATAAAGGATGCCCGTACTGCCGAGAGTTTTCAAAAGTGTTGTCTGAATTCAAAGAGACTAGTAAATTGCCGATCTATTATGTCAATTTAGAAAAACCTTATGGTGATACGTTATCAAGTGAAGACAAACAATTGATGCTATCATTCTTTAATGAAAAAGTTGGGCTTCAATATACTCCAACATTTATTAGAATCGACCATCAGATTCCAGTAAATGGGTTTATTGGATCAAACACTACATTAGCTGATTTTCAGTCTTTGAATTACTAATTCGAATCAACACTATTAAGAATCAAAATACAATTATTCTCTTTGATTTTCGTATACTGATACTTTACCGTCAATCTGTTATGTTGTTTCCGTTTGTTTTGACTAGCTGTTTTTTATTGAGCAGTATGCTTTTTGTTTTACTGATCTCAAGTGCTTCAAGAGTTACCCAAATCCCTTTCAGGAAGAAAATGGAATGGTCTTTGTTGGTAAGTTATCGGCTCCCTTTAGTAACTGTCTATAACATTACTTTTATTGGACTGACCATTTTCTTTATGCAGCATTTTTCATTGGTGTATCTTTGTTTTTTTAGTGGTGTAATCAATCATGGTATTTATCGTAACCTGACAAGACGTTTTTCGATTGATAAGTTTTATGAATATCGCTCAATTGCATCATTTCAAGGCACTTCCTATGTTGGAAGTGTCTTTTTTCTCCGCCAAATGGTATGAAATGGCGGAGAAAAAATAAAGATGCATAACCGGGAGCAGGAACAAGCTATTCATTACAATACAATATTTTGGCGTCTCACTTTTTATTGTAATGATATTTCATAAATGTATAAAAAAATATACTATTGTAATTTGGTTTCTCTAGGTGTATGATTGTGTTGTATTTGATAGCGCATTCATTTTGTAGAAGGAGGAAAAACACATGCATTTATCGTTAGGTATTATTTTGGTTTTATGCGCGTTTACAGTTTTAGGTGTTTTGGATCAGATTTCTGTGCAAGTTGGACCATATACGCCACTTTTTGCTGCTGCTTTTACGGGTTTGGTGATGGGGGATCTAAAAACCGGGTTGATGATCGGAGCAACTTTGCAGCTGATGACTTTGGGGGTCGCAACATATGGCGGTGCAACTGTACCAGATTTTTTATCGGGAGCGATTATGGGGACAGCGTACGCGATACTTTCAGGAAAGGGGGTAGAATACGGAATCGGTGTGGCGGTGCCAATCGGCTTGCTGTTGACGCAATTGGATATCTTAGGACGTATGACGAATACATTTTTCCAACACAAAGCAGATCGTTATGCGGAAGCAGGTGATTATAAAGGAGTGGAGCGATGCAATGTCTTAGGGATTTTTCCTTGGACGATCTCTCGGGTCATCCCGGTATTCATCGGTTTATTCTTCGGCGAACAAGTGGTCAATGTGATCAATGAGATGATTCCTGAATGGATCATGACTGGATTGAAAGCCTCTGGAGCGATTTTACCAGCAATGGGGATCGCCATTTTGATGCGTTATCTACCGATCAAGAAATATTGGCCATATTTCCTGATTGGGTTTGTTCTACTGGCTTTCGGGGCAGAATTCTTTTCAGTATTAGGGGTGGCTTTAGTTGGGGTTGCTTTGGCTGCGATGTATATCATGAATCACCAGCAGACACCGATTGGAGCTTCAAACACAGGTAATGTGGTTTATGAAGACGATGAGGAGATTGAGATTGATGACTAAAAAACTGACGAAGCAAGATATCAATAAGATGTATATACGCAATCTATTCGGTTTTCAATGGGGCTGGAATTACGAAAAAATGCAAGGACTCGGTTATGCCTATTCCATCATGCCGGTGCTGAAAAGACTTTATTCAGATGACAAGGAAAAAATGAGTATCGCCTTGAAGACACACCTTGGTTTCTTCAACACTACTCCGGCAATGTCCAGTTTGATCGTTGGGGCAGATGCAGGGTTGGAAGAAGAGTTTGGAATGGCTGACCCGGAAGCGATTACAGGGCTGAAGACCGGACTAATGGGGCCATTTGCAGGAGTCGGCGACACGGTGTTCATCGCCATTTATCGAGCAATCGTTTTTTCTATCGCAGCTTACATGGCTCAAGCTGGTCAAGTACTCGGGCTTTTGATACCCTTGATTATGGGGACAGTAGTCATGTGGATTCGTTATAAATTCATCTATATCGGATACGCACAAGGGAAAAAAATCGCGACTGAATTTGCAGATAAAATGAAACTGTTTACAGAAGCTGCGGCGATTTTAGGATTGACAGTGGTGGGCGGATTGATCCCGTCTGTTATCACTTATAAACTGGATCTGACCTATAAAATGGGTGAAGTTTCCTTATCAGTCCAAGAAATGCTGGATAAGATCCTGCCAGGTCTAGTGCCGCTAGGAATCGTATTCCTCTCTTACTGGCTACTAGGTAAAAAGAAAATGAATTCTACACGTTTGATTTTTGTTTTGATTTTATTAGGGATGGTCCTTGGAAATCTACAAGCGATTTTAACTTGGATCAGTCAATTCATTTAGGAGGAAGAAAAATGAGCATCATACATGCACGAGTTGACGAACGATTAATCCATGGGCAGGTGGCGACTGTCTGGACCAATTCTTTAGGCGCACAACGGATCATGGTAGTAAATGATCAGGCGGTCAAAGATCAGTTGCAGATCGGCGCATTGAAAATGGCAAAACCGGTTGGCGTGAAATTGTCTATTCTGTCTAAGCGAAAAGCAGCAGAAAATATTTTGAACGGAAAATATGAGGACGAAAAAGTCTTTCTAATCACAAAGACGATCGAGGACATGGGTGCGCTGATCGATGCAGGAGTCCCGCTACAAGCATTCAACGTGGGCAACGTGTCCGGAAAAGATGGTAGCAAGCCAATCAAAAAATCGGTGGCTGTGACTCAAAAAGAGGTCGATTTGCTCAAACGCCTGACAGATCAAGGGATCAAAATCACTGCACAGATGATCCCGTCAGAATCAGGCGAATCAATCATATCATTTTTGTAAGAGAAGAAGGAGAAAAAATGGAAGTTTTACCGCAAATTAGAAAAGTTTATACATCATTATCAAAAGCACATCGGAAAATCGCTGATCACATCTTGCATTTTCCAGAAGAGGTGATCAGGCAAACGGCTTCTGAGATCGGAGAAGCTTCCGGCGTCTCTTCTGCGACAGTCATTCGCTTTGTCAAAACGATCGGTTATGACGGACTTGACGAAATGAAGGTCCAGTTATCGACTGATCAGGCATTGAGAGCCAATGAGCGACAAATTGATCCCATCGTCTCTGCAGAGGATACGTTAGACGTGTTATGTGAAAAAGTAGAAACGCTGATCAAAGACACGGCTACAGATGTTTTTACAACGATTGATCGAAAAGCATTGCAAGTAGCAATCGATCATGTAAAAAGAGCACAGAATATCTATCTATTCGGGATAGGCGCGAGCTCCTTAGTTTCCTATGATCTTTTCCATAAATTCAATCGAGCTGGAAGACGTGCTTCTTATGTATTTGATGTGCATATCGGTTTGGAGATGCTGAGTTACGCTACAACCGATGATGTGGTGATTGCGGTTACTTACAGCGGCCATACGAAAGAAGTCTTACTGGCTTGTGAATATGCGAAAGAAAATAAGGTTCCTCTGATCGTCATCACGCGAAATGACGGACCGAAAATAAAAAATCTAGCAGATGAAGTCCTTCTCGTGCCGGGAAATGAACATCTGTTGCGCGTAGGAGCGATTTCATCCATGTATTCATCGATGATTGTGGGAACGGCTTTATATTTAGGTGTGATCCAAGAAACGATCGATGAAGAAATCACCGAAAACATGATTACGACAAAAAACTGGATTAGTCCATTAAAGGAAGAATAGCCAATGGAAATGACAAAATTATCAACGGAACAGCGTAATGAAAACAGTTTGCATATCGATCAAATGTCTGCTTCAGAAATGGTCAAAGTCATGAATGGAGAAGACAAGAAAGTGGCCTTGGCTGTCGAAAACGCGCTTTCGAATATAGCAGAAGCAATCGAACAGGCAGCCGCACGTTTCAATAACGGAGGACGGCTGATTTATATTGGCGCAGGAACATCTGGCAGGTTAGGAGCATTGGATGCCATTGAACTGACACCTACCTATGGCGTGCCGCCAGAACGAGCTTTTGGGATTTTAGCAGGCGGAACAGAAGCAATGTACACGGCTATAGAAGGAGCGGAAGATTCCGAAGAATTAGCTGTCAGCGATTTAGAAAAGGTGAAACTGGATAAAGCAGATATCCTTATCGCGATTGCAGCAAGCGGCAGGACTCCTTATGCCTTATCTGCTTTAACCTATGGCAATAAAGTGGGGGCCTTGACGATTTCGATCACTTGTACGGCGCATAATGTGATGTCACAAGAAGCACAAGTGGCGATTGAAGCCGTCGTGGGCCCAGAAGTGGTTACCGGATCGACACGTATGAAAGCCGGAACGGCGCAGAAAATGATTCTCAATATGTTATCGACCGGTGTCATGATCAAGAGTGGGAAAGTTTATCAGAATCTGATGGTGAATGTCCAGGCAACGAACCACAAATTAATGGAACGATCCATCTCGATCCTCACCCAAGCGTTAGAGATCGACAAGTCAGCGGCGACAGCTTTATTTGAGGACGCGGGAAAGAAAGTAAATGTGGCAATCGTCATGTATGAGCAGAAACTGGATCGAGAATCTGCTGAAACTTATCTGCGGGAAAACAATGACCACATCATCAGGAAATAAAATGGAAAAAAGATTGCATGAATTTATTGAGAATACAGGGATCGCCGGTCTTTCAGCAGCGGTAATCGACCAGCAAGTCAGAAACTATTCTCTCGGGAAAATGGGGAAGATCCCCCCTTTTTCCGAGCAAACTGTTTCGAAGGGCGCTATCTATGATCTAGCTTCTTTGACGAAGGTCATCGGAACGACGACTAGGATATTGCAGCTTGTCCAATCTCGTCAATTAACCCTTTTGACTCAGGTAGCAGAGATTCTCCCGCGATTCTCCCAGCTCACCATGACGATCGAGGATCTATTGTTGCATCGAAGCGGTCTGCCGGCGGATTTTTCTGATAAGTCTCGTTTTTCGTCTCGAACGCTTATGCAGTTTTTTGAGACATACGAGCAGCCAGCCCAGACAACAAAGGTCAATTATTCTGATATAGGCTATCTTTTGTTGGGAATGGTCATTGAAGCCATAGACGGCACCGATTTAGAACGATCTTTTCAGCGATATATTTTCAGACCACTAGGGATGAAAGACACGACGTATTTCCCAAAAGAACTAAATCGGGTCGTTCCCACAGAATCGACGGAAGAAAGAGGGCTGATTTTAGGCGAAGTCCATGATTCTAAAGCTTTTCAATTGGGGCGTCCGGCAGGTAGTGCGGGATTGTTTTCTACACTGGAAGACCTTACTGCATTTACGAAAGCAATGATGGAAGAGCAAGGACAATCGGTCCTGTTTACTGGAACGGTACGCAATCAGCTCTTACAAACTTACCAGCAACGGACATTAGGATGGGAAAAACCATTTGGAGAAACGATCATCTATCATACGGGATTCACAGGGACCTCGATCGGGATTGATTTGAAACAGAAGAGAGCATTGATCTTATTGACGAATCGGATCCATCCTACCCGCGATACCCCGTATTTCATGGAAGAACGGTACGCGTTGTATCGTGAATTTTTTAAGGAGGAACAGATATGAGACCAGTTATGATTGTAATGAGTCACGGGAACATGGCCGCAGAAACAGTGAATTCTGCCAAAATGATCGTGGGAGAAATGGAGAATGTCTTTGTCATCGCTATGAAGGAAGATGACGGTCTTTCAGGAACGATGGATAAATTAGAGGCAGTTCTAGCGACGTTCGATCTGCAAACGGAAATCGTGATCTTAATCGATCTAAAAGGCGGTACGCCAGGGAATACAGCTTTGATGAAGCTAGGCAGCTATCCGAATTTGAATGTCGTTTCCGGGTTGAATCTGGCGATGCTGATCGAAGCGGCTCTTTCACCGCTTACGAGTTCGGCATCCTTAGCTAGCCATCTAGAAACAGTTGGCAGAAATGCAGTAGAAAAACTGTCACTGGCTGAGAAAACAGGCGAAGAAGAATACGAGGAATAGAATTTTAGCAGGTAGTATGTTTCTGAGTAGAAGGAGGGATGAAATGATCGGTATTCTTTACTTTTTTGTGATCATCGCGGCCAATACGATTGGGGCGGTTTCTGGAATGGGAGGCGGTGTGATCATCAAACCGGTACTGGACTTTATCGGTTACCATTCTGTTTCGGCTATTTCGTTTTATTCGACAGTTGCTGTATTCACGATGTCCATTTCTTCGACTGTGCGTCAGCTGAAGAGCGGACAGAAAATCAGATTTGCTATTGTGCTGTGGGTCTCTTCTGGAGCAATCGCAGGTGGAATTGCAGGGAATCTCCTATTTGAGCAGCTGCTACTTTTTTTTGATGATGAAACAACTGTTCAATTCCTGCAAATCATTCTCACAATCGCATCGCTGATCTTTGCCTTTCTTTATACAAGGAATATTTGGAAAGGATTCCAGATGTCTTCTTTTTTCAGTTATCTTACGTGCGGGCTGATTTTAGGCTTTTTAGCGAGTTTTTTGGGGATCGGCGGTGGTCCGATCAATGTATCGCTACTGATGTTGATGTTCCATTTCAAAATCAAAGAAGCAGTGATTTATTCCATTTGTACGATTTTCTTTTCTCAGCTGGCTAAGCTAGTGTCGATTTTTCTAGGGAGCGGTTTCGCTCAATTTGATTTATCGATGCTACTTTATATTGTTCCAGCAGCGCTTTTAGGCGGAGTATTGGGGGCTTATCTCTCAAAATTCTTGTCTTCTGAAAAAGTAACATTTGTTTTCCAAGGAGTAATCCTGCTGGTTTTGGCGATCAATATTTACAACGCAGTGAATTTGATTTGAGAAATTCCTGCTTCAATAGGGAATTGTCCTCCCTCCTTCGAAAGCCCTTTCTAGATGACGCAACAGTGCTATACTAAAGCTAACAAATAAAGGAACGGAGAGGGATATGGGTCAAAGAGAATTTATTGTTTTAATCATTATGGAACAGCTAAGGAAAACAGAATTGCAATTGATTTATTTGTGGGACATAAGACAAAGGATAACTGATTTATCGATTACTATTTTATTGGTTATTGTTTTGATTACCTATTCCACACTGAGCTATTTCCGCCTTTATCAGCAAAAATTTGTTGTTTGGCGGTTAAATGGTGTTTCTTTTTTCAAAACTTATAGAAGAATTTTTCTGCTGTTTGGCTTACAATATCTTTTGTTTTTTATCTATGTAGCTGTCCATTCATTTAGGATAACGGATATCTTTATTTTTTCGTTATACATACTAATCGAATGTATTGTGCTGTTGTCTACATTTTTTTTAATCGAGAAAAAACAGAACAGATTATGTGAAAGTAAATGATTTTTTAGTTTCACAAGTAAAAATACTCTTTTCACTGTCTTTGGAAAAGTCAAACATGGGGGTGTGACAAAAGTCTTGTCACAACCCCTCTTATTTTTCATAGGTCCGTTTTTAAGGATGAGTGCTTTTCTTTTGCTTTTTATATGCTCTGGCTCTTTTGACGTGTTCTGCGGTGATTCGAGGGTAGGCCATACGTACTTCTTCATCTAGGAAGCAAAGATCACAGATTGTCTGGATTCGTTGGGTCTCTGAACGAATGAAATCATCGTCTTCTCGAAAAACAGCAGCAATCAATTCAAGTTGAGAAAGACGCAATGTGATGACTAAGCGTCCTTGTAAACTCGGATGTTCTTTCACTAAAGTTTGGAGGTCGGGAACTAAAGACAATGCTTCTTCATATCTATCAAAGAGTAGCTGGATCAAGGCATAGTTAAGTAGATGATTGGCATATTTAAAAGACCAGTCTTCTTCAAAATCACGGTAGTTCTGATAATTCTTTTTAAAGCGTGAGAGGAATAAAGGGCGGATATCATCTGCCAACATTGGCAAAATGATGCTTGCGTTATTCATTTCCTTTAGCGTCCACGTCTCCATCTGCATCAAATAATCTTCCATGAACTTCATTTCTTCGGTATTGACTTCGCTTGTCTGTGCATCGATTCGATCAATAGTAGCGAGTAAGTGGATGAGGTACGCATAAAAACGTTCTTCTTTTTTCTTACTATCTTTGTACTTCAAATAAAACTTAGGTTCTTTTTCCACATGTTGAAATCGTTGGGTTTCTTCTGCTATTTCTTTTAAGAAACTTTTCTGTCCGCGATATTTTTCTCCATAATGTAAAAAGAAAAATTCATCGGGGTTTTCTAATTCTAAATTATCGAGAACAGATAAAAAATCCTCTAAAGCAAGGTTTACTTCCCCCCGTTCAAAACGATAAGCAAAGGTCCGTCCAACGATTCCTCCATACACTTCCTTCATCAGCAACCCTTTGTCTATCCTGATGCGACGCGCTGTCAATCCATATTTCTCCATATACTTCCCTCTTTTGTGTTCATTATAGTGAACATAATAACATAAAAAATTGGTCTGCTGATAGGATGAAAAAAACGAAGGGAGCATGGAGCATGAATACACTCACTCTTGAACAGCAATCAAAGAAACAAGTTATGAAAGCAGCAATTTCTTCTCTTATCGGGACATTTGGTTCTTCTATCTTTACATTTGGACTTAGTCTGATGCTACTTGAAAAAACCGGGTTAGCTATTTCATTTGTTTTAGCATCTGTCATTCAGCCAATACTTGCCATTTTTCTAACGCCCATCGTTGGACCCATCGTGGATCGATACGATCGTAAAAAAGTGATCATCATCAGCCAGCTTGTAACGTTAGTTATTTTAGCCATATACGGTTTATATTGGGGGCTGTCTGCTCATCCGCAAAAAGGAATTCTTTTGCAATCAATCTTGCTGATTATTGTATTGAAAGCCACCGACCAATTTACTTATACTGCACAACAGGCGGCAAAACCCGATCTAGTATTGTCGGATGATTTGATGAAACTTGCCAGTTACTTGAGCATGGCTACGAGTATCTCGAGTCTACTAACAGGAGTTTTAGGTGCGGTACTTTATACACTTCTTCCATTCTGGCTTTTTGTTTTTATTGAGATACTGACTGAGATCATGACGTTATTCATTACATTGACAATGGATTTTCATCTTGTTCATTCACAAGAAGACCAACTGAAGAGAGCTACCGAATCAGATAAAGGTTCTTTTCTTGAAGGGTTGCGTTACATCAAACATCAAAAATATCTTATCTATTCGTTGGTTTTTGCTTTACTGATGAATTTTTTCAGTGCCATCATCAATGTAGGGCTGCCCATCATCATGCTTCGTACTTTGAAGGTATCTAATGTTCTTTATGGATTGACTGAAACATTCTTTTTTGTCGGGATGTTAGTAAGTGCTTGGTTAGCAGGAAAAATAAAAGATCCATCGGCTCCTCTTGAACGATCTCGTAAGCTTTCTTATGGCTATGCAGTTGGTTATGTAGGCATTAGTTTAATGGTTCTTTTGGTCCACGGAGAGATTCTTGCAGTTATCATTGATGGCTTGCTTCTTTTTGCGATTGCTATCGTGAACAATCTGATGAATATCCCAACTATGGTCTGGCTTCAGCGAGAAGTTCCAACGCATATACAAGGACGTCTGATGTCAACGATAACAACGATTACCATGGTGGCCAGTCCACTTGGATTAGCACTGTTTGGTGCGCTTTTTGATTGGCAGACAACGCAACCACGTCTGCGAGACAGTCTGATTTTTCTGGGAGGGAGTCTTGCTATAGTTATCCTTATAACCGGTCTGGTAAAATTACTCAAGCTTGATCTGAAAGAAGCAAAAATTTTCAGTGAAGAGGAATACAGAGAAACGACTTTGGTCGAAAAGAAAGAATCAGGAAACTGATACAAGCGTATAACAAACTGCCTGATAATAGGAAAGACACGTATTGTCAGATTGTTTTTTTTTGACATTCAATTGGAAAATTTACACTTTCTTTATACATTTCTGGCTGCTTTCTTTATACCCGTCAACTATACTTCACTTATCAATAAGAAAGAAGGATAAGTATGGATTTTGGAAATGAAACGGTCTTGAAAGCGACTGGTATAACCAAAAAATACGGTGCTGCCAAAGCATTAGATAAAGTATCGATCGAAATCAAACGTGGAATGATCTATGGATTGATTGGGGAAAATGGAGCGGGGAAGTCTACCTTTATGAGAACTATTATGGGTTTGATCTCGATTGATGAAGGTTCAATCGAATTATTTGGAACGACGGATTTGCAGGCAGCAAGACGACGTATGGGTCAATCAATTGAAACCCCTGCTCTTTATCCAGAATTAACTGCAAGAGATAACCTACGTATCCAAGCAGCGAACGGCGGTGTGTCAGATAGAGAAATCGAAGACCTGCTGAAAATGATGCGATTGGAAAATACAGGGAAAAAGAAAGCAAAGAATTTCTCTTTAGGTATGCGCCAGCGTTTAGCTATTGCAAATGCACTGATCACGAATCCGGAATTTTTGATTTTAGATGAACCGACGAATGGGATGGATCCAGCAGGGATGGCAGAAATGCGAGAAATCATCCAACGTTTGGTAAAAGAACGGGGAATCACCGTCTTGCTTTCCAGCCACTTGCTAGATGAATTGTCACAGATCGCCACCCACTATGGTATTTTGCATGAAGGACACTTGATCAAAGAATTATCGAAAGAAGAATTGGCACAAGAATCTCGTCAATTTATAAAAATTGACACTTCGGCGACGGAACAAGCAGTAACGGTTCTCGACTCTCTTGGTTATAGGGATTATTTTGTCCAATCTAGCCGTGTTATCCAGCTTTTTGAAGGGATTGACCAAGTAGCAGCCATCAATCAAGCATTGGTAGAGGCAAAAGTTCCTGTGGATGGCATCCACCTAGTTGGGCAAAAACTGGAAGATTATTTCCTACAATTAACTGGAGGCAAGACACATGTTTAATCTATTAACTGCTGAAAAAATAAAAGTATGGAAGAGCCGTAAAATGTGGGTCTCACTAGGACTGATGGTCGTACTTCCGCTTTTTTATTCTTGGAACGAATGGTATATGCATATAAAATACGGCAATGAATTAAACCAAGCAACGGATACAGTCATCAACGGTGCAACAGGGATTTTAATGGTGGAAAAAATGGCTGCATGGATTCTTCTGGCTTTCGCAGCATTTGCGTGCTTTTATATTGGGGAAGAATTTCAAAACGGTACGATTCGAAATACGTTATCTTTAGGACGGAATCGAATGACTTATTATATGTCGAAACTTCTCGTTACGCTTTTGATCACAACACTTGGCGTGGTTTTGATCACGGGTCTAGCCATGCTTGCTTACACACTTGCTTTCGGATTTGGTGAAATCGAAGGAATCAAAAACTATGGAAATTATGTTCTGCAAGTATTTCCTGTCTTGCTTCTGCTGACATTAGGGACATTATCTGTTCCAGTGGCTTTGACATTCGTCACTAGAAGTACCAGTGTCAGTTTGCTTCTTTCTTTTCTTTATATCATGGGAACTGCCTTCGTTCCCGGTGTTTTCGCAAAAATCAAAGGCTTGGAATTTCTAATGGAGTGGTTTACGGAAACGTGGCTCATGTATACGGACTTTGCGCAACAAGCAACTTATTCGCAAGCACCGAAAATGATTCTGGTCAGTCTAGTAACACTCGTGGTATCATCAGCTCTAGGAATGTTTATTTTCCAAAAATCTGACATTAAGTAGGTGGTCCTGCTGGAAACTATTTTGATTATCGAAGACGATGAAGCTGTTCATTCCTTACTGGAGGAGGTTCTTGAACAGAGATACAAACTTCTTGATGCTTATTCAGGTACGGAAGGAAAATTATTGTTAAGCACATATCCTGTTGATTTGATCCTTCTAGATCTCATGCTTCCAGGGCTTTCAGGAGAAGCATTGTTAGCAGAAATCCGACAGACATCGAATGTTCCGATCATCGTTCTTTCAGCAAAAAGCGATCAAAGAGATAAAGTTTCCTTGTTGGCAGCAGGAGCGGATGACTATGTGACGAAACCATTTGATATCGAAGAACTGTTGTTACGAATCGGCATCCAACTTCGTCATCAGACTTCTGTCCAAGTAAAAGATCTGTCGCAACGCATCTATTACAAGGAAATCTTACTGGACAAAGAGTCAAGGGATGTAAATGTGAATGGTGTGGCTGTCCATTTGACAGGAAGAGAATTCGATCTGCTGAAGCTTTTTTTAGAACATCCGAAAAAAGTATTTTCGCGAGCAAATCTTTATGAAACAGTTTGGCAAGAACCATATTTTGATAGTGAGAAAACAGTGAATATGCATATTTCCAATCTTCGAGGGAAACTAGCAAAGGCACATGCTGTGTATATTCATACGGTGTGGGGAGTGGGGTTTAGATTTGATTAAGTGGCTGTTGCTTCTCGTTGTTATCTTTATGGGAAGTTTTATTTTCTTCCTGCAAAGGGAAATCAAGCGATTGACTAAGAAAATCGCCACGCTTTCTGAACGACAAGAATATGGTGGTCGTCTTTCAGTCGAATTTCGAGAAAAGAATCTAATGGACCTAGTAGATGCACTGAATACATGGGTGGATGAAAATGAACAAAAAGGACAAGTATTTCAAGAAATGGAAGAAAACATCCGACTATCGATCGTCGGCCTTTCTCATGATCTCAGAACTCCTTTGACTGCTATTAACGGTTATGTACAATTACTGGAACAGGTAGAGGATACGGAGAAACGGGAGAAGTATTTAACGATCATCAAACAATCTGTTGCAAGATTACTTAGTATGACGGATCAGTTTTATGATCTTGCTCGAATAGAGACGAAGCAAAAAGAAATGGATCTCCATACGCTTTCTTTTTCTAAAGAGGTGGAAGAAGTATTTTTCTCTTTTTATGAACAATTTTCTGAGAAAAATATCGAGGTAGCGTTCGCTGAACACTCGATAAATACAACTGTATTAGCAGATCCGCTCATGTTGTTGCGAGTGCTGCAAAATATCATACAGAATTTATTGCGTTATGCAGATGGACAAGCAAAGGTGACATTTTCAAAAGAGGATCCATTCATTCGATTAACAGTGGCCAATCCTATCAAAGCAGGAGCGCAAACCTCTGTTGAAAAAGTCTTCCAGCGTTTTTATACCGAAAATACCAGCCGCACAAATACGGAATCTAGCGGAATCGGGCTTTACCTGTCAAAAAAATTGGTGGAAGGAATGGGAGGAGAGATGACCGCTAAATTAGACGGGGGCATCTTCTCCATCTCCGTCAAGTTGCGGAGGGTTTAATTATACAAGATTAGTGAGAACTAGTAGAAAAATGTATTATCTATCTATATATATTTAATAGAGAAAAAAGCCTGTGATATAAATATTGCAGGCTTTTTTATTGATTTGAAATAATCAAGAATATTAGAAACTTCTACATTAATCAAGAACTTTCTTCTGTATGAAAATAGAGATAATAATTGTACACTTAAGCTGTATTCAGGAGGTGAAGATAATGGGCATCGAATTTAGCGAACGGCAAATGAAAATACTATACTTTTTGATTGAAAATGAGCACACGACTTACAAAGAATTATCAGAACAATTATATGTATCTACGAAAACAATTAGCAAAGATATTTTAATTTTGAAAGAAATAATCCAAAAAATGCCAGATGTACAAATGTTGGTTCAACCTAAAAAAGGCGTTTCGCTTATTGGAAAAAAAGAAACACTTCGAAATTTATTATCCAGTCATAAAATCAATATCGCAGACTCTCCGGAGGACCGTCTAACTTATGTGTTTGCTAAATTATTGAATACTAATGATTCTCTAAAGATTCAAAATCTTGCTGACGAATTATACGTGAGCAGGTCGACGGTAGAAAGCACAATGAAAGATGTTAGAAAAAGACTAAACAAGCATGGGATGTCCTTAGTTTCAGATCGAAATGGCGTGCGCATCAAAGCTGATGAAAAAAGTAAAAGAAGGTTGATGTCAGAAGTTGTGAACTATTATTGGGGTGGCTTTACAGCATCTAACAGTAAAACAGATCTCTTAGACTTGAATATCAATTTCATTGGTGAAGCGAATAATTTCTTAAATAAGGACATATTGAAAAAAGTAGCCGAATTGCTTAATCGATACATGAATAAGACACAATTGAAATTTACAGATTATGAATTTCAAACTTTAGCTATCCACCTTGCTATTGCGATAGAAAGGATTGAAACAAGCAATTTCTTATCACGTAGTAATAATTCTGAAGAAGAAATCTCAGAGAATACACTTATTTTAATCAAAATGATTGAAAAAGCATTTTCAATTATTGTGCCAATAGATGAACAAGCTTATGTTGACATTCACATTACTTCGATTGAAAAAAATGCTATGAATCACGACTTAGATCAAACGAAGCTTTCCTATTTAGATATGGGTGTTGAGCTACAAGAGTTAGTAAGAATTAAATTAAATGAATTTTATCCTGATGAAGAATTGATCAATAATCTAGTATTACATCTCAATGCAGCAGTTAAAAGACTCAAATTGGGAGTAAATATCTATAACCCTTATACGGACAAAATCAAATATTCTTTTAAAAGGTCATTTATGATAAGTGTAGATTTATTAGAGGAAATCGAAGAGAGATTCTGTATACATTTCAATGAAGAAGAAATCGCTTACGTAACACTCCATATTCAATCACTTTTGGATCGTTACAAACCTGACAAAACGAAAGTGATATTAGTTTGTAGTAGCGGATATGGAACATCAAAATTATTAGAGCAAAGAATAAATAACGGTTTTGCAGATATGGTTGAGATAGAAGATGTACTAAGCATCAATGAACTACAAGATAGAAAAGTCACTGATGAACTTGTTATAAGCACGATTCCGATTGAAAATACAAATTTTCCTGTTATTGTTGTTAGTCCTTTGATGTTAGGGGCAGATGTCAGAAAAGTAAAACAGTATCTACAGTTAAATGAACAAACAGAAGATGCTTTTCTAAATTTATTAGATAAACGATTTTGCTTTTTTACCCACCAAATAAAGGATAATCAAGTGAACGTTTTAAATATAATTACCAAAAAATTGGTAAAAGAAAATTACGCGAAAGAAGGGATACTAGAGGGAGCAATCAAAAGAGAAAAACTATCTTCAACAGCGATGAATGATTTTGCTATGCCGCATATCGAAGTAGATTTTATAAAAAAACCAGTAATCTGTGTCTACGTTAATCCAGAAGGAATTGATTGGGATGGGACACTTGTTCATTCTGTTTTCTTTTTTGCACTTAATGAAAAAGTAAAACCTGAATTGAACAAAATTTATGAAACATTCAATGAAATCGCTTCGAATCATGAGTTATTAGCAAATTTAAAAACGAGTTCGTCGTTTGAAAAATTAGTTTATATATTGAAAGAAGGCTTATAAATGATCAGTGAAAAAATCAATATAAATAATATAGTGATAGATTTAAATGCATCTGATAAAAAAAGTGTAGTCGAAAAATTATCAAAATTGTTAGAGACTAATGGGTTTGTGTCTGACCACAAACAATTTCAAAAAGACGTATTTGACAGAGAAAACCATATGACCACAGGAATTGGGAAAAATATCGCCATTCCTCATGGCAAAAGCCTAGCAGTAATTGAATCAACAGTGGCTGTAGCAAAGTTAAAGCGGTCTGTTGAATGGGGCGCATTAGATGATCAACCAGTTGATCTCGTCTTTTTGTTAGCAATAAAAGACACTGATAAAGGTACTAATCATTTACGTATTTTAGCAGAATTATCTGGAAGATTGATGGATGACGAGTTTGTTAAAAGAATAAAAGATTCGAGAAATAAAAAAGAATTGGTAAAAGCTCTATCATTTTAAAAGGAGGAATTTCATATGACAAAAATAGTAGCAGTAACAGCATGTATCGCAGGGATTGCCCATACTTATATGGCAAAAGCTAATTTAGAAAAGTTTGCGAAGAAGAAAGGGTTAGATATTAAAGTAGAAACACAGGGGGCTATGGGGATAGAAAACAAACTTTCAATTTCGGATGTTTCCGAGGCAGATGTTGTCATATTTGCAGTAGATACAAATGTTTCAGAACGAGATCGCTTTGATGGTAAACCGATTTTAACAGTAGGGACCTCAGAGGTAGTAAAAGATGGTGAAGAGACGATTGATGAAGCAATTGCATTAATTAACAAATAAAAAATATATCGTGGGGGAGTTACTAATGGAATTCAAGAAACAAGGAAGAGAAATTCTAAATCATTTCCAAAGTGGGGTTTCCTATATGATCCCGCTTGTCGTAGCAGCAGGGTTACTAACTTCTATTGCAGTCATTTTTGGTGGCACAGGTGTTTGGGACCAGACGGATACATTCTGGGGAGTCCTGCGAATGATTGGTCAGACGGGATTACAGTTTATCGTACCGATGATTTCAGCCTATATCGCATATTCAATTGCTGACCGTCCCGGTCTAGCACCAGCTTTTATCACTGGGATGATGTGTCAAAATCTTGGTATGGGATTTATTGGAGGAATGGTTGCTGGATTAGCTTGTGGCTATTTAGCTAATGCATTGAAAAAAGTAAAAGTACCGATGCAAGTTATTAGTCTAAAATCAATTATGCTGATTCCTTTTGTTACTACATTAGTTGTTGGAATCATATTATGGTATGTACTAGCTACGCCTATTCAAGCAATGACAACAGGACTGACTAATTGGCTAGAAGGCATGTCAGGAGCAAATGCTGCTTTGATGTCGGCTATTTTAGGAGGAATGATGGCGTTTGATATGGGAGGACCTATCAATAAAATTGCATATGCTTTTGGGGTTGCTTCTTTTTCAAGCGGAAGCTTTGGACCTAGTACAGCCATGTTGTTAGGAATTGCTATTCCGCCATTTGGAATGTTTTTAGCAACAATTTTAAACAAAAAACTTTATGATGAATCAGAACGAGATAATGCAAAGACAGCTATGATTATGGGCCTTGTTGGGATTACTGAAGGGACGATTCCGTTTGCCGTGAAAGATCCTTTACGAGTAATACCGAGCATCGTGGTTGGTACTGTAGTAGCATGTGGTCTAAATGGATTTTTTGGTGTTACACAAGAAACAATGCTTTCAACCTTTATGGCGATTCCTTTTGTTACGAATATACCTTTATATTTAGTATCAATTGTTATTGGGGGAGTGGTTACAGCGTTAATGGTCAATGCACTAAAATCCATCAAGTATAAAAAAGAACAACAAGTAAATTCAGTAGAAGAAGGAAAGTAGGATAATCTGATATGGTAAATGCACATATAATTCAACACACGCACTGGGACAGAGAATGGTATTTTACAAATGAAGATGCCATCGTATTGTCTGATCAGGTCTTTACTGAAGTTCTAGATGAATTGGAAAGGAACCCTAAAGTAAACTTTTGTTTAGATGGACAAACTTCAATCGTCGATGAGTATTTGGAGATCAATCCGCAAAAGCTTAAGGTTATCCAACGACTGATGAAAACAGGACAACTATTCGTGGGACCGTGGTATGCACAAACAGATGCCTTATTAGTGGATGCTGAATCAATTTTAAGAAACTTAATGATTGGGATCAGTGATACGATCCTTAAATATGGAGATCCAATGATGGTAGGGTATTTGCCTGACACGTTTGGGTTCAATGCGAATTTGCCTACACTTTTGCATCAAGTAGAAATCGATAATTTCATGTGTTGGCGAGGATTAAACTTTGAAACGATGGTTCCATCTCCATACTTTATCTGGAAAGGATTGGGAGATAAATTTGTTTATGCCATGAATTTTCCATTTGGTTATATGACTGGAATGATGACCTTAGACGCAATTAAAGATATTCCTGAATTTGCAAAAGAAAAGTTGGATGAAGCAGTTGAAATGCTTCATATGCAAGGAAAAAACAAAGATATTTTAGTACCTTCGGGTGTAGATCAAAAGTCAATGATTTTAAATTTTGATCAAGTCGTAGAGAAGTTGAATAAATACAGTAAATTCCACAATATTATTTCAGATTATCCTTCTTATGTAGAAGTTATCAGAAATAAAAAAGAATTACCTGAATATAAAGGTGAACTTCGTCAGCCGGTTTACTCTCGTGTTCATCGTTCGATTGGCTCAGTAAGAACAAAAATGAAAATAGAAAATTTTAAATTGGAACAAAAAATTTTAAAACGAGTTGAGCCGCTCATGCTGATTGCAGAAAGAAATGGTATCCATATCAGTAAAGGCCTACTTCGTCGGTTATGGAAAAAGATTTTGCAAAACCAGGCTCATGATAGTATTGGTGGCTGTGTTTCAGATAATGTTGCGGAAGATATTTTCCATCGAATCAAAGAAGCTAATGAGATAGCCGACGGAATCGAAAACCTTATTGTAAAACGGATGGCTGATGCATTAAAGCTAAAATCGAATGAAGTCCTTGTTTTCAACACAACGACTGAGAATTATAGTGGATCGAAAATCGTGCATGTAGTAGCTGATTCAAAGAAAATACACTTCAAAGGTAGTCCCTATAATATCATTGAAAAAGAAGTTTATTTTCCAGAAAGGAAAAATGCTTATCGGATGACTGCTACAGGTTTCGAATATTTTGATGAACCAGCTTATTATGAACTTGACATAAAAATAAATGTAAATGTGCCAGCGCTAGGATACACTGTTGTTGAATTTGAGAAAAATAATGAAAAATTAGAAACAGCAATCGAGATAGACAAAACTGAGATAAGTAACAATAAATATAAACTTTCTTTTAAAGATGGGCAATTGAATTTGATAGTTGGAGATAGACAATATCTTGATTTCGTTCATTTGATCGATTCAGCAAATGATGGCGATACGTATGATTATTCACCATTAGAAGGAGATACAGAACTATCTCTAAAATTAGAAACAGCTAAAGTATATAAAGATTCTTTACAAGAAACATTAGTTGTTTACGGAAAAGCTCAACTTCCTAAAAATTTAAAAGATCGTTTATCTGAAAAACCCGAAATGGAAGAAATATCTTATGAAATATCGTTCAGTCTGGGAGAAAGTCAAATCGTTGAAGGCACACTCAAAATTCATAATACTGTTTACTCGCATCGTATGCGCTTAGCAATTAATGTTTTAGATAAATCTGAAAAATCAATTGCACAAATTCAAAACGGATTTATTGAAAATGCCCCTGATGTCATTCCTCCGAATTGGTCAGAAACTATGGTAGAGAAACCTGTTAATTTAGAAATATTCGATAAGAGTGTCTCTGTGGCAGAAAATGATCATTATTTTACGTTTTATGCAGATGGTTTAAAAGAGTATGAACGTATAGAAAATCAATTGATCATAACCTTATTTTCAACAACAGGGGAACTTGGAAAACCTAATCTTGCTTGGCGACCTGGGCGAGCTTCAGGAGATACGACAAATGAAGGGCATGTCATGATGGAAACACCGCTAGCTCAAGAGATAGGTGAGTATAAAGTCACTTTTGGATTTAATGTAGAAGAAGGAAGATTTAATGAGTTCAAAGTGGCAAAACAGGCAGAAAAACGGTTAGAACAATCTATTTCTTATCAAAAGCAGAAACTGAATGTATTTATTCACAGGTTAGATAACAAGATTTGGCCATTACAAAATGAACTTGATGTTCCTCGTAAATTTTCATTGATTGAATTACCTGAAGACTTAATTGTATCGTCGATTTATCCTTCTTATTTTCATGAACAAGGATTTGTTCTTCGCTTAGCTAATCCAACAGAACAAGAAAAAATAGTACCTGAGGCTATCCTTTCCCTTGGGACAGTTGTCAATTCACTGGAGAATAAACAAGAATTAACAACAATTCCTCCCTATGATTATTTGTCAATTTTGATAAATGAGAGATAAATATGTAATATACAAGAAAAAAACACCTTTTATTTTGGAAGGTGTTTTTTTACCCCCTTTTCAAATAGCGCAACAGTGCTATACTAAAACTAACAAATAAAGGAACGGAGAGGGATATGGGTCAAAGAGAATTTATCGTTTCAATCATTATTGCAGCTGTTATTTTATTAGTTGCTTTAGACATTTTTTCACGTTTGAAATTAAAGGAAACAGTTCGTAGCAAATGGGGAAAAATTCCTTATCAACCGAGATTTGATAAAGAAGAAAGTTTGAAGGAAGCATGGCTCACGGAGAAGAAGTTCCGTTCATGGGATAGTGAAATCGACGATCTTACTTGGTATGACCTGGATATGTTCGAAGTATTTGAAGGGATCAACAGTACCTATTCTAGTGTAGGTTCAGAAGCGTTGTATGAACGTTTACGCAGCTTTGATTTTGGTGAAGATCAGCAGTTAGAAAAACTGATTGCTTTTTATCAGGAAAATCCTCAACTGAGAGAAAAAATCCAATATCAATTCGCTCGTTTAGGAAAAAAAGATCATAATTTTGCAAAACAATATCTAGCGGATGGAAAAAGTAAAAAGATTGGACGCGTAGGTTTATTTATTTTTCTTGGCTTGCTTCCGCTGGTGGGTGTAGGTTTGCTTCTTTTAGGTCAAGTACTAGGAATCTATCTAGCAATCGGTGGCTTAGTATTCAATACGGTCTATTATCTAGTGAAGAAACAAACACTAGAAACAGAGCTGAATAGCATGAGTTATTTGGTTTCAACGATTTCAGCCGCCAATCAGTTAGCAAAAATGATGACACCACTTCAAGAAGAGCTGAAACAGCAAACTAAACCATTAAGAGACATCCCTAAATTAGGTTTTTCATTTCGTATGAAGAGCGGGAGTGAAGCAGAGTTGATTTTTGAATATGTCAACATCATGTTCATGCTGCCATTTATCTCCTATCATTTCGTTCTCACTAAATTAGAAAAACATTCAACTGAAGCCATCAAGTTGTGGGAATTGTTGGGAGAATTAGAAGTAGCCGCTGCAATATTGAATTACCGTACTTATATGCCCATCACTTGCCGACCAGAGTTTACTGAGGGCGGTGTGACAGCGAAAGATATCTATCATCCATTGTTAAAAGAAGCGGTAGTGAATCCAGTCAACTGGCAGAAGAATACATTAGTCACGGGTTCCAATGCATCAGGAAAATCTACGTATGTCAAAAGTATAGCCATCAGCTGTATTCTAGCACAGACGATCCAAACAGCGATTGCAGAACAGTTTACACTGCAACCTGGACATGTGTTGACTTCCATGGCAATCGAAGATGATTTATTTGAAGGCGACAGTTATTTTGTTTCAGAAATCAAATCGATCAAACGTTTGTTGGACCAAGTGGCTTCCAAAGAACGCTGCTACTGCTTCGTAGATGAGATTTTAAAAGGGACAAATACGATCGAACGGATTGCTTCTTCCGCTTCAGTCGTTCGGTGGCTTGCGGAGTATCCATCTTTAGCATTTGTCGCCACACATGATATCGAATTGACAGAGATTTTAAAGAATTATTGTGAGAATGTCCACTTTGAAGAACAAGTAACAGAAGGAAAAGGAATCAGTTTTGATTTCAAATTAAAAGAAGGACCTTCAAGGACCCGAAATGCGATTGCCTTGCTGAAAGTCTTGGATTACCCAGAGACTTTAGTAGAAACCGCAAAAACGGAAGCCGCGTCATTTGATGAAAAGCGGCAGTGGCATGTATTGGGATAGGCGAAGTGATCGAAAGTATTTATTGGATCAAAAATCTTGGCTCATGCTTCCGCCGTTTATACGTGTTTAGAGCGTGAGACAAAAGTGTTCTTTACTTTTGTCTCACGCTCCTTTTGTTGCACATATGAATAGTAATCCTTTATCTTCGATTTGTTTTTTCTGAAAAGGTTGTCTGGCTTCGTCCGATTGATGTCTTTCATTAGGAGATTTTCCTGAGCCCAGCAACCTGATTTTTCGCTGGAACCAAGTTGTTTTTTCATCTGCTGTATTCCATGATACAATAAAGAATCATGTCTATAAGGAGATAGGAAATAAATGGCAAATGCGCTTGAAATAAATAATTTGAAAAAGGTTTATGGAAGTGGGGTCGAAGCATTGCGAGGAATCGATCTTTCCGTGAAAGAAGGAGATTTCTATGCGCTATTAGGACCAAATGGAGCTGGGAAGTCTACAACGATCGGAATCATTACTTCTTTAGTCAATAAAACATCTGGAAAAGTGAAGGTCTTCGGTTATGATCTGGATACGGATCTAGTCCGAGCAAAGCAACAGATTGGATTAGTCCCGCAAGAGTTCAATTTCAATCCCTTTGAAACGGTCCAGCAAATCGTCGTGAATCAAGCAGGCTACTACGGTGTCTCTCGCAAAGAAGCGATGAAACGCAGCGAAAAATATTTGAAGCAGTCCAATCTTTGGGAAAAGAGAAATGTCCGTGCACGTATGCTTTCCGGGGGAATGAAGCGAAGACTGATGATTGCTAGGGCATTGATGCATGAACCACGTTTGCTGATCTTGGATGAACCAACAGCAGGAGTCGATATTGAATTGAGACGCGAGATGTGGGAGTTTCTCCGAGAATTGAACGAAAATGGTACAACGATCATTTTGACGACGCATTATCTAGAAGAAGCTGAAATGCTTTGTCGCAACATCGGGATCATCCAATCAGGTGAACTGATTGAGAATACTAGTATGAAAGAGCTTCTATCCAAACTGCAATTTGAAACATTTATCTTTGATTTAGCGCCATATGAGACCAAACCTGTGATTGAAGGATACGCTTGTACATTTGAAGATGAACAGACAATCGCTGTCGAAGTTGAACGAAATCAAGGGGTGAACGGAATCTTCGATCAGCTGACAAGACAAGGAATCAAAGTTCTTTCTATGAGGAATAAGTCGAATCGTTTAGAAGAACTGTTTTTGAAAATCACAGAAGAAAATAATCATACGGAGGAGAAAAATGTTTAATCTTTATTTTACTGCATTAAAAAGTTTAGCTATCAAGGAAACGAACCGCTATTTGCGTATCTGGGTCCAAACACTGGTTCCGCCTGTGATCACGACATCCTTGTACTTTGTTATTTTCGGAAAAATGATCGGTGGTCGGATCGGTGACATGGGTGGTTTTTCATATATGGAATTCATCGTGCCTGGTTTGATTATGATGTCTGCTATCACTAGTTCGTATGCCAACGTTTCTTCGTCCTTCTTCTCTCAAAAATTCCAGAAAAACATCGAAGAAATCTTGGTAGCGCCTGTTCCTACGCATGTGATCATTTGGGGCTTTGTGATTGGCGGAGTGGGTCGTAGTATTCTCGTCGGCTCTCTCGTAACGATCATTTCCTTGTTCTTTGTACCACTTCATGTGTATTCATGGTTTATGGTCATTATTACATTATTGATGACGGCAATCTTGTTTTCGTTAGCAGGACTGCTCAACGGGATTTTTGCTCAGTCTTATGATGATGTATCGATCGTGCCTACATTTGTCTTGCAGCCGTTAACTTATCTAGGTGGCGTTTTCTATGCCATCTCTATGTTGCCGCCATTTTGGCAAGCTGTTTCGAAAGTCAATCCGATCGTTTATATGATCTCCGGTTTCCGTTACGGATTCCTTGGAACAATCGATGTGCCAGTAGCAACATCGATGATCGTACTTGTGCTATTCATCGTTGTTTTGTACGCCGTTACTTGGTATTTGATCAATAAAGGAAGAGGATTGAGAAGTTAGAAAAGAGGTTGTGAAATCAGCGTTTTGACCTGAGTATTAGAGAAACAAACGGGAAAATAGTTCCTCATATTTTGTTGTTTTTTGAGCGAATACCGAGGGTCAGCTGATTGAACACCGTTTAGTGGAGAGGTTGTGAAAAAGCTGTTCTGCATCAAGTAATAAGAACAGCCAAACAAAAATAGCTCCTCCTATTTTTCGTTTGGTTGGACTTATTACCGCAGATGCAAGCTGATTGAACACCGTTTATTCCGGAAAATGGACTGTGATAAGATTTTTGTCACAGTCTTTTTTTTGTTCAATCAGAAACATCTTTTAAGCTGTTCACTTTGCTTCTTTTTTTGTTTCCTAGTATAATGACAATGTTTTTGAGAAAGATTGCGACTTCACTGCTTGATAGAATGGAGAGTAACAAATAAATGACTACTAATTTTTGGAAAGAGCTGCCAAAGCCTTTTTTTGTTTTAGCACCAATGGAAGATGTAACAGATGTTGTATTTCGCCATGTCGTAAAGCATGCAGCAGCACCGGATGTCTTCTTTACTGAGTTTACAAACTCAGATAGTTTCTGTCATCCAGATGGAAAAGACAGTGTACGAGGAAGATTGACCTTTACAGAAGATGAACAGCCGATGGTTGCCCATATTTGGGGAGACAAGCCAGAATTTTTTAGAGAAATGAGCATTGCTATGGCAGAAATGGGCTTCCAAGGAATCGATATCAACATGGGCTGCCCAGTTCCTAATGTAGCAGAACGTGGAAAAGGCAGTGGCTTGATCCTTCGTCCAGAAGTAGCGGCACAATTGATTGAAGCGGCTAAAGCTGGCGGTTTGCCTGTCAGCGTCAAGACTCGTATCGGTTATACGGAAATGTCTGAGATGGAAGAATGGATCAGTCACCTACTTCATCAAGATATAGCCAATCTTTCTGTCCATTTGCGTACGCGTAAAGAGATGAGTAAAGTAGATGCACATTGGGAAGTCATTCCTAAAATCATTACTTTACGTGACCAAATCGCTCCGCAAACACTAATCACGATCAATGGAGATATCCCCGATCGCCAGACAGGAGAAGAATTGGCCGAAAAATATGGCGTAGATGGCATCATGATTGGCCGAGGGATTTTCAAGAATCCTTATGCATTTGAAAAAGAACCGAGGGAACATACAGAAAAAGAACTGATCGGACTACTTCGTCTGCAACTAGATCTGCAAGATCATTATTCAGAAATCATTCCGCGTTCGATCACAGGACTGCATCGTTTCTTTAAAATCTATATCAAAGGATTTCCAGGAGCAAATGACTTGCGTGTTCAGTTGATGAATACGAAATCTACCGATGAAGTACGAGAAATCTTGGACACCTTTGAAAAAGAACATCCAACGCTTTTCAGTGAACAATCATTTCTTGCTTGAACACCGTGAATCAGAGGTCGTGAAAAAGCTGTCCTGCATCAAGTAATAAGAACAGCCAAACAAAAATAGTTCCTAATGTTTTTGAATTGGTTGGACTTATTACCGCAGATGCAAGCTTTTGAGCACCGTTTAAGGAAGAGGTTGTGAAATCAGCGTTTTGACCTGAGTATTAGAGAAACAAACGGGAAAATAGCTCCTCATATTTTGTCGTTTTTTGAGCTAATACCGAGGGTCAGTTGATTGAACACCGTTTATATCAGAGGTTGTGAGCCTGCCGTTTAGCTCTGAGTCACAAGGAGCAATTTCAAAAAATAGCTCCTCATATTTTATGAATATTGTAACTTGTGACCGAAGAGTTGGTAGGAGAACACCGTTTACCAAGAGGTTGTGACAAAAGTCTTGTCGCAACCTCTTTTTTAACCAAAAAAGTGCAAATAGTTTACTTTAAGTAAGAGAATAATTATGATGGATAAAAAAGGTGGAACAAATAACATACTATATATATTGAAATGAACACTGTATGGATGCTCCAACTTGATGAATCTAGGGAGGAATTCGTATGTCAGAAAAGGAATTAATGAAGGTAGTCGGTTTTTATGAAGGGTTGCCGATCGATGATACAAAAAGCTTTATTGATGAAAAAGAACAGGTACCTGTACCCAGTTCACAGGATCTTCTGGTAAAAGTCAACGCAGTATCTGTCAATCCTGTCGATACGAAACTTCGCCAAGATAATGGGATAAGAAATGCTTTGCGTATCTTAGGGTTTGATGGGGTCGGGAAAGTCGTTGCTGTAGGCGATGAAGTGCAAAAATTTTCTGTCGGCGATCGCGTGTTTTATGCAGGTACAACAACAAGAGCAGGAAGCAATCAAGAATACCAACTGGTTGACGAACGTATTGCCGCTCTTGCACCGAAAAATCTGTCAGATGAAGAAGCCGCAGCGCTGCCATTGACTTCATTGACCGCTTATGAATTGTTATTTGAAAAATTTGGTCTGATTCCAGAAGAAAATGCCAACCGCGGGAAAAAAATCTTAGTGATCAACGGAGCTGGAGGCGTCGGTTCGATTTTGAATCAACTAGCACATTGGGCTGGTCTAGAAGTCTATGCGACTGCAAGTCCGAAGAATTTTGAATGGCTGAAAAAAACAGGTGTAGACTATCCAATCGATTATCATCAAGACTTAAGTAAAAGTTTTCGTGAATTAGGAATCGATCAAGTAGAGTATGTCTCTGTATTATTCGATATTACCCGCTACTTTGATCAAATCAAGCACCTTGTCCGACCATTTGGACATGTGGGAACGATCGTAGGGATCAAAGAGCCGTTAGATATAGGTGTTTGGAAAAACCAATCTATCAGCTTCGACTGGGAGTATATGTTCGCTAAAACAGACTATAACTATGAAATCGAAACGCAAGGAGAAGCTTTAGCGCACATTGCTGATTTAGCAAACGAAGGGATTATCCGCAGTACATTGAGCAAGGTCTATTCAGATGGGATCAATGCAAAGAATTTGAAACAAGCAACCAAAGACGTAGAAACAGGACATATGTTAGGAAAAGTCGTTGTTAGTGGTCCGTTCAACGGATAAGCAGGAATACGCCGATTTTCTTCTTATTTGATTTTGATAAAAACAAGAGCGCATGACAGTAATTTGCCATAAGCTCTTGTTTTTTATTTATAATAAGCGAATCAATGAAAGGGAAAGAATACCTACCAAGACGATGACTAATAAGCTTTTTGAAAGAATAGCAGCTAAAAGAGTAGGAACTGAAGCCAGAGCATTTTCGAGATTGATTTGCGGCAGATGTCCGATGTTTTGGGTAAATAGACTGCTGAACCATAAAGCAGACATAATGACGATTGGAACAAAACTTAAATACTCAAGCAACGGTTGCGGTAAATCGAATTTTTTCAGTAAGACAAACGGTAGGACCCTAGAAAGCCAAGTCGCTAGAGTACAACCTAAAATAGTCAGCAATGTAAACTCAAAAGAAGGCATGTTTGATCCACACCCCCAATCCGCACCCGATCAGTGTCACAACTACGATCACTAAGTTGCTTGGGATAAAAATCAGTCCGATATATACCAGAATCAAAGTGAGACCAATCAGAATCAACTGTAATCGTTTAGAGGTGTTTCTATCAGAAATGACTTGAAGATAAAGTAAACCGATAAACATAGCGACGATGGCGAAATCCAAACCAAACTTTTTCGGATCAGTAATAAAATTACCTAAAAGTGCGCCAACAAGAGAAGAACCCACCCACGTCAAATAAGAAATCCAATTAGCTGTATTCATCCAACGAAAGTTTAACTTTTGTCCAGTATAGTTCAATTTATTCATTCCCAGTGCGAAACTTTCATCTGTCAGCAATGTGCCAATCAGCAGATTTTGAAGCAGCCGATTTTTCTTGAAATAAGGGGCGATCGTCATACTCATCAAAATCATTCGGGAATTGACTAGAAAGGTCGAGAGAACGATGGAAAGCAGTGGACTATGGCTAGCAAGCATGCTGACTGTGATAAATTGGGCGGAACCAGCATAGATCAGCAGGGACATCAACGTGACGACCAACGGATGAAACCCGGCAGCTTTCCCAACGATACCAAATGCAAGTCCAATACCGATATAACCAAAAACGGTAGGTAACGTGTCTTTGATCGCAGTTTTTATATCTAACTTTTCATCCAATAACAAAACTCCTTTAGCACGACATAAATTTTCATAATTGTCGTCAAACTTGTGAATATTCTAAATTTTTGTTTAACGTTTGTCAATGGTAAATAGTTCATACGAGGGGAATACTTAGAAGATAAAATTCTACTAGAAAAAATAAAAATGAGTATTTTTCATATAGCGAAAATAAAATAACTCATTATATGTATCGTTTTGCCGCTTATTCTTTATTCCCTAATGGATTACAAAATTATAAAACAACTATTATGATTAAGTTTTTTTAAAAATACTGGTAAATGAACAATTGGTTTTAACAGCGATGATATTATGAAAAACAAGGAACGTCTTACGAAAAAAATGATTTTTAGGAATGAAAAATGAAGATCTGATGGATTGGTATATGTTACTTCATACAAAATCATGTTGCGATTGTTTTCAATTGAAGGAGAGCCATATTTATAAAGGAGTTGGCAAAATGGAAGTATGGGAGATCATCGAATTTGTTCGAAAGCAAAAAGGTATCTCCGTAGCAGAATTATGCGGAAAGGAAGTCAGCCGATCCGTTTACGAACGGTTTGTAAAAAATCAAGCAGACACGACAGTTAGCAAATTTTCATATTTTTTACAAAAACTCAATCTTGGTTATGATGAACTGAGGATATTCGATTATCCGCCGGAAGTGGCAAACATGGACCGGATGATGAAAGAAATGGTTTTAGCATTTATGAATCAAGATAAAGAAGAATTGCAACATTTGATCAGCCTGTGCGAAGAAAAAGGAGACATCACTCAAAAGGAGAGACATCTAGCTAGTTTATGCAAATTACTGATTGCTCGTATAGTAGATGAGCCAATTGCTGTTGCTGATTCAGAAGTTTATCAGTATCTGATTTATGCACAGACATGGACGAATTATGAGTTGGTGTTATTCAATCATTGTATGTATGCTTTTGATCCATTCTTTATCGATTTAGTGTTAGATAAAGCATTAGTCAGTATTTCCGCTTATCAAAACAGCAAGGATCGAAAGAATGAGAGCTTTCGGATGCTGGCAAATGCGATTATCCATTTTATCCAGCAGCAACAACGCGGACTAATTTGGAAATATATCTCAAAACTTGAAGCAGTCTTTTTAGAAGAAGATATGTTCTTTGAACGAAATCAGTATTCCCTACTCACTGGAATCTGGGAGATGATCAAAGGAAATGAAAAAGGAAGACAAAAAGTAAACCAAGCGTTGCAGACTTGTCAGCAACTTGGTGCAACGAAATATCATAAAATGAATCATGATCTTTTGAGAAATGTAGAAAGAATCTATGAAATCGATTTTCAATTAGACGAATTACTAGTAGTAGACAAATAAAAAGACAGACAGCCGAGGTGTTACATCAAATACCTTGGCTATTTTTTTGCATGAAAAATATCAAAAGGATAACGAGACAATAAAAAATCAAATCAAAAAATTTTTTTCAAATATTTACGTACTTAATAAATGGGAGAATATTCACCACATATAAAACGAAGGAGGATCATCTGCATTTACAAGAAGGAATATTCGTTCCGGATAGAAAGTAAAGGGGGATAGAGGAGTATTGTCAGGTAAATATTAGCTGTTTTTTTATATTTTTTTGAAAAAGAACATAAAACATTAAAATATCAGCCAGTATTTAAGAATTATTTCAAAGTGATTTGTAATAAATTTAAAAAGGTCATACTTAGAAAAATATGTGAGATTAGAAATAATTTGTATAGTTATTTTTCTTGGGTTTTTGACCAGTCAAAAAAGGAGCTAAAATAACACATCGTATACGACACATGATGTGCGTGAATGCTACATTTTGACCACAGAGACAAAAAATAGTTTATGATGTACGCGTAACAAAAAATAACTTTTTATTAGGAGGAACAAACATGGCAGGAGCAATTGCAGTCACACCCGAACAGCTTAAATCACAGGCAAAGGTCTACCAGCAGGCAGCATCTCAAATCCAAGATGCGATCAGAAAGGTCAATTCCATGAACCAACAAATCGCTCAACAATGGAAAGGGCAAGCCTTCCAAGCATATTTAGAGCAATACAATCAGCTGGAAGGAAATGTCAAACAGATGGAGCAGTTATTGGAAAGCATCAATCAACAGTTGAACAAGTATGCTGACACTGTGGCAGAGCGGGATCGTCAAGACGCTGGCTCATTTGGATTTTAAGCAATAAGGCAATAAGAATTATTCAGTTTTGAGTGATCAGCAGACACATGACATCATCGAGCATGGTCGTTCCTCACGGCTTGATATCGTAAGAAAAAATGGATGACAATGTTTTTCTGCATTTTTTGATGGAGTTCGCTTCTCACTGAAAAACTGAATCGGCACATGAAGCCAGATTCAGGAGCAAGAAGAGGCTGGATCCACTATTTTTCCAGCCTCTCCTCACTGTTCCTTCTTTTGGCTAAAAGTGCGCTGAGAAAACTATCTGCACTAAGGCCAATTTTTGTACAAACTTTTGAAGAAGTTTCTGCAAAAATTTGTCTTACTGCGTAGAGCCAATTGTTTTTAACCTCATTTATTTTAAGGAGTGGAAGAGTTTAGATGTTAACTGATTTTAGAAGGAACATTTCATTATTTCTAACAATTGCCGCTAGCTTATTTTTACTGCTTTTCTTTCTTTACTTAGGATTCAAAGATGATAATGTCACGATCAGTACAACTGATTCTACAGGGAAAATGCAATATGCACTAGTCAACGAAGATAAAGGAGCAGTCTTTGAAGGCAAAAATTATTCATTAGGTACGGATTTTGTGACATTGATCAATAAAGACAGTAAAAATCGCTGGGAAACCACCACTCGAAACATCGCTACAGCTGGTGTAGAAAGCGGGCAATTTGATGCGCAAATCATCATTCCCCAAGATTTTTCTGAAAAATTGCTCTCGCTGCAAAGTATCAATCCGGAAAAAGCATTGATCGAATATCAAGTTCGAGATGGACAAAATGAAATCACGAATCAAATGATTCAAGACAATGTCAACACGATCTTAACGGACTTCAATCAGCGGATTATCCAAATGTATTTTTCCAGTATCGTCGGGAATTTATTTGAAGCACAGCAAAACGTGAATCAAATCGCCGGAACACAAGTAAACTATCAGACGAATTTGGAATCATCTATTTACAGTCCATTCAAAGAAATCCCAGGCAATTATACGAATGTGCTGGAAACAGCCAGTATTTTAGACACAGACAATCAGTCTTTTACTGCCCAGCAGCAAGCCTTTGTCCAGTCGGTCAAAGAGTTGCTGGACAGAAACAATCAAGGATTAGAAGGAGGCAGCCAATCGACTGAAACAGTCAAAGAATCGGTCGAGGACTACACGAAGCAGGCAAATGAAAAACTGAAAGAATCGATCAGACAATTCAATGATCAAGTAGCGATGCAAAAAAAACAGCTCAACGAACAATGGGAAACAGATACGGCAGACTATAAAAAGCAGCATGATCAATTGAATGAAACAATCTTGTCCCAGTTGGGTGATTTTTATACCAGCAATGAACAAGAAAGCACAGGTGTGTACGCCGGATTTTTATCAGAATCGGTTCTTTTCCAAGTGACACAAATAAAAAGAATCACGGAACTTCAGGCAGAAATCGCTGAGCTACAAGCCCAGACAGAACAGTTGACCCAGTTGAAAAGCCAGATTGCAGCGACTTATTATAATGATCCTGCAGCTACTCCTGATACAGCAACCACCGAGCAAGTGAAAACAGCTATCCTCCAGCTGATTTCCGATTTGGGAGGAAACACACCCAAATTGAACGCTGAGTATCAAGGAACACTAGAGACCTCATTGGCTCAGATTCCAGACAAGAGCTTGGAACAGTTAGTGGACGAATTAGCAAAACAGCAAGTGATCACACCTGATCAAGCTTCCCTTTACTTGGATGAACTGGCAATCGTCCGAAAATACGCCAATGATTTGAACAAGCCATTGGGAAAAGAGGTCCATTTCACGTATTTAGATCCTAGACAAGGACATCCTGAAATGATCACCATTCCGCAGCAAACAGTCACGCTTTCCATGGACCCGACAAAAGGGAATACCTATTCGATCCAATTACCAGCTGATTCGCAAGAACAAGTCAGTGTGATGCTAGATGGTCCCAAGCTGCAAGAAATTGAACAGTTAGTGAATGATGAACTGCATCCTTATCGCTATCAAACTACAATCATCGACCATTCAGATCATCAATTTACATTCGCAACACCTGAAAAAATCGAAGAAACGGAAGAAAGTACGCAAGATTCAACAGATGACCCGCAAGAAAAAGAATTGCCGAAACAGGTGACATTCACGGTCAACCTACCGATCATCTGGCATTTGAACTCAATAGAACAAGCGACATCTTATAATGAACTTCACTATTCATGGAGCAGGAACGAAACGGTCCAAAGCGATCATCACTATGCCGTCTATCTCCCGATGGATCAGCCGCTGATCGATGATGTGCCTAAAATTCTGACACATTTACAAGTACTGGATACTGCTGCGCAGCAAATCGCGACTCTTTTCGGTAATCCGAACCAGTCGTTATCAGTCCAGTCTTATGCTGCCATGATCCGTGCATCAGAAAACCAAGGGAAAACAGTTCTGGAATTAGCTAAAGACCAATCGATCTATCGTCGGTATGACAATATTACGAATGACGAGAAACAAACGGTCATTACCGATAAATTATATGAAGAATACAAGAAATCAGGAGACAGGATCTACAAGGACACCGAGACTCAGATCAATCGACTGCAAGCGGTCATTGGGCATGAAACAGATCAGAATAAAGAAGAAGCCAGCCCTACGCTTTATGGCACATTGAATCTGATGACCATCCCGGAAAAACTGCTACAGGAAGCAGATAAATTGAATCGATGGTTCACAGATGCCAACCGGCAAATCAAGGATTCATACAATGCATGGGGCGAAACAGCAAAAATCGAAGCCGCATCAGTGATCAATGAAGAAAATCCGCATCCTGAAGAAAACGAGACGAAACAAATTGCCACCCAAACAGAGTCTTTAGTCCAAACGATGCAGGAACTGATGCGATCATCCAAAGAAACGGCTGCTAGCACCGAGAAATCTGCTGCAGAAGTCAAAGATATCGCGCCGGTAATCGAAGAATTAAAAACAACGACAGCTGATGTTCAGACAAATGCAACAACGATCCTCACCAATCTGGATCAATCGATTCAACAATCGAAGCAAATAACGAAAGAAAACGAAGAATATGCAAAGACCTTTGAAAAAGTGTTATCCAACACGAAAAACGGCGGAGCAGACAATACACAAGTTTTCCATTTTCTGTCACGGCCGATCCAAGGAAAAGGTGTATTCGGGCAAACAAGACAAATCTCATTAGTTCCTTATTACGCAACATTAACTGGCGCGATTCTGCTTATGGTCGCAGGGCTTTCATTACTAGGATTTATGAAAAAACGTAAAGTGACAGAAGCCAATCTGCTGGTTCAGCCGACAAGGATATGGCTGAACGTTCCTAATGTCTTCCTTCTTTCGTTTGTGACGATCTTACTTGCCGGTTTTTATGCTGGTGCTACCAGTGCAAGTGCTGGCACAGCGAATCGCTTGTTGTGGTTCAGCTATGCCTTTTTGACCTTTGCCAGCATGCAGCTGCTTGTCACAGGCTGTTTACGGCAATTCAAGAAACTTACCTTATATGGTTACGGCATCGTTCTAGGATTGTATTTCATACTCACACCATTATTAGGAGTGACGGTCAAAATAGGTTCATTCACCGAGTTTCTCTATCGGCTGTCACCGCTCCAAAATATCCAAAATGGTTTTACAGTCCTGCTGAATGGCGGCCGTATCAGTTGGGTCAGTTATCTTGTGATCGCCATCCTTCTTGTTTTAGGACTGTTTCTGAATCTCATTGTTCTTCCTGAAGAACAAGATAGAAAAGAGCGTGAATCATGAATAAAAAAAGAAAAATCTGTCGGATCATCGGTATTTTGAGTGTTCTTTTTCCTATTAGCTTCGACGGAACACGTGTGCATGCTGAACAAGGGTCTCTTACAATCAACAATCAAGTAATCTATGAGGATCAGCAAACGGAAGCAGGCGGAAACGAGGTCTCATTTGCCATCAACGACTTGTTTTTGGCGGAGAAAGAAGCGAAAGATCAGCAATTGAAAGCAAAACAAAAAGAACTGGTCTCAACTGCACAGGAAAAAGTATTTTTTGAGGAAACGACTGAGCCAGAAGCTCTTGACCAAAAAGTAATGCCTTATCTCTTCAAAGAAGGAGACACTGTTGCTTCAGTCCAGAGCACTTCTTCTTCAACCATGCAGCAAAGGAAAGTAAATCAGCTGGTTACCTTTAGCGGCTATGTTCTTGGCGGAAGCCTATGCATAGGAATCGGTCTATTTTTAGGGAAACAATTAGCTTATCACAAAAATAAAAGGAGCAGGAGTGGCGTGTAGCATGGAAAAAGGTACAACAATCAGTATTAGTCTGCATACAGCTGATCGGATCATCGATCTGAAAGTCCCAAGCCAAGTCACTGTGGCACGGCTGAAAACAATTTTACAAGAGTCGTTTCCAATCATTCATATCCGACTTCCCGAAAATTTTGAATTGACTCTTTTGAATAAACCCATCCATTTGAGAAATGAGGCCATCTTAGCTGATTATTCTTTAGGCAATGGCGATCAGTTACAAGTGATCGAAAGACAAAAAAACAGGGAGGAAAACCCACTGTGAGAGAAATACAGAACATCGACCAAACCATTGGATTTATGAATGAGACTAACGCTGTAGAGGTGACTCTGCAGGCCAATCAGTATAGGCTGGACAAACTGACACAGTATCAGCACTTTTTAGCACCTGGTATCCGAATGCTGTCAGGAGAGATTATAGAAGCAACAGAAGAAAAGCTGGTTATTCGCTATAAAAAAGAAACGGATACCTTGCCGCTTGAACAAGTCGTCAAAAAGGAAGAGCTCTTCCACCGTTTGCTGCTGGCACAAAAAATCCATTTCTTAACGGATTTTCTACACCGTCCAGCTCAGCCTTTCCTCCATCCTGCTAATCTATTCGTTCGTGGAGAAGAACTAGTTATCGGGCACCGAGGATTTATGGAAACGATCGTCCCTTATATCAATGAAGAAGATGATTTTATCAAGCAATATCGGGCACTGGTCCTTTATATCTTGCATCCTAAATTAAACTATGAACTGCTGATTGAAGGCAGCGGTACGCTGAAAGATACCTTTACAAAAAAGATAAACGAAGCAGATACGATCGAAATCATCGATCAGTTGCTGGCAACGGAGATTCTGAAGCAAAAGCAAAAACGTGCCAAAGAAACACAAGTAGTCAGTAAAAGAAATCATCAGATTTTTAAGTGGAGCAGCTTGGTATTGGGGGTATCGACAATCGGATTTGCTGTTGCGACTGGGATCTATGCTCTGGATAAACTCCCGGCACAAGAGCGTATCAGTTCCGCTGAGACACAATATATCGCCAATGATTACGCTGGTGTTTTGAATACGTTGAAAGAAGACGAACCTGAAAAACTGCCCACTGGTGCTAAATATGTTGCCGCAGTCAGTGCCGTACAACTGGACAATTTGTCCAATGAACAAAAGGCAGCTATTTTAAATAACTTGTCCCTTAAATCGAGCGACAACACATTGCTTTACTGGATCTATGCCGGAAAAGGGAACTTCGATAAGGCACTGGATGTCGCTAAGAATCTTGGTGACAATCAATATATCTTACACGCCTATACCAAGTTATACGATGCAACAAAGACCAACAACAAGATGAAAGGTGAGAAAAAACAAGAATTGCTCACAAAGTATGAAGAAGAGATCAATAAATACATGAAGTTGTTAGGAGGAGAAGATGGAAATGAAGCCAACTGATCGGTTCGTCCCATTAAGTGATCAAATCCGGACATCTGTAAAGATCCTCTTTGATATTTTTTATTTTGGTGAAACGTTCGTCCCTGAACAACTCACCGAGAAACAGCGTCAAGTCGTACTTAACGGTCAAAGCTTCACTTATGAAGACCAGAAGTTATTGTGTGACGGAAAACCAATCAAGTCAGATGAACACTTGCTGATTTTAAGACATGAAGAGCTGGAAACTGTTTTTACGAATAAGCCAAAAAAAGATTTTCTGATCTCCGGAGCGAAAAAATCGGCAGTTTTTTTAGAAACAGATGCATTGATCTCAATTCCTATCGATCCTAAAACCAAAGAATATCAGCTGAAGATCTATCCGAGTAAGGAACGTGTTTACTATAACGATCAGCTTATACAAGAAGGTACATTTTCCTTTGGCGTAGGAGATCGGTTGATGGTCGATCGTTTAGTGATCGAAGTCCGGGAAAAGCAGCTGCGTTTCACCAGTCTGGGCACAAACTATCAGCTGGATCCATGGAAACTGGTAGAAGAAACGTTTCTTCCGGAATATCCGGATGATTTCCCATTTTTTAGAAGAAGCCCGCGTATCCATTTGAAAGAACCAGCGAATGAAATCGAGATCCTTGCACCGAAACCAAAAGAAACAGAAGGCAGAAATGACTTATTGAAAACAATCGTGCCACCACTTGGTATGGTCGTTTTAAGCGGTGCCACAAGTTTTCTTAGCGGAGGAAACCCGATCATGATGCTAAGCATGGGTGGTGCGAGTCTATTGACAGCTGGTTTTTCAGTTTCCAGTTATCTGACCAATAAAAAAGAAACGAAACGAACAAACGAGGAACGGGAAACCACCTACCGCCAGTATATGCTTCAAAAAAAATCAGAACTGAACAAGCTGCAGCAAAAACAAAAAGAAGCGTTGGCGTACATGAATCCTTCTATAGATGATTTGGCTGTGATGGCTAAAGAATATCATGCGCGGATCTATGAGCGTATGAGCCGCAATGAAGATTTTTTGAATATTCGAGTGGGCACAGGAGAGATCATCTCCAGTTTCAAGACGAACTACCAGCCAGCAGAAGAAGATGATTTGAGCAAAGAAGCAGAAGAACAGCTCGTCTGGCCTTATAAACAGTTGGACGAAGCGCCAATCGTCGTTCCGCTAAAGGATCAGACGCTAGGATTAGCAGGACCATCTGCAGTACTGCGAACCGCCGTCCAAACCATCCTTTTCCAATTATCGGTTCTTCATTCGTACCGAGATGTCGAATTCATCACATTGGTTCCGGAAGCGGATTATCAAAAGGAGTGGAGTGCCTGGCGCTGGCTGCCCCATACGAAGATCCGACATTTGAATCTTCGGGGAATCGTCCATCACGCACAGTCACGGGACATGGTCCTGAATTCCTTTTATCAAATGCTGACAAAGCGACGCCAGCAAGTCAAAGAAGCCGGAAATGAACCAGTTGTTTTTCAGCCGCATTACATTTTTTCAATCCTTGATGAAAGCTGGCTTTCAGGTCATGAATTGAATGAATTTCTGGCTGAAGACATGAGTCCGTACGGTGTGACAGTCATTTGGGGAAAAGAAGCCTTGAACATGCTGCCGGAGACAACGACAACGCTCATCGAATATCAAAGTAGTGAATCTGCTACCCTGATCAATCAAAACAGCGAATACATCAATCAGACCTTCTTGCCAAATCATCAGCCAACTAGCTATCCACTGGAGCAAGCCATCCAACGTTTAGCGAACCTGCAGCACGTGGAAGTGGAGAAGAATGCGGTGCCGGAAAGTCTTAGTTTATTAGATCAATACGAAGTGAAAAAAATAGAAGAACTTTCTATTCGGACTCGCTGGTTGAAAGCTGAACCAAACAAATCAATTCGTTCTTTGATTGGCTGGAGAGGAAAATCGGAGTATGTCTATTGGGATCTGCATGAGCGGGTTCATGGTCCACATGCACTCGTTGGAGGAACGACTGGTTCAGGAAAATCGGAGTTTTTGACCACCTATTTGCTAGGTTTGGCGATTAATTTTTCTCCAGAGGATATCGGAATGCTGATTATTGATTGGAAAGGTGGAGGAATTGCAAATACATTAGAAAAATTACCTCATTTCATGGGGGCAATTACTAATCTAGATGGTGCAGGGACGGCTCGTGCATTGGCAAGTATCAAAGCAGAACTGAACAAAAGACAAAGAGAGTTTGCTAAATATGGAGTAAACAATATCAATGGATACATGAGTTTATATAAACAACGTCTAAACCCTAATCCAGCTATCACTTATCCTAGTAAACCATTACCACATTTGATTTTAGTTTCAGATGAATTTGCTGAATTAAAAGCAAATGTTCCTGAATTCTTAGAAGAATTGACCTCAGTAGCACGAATCGGCCGATCGCTAGGAGTCCATTTGATTCTAGCCACACAAAAGCCATCTGGCGTGGTAAATGATCAGATTGAAGCAAATAGTACAAGTAAAATCGCACTTAAAATGGCTAGTGTCCAAGATTCGAATGAATTACTAAAAACCCCAGATGCTGCTCAAATCATAAATCCTGGTCGTGGTTATCTTAAAGTTGGCGAAAATGAAGTATATGAATTATTCCAAAGCGGTTATGCCGGTGTTTCATATGATCCAGACAAAATAATCGAAGAAAATGTGGACGAACGGATTTTTATGATCAATGATTTAGGGCAATCAGAGGTGCTCTATGATCCTGGTGAGGAAGTGATTCAAGGAAAAGATACTAGCGAATTACCAACGCAACTAGAGGCAGTGATTGACAAGATCGATCAAATTTTTCAACAGTCGGATTATATCCTCCCCGAGAAGCCTTGGTTACCCAATCTGGAAGACCAGATCGTGACGCCGACTGTGAAAGAAACGAAAGAAAGAAAAATGGATATCCCGCTTGGAGTAGTAGACATACCGTCCAGACAAACACAAGAAATCTATAATTATGATTTGGTAAAAGCTAGCCACACTGCTATATTTGCAAGTCCGGGGTACGGAAAATCAACAATATTGCAAGCGATTACGATGAATCTTTCACGTCAGAACACGCCGGAACAAATTCACTTTCATTTATTGGACTTTGGGAATAATGGTCTATTGCCATTAAAAAATTTGCCTCACACAGCAGACATTGTCACTTTGGAGGAAGACGAAAAGCTGCAAAAAATGTTGGATAGGATTTCTCTTGTATTAACAGAAAGAAAACAGTTATTCAAAGAATGCGGCGTAGCAAATCTTGAACAATATGAAACAAAAAGGCAAATAACATTACCAATCGTTGTTACAGTTCTTGATAGTTATGATGGTCTAAGCACGGATGATACGCGTAAGGAAAAAATCGATGGACTACTCCTGCAGCTGCTTCGTGATGGTGCGAGTTTAGGATGCTATCTTATTTTTACTGCCAATCGAGTAGGCAGCATTCGTATGAATATGCTGAGTAATATTTCTACCAAAATAGCTCTATATTTGAATGATGAAACGGAAATCACCAGCTTAGTAGGTCGTGCAAGCCTTGTTCCTCAAGCAATTAATGGGCGTGGCCAAGTTGTGCTCGATGAACCCGCAGCTATCCAAATTTATTTACCAGTGGCAGGAGAAAATAATGCAGCAATTCTTGAACATTTAGAAAAAGAAGTATCTTCGATGGAACAAGCATGGAATGGCGTAAGACCAGAAAAAATTCCGATGGTTCCAAGTGAATTGACGTATGAAACATTTAATGGATTTGTACCGAAAAAAGAAAGAGATGCGTTTTATTTAGGGTTGAATAAGTTATCATCAATACCTGAGTCTTTCCATTTATTTCAAGGAAAAACATTGGGGATTTTCACAGAATTCAATAGACAATTCCAACTATTGACTCCTTGGTTTATCCAACAAGTCACAGGGTTTCAATCAGAAGCAGATGTTGTCATCATTGATGTTTCAGGTACTTTAGAGAAAATAGCTGACAAGGTAGCAGTTTACATTGATCGAACACAAATCAGTCACCAAAATGTCGAATTGAAAGAAGCGATAGACGCTATGTTAGAAAGTAACGTGAAGAAGCGCTTGGTGGTTGTGAATGGGTTAGTGAATTTTACAGATAAATTATCTTTGGACGCTGAAGAAGTTGCGCAGGTATTAGCCAACGGGAAAGAGCAGTTACAAGTAATCGTTTTTGATAATTTAACAAAAATCGATGCAACTTATGGTAGTTTTGTCACCTTACTCAAAGAAAATATATCTCAAATACTTTTTGGAAGTATTTTGCAAAAGCAGTCTTTTGTGGGAAACATCCCGTATAACCAACAAAATTTACCTGTACCAAGAAATGTTTTACATCGTTTAGAAGAAGATAGTTTAGCACAAATCGTGATTCCAACGGAGGTAAAAGATTGATGGAACAATTAAGTACAGCATTTTTACCATTAGGGAGTATGGTACGTTTAGACAACGAAGAAATATACGGCACAAGGCTTTATCTAGTTGTGGCACGAGCTATTGCTAAAAATGAACAGGGAAAGATCATCTCAAGATACAAAGTAGCACCACATCCTTTTGGAGATATACCCAGTGAGGAGATTTTTTCTATTGAATTTGGAGATATTTTAGACGTTGTTTTTGAAGGCTATTCAAATGAAACAGATTCTCAGTTTTTAGAAGAGTTGATTAGGCGAATGACTAACGCAATGGCAAATCAAGCTTCTTCTGTAGAGAAGATGACTCCAGAACCTCAAAAAGCAGAAGAAATCCAAGATGAGTATGAAGATGAGAAGCTAAAAGAAGATCCGTTCTATAAATTTAGAAAGCAAGAGGGATAGTTTATGGTAAAAATCGCTTCAAACCAAGGAGCAGCTCAAGCAGCAGCTTCGGGGATAAATAAAGTATCTGTTAGCAGTGGGTACCAATGTACATTAGAAAAAAGTAATCTTTCTGGAATGAAAAAAGGAGCGCAAGTGAGCAACCAGATGCTAACGAATTTATCGAAACTTGTCGACTGTATCAATATACAAGCAAATAAATTTCCGAAATTAGCAGCAGCTATTGCATCACGAGATAGCCAGACAAAATTTAAATAAGAGGTTATTAATATGGAACAAACAAACAATTCTAAGTTAAGAACCGAATATAATCAAAAAATTATAGAAACAGAACAACAAATAGACGTATTGACCCATACAAAAAGACAATTACAAGATTTATCTGAGTTGCTAGAAGGTGACTTAGTGCGAGACTTGCGCAACTTACAAAACTTGAATCAAGAACTAGTTAGCGGTGGCAATAGAGAAGCTAGCTGGTTTCAAGAAGATTTGATTGATAGGCAAAGGAAATTGAAACAATATTTACAACAAAAGAATCAAGAGTTCAACCAAGAATGCTTTAGTATGACAGAACAGTTAAACGAAGAACGAATACAATTTCAAGAGGAAAGGAATAAGCTTCCATGGGACTAATCTACTCCAGCAAAGACGCTTCAACTTTAAAAAGTTCGCTGTCTGCAATCTATCTATAGCCCGAACCCGAACGACTATCAGTCAGCTGAATGCAGGGAGCCAACAACTGATCGCTGCCATTGATGGTCATACCTTGTCCGGGGCTGCTTACAATGCAGGAAAAGGGCTATTTTCAGACTTGATCCTGCCGACGATCAAACGTGTGTCTAGTGCCATCGATACGATCCAACAGGAGCTGAACCAATTTTCAGCAGCCAACAGTTTCATTGCTAGTGAAGGCTATTTGGTTGAAGAGAATCTGCAGCAGCAATTGACCATCTTACAACGCTCGAAAGCTTCATTGGAAAACGCAGCTCACACAGCAGGAGCCTTAGCCAATATCCCGCTCCCGACAATCGCGGAAATGTTAAGAAACCAGCAACAAGATTTCTTGAGAAGAGCCGAAAGCTATCAGCGAGAT
>k87-821316_pt1 | contig 51353 bp, 46 predicted proteins | sample MGYA00084031_6733416 | MGnify analysis MGYA00084031
CCAGGAAGTTGATGAACACAGTGGCAGTACGCCTATTTGTACAGAATATCATCCCGTAGCGACCCGACCTTGGTCAACGCATCATCAATATCTTCTTCACTTACACCAAAATGGGCAAGGGCAGCATGCAAATGCTTCACAATGGCGTCAAAGTGAACCGGCTGCAGATTCATGCCTTCATGGGCCTTTGCCATCGATTGGCCCGAATATTGATTTGGCCCACCCAGGGCAAAGCTGATGAACTTTGTTTGATGCTTCCGCTGCTTCTCCATATCGGTGTTGGCAAAAAAATGGTTCACGGTATCATCAGCTAAAACCAACTCATAAAAGTAGTCAACGACTTTAGCAACTGTTTCTTCGCCACCGTATTTTTCGTAAAACGTTGCCATGATGAAACCTCCCTGGTAGACATAGATCAATGTAGGTATTCCGCAAATGACGAAAACTTATGATAGACTTTCGCAATAATCCTCTGCAAAACAGGACATCAAAGCGCGAAACAATCTCTTCGCCACTCTCTCTAAAGCGAAAAGGGCGCATACATGAACAAAGCCCTCCTCAAGCGAGAAGGGCTCTCTTCCTTTCATCATTATGTGGTGCTTTTGTACCGTTTGTCCCCAATCTGTCCCAATTTTCAGATGAAACACAAGATCATACTTCATACAAAAGGGATTTTATACGAGCATTCCTCTTACAGATCGTAATACAACTCAAATTCCTTCGGATTCACCGTACGCTCGACCTCTTGAATTTCGCCGCGTTTCACGGCAATCCAGCTTTCGATTACCTCGCGTGTAAAGACGCCGCCTTCGAGAAGGAAGTCACAATCTCTCTCCAGAGCATCCAGAGCTTCAGCCAGCGACCCTGGCGCGCTCTTGATATCCACTTTTTCGGCATCGGACAAGTCGTAAATGTTTTTGTCGATCGGACCGTAGCCCAGCTCGCGAGGGTCCAGCTTGCGCTTGATTCCGTCCAGTCCGGCCATCAGCATGGCGGCGAACGCCAGATATGGGTTGGCTGTAGAGTCCGGGGTGCGGAATTCAATTCGGGAAGCCTTCGGTGTTACGGCCGCGACTGGAATGCGGACAGCTGCCGAGCGATTTCCTTTGGAAAACACCAGATTGACGGGTGCTTCGTAGCCGGGAACCAGCCGCTTGAACGAGTTGGTGCTCGGATTGGTCAGGGCTATCAATGCCGGCGCGTGATGCAGGATGCCTCCGATGTAGTGGAGGGCCATCTCGCTCAAGTTCGCATATCCGCCTTTTTCAAAAAACAGCGGCGTGTCGCCGTTAAAGAGGCTTTGGTGGACGTGCATGCCAGAACCGTTGTCGCCGACGATTGGCTTCGGCATAAAGGTGGCAGTTTTGCCATGCTTGGCAGCTACATTGCGCACGATGTACTTGAACAGAAGCAGGTTGTCTGCCGTCCGGGTCAGCGTGTCAAAGCGGAAGTTGATTTCGCCTTGGCCAGCCGTTGCTACCTCGTGGTGGTGGCGCTCGACTTTCAGACCCGCTTGCGACATCAGGGTGCACATTTCATTGCGGATATCCGCTTGCGAATCCGTCGGCTGAACCGGGAAGTAACCGCCTTTGTTGCGGACCTTGTAGCCAAGATTTTTTCCTTCCGCGCCAGTGTTCCAGTAAGCCTCCTCGGAATCGATGTGGTAGAAAGAGCCGGATGGACCGGAAGCATAGCGGACGTTGTCAAACAGGAAGAACTCCGATTCCGGACCAAAGTAGGCATCTGTTGCCACTCCGAGCTCCTGCAAATACGCTTCCGCCCTCAGGGCGATGCCGCGGGGATCGCGATCATAAGCGGACCCGTCGGGATTGTGAATGTTGCAGACGATATTCAATGTTTTGGCTTCGACGAACGGATCGACGAAGGCGCTGGCCGGGTCGGGAATCGCGACCATATCGCTTTCCTCGATGCCCTTGTAGCCTGTAAGGCTGGAGCCGTCAAAAGCGACGCCGTTGTGAAAAGTGTCCTCGTCGACAGCATAGGCAGGAATGGTGACATGGTGTTGGCGACCGAGCAAATCTACAATGCGGAAGTCCACATATTCAATGTTTTCCAGCTCAATGAGAGACAGAATTGTTTTAGCATCCATTCGAATCACTCCGTTCACGAATATTTATTAAGAATCCATTTTTAAACGTTCGACTTTCTTCTGTTTTCTATACTGAGGATTATAAAAGTTTACGAACGAGGCTGTCAAGAGGTTTAGTGACATTCAATGTTAGTTTTTCTAACATAATATTGCGGGGTGTTGTATCCGGTTCCTTTTTTGTAAAATATAGACGAACTATTTCGAACAAAAAGGGTGGAGGGATTTAGGTGAAGGTGCTGGTGTTGGGAGCGGGGGCAGTAGGCGGTTATTTCGGTGCCCGGCTCGCTGAAAAAGGGGTCGACGTCACGTTTCTCGTAAGGGAACGCAGACGGGAACAATTGAAGCAAAGAGGGCTGAGAGTACAAAGCGTTCACGGCGATATTCACCTGGAGCAGCCCCAATTGATTGTCTCGGGAGAAAAGGCAGGACCGTTTGATGTCATTTTGTTATCCAATAAGGCGTATCACCTGGATGACAGCATCGAGTCGATCGAGCCGTATGTAGGCGGAAATACAGTCATTCTGCCGCTTTTGAATGGAATCGCTCACATGGAGCGGTTGTGGGATACATTCGGTCGTGACCGGGTGCTGGGCGGATTGTGCTTCATCGAAACGACGCTGAACCCGGAGGGAGATGTCGTCCAGACAAGCCAGACGCACGACATGGTTTTCGGCGAGTGGGAGGGTGGAGGAAGCGAACGAGTCGAAGCGCTCAAACAGGCATTCGCCGGTACGAAAGCGAGCATTCGGGCCAGCGCCGATGTTCAGCGTGACATGTGGCAAAAATACTTGTTTATCACCACGCTGTCAGGAATCACGACATTGATGAATTCGTCAGTCGGTCCGATCCGCGATGCGGTGTACGGACTGGAGCTGACACGCCAGTTGGCCGAGGAAAGCGCAGCCGTTATGCGCAAGCTGGGAGCTCCGATCGACGAGGACGTTGAGGACAAGCAAATGGATACATTTATGAAGCAAGGCTATCGCATGAAGGCATCCATGCTGCGCGACATGGAAAAAGGCTTGCCGGTGGAAGCCGACCACTTGCAAGGATTTTTGATTCAGAAAGCAGACCAGCTCGGGATTGCCGTACCGATGCTCAAGGTTGTTTACAACAATTTGAAGGTGTACGAATTGAAGCGTGAAGCGGCCAAATAAGTTATAATGAAGGCAATACGCAAAATGGAGGAGGGGTAAACGTGGAAGTCATCAAGATTTCCCCCCGCGGCTATTGCTACGGCGTCGTTGACGCTATGGTGCTCGCGCTCAAAACGGCGCAAAACTTCGATCTGCCCCGTCCCATCCACATTCTTGGGATGATCGTGCACAACGCCCATGTGGTTGAATCGTTTGAAAAGATGGGGGTCAAAACGCTGGATGGCGAAGACCGGCTTGCCCTCTTGGATCAAATAGACGAAGGGACAGTCATTTTTACCGCGCATGGCGTTTCGCCGGAGGTGCGAAAAAAAGCTCGTGATAAAGGGCTGACCGTCGTGGATGCGACATGCCCCGATGTCACCAAAACGCATGATTTGATCCGTGAAAAGGTGGCGGAGGGATACCACGTCCTCTACATCGGCAAGAAGGGGCATCCGGAGCCTGAAGGGGCAGTAGGAATCGCTCCTGATCGGGTGCATTTGGTGCAGACCGTAGACGAAATCGAAAAACTGTCGATGCCGACCGACAGACTGATTGTCACCAATCAGACCACGATGAGCCAGTGGGATGTCAAACACCTGATGGACGCGATCATCAAGCGTTATCCGCAAGTAGAGGTCCACAATGAAATTTGCCTGGCCACGCAGGTTCGGCAGGAAGCCGTTGCCGAACAGGCAGGCGAGGCCGATCTGACCATCGTCGTCGGCGATCCCCGCAGCAACAACTCCAACCGGCTCGCTCAGGTAGCGGAAGAGATTGCCGGTGTGCCGGCATATCGGATCGCAGACTTGTCCGAGCTTGATCTGGAGTGGCTGAAAGGGAAAAAGCGGGTGGCTGTAACATCCGGGGCGTCCACCCCGACGCCGCTGACCAAAGAGGTTATCCAGTTTCTCGAGCAATACGACGAAACGAAGCCGGAGACGTGGGATAAGAAAAGAACGGTCAATATGAACAAAATCCTTCCATCGGTAAAGTAAAGCGCCGGCTTTCGTCAGGCGGCTGGCTCACTGCGGCAGGAGAGCCAGAGCCTGTCGATGGGGCGCGGATGCTGAAGACCTGCAAAAGACGAGCACTGTTGGCTCGTCTTTTCTTTGGTCGACCGCCAAACAGTTTGGCGAAAACCTGGTTTTCTTAAATCAGAAGGAGGACTCTATGGAGGGCAAGGTAGGGCGGCATATGAGCTTGTGTGCTTTGTATCTGTTCATCTATTACGGGTACGGGGCGCTTTATCCGCTGATTACTCAGTATTATCAGTCCATTCAGCTCACGGGAACCCAAATCGGCATCATCAGTGCAGTGACTCCTGTTGTTTCCATGGTCACCCAGCCGATTTGGGGAATGATCTGTGATCGTTTTCAGATACGAAAACCTGTATTGATGCTTGCGCTGGTCGCTTCGGGGTTGGTCGGTCTGCTCTTTCCGGCGGTTTCGACGTTTGCGCTCGTCTTCCTTATGTACGTCCTGCTCTCTATTTTCCAAAGTGCGCTGGTACCGATCTCGGACAGCATGGCGCTCGGCTATGCCAAACAACATCACCTCCAGTTTGGAGACATTCGCCTATGGGGTGCCGTCGGCTTTGCCGTGGCAGCGCTGTTGACAGGACTCGCTCTGGAGCAATGGGGTACGGGAAGCATTTTCGTTTCCTACTGTGCGGCGTCGCTGATCGCTGTTTGGTTTTTGCGAAATATTCCGGATAATACCGAATCGGCTCCGCGGATTGGCGGGAGCCTCCTTCAGGGCGTGATGGAGCTGATGAAGCTCCCTCGCTATGTCCTTTTTCTCATTGCTTCTTTCTTTATCTACGGAGCCATTAATGCGCACAACATCTGGTTTTCGCTGTACTACCAGCATATTGGCGGCTCTGTCGCCGGCATCGGGCTTGCCTTTATGCTCTTTGCCGGCAGTGAGGCGCCGTTCATGAAGCTGGCCAGTTTCTTTGTCCGCCGCTTCGGCCTGGAGCTGACGATTCTTTTGGCGGGGACTGTTTCTGCCATGCGCTGGCTATGGTACAGCTCGGCGCCGGGGACGACATTTGTGATCGCCTTCTTTTTCCTGCAAGGACTTTCCGTTGGCTTTTATTTGGCCACAGCTTCCCAATTTGTCAGGGACAACACACCGGCTTCTTTGCAAGTGACGGCGCTGTCTTTATTTGTGTCTATCGGGAATGGACTCGGGTCGATGACCTGCAATCTGGTCGGCGGCTGGATCAAGGACCTCTCGTCGATTTTGGAAACGTATTTGTTCTTTGGGATTGCGACTGCTCTAGGCTTGATTCCCTTGCTAGTAATCCGCTATGGGCCGTGGAAGCAGCCCCGGTTTGCCCAAAGCAGCCACCTCTAGCAAAGCTCTTCCGTTGCTAGAGCCATCCAGCGTGAAGGCTAATTGACGATCAAAGTCCCCTGGTAACCGATTTCCGGATAGCCGGGGGTATTGGAGATGAATGGAAATTGGCCTTCCTGCTCAGCCAAAAATTGCAGCGTTGCCGACTGGTTTGGCTTCAGATCGGAGGATTGCACGTTCAATTCGCGGATCACGAGATTGTGCGGGCGAATATCCGTATTGACGATCATCAGGGAGACGGTCTCTCCTTTGTTGACGGATAGCTTGTTGGGCAAGAAACCTGCATTGGAGATGGTTACAGTCTGCACGCGTTGGGCAGTCACTGGAGAGGCATACAGGCGGTACTGATGAATAGCCAGTAACCCCAGTATCAACGCCAACGCGATTAACGGATAGCGAAGCTGCCTGTACCGTTGACGAGTCATATCCCTTCAGCTCCTTTGCGTGTGCGGAATTCTTGGAGGTGTTACTATTATCCTGCCCTGGACCTCTTTGGGATAAACAAGAGAAGTGTTTGCGGCCGAAAAGCGCAGAGGAACGTAGAGAAGCAAAAAAGGAGAGCGGGGAGGCTCTCTTTTTTTGGTCAGGAAAGAGACTGAAAATCGCGGATCAAGGAAATGGCCATATACAATGCGATAGCCCAGATAATCAGCGCGGAGACGATGTTTAGCCCGCGGAGCAGTCTGCCGGAGGTGTCGAGCTTTCCAGCGGTTCTTCCGGCGATGGCAAGCGCCAGAAACCAGAGCCAGGAGACCAGGATGCAGGAGAGGGAAAAGGCCCATTTCAGCGTACCCGTATACTGAAGCGAGCTCGTTCCGATGACCCCGATCGTGTCCAGGATGGCATGCGGATTCAACAGGGAAACGGACGCGGCGAACATGATCTGCCGCTTGGGCGTGAAGCGCTCCGCTGCCTCTTTGTCCACAGCCGGGCGGCTGCGCCAGGTCATGAAGCCCATATATGCGAGGAAACAGACACCGATTGCAAACAGGATCATTTTCAGCCAGGCAAAGGTAAGGACGACCAGTGAAACACCGAGCACAGCCAGCAAAATAAGGGCGGTATCACAAAGAGCAGCCGTGATGACGACTGGCAGTGCACGCCAGAGAGTAGGCTGCAGTGCTCCCTGGTTAAAGACAAATACGTTTTGCACACCTAGCGGCAGTATTAAGCCAAGTGCGAGTGCGAAACCGTGCGCGATTGCTTCCCACATGCGGGAGCCTCCTTTGTATCCTTTTCATAGGTTTTAGCGTACGTGAAAAAACGGAGAATGTCTCCAGCCAATTGGTTTGCTTTGAGACCAACCAATTCGTAAAATAGCAACAAAACGAACTGTCGGAAAAGGAGGGGAATGCTGTGATGCTGAAGCTGGACTGGAAGCCGGACAAACATGCTGACCTGCCTGTTTATTTGCAAATCATCCAGTATATAAAGGAAAAGATCGCAAGCGGCGAATGGCCGGTTCATACCCGACTTCCCACGCAAAGGGCGATGGCGGAGGCTTGGGGGGTAAATCGCAGTACAGTGGTCACGGCCTTGGACGAGCTAAAAGCGGAAGGACTGATCGAGTCTGTAGTGGGAAGCGGAACGGTCGTAAGCAACAATACATGGTCCGTTCTCGCATCCGCAGCGCCTCCCGATTGGATGAGCTATGTACAGACAGGAGATCATCCGTCCAATATGCAGACGATACAGGACATCAACAAATACGAGAGTGATCCTTCCATGATCCGTCTGGGAACGGGAGAGCTGTCCCCCGACCTGTTGCCGCTCAGGGAAACGGAAGAGATCCTCGGTTCGCTGCGGGGACGCCTTACCCACCTGGGCTACTCGGAGCCAAAGGGCTGGCTGCCGCTGCGCAAGGCCGTCAGCGGCTATCTGCGGACAAGAGGGATTGAGGCGTCGCCCGCATCGATACTGATCGTGTCGGGAGCCTTGCAAGCCCTGCAATTGATCTCGCAGGGTATCCTGCGACAGGGCTCCGGTATTCTCCTGGAGCGACCTTCCTACCTTTACTCGCTATCGGTTTTCCAAGCTTCCCGGATGCGCCTGCTGGGGATTCCGATGGATGACGAAGGAATACGGCCGGAGTCTTTGGCCAGGCAAAAGCAGCTCCGGGATGCGGCTCTTTTGTATACGATTCCTTCTTTTCACAATCCGACCGGCACGCTCATGTCTGAAGACAGAAGACGTCAGGTCATGGCTATTTGCGAACGGGAGCGGCTTCCGATCCTGGAGGACGATGTGTACGGCGAGCTGTGGCTGGACGAGCCGGGACCGCTGCCGCTGAAAGCGCTGGACCAGAACGGGCTTGTCCTGTACACCGGGAGCCTGTCCAAGACGCTCAGCCCCGGGCTGCGTATCGGATGGATCGTCGGGCCGGAGCCGGTGATCGAGCGGCTGGCCGATGTCAAAATGCAGACAGATTACGGTGCAAGCGCTCTGTCCCAGTTGGCTGCGGCAGAGTGGCTGCGGGGAAATCGCTACGAGCAACACTTGAAGCGGGTAAGAGCGTCGCTGAAAGAGCGGAGGAACCTGACATGCAGTGCTCTTTCTCGCTGGTTTTCCGGCATTGCCGAATGGCAGGAGCCGCGTGGCGGGTTTTACATCTGGCTGCGCCTAGAGCAGGCGAGATCCATGCGGACGCTCTTTTTACGGGCGCTCTCCGAGGGAATCCTGCTGAACCCCGGATATGTGTATGACCAAACAGACAGTCAGCATATGCGTCTTTCCTACGCTTACGCAAGCGAGGAGGACCTGGAGCATGCGCTGTACCGGCTCTCGCAGTTATTGCGGAAGTAGCGGGTTTATCGCGGCGGGAAAAAGGGTAGGGAAATCCATACAAAAACATGTCGGGAAAGCCATTGCTGGGGGGATTCCATGAAAACAAAAAAACAGACAAGCATCGTGACAAATATCGTGATCATCATCGGAGTGGTGATGCTTTTATTGGCGGCTGTCAATGCGCTTAGTCTTTATTTGCACAACAGCAATGCCGTAGAAAAGTCGATCTCCGCTTTCGGGATGGATTTGGCCCGGAATGCGGCAGCACAGGTGGACATCGGGACGTATCAACGCTTCCTGGAAAACCCTGTGGAGGGCGAGGACTATTGGAGCATCCGGAATCAATTGGACGACATTCGCAAGAAAATGGGGGCAAAGTACATTTATACGATTCAGGTAGATGAGGCAGAAAACGTGAAGCTGATGATCGATGGCTTGCCCAAAGGGGAGCCGAATGCAGCCGAGATCGGCGATGAGGCTTCCACCTTGACGTACAAGGAGCTGGTTCCTGTTCTCAACGGGGGAACAGCCAGTCAGCCGATCGTCCATGATGCCAAATACAATGAGGACTACCTTTCTGCATTTGCCCCATTGGTCCAGTCTGGCAAGGTGGTAGGCATTCTCGGCGTCGATATTGATGCTTCGGCTGTCCAAGGCATCATCTCGAAGGTCCAATGGGAAAGCCTGCCCGCTACGCTTTCACTCAATTTGATTGTCTCCTTCCTCGCCGCGATCTGTCTGGCGCTGTTCATTCGCAGGAGGCTGCGTCCTCTGCGCCAAATCAGCGAAAAGGCCGGGGAAGTCTCAGCCGGAAAACTCGCGGAAGCGGATTTTGCCTATTCGAGAAAAGACGAGATCGGCCTGATTATGGATTCTTTTTCCCAGATGATTGCGCACCTCAGAGAGCTGATTGGCGATGTGAAAACAGCGGCTGGACAAATGGATCAAATGACCGACGAAATGGCCCGCAGCATGCAAAACGTAGAGGAACAGGCACTTGCAATCGGCACGGCGAGCAGCGAGATCGCGCGGGGGAACGAGCAGACGGCCCGGTCTGTCGAAGCCATCTCCGGGCTCAATGGCGAGTTGACGGATAAGATTCAAAACGTGAATCAACAGGTGCAAGACATGCAGCGCCTGGGCAGAGACGTTTTGCGGACAGGAGAAGAAAGCCGGCTGCAGCTAGAGTCCTTCCTGTCGCATTCCAGAGAAACGTCAGCCCAGCTCAGACAAGTCAATTCCGGTATGGAACGGCTGGTGCAAAAGTCGGCTGACATCGGCAGCGTCGTGACCACGATTCAGGAAATTGCCGGGCAGACGAATCTGCTCGCACTAAATGCGGCCATCGAGAGCGCCAGGGCGGGGGAAGCGGGGAAAGGCTTCGCTGTCGTCGCCCAAGAGGTGCGAAAGCTGGCCGAGAAAACCTCCGAAGCGACCCTGGTGATCCAAAGAAATGTGCAGGATGTCATCGGAGAAGTAAACCGGGTGACAAGTGAATTGGAATTGACGATGTCGAAGTACGAAGAGGAGTCCGAAAAGATCAAGGGCGTTTCTGACGGAGTATCCCGTCTGGCAGCCATCACGGACGCTTTGCAGATGGCTCTGGAGCAAGTCGTAGTCATTACGGATGAGATGAGCCGATTCCAGCAGTCGATTCGGCAGGACGTCCTTTCCGTGACCGCGGTTTCCGAGCAGACCGCTGCTTCGGCCGAGGAGGTCACCGCTACGATCCAGGAGGTTGGGGAACATATCCGGCAGGTTGCGAGGGAAGCAGAAGAGGTAGCAGTCCACATCAGGCAGCTGCGGCAAAAGACTGATATTTTTGTGCTGTAGTCATTAACGCCAAGCGGTATTGCATTGCGTACATCGATTTCAAAGCAAAGGGACATCCGGTCGTGGATGTCCCTTCTTTCGTGTTTCTCCCATCAATGATAAGGAAATTGGCTGGAGTACCCGCTGAACTGCTGATATGCCTGCTGCAGCTTTTGCTGCTCTTCTGCCTCCAGCTTGTACCAGCCCTTTTGGAACATCAGATTGTACATTTCCCGAGCGCTCTGGTGCGTCTCGTTCAAGATTTGCAAGAGGTCGTCGTACAACTGCTGATGGCTGGCTTCCCGTACGGCAACATTGAGGCTGTCAGTCAGGTATTTGCACGTGGCAAGGCCATCGTTGATAAAGTCCCGATCGTTCATCTGCGGTCCTTTTACCTGGGGGAGCTGTCCGCTTTGTGGATTGGCAATCTGATTTTGATTGGGCATCAGGTTTCCCCTCCCTTTACTGGGCCTGGTTTTGCTGTTGCTGCGCTTGGGCTTGTATCTGAGGGATGGAAGCCATCACCGCGGCGTTGTTGACCTGCAAATGGGTCAACAGCTTCTGGTAGTGCCGCTGGTGCATTTGGCCTGCTTTTTCCAAAGCCTGCTTCACTTCCGGATCGGTCGCTTGCTGGGCAAAAAAGTGAAGCTTTTTAAAGGCCAAAAGCTGCCATGACAGGGCATCCTTCAGGTAGCTGCAGTCCTTTGTGGTGATTGCGCGGGGAGGCTGGGGAATCGGCACTTGTGTTTGCTGCGGAGCAGTCATCATTGCAGGCATCGGTGTTCTCCTTTCATTAACCATGATGGGATACACACGTATTAGCATGGGGCAAGCCAAAGGGGAATATCCTTGCAGGAAGGAAGCAAAAAAAGGCTGGAAGCAGAGAACTGCCCCAGCCCTTTATTTTTCCAATTCGAGTTGAACCACTTTCAGATCGATGCTTGCGGGTGCGATGTTCAGACAATACGTCGCTTCCTCGTGAAGCGCTTGCTGAATCCGGTGAGCAAGCGGCTGCAGGGGAGTGCCGAAGGGCAGACGCAGCGTCAGGGAAACCTCCAGACGCGGCAAATCCTCAAACGTATAGACTGTTTTTTGCAGCTGCGTGACCTCGGGAAATCGGGCGCATGTAACCTGAACGATTTTTCGCAAAACCTGGGGATGAATCATGATTCGTCCGCCAGTAAAAGAAGGGTGGACGACGGTCGTTTCGCCGATCACTTCTTTTTTCGGGGAAAAAATTTGTTGGGCGGAGGCGATCAGGCGCTGCAGCAAATCCTTTTCCACCTCGACCCGCGGAATCGGGATCACATGCTTTCCCTGCGTCTCCCGGATGTAGCGGGCTGCTTCAATCTCCTGCTGGGGCTTGATCGATTCGATCGGGATGTAGCGGACAGGGTCCGGCAGTCCGAGCGCTTCGACGATTCGGGAGATCATCCGGCGGGAGGTGCCAAGGATCAGCAAGCGCTCCGGATTGGTCAGCGCGAGCGTCCGGCGCACTTCATCGGCGTGGTCCTGGTAGTGAAAAATGGCCCGTTTTACCGCCTGTATTTTTGTTTTTTCATATTTGGCGGAAGTCCCGGCCAGCTTGCGTCCCTGATGGATCAGAATGCCGTCGTCAATGATGGCGTCAATCCCCAGCTGATGGGCAAGCTGGAGGGCGCTCGTGCTTTTTCCGGTTCCGCTTGTTCCAAAAAGGGCGTAGATCTCCATGCATGTTCTCCTCGTTCGGTTCATTTCTACCAGTATACACGAAAGCGGGCCCCAGCGGAAAAGCCCGAGGGCTTATTGGTACTGGGCACCGAGTTCACGGGCCCGCTCGGCTGCGCGAAGAACAGCTGAAGTGATCGCTTGTTGAAAGCGGAACGATTCCAGCACCTCCAGGCCAGCTTGAGTGGTGCCTCCCGGACTGGTCACCTTTTTCCGGAGAAGGGCAGGTTCGTCCGTAGTGTGCAGCAGCATCTGGGCTGCCCCGAGCAGAGTCTGGACCGTCAGCTTCCGGGCCATCTCCCTGGAAAGGCCGGCTTTCTCGCCTGCACCTTCCATCGCTTCCACCAGATAGTAAATGTATGCAGGGCCGCTGCCGGACAGACCTGTGATGATGTCCAGCTCTTCCTCGGCAACGGTGTAGACGGAACCGATTGCTTCAAACAGCAGGGTGGCGAGCTGGAGCTGTTCCTTTGTGACAAAGCGGTTGGCTGCCATGCCGGTCGCCGACAAGCCGATGGCGGACGAAGTGTTGGGCATCGTTCTGACGATCGGGCAGTCGATATCGAGCCATTCGCCGAGGCAATCGGTAGAGACACCGGCGATGACGGAGATGATCAGCTGCTCCTTGCGTACCAATCCTCTCAGGCTTTGGCAGGCCTCGGCAGCGTCCTTCGGCTTCATCGCCAGGATCAGGATGTCCGATTGGGAAATCAATGTATGTTTATTGGAGCACGCGGATACGCCAAATTGTTCTGACAGCCATTGAAGACGATCCTGGTTGCAGCGATTGGTGATCAGCACCTGCTCCGGCAAAAGCAATCGGTTTTTGACGATACCGGCCAGCATGGCTTCTACGATGGAGCCTGCGCCGAGAAAGCCGATGCGCACGGTTTGAAGGTTGATGCTACTCATGCTGAATCCTCCTCTGTCTGCGCGGGGACCTGCCTGCCAGTCGCCTTCCCAGGCGGGCAGCGGTGCAGGCGAGCCCACTTGCAGCTGATTTGTTTGTATTAGCGGATCTGGCCAGAGCCGCGGACGACGTACTTGCTGGTCGTCAGGGCGGTCAAACCCATCGGGCCGCGTGCATGCAGTTTTTGAGTACTGATGCCGATCTCCGCGCCGAAGCCGAATTCTCCTCCGTCTGTAAAGCGGGTCGACGCATTGTGATAAACCGCAGCGGCATCTACACGGGACAGAAACAACTCGGCTCTCTCTTTGTCCGAAGCGACGATGGCTTCCGAATGCCCCGTTCCGTGGCTTTCGATATGCCCGATGGCGTCATCAAGACTGTCAACAGTGGCGACTGCCAGGGTCAGACTCAAGTATTCGGTATCCCAATCCGCTGACGAAGCTGCTGCCAATCGGTTCGCAAGAGCGGGGTGGAGCAACCGTGTCTTTTCGCAGGCGCGAAGCTCGATTCCGGCTGAAAGCAGCTTGGCAAGCAGTCTGTTTTGCAAATCTTGCGGCCAGTTGCGGTGGACGAGCAGAGTTTCGGCGGCGTTGCACACAGCCGGGCGGCTTGACTTCGCGTTTAGGATGATCGCTTCGGCCATGTCGTAGTCGGCCGTTTTGTCGATGTAGACGTGGCAGTTTCCGACCCCTGTTTCCAGAACGGCCACAGTCGACTTTTGCAGTACGCGCTGGATCAGCGAAGCGCCTCCGCGAGGAATGATGACGTCGATCAAGCCGTTTGCGGTGCACAATAGATCTACAGCTTCATGATCCGGATAAGGCAGGTACTGAACGGCTTCTTCGGGGAGGCCGGATTGGACCAGCGCTTTGCGGATGCATTCGGTGAGCGCGAGGTTGCTGGAAAGTGCGCTTCGGCTGCCACGCAGGACGATCGCGTTTCCTGTCTTCAGGGCGATTGCCGCCGCATCGACAGTGACGTTGGGACGTGCCTCGTAGACGATGCCGACCACGCCGAGCGGGACGCGGATTTGCTCGATAACCAGACCGTTTGGACGAGTCCAGCGCTCCATGATTTCACCGACCGGATCGGTTTGCTTTGCGAGCTGATGCAGGCTGTCCACCAAATCCTGCAGCCGCTCAGGCGTCAGTCGCAGCCGATCCAGGTAGGCGGCGGGCTGACCATCCTGCTGGGCCTTGATCAGGTCTTGCTCGTTTGCCGCCAGGATCGCCGTCTGGTTTTGCAGCAGCTGTCTGCCTGCTTCGCAAAGGGCGGCGTCTTTGGCTTCCTGCTTGAAGCGGGCCAACTGGCGGGACGCTTCCTTTGCCAGCTTCATTTGCCCATACAATTTCTCTTTCAGGGCGCTCTCCATGGTTCTCATCTCCCTTTCCAATACGTCAGCGGCTACTGCCGTTTATTTGTCTTTCTAGGTTAAAAAGGCGGCTTCCGTCCATTGATCGCGGTGGATTACCGTACCGCTTGGCTTCGCCGGGTGATGCGCTGACAACAGGTCTTGCAATTCGCTCGCGTCATAACGGCTTACGCCTCTGCCGATCAGGCGGCCGTCGCAGTACACGTCGATCACCTCGCCCTGCAGGAAACTTCCGCTGACCTCCAGAACGCCTGCTATCAGCAAGCTTCTCCGCTTTTCCAGGACAGCCTCTGCCGCCCCGGAGTCAATCGTGATCTGGCCGCTGACAGGGGAGTGCAGGGCAATCCATTGCTTGCGGGTCGGAAGAGCGTGCAGCGGCGGTTCTTCCGGCTTGTGGCCGACGTACGTGCCCTTCCCTTGGCCGCGCAACACGGCAATCAGGTCGTCCGGCTCTCCCAAGCGCCCGATGAAGGTAGAGATGCCCAGATGATGGGCTGTTTTGGCAGCGATGAGCTTGGAACGCATTCCGCCTGTACCGAGCCGGGAAGCGCCACCGGCAAGCGCCTCCACGTCTTCTGTGATCGCAGGCAGGTGAGGAATGCGAACGGCGTCGTCATGGCTGCGCGGATCTTTGTCGTACAGACCATCCGTATCCGTCAAAATAAGATAGAGATCGGCGTGAACGAGACCGGCAACGAGCGCGCCCAGCATGTCGTTGTCGCCGAAGGTAAGCTCTTCCACAGAGACTGTGTCGTTTTCGTTGATGATCGGCAGCACGCCTTTCTCCAAAAGGAGCGACAGCGTCTGGAAAGCGTGTTGATACCGTCCCCGGTGAGAAAAGTCGCTGCGTGTAAGCAATATTTGCGCAATTGTGATCCCGTAGGACCCGAAAAGCTGTGTATAGGTCTGCATCAGCAGGCTCTGGCCGATCGCGGCTGCTGCTTGTTTGGCTGCCAGCGTTCGCGGTCGCTGCTGATACCCCAGTCCCCGAAAACCGCTCGCCACCGCGCCCGAGGAGACCAAAACGACCTGGTGTCCTGCCTCCCGCAGCTTGCTTACAGCGGAGACGAGCAGAGACATCTTGTACGGGTCGCAGCCTCCACCCGCAGCGGCAAGCGAGCTGCTGCCCACCTTTACAACCAGCCGCAATTTTCCCTTTTTCATCTCAGAGCCTCCTTGTCTAGAAAAATAAAAAACCCTTTCGTTCCTCGACATAAGGACGAAAGGGTTCATTTACCTTCGCGGTACCACCTTACTTGACGATAGGAGCACGTTGGATGCTCGGATATCGTCCAGCTCTCTTTCTTTGATAACAGGTGAAAGAAACCTGTCCAGGTCATCCCTGGCAGCTCTGGGGGTGGGTTCAAACCGTATCGCGGGCGAAATCTCTCAGCCGCTGAATTTCGCTCTCTGGTCCGGACATGCGATTTTACTAGTCCCCGTCATTGCAATCCGTATGCGCTTATTAATTCATAATTATTCGCATGGAGGGATAAAAATGTCAAGAGGGTTATTCAAATTGTTCGCTGCCGTACGCACCCGTTCTCGATTTGATTTCATACCGCTTTGTTTTTTTGTCGCGAACGAGCAAATACGTAATCGTCCTTTCCGACGCAAAAGAAGGGGAGGTGGCCTCGTTCACCGTGACGAGCAGCCCGTCTGCCGTTTTTTCCAAGCTCGTGTTGCCGGTCGAAATCAATACCGGATACAGGGCGGAGGGCCCTGCCAGATAGACCTTTCCCTTGACTACCTTAGTAGTCAGATTGTCGTACATCCGCTCAGCCAAGGGGCGAGTCCAGTAGCGGGAAAAATAGGAGACGATTTTCTCCCGGCTGTCAAAGCGGGAGGGAAGGGCACGATAGGTCAAGCCGTCTTCGCGGATCGGCTTTCTTTTGCTTTCCATCGCCGCAAAGTAAAGCTCCTCCCAGACGTGTTCAGCCCTGTTGAGGAAAATAACCGTATCGGCCTTGCTCTCCCCCAGTTTTTGTACAGCGATTTGTCTTTCTTGTCTTTGCGTCGTTTTGGCTTTTCCCTTCTCGTCCTGCGGTCCCGCATTGCAGCCAGCGAAGAGAGCAGCCGCCACAAACAGAATCAACCATCGTTTCATGCCAGCACCTCACTTCTCCTCACATGATTCTCTTTATCTAGCATGCCTGCGGGAGAGAACAGCCAATCGCGTTAACTTTTTCCTGACAGGGCAAGAAAGACCAGGTGAAAGAAACAGGAAACAGATAGGGGTTGTTTCCAACCAGTATTTACGGCTATCATGAAGGGAGTCATGCAGTTCGAATAGTTGAGGTGGATAATCATGTTTGGTTTTGGAAAAAAAGTGAAAAAGCTGGAAGGTACGGACGTACTGATCATTAAGACAGAAGAAGCAGCCAACCGGAATTTTTATCAGGTGGCCTTTCCCAGCATGTATGCAAACGATATTGTGAGCATGTTGAAAAAATTGGAGCGCTCTTCTTTCAACAAGCCCGAATACCTCGGTGAGATCGGCGGTTTTCGCATGGTTACCCACCTGGAAGCCATGATGGACATCACTGTCATGGACGAGGCAGACATGGAAGGGCATCCGGTGCAAATCCAGGACTTTGCCAATATTTTGCTGCGCCGTCTGGAAGCGCTGGAAGAGCGCGGCGTGCTGGGCGACAATGAAGATATTGCCTTTATCATGGGCGAATTGACCATGCTCAGAGACGGAAGCTTCATTCCGCAAGCCTAATGAACAGAATGCGGCAAACAGTTGCATCCAAAAAGGAGAGTGAATTTGTTCACTGCTCCTTTTTGTTTTGTTTGATAAATTTGGGGAATTGCGCAAATTCCGATATATGCAACCAATAAGCCGGTTAAAACGTACTTAAACAGGGGACCTTCCTTCCCAGCGGCACATATGAGGAGGTACATGATGATAGAACTCCAAGGAGTTACCAAAAGCTACAACGGCTCGACAAAAGCGGTCGACAACCTTCAGTTGACCATTCCGAGAGGCGAGATATTCGGTTTTCTGGGGCCAAATGGCGCAGGGAAAACAACCACTATCAAAATGATTACGGGGATCACTCGTCCTGACCGGGGAACGGTGCTGATCAATGGAAAGGATATTTTGACCGATACAGTTGCGGCCAAGCGCCAGTTTGGCTTTGTACCCGACAGCCCGGATCTGTTTTTGCGGCTGAGAGGATTGGAATACGTCAATTTCATGGCGGATATGTACGAGGTTCCGCACAGCCTGCGCAAGGAACGGATCGAAGTTCTGGCGAAACGGTTCGACATGATCGATGCCCTGACCGATCCCATCCAGAGCTATTCCCACGGAATGAGGCAAAAAATCATTATCATGGGAGTGCTCATCCACGAGCCGGAAGTCTGGATTATGGACGAACCGCTGACCGGTCTCGATCCGAAATCATCCTATACCCTGAAAGAAATGATGCGGGAGCACGCCGACTCCGGAAGGACTGTGCTTTTCTCGACTCACGTACTGGAAGTGGCGGAAAAGCTGTGCGATCGGGTAGCCATTATCAACAAAGGAGTCCTGCAGTTCTGCGGTACATTCCGCGAGATGCAGGAGCACTTCCAGTCCGATGAATCACTGGAGCGCTTGTTCCTGGAGATGACCGATCATGAATAAGACCTGGCAATTGACAAAAGTGATGCTGAAAAACGGCAGCGGCTTTTTGGGAGGCAAAGCAAAGGACAGGTGGAAAAAGATTGCGCTGCTGCTGTTGGCTTGTCTCGGCCTGTTGCCGTTGATGTCGGCCTACGTCATGATTGCATCAGCGCTCTATGACGGCCTGAAGCTGGTCGGACAGGAAACGGTTCTGTTGGGGTTGGGGCTGGCTGCAGCCTGCTTGGGCATCTTTGTTCTCGGCATTTTTTACGTTCTATCCGTCTTTTTTTATTCACAGGACATTGAGCATCTGCTCCCTCTGCCGCTCAAGCCCGCTCAGATTATCGGCGCGAAGTTTCTCGTCACGCTTCTGTACGAGTATGCGACGGTGGCGATCCTTTTAGGACCTCTTTTGATTACGTACGGAGTCAAAAGCGGCGCAGGCGTCCTTTACTACCTGCACATGCTGATCACTTTTTTGGTGCTGCCGGTCATTCCTGTCGTCCTAGCCTCGCTTGTGGCGATGGTGTTCATGCGGTTTACCAACATCGGCAAGAGTAAAGACCGCTTCCGGCTGGTCGGCGGCTTGGTGGCCATCGCGATCGCGATCGGGTTTCAGGCAATCGTGCAGCGGGGGGCAAGTACGATTGAGAACGCAGAGCAGCTTCAGGAAATGATTTTGTCAGACAAAAATATGTTTTTGTCGCTCGTCACACAGATGTTTCCGACGAGCAGACTGGGCGCGATGGCTTTGGCAGAAGCAGGCACGTTAGTCGGCATCGGCTATCTTGGGGCTTTCCTGTTCATCTCCGCAGCCTTCGGAGCAGCGCTCATTATTCTCGGTGATCGGTTGTATTTGAAAGGCGTTATGGGCATTTCGGAAACGGCTGCGAAGCGCCAGCGGGCCAGTGCGGAAGAGTTTGACCGCATGACGGGAAAACGTTCCGCCTTCCTCGCCTACGCGATCAAAGAGTGGAAAACGCTGTTCCGGACACCTGCCTTTCTGCTCAACTGCGTGCTTTCCAGTCTCTTTTTGCCGTTTATTGCTTTTCTGCCCTTGGCGACACGCTCAGATGGCTTGTCCGGCCTTTCCGCATACGGGGAGATGCTTCAATCGGAGACAGCGGCAGGGATCGGCATTGCAATCGCAGTGGCCGCAGCCATGTTTATTACGACCACGGGGAGCATCTCTGTAACGGCAATTTCTCGGGAGGGACAGAACTTTTTCGTCAACAAGTTTCTGCCGGTTCCCGCTTCGGTGATCATCTTGGCAAAAATTGTACCGGGATGTATTTTAGGCGTTTTCAGCCTGCTATTGATGGAGGTTCTGGCGGGTATCGCACTGCAAGCTCCTGTCTCCTTTCTGCTCCTGTCTTTTGTGGCGGCTGTCCCGGGAATCCTGTTTATCAATCTGATTGGGATCATGATCGACCTGAACATGCCCAAGCTGGATTGGGACTCGGAGCAAAAAGCGGTGAAGCAGAACATGAACACGCTCATACCGCTCATCATCATGCTGGCTGTTTCCGGATTGATTTTCTTCTTTGTGATCCAGGGAGATGCCGCAAGCTCCATGGTTGCCGGCACTGTATGCGTCCTGTTTGTGATCGTGGACCTGATTCTGTATCGTATATTGATGAAAAAAGGACCAGGCTGGATGGAAAAAATCGACTGATCATTTGCAAGCTGTCACCGGGGGCCTCAGGGTCTCCGGTTTTTCTGTTTTCAAAACGATTCTTTGGAACTAACGATGATTGTACATAAAGCCGTTTATTTTTCCTGGTGATGGGCGAAAGGAACTATTTTTAGTTCCTGAAGACTACTTCTATCTGTTCAATTTTTCTGGCAATCTTTACAATTGTAGAAATGATTGGTATTTTTGTCTCGGGTCATATAGTGTTTTAGTAAGGGAAAATGCAACCATTCGGCTAGGTGGACCTGCCAAATGGAGAGGGAATAGTTGGCTTACATATTAGCTTAGCTTTAAAAATAATCTGAAAGGAGTATAGTATGCGCAAACGGCATTCTCTTTTCCTACTCATTGTCGCAATCCTGGTGCAGTCAGTTTTTGCTGTCCAGGCGGGGGCGGCGGAAACTTACTACGATGATATCAGAGGGCACTGGGCTGAAAAGGAGATCCTCTTTCTTGAACAGCGGGGCATATTCAAGCACGGAGGGAACCGCCACTTCAACCCGGACAAGACGGTGTCGCGCGGAGAAGCGCTGGCACTGGTCAACCGCGTTCTGGAGGATGTGTACGGAAGACTTGCAACCCCCGTCCCCCAGCCGTATCTGGATCATCGCTATCCGTTGAAAACGGAAATCGAAGGACTGGTTGCCAACATGCAGGTGTTGCTCGATGTAAACACCGGGTTTGTCAACGATTTCAGGCCGGGCGATCTGATGGTCTACAATCTGCATCTCGCATCAAATGGCATGCTGATGAAAAAACCGCAGAAAGTCAATCCCGAATGGTGGGTGCCTACGCCTTACCTGCAATATCCGATGTCGAGGGAAGAGGCGAGCATGATCCTGTTCCATGTGCTGTCGCCATACAAGCTTCGCATCGTCGAGCCCAAAATCAATGACGTAAGACTGTTTTATGACGGCTATTCCCAGTGGAAGCACAAGAGCAGCTACGTCGATACCGTTTCTCCTTATGCGGAAGCGATTCGGGAATTCCAACTGTTTGGCGGGCAGCGAAATTTTGACCCGTACTCCAACATGACCAGAGCCCAGTTTGCGGTTGTGCTCACCCGCTTGCATCATTTTTTGGAGGGGGACGCCAGCAAGCAGTTCAAGGAAAGCACGAAGCGGCAGCAGATCGCAGCCAACCTGCTGTTGACGGCGGCCAATCGGGCGTTTTTGGACAAAGATCAGCAGCGCTTGTCTTCCTATGTAAGCGAAGCTGCCATAGAGAGTCTGACCAAATTGCAAGCAGCTTTGCCGCTGCATAGTTACATGGCGGAATTGAAGCTCAAAAGGGACGAAAACAGTTCCGATAAATTATGGGTGACCGGCAAGTACGAGCATCGCCAGGTGGGACCCTATGAGCTGGAGTTCCTATTTGAAAAAGACGAATCCAATCCGTTTGGACATAAGATTACGTCGATTGCGTACAGAGAGCGGTAAGAAGAGAAGGGAAGGGAAGGGAGCAGCCGACAGAAACGTTCGGCATCCCTCCTTTTTTGATTGATTGTCCCAAAAGATGAAAAAGCGTACAGTCTTGCTGTTGCAAAAAATCGGCAAATGGAGATTGCAACGGCTTCTCTTTTCGATTACAATAAAAACTGAACGGTGATTCAGTGTCGGCTGAACTGCCAGACATCTCACGAAAGCGCAAGCAAAAAGTGGTGAGATGTTTTTTTACAAAACAAAAATGAATGAGCATTCATTCAAAGGAGACATGTAAAGCGGAATACAGGAATATTTTTGAACGAGTAGAAATCAGAAAGCAAGGATTTTTTGTTCAGACTATTTCGTATTTACCGCGAGATTCTAGTTTACATGAGGGAGGGTATTGGATGGAACGCAAAATTCGCAAAGCGGCTGTTCTCGGTTCCGGCGTGATGGGAGCAGGTATCGCCGCCCACTTGGCCAATGTGGGTATCCCTGTCTATCTGCTCGACATCGTGCCGGGTGAATTGACGGAAGAAGAGAGTAAAAAAGGGAAAACGCTGGCAGACCCTGCCGTTCGAAATCGGATTGCGCAAAGCGGCAAAGAGCGGCTGTTGAAGGAAAAACCGGCTCCGCTCTACGACAAGGCCAATCTTGAGCTGATCACCGTCGGCAACCTGGAGGATCACCTGTCCTATCTGGGTGAAGTGGATTGGATCATCGAGGTCGTCGTCGAAAACCTCGACGTCAAGAAAAAGGTGTTTGAAACGGTAGAAGCCCATAGAAAGCCTGGAACGATCGTCTCCTCCAATACATCCGGTGTCTCCATCAACGAAATGAGCGAGGGTCGCTCCGAGGAATTCCGCCGGCATTTCCTGGGCACCCACTTCTTTAATCCGCCTCGTTATCTGAAGCTTCTGGAGATTATTCCGGGGCAGGATACCGATCCGGCGATTGTCGACTACATGATGCATTTCGGAGAATTTGTCCTCGGCAAAGGGACGGTTCTTTGCAAGGATACGCCCAACTTTATCGCCAACCGGATTGGCACATACGGCCTCCAGGTCTCCATTCAGGAAATGGTTCGGCTCGGGCTTGGCGTGGACGAAGTAGACGCGTTGACGGGTCCGGCGATCGGCCGTCCGAAAAGCGCCACATTCCGCACGCTTGATGTCGTCGGTCTCGACACCTATGTGCACGTTGCAAACAACGTCAAACAAAAAAGTTCGGACGCGCAGGAGATCGCCGTGTTCGAGGTCCCGACCTTTGTCCTGGAGATGGTGGAGAAACGCTGGCTCGGCCAAAAAGCCGGACAAGGTTTTTTCAAGCAGGTGAAAACAGCGGAAGGCAAGGAAATCCTTGCGCTGGACTACAATACGATGGAGTACCGCCCGCGGGCGAAGGCAAAATACGCTTCGCTGGAGGCGGCCAAGACAGCCAAAACGCTGCCGGAAAAGCTGAAGGCGCTCGTATACGGAAAAGACAAGGGAAGCGAATTTGTCTGGAGCGTCTTCAAAAAGGTCTTGCTCTACTCGGCTGAAAAAGCGCATGAAATCGCGGATGACATCGTCTCTGTCGACCAGGCGATGAAGTGGGGCTTCGGCTGGGAGCTGGGACCGTTTGAGACTTGGGACGCCATCGGGGTGGAAAAATCGGTGGCCCGGATGCGCGAAGAAGGAGAGAGCATCCCGGCACTGGTAGAGGAGCTTTTGGCAAGCGGAAAAACGTCTTTCTATCAAAAACAGGAGGGACGCCGGGCAGCATTCGCAATCGGCGGCGCCTATAAAGCCATAGAGGAGAAAAAGGAAAAGATCAACCTGGCCGCGCTCAAGGAGCAAGGCAAGCTGATCAAGAAAAACGCCGGCGCAGCTCTGGTGGATCTGGGCGATGGCGTAGCCTGCCTCGAGTTTACATCGCCGCACAACGCTTTGGGCATGGATGTCCTGCAGTTGGCCGGCTACGCCGTGGAAGAAGTGCAGCGCAATTTCCTCGGCCTGGTCATTGGCAATCAGGGGAAAAACTTCTGCGTCGGCATGAACCTCGGCTACGCCCTGATGGAAGCCCAGGATGAAAACTGGTTTGAGCTGGATATGCTGGTCAGCCGCTTCCACAAGGTAGGCAATGCGATGAAAAGCATGCACAGGCCGGTCGTTGCGGCTCCATTCGGGATGACGCTCGGCGGCGGAGTGGAGATCTGCTACCTCGCAGACCGCGTTCAGGCGTCGGCAGAAACCTATCTCGGACTCGTCGAGGTCGGCGTTGGCCTTTTGCCGGGGGGCGGCGGCACGAAGGAAATGCTGTTCCGCGCCATGGAGCACGTACCGGAGGGCGGCACTGTCCCGGTAGACCCGTTCCCGTTTGTGGCCCGGGCTTTTGAAGCGATTGCCATGGCAAAGGTATCGACCAGCGGCAAGGAAGCGATCAACCTCGGCTATTTGCGCTCCACTGACCGGATCAGCATCAATTCCGACCACCTGCTCTACGATGCCAAGCAACTGGTGCTGGCGATGGACCGGGAAGGCTATACGCCGCCCAAGCCGCGCAAAATCCGCGTCATTGGAGAGAGCGGCTACGCCAATCTGCGCCAGAATATTTACTCGATGAAAAAGAGCGGGTACATCAGCGACCACGATGAGCTGATCGCCAGCAAGATCGCCTATGTGATGTCGGGCGGAAGCGTTCCTGCGGGCACAGAGGTGTCCGAGGAGTACATCCTGGAGCTGGAGAAGCAGGCGTTTCTGGAGCTGATCAAAACGCCAAAAACACAGCAGCGGATGCAGCACATGCTGACAAAGAACAAGCCGCTGCGGAACTGATCATAACGAGCTTTTGCGGGAGCGCGTCTGCACCTGTAATAGTGATAGGCAAAAGGGGAAGATCCCAGGAAGATCGCCAGAAAGAGGGGAAGAGCCATGAAGGAAGCAGTAATCGTCGCAGGTGCCCGCACTGCTGTTGGCAGAGCCAAGCGGGGCAGCCTGAAGGACGTTCATCCCGTTGATATGGGCGCTGCAGTCGTCAGCAATCTGCTCGGCCGGGTGCCGCAGCTGAATCCGGCTGACATCGAGGACATCATTATCGGCAACGCTGTTCCAGAAGCGGAACAAGGAATGAACATGGCCCGTCTGATCGGTTTGCGGGCAGGGCTTCCGACGAACGTATCCGGCATTACGGTCAACCGTTTCTGTTCATCCGGTCTGCAGACGATCGCCTATGCGGCCCATCAGATCATGGTGGGCGGGGCTGACGTAATCGTCGCTGGCGGTGTAGAAAGCATGAGCCTGCTGCCGATGACCGGTCACAAGGTAGCCTTGAACCCGACGCTGGTCGAGACCATGCCGGAGGCGTACATGGGCATGGGGCATACGGCCGAAGAGGTGGCGAAGCGCTACCGGATCAGCCGCGAGGACCAGGATGCTTTCGCGCTGAGGAGTCACCAGCGTGCGGCAGCCGCACTGGCAGCAGGCAAATTCAGCGGAGAAATCGTCCCGATCACTGTCAAGTCGCATTATCTCGATGAAAATCACAAGCTGCACGTGCAAGAGCGCGTTTTTGATACGGACGAAGGAGTCCGGGCAGACACTTCGCTGGAAGCGCTGGCCAAATTGAAGCCGGTCTTCCACGTCAAAGGCAGCGTCACGGCAGGCAACTCTTCGCAGACGAGCGATGGCGCCGCGGCCGTTCTGGTCATGTCGGCAGAAAAGGCGGCAGAGCTGGGTGTCCAGCCGATCGCCAAGTTCAGATCGTTTACGGTCGGCGGTGTCGATCCGGACGTGATGGGGATCGGACCGGTGGTGGCCATTCCGAAGGCGCTGAAAATGGCGGGACTGAGCATTGCCGATGTAGACCTGTTTGAGCTGAACGAAGCGTTCGCCTCCCAGTCGCTGGCAGTTATCCGAGAGCTTGGCCTTGACGAGGAAAAGGTGAATGTAAACGGCGGAGCGATCGCGCTGGGCCATCCGCTCGGCTGCACAGGCGCCAAGCTGACCGTCTCCCTCCTGAACGAACTGAAACGGCGCGGCGGCAAATACGGCGTCGTGACGATGTGCATCGGCGGCGGAATGGGAGCCGCAGGCGTATTTGAAATGGTGTAGGCAAGCGCATTGACGTTATTCAATCGAAAAGCTAAAGGAGAGAATGGCAATGGCTGATACCAAAGAATTGATCCGCGGCGGCAGCTTTCTGATTGACGCAGGCAGCGCCGACTCGATGTTTGTTCCTGAGGAATACACGGAAGAACAAAAAATGATCGCCAAAACGACAGAAGAGTTCGTCGTCGGTGAAGTTCGCCCCCATTTGGAAGAGATCGAAAACCATAACTTCGACATCTCGGTCCGCCTGCTGAAGGAAGCCGGCGAGCTGGGCCTGCTGGGCGGCGACGTGCCGGAAAAATACGACGGCCTGGGTCTGGACAAAGTGAGCACGGCTTTGGTGACAGAGAAGTTTTCGCTGGCACGCGGCTTTGCGCTCAGCTACGGAGCCCATGTGGGCATTGGTTCCCTGCCGATCGTCTACTTCGGCAATGACGATCAAAAGCGCCGCTACCTGCCCGATCTCGCCTCCGGCAAACGTCTGGCTGCGTATTGCCTGACCGAGCCAGGCTCCGGTTCAGATGCGCTGGGTGCAAAGACGACGGCCAAACTGTCCGAGGACGGCAAGCATTATATTCTGAACGGCGAGAAGCAATGGATCACCAACGCAGGCTTTGCCGATGTCTTTATCGTGTACGCAAAAATCGATGGCGAGCACTTTACCGCTTTTATCGTGGAGCGCGAATTCCCCGGAGTGTCATTTGGACCGGAGGAAAAGAAGATGGGCATCAAGGGTTCCTCTACTCGCACTGTCATTCTGGAGGATGTTCCGGTACCGGTGGAAAACCTGCTGGGCGAGCCGGGCAGAGGCCATGTCATCGCCTTCAACATCCTCAACGTAGGCCGCTACAAGCTGGCCGTAGGAGCGGTCGGCTCCGCGAAACGGGCGCTGGAGCTGGCGACCAACTACGCAAAAGAGCGGAAGCAGTTCAAGACGCCGATTGCCAACTTTACGCTGATCAAAAACAAGCTGGCCAACATGGCGCTGAAAACATACGCATCGGAAAGCTCCGTGTACCGGACCGTCGGCTTGTTCGACACCGCTCTCTCCAGCCTCGGCGACAAGCAAGATGACGGGCGCGAGGTGGCGAAGGCAATCGCCGAATACGCAATCGAATGCTCAATCAACAAGGTGTTTGCTACAGAGGTACTCGACTACTGCGTGGATGAAGGTGTGCAAATCCACGGGGGCTACGGCTTTATGTCGGAGTACGAGATCGAGAACATGTACCGCGACTCCCGGATCAACCGGATCTTTGAAGGGACAAACGAAATCAACCGCATGCTGATCCCTGACATGCTCGTCAAGAAAGCGATGAAAGGAGAGCTGCCTCTGCTGCAAGCGGCAGCCAACCTGCAGGAAGAGTTGATGAGCTACTATCCGGAGGAGATCGAAGACGCACCGCTGGCTCAGGAGAAGCACCTGATCGATATGACCCGCAAAATCATCCTGATGGTGGCCGGTTCCGCCTTGATGAAGTATCAACAGGCGATTGCGAAAGAGCAGGAGCTGCTCGCTCTCGCGGCAGACATGCTGATCGAGCTGTACGCGATGGACAGCGTCGTCAAGCGGACAGAGAAAGCCATTGCCAAAAACGGCGTTGAGAAGGAGCAGCAAAAGCTGGATCTGACGACCGTTTACGTGAGCGATGCGTTTGACAAGGTTGAAGCATGGGCGAAGGAAGCGCTGGCTGCGATGGAGGAAGGCGACGATCTCAGAATCCGCCTCTCGATTTTGAAAAAGCTGACGCGCCGCACTCCGATCAACACGGTTCAGCTGAAGCGTGTCATCGCTGATCGTGTCATCGAAGCCGGCGGATATGTGCTGTAGAGTCGGGGGAAGGCCATTTCAATGTAACAACATGCGGCGCTGACCACGTCGACTATTGGCAAAACAGAAGCAGATCACGAAAGGCTGCCTGGCCTGGTGATCTGCTTTGTTATGTTCCGGCTACTTTTTCTGCGTATATATCCGCTGTCCGAAGCGAGCCGCTCCATCGGCGGCTCAGCCCTTTCATCTCCTGTCATCCGCGCCTGTTTTCCGCTGACGCACTTTCGAAATGCCTCCATCGGTTATTTTGACCTCGACCTCAATCGATTTCAAAGAGTCTGGTGTCAAAGGAAGCACGCCCTCCTGATTCAAGTGATGCCACTCGCGGGGAAATTTTCGATAAAAGGAATGTCCCAATTCAAGCGTATCGATTCCCAGCTTCAGCCCGCGGTCATAGAGCGAGCGGACCTCGGCTTCAATCTGTCTGGCTGCATCCTTTTCCAAGAGCGCTATACGGGTTGGCTGAAACAATTGAGTCACGTAGCCCGTTGTCTTGATGGATATGCGAAAGATGGGACGGCCTTTTTCCAATCCCGGTATTATTTTGGGGCGTGGGGACTCCATCACCAGCAGAGCCGATTTTTTTCCCGACTTAAGAAGAGTCCGCCGCGTCTCTTTCTCCAGCCACCGTACGCCTGCGACCTGCTCGTGGGGCAAGCACCCCTTCAGCTCTTTGTTTTGCAGGAAGCAGATTCCGTTAATCTTCAACTGCGGAAGTGGCTTTTTGTTTTCGGTCCACGGTTTTTTTTCCACTGACAGGAAGGGAAGGCGGACTACTCCATTCGGCTCGTTTCTCTCGGAAATGACTCGAAACAATAATAGGGGCCGAATGTACGAAAATTGGCCGTAAATGTCTTTGGGGTCGGCCAGTTGGGAGTAAAGGACGGATATTCCCAGTATCGGCCTGGCGTTGAAGACGTCCTCAAGCGATTCTTTCGTGGCAAAGGACCATACGGAATAACGAAATTCTTGGTACCTGTCTAGCGCATCCATGACCTGATCAAACTTTCCGTGCTTCAAGGCCCGTTCAGTGAAAACAATGGAGTGCACGTGGCTCCATATGAGCCGCTGCTGAGTGGTCGTATAAATCTGATAGATGGCTGAAACGTAGGTGTCGCCTTCGCCTTTTGCAACGGAGACTGGTTCTCTCGTCAATTGTGTATTGCTTTCTTTTTTGGCGATGTTGGAAAAGCCGAGAATTTGCAGATAGACGACTACCTTGTGATTGACGTAATCGACTCCAATCGCATCGATGTAAATAAGCTGTTCGATATCCCGGGCGTTCCAGCAGCCGCCCAGCAGGATCGAAGCAGCCAACACGACGGCTATCATCCGCTTTGTTCGTTCCATCCTAAGAATCGTTCTCCTTGCGCGAAGAGCGTTTCAAAATGCTTGCTTTTCCTTCCCATAACCGCCATGGCATGCGAATCAGGACCTTGGCCATGTCTCGCAGGACAGGGGGGGAGAGCGGTGTCAGGTAGTAGACGCCAAAGGAACGGGAGTTGGCAAAGAAGAGGAGTACGCCAATCAGCGCCATCATGAATCCGAATATCCCGAAGACCGAACAAATGATAAGAACGGCAATGCGGAGGAGACTGAGGGTCCCGACTACACTCTGATTCACCATGGTAAAGGTAGCCATAATGGAAATGGCGATAATGACCAGGCTGCCGGGAGCAGTCAAACCGGCAGAAATGGCTGCCTGTCCGACGATCAGTCCGCCGACGACAGAGAGTGTTTGTCCGATGGCCATCGGCATACGCAAACCCGCTTCGCGAAACAACTCAAAAAGCAGAAGCATGAACAATGCTTCCAAGGCGGCCGGAAGCGGCACTCCTTGACGGGAAATCACCATGGTGGCGATCATGGTGTAAGGTAGCTGGTCCTGATGGTATGTTACCAATGCCACCCAAAATCCGGGCAAAAACAAGGCCGCGAACACACTGCACAGGCGAATGATGCGGACAAACACGACCATGTAGATCGAGGTGTTGGCATCCTCCGACGTGTTGATCAAATACGTAAAGTTGGCCGGTGCGACCAATGCGGTCGGAGAACCGTCAACCAAGATGGCAAAGCGCCCGGTCAACAGGCTGTTTACCACGAAATCGGGTCTTCCCGTATGCTCATACAACGGCAGAATCGTAAACGGGGTATCCAGCAAAAGCTCTTCCAGTTGGGTGCTTGTTACGATCCCATTGCTTTTGATCGAGGAGAGCTTGAGCCGGATTTCATCGACAAGCTTTTGGTCAATCGTGTGGTGAAGGTACAACAATCCGACCTTCGTCCGTGTCTGGCTTCCCAGAATGTACGACTCGTAATGCAAGAGCGGAGTTTTCAGCCTCTTGCGGATCAGCGCGACATTCGTCGTGATATCTTCGGTAAAGCCGTCGCGAGGTCCGCGAATGGAAACTTCCGTATTCGGTTCTTCGGGGGAGCGCTGCGGACGATTATCCGCATCTATGCTGTACAGTGCTCCCCACTCGTTGAACAAGATCAGCAATTTTCCCTCGAACACATGGTTTACGATCTCGTCTGCATTGGCCTGAGTCAACTTCCTTAGAAAAAAGGGGCGTTTCTGCTGCAAATCTTGCTCTTCGGTGATCTCTCCGGAGCGAAATAGTTCACTCATTTCCGGGAGGATGTACTCCATGAGGATATGCTTGTCACAAAGGCCTTCCGCATAGATCAGATATACAGTGACGTCTTGCAAATGAGGGAGCATGCCGTAGTGTTCCACAGAGACATCGTGGCAGCCTGAAAAAAGCTGGCGGATCGCTTCAGGACGGAGGCTGTCCAGATGGGGAATCTCACCCGGGGAATTCACTTGATCGGAAGGGTGCTCTCGCGTCTTATTGTTCATGGAGATCCTCCTTCTTGCTGGAGAGTAACGCCAGTAACGTAAGTGTCAAAGTCAGGAGCAAGGCGGCAATGAGCAGGCCGGGCAGCAAAAATCTGGTCAGTGACAAATAGAACCCGATATCGTCATAGGGCCACAATGCCAAACACATGCTCACCAGACAGGCGAAAACGAGGACCCAAACCCGCTTGCGGCCGTCCGGAAAATTGAATATCTCGACGAGCAAATAAAAGGCGAGAGATACGCGGATGAAAGCTCCGCTAAACCATTGATAGATACTGAGAAAATCGACGTGCTCGATATACAGGCCGATTTTCACCAGCCGCCATTCCTCAAAAGCGGGATAACGCAGCTTCGCCGCTTCTGCAGGTCCAAATTCGGTAATGGCACCGGTAAGCGGCCCGATTGTAAGCTATACCATGATGAGGCCAAGGATGGCCAGCCTCCAGAACGGCACCTTTACCCCGACGTGATGCTTGATCAGCAAGAGCAGGAATAATTCCGAAAATCCCGCACCAGCGTACACCATTCCCCTCAAGACGGGCTCCCACCCATACTCCAGTACGGGGAACAGATAAGAATAATCTTTGTACTGCAGGTTGGTGCTCATCACGAAAAAACCCAGAAGAACGACGATCGGCAGCAGAAAGACAGATACCATCGAGATCGAGCGTATGCCAAAGAGAGAGTTGATGAGACAGACAAGAGCAAAAAAAAGCGCATGAATAAACATAGGGGCTTGTGGAGCGAACGTAAGGTTCACCCAGGTAATCGTGTCTTTTATCGTGATTACGGCCAGTCCCACCACATACAAGGCCAACAAAAGAGAGAGAAACCGTGTGACACCGGTTCCGTACTTCCTTTTCATCCATACGAGCAAAGGCTCGTTCCCGGTTTTCCGATAAACGTAGGAAATCATCCAAATCAATAGGAGGTACAGCGGAACTACAGCGATAACAGAGATCCAGGCATCTCGTCTCGCTGCATCCAGAAGTATCGGAATGACAATCACGTGGTTCATCAATCCGTTGGAGAGCATGAGAATAAAGATCAACTGAATAAACGAAATGCCATTTTTCATAGGTTTCCCGCCAGACTTTTCCTGATCTCTCCTAAAGTATGAGCAATTGATGGGGGAGTATACGGCACCCCCGAAAGTTCCGTCCATGTGGGGGCGAAGGTTGGGCGCTGTCAGGACGTGCATATTTTTACAGCAGTTTCCTCACTCTATACGAAAGAATACATTTTTGCTCAAGGGTAGGATCTCATGAGAAATCTGCGAGACTGGCTGCGTGGCAAGAAATCGTTTTTACAACAGGCCGGGGATGCTCAGGTTAGACAACCTGGCTCACCTACAGCAAAGCCCATAAGTACGAGTCTGTCGGATAATATGCTAGAACTTCGTAAGAGATTTCCCTTAACACCAGATTTGATCATTCGCCATATGGACAATCCTGTGACGAGAGAGCGGGCCATACTGGTTTATCTGAGCGGATTGGTGGATAGAAACGCGATTAACAACAACGTCATCCGGCCGTTTCTGGACAAGCGGCGGTCGAGAGAAAGCAGTATTTTCAATGTCCTTACAGTGGGGAACATGGATTTCATCACAGACTGGAATGACGTCGAATCCTCGATTCTGTTGGGGAACAGCTTGTTGTTCCTTGAGGGGCAAAGCAAGGTTTTCGTGATCGAAGCGCGCGGCTGGCCGCAGCGGGCTATTGAAGACCCCCAGTCCGAAGCATCGCTCCTGGGTGCCCACCAAGGCTTTGTGGAAACGAGCATACAAAATATAGCGATGATTCGCCGGTATATTCCCAACCGCGAGTTGAAAATTCAGGAGTATACCCTCGGGAGTAGAGGGATCAGCAAAGCCTCCGTTCTATACCTGGCTGACGTGGCAAAGCCGGAAGTAGTCAAAGAGATGGTAGACCGGCTTCAACAAGTCAATATCGACACGATCCTAAACACAGGGGAACTGCGGGAAATCATCGAAGACAGCAGGTACTCTCCGTTTCCTCAACTGATCACGACCGAGCGGCCGGATACGGCTGCCTCCCATATCCTGCAAGGGAGAGTTGCGGTCGTCGTGGACCGGACGCCCAAAGTATTGATTGGACCTGCCGGCTTCGTTACCTATTTCCAAAACGTGGACGACTATAATTTGCGCTGGCCTGTCGCTACCTTTATCCGGACACTCCGGTTCATGGCCTTTTTGGTTGCCACCTTTTTGCCAGCCTTGTACATCGCGGTTGTTTCCTTCAATTATGAAATCATCCCGTTGGATTTGCTGCTTTCTGTCGGGGAGTCGAGGGAACGCGTCCCATTTCCGCCGCTTTTGGAGGCGATGCTGATGGAGATTACGCTGGAAATGCTCAGGGAGGCGGGGATACGCCTGCCTGCCCCGATCGGGCAAACCGTCGGCATTGTCGGGGGGATCGTGATCGGCCAAGCCGCCGTACAAGCGGGGATTGTCAGCAACATCATGGTAATCGTCGTCGCGTTCACGGCGATTGCCTCGTTTATCATCCCCAATTACGATATGGCTTCCGCCGTCCGCCTGGTTCGCTTTTTGATGATGGGGCTGTCGGCCATGTTCGGCATCGTGGGGATTGTCATCGGCTTGATGGGATTGATCGGGCATATGATTGCGCTGGAAAGCCTTGGCGTCCCCTATGGGGCTCCGCTGGCGCCTGCGAGATTTGCCGATTGGAAGGACCTGATTCTCCGGATCCCCTTGTGGGATATGGACAAGCGGCCGGTCAGCGCCAGAGCGGTCCAGACCAAAAGGCAGGGTACATCCGGCTCGGGGGAGGAAGGACAGTGAACCCATACGCGACCCGACAGATTACTGTCCTCCAATACATTTTTTTTATCCATGGAGCCCAGGTAGGAATCGGCATTTTGACCATCCCTCGCGATGTAGCGGAAATTGCCGGTACGGATGGATGGATCGGGATTATTCTCGGATGGCTTGCCGCGATTATGGCCAGCTTGATCATTGTCAACACGATGAAGAGGTATCCGGAATGCACCATCATTGACCTGATGCCACTATTCTTTGGAAAATGGCTGGGGAAGTGCCTGATCGCGGTGATTGTGCTCTATTGCGCATACGCTGCCACTACTGTGTTGGCCAATACGGGCGGCATCTTGAAGGTTTGGCTCCTGCCGCTCACTCCTTTTTATCAGATCATGATTTTGCTTTTGATTCCTGTTCTGTTTTTGGTCGGCAAAGGAGTAAAGACGTTGGCGCGGTATGCGGAATTGATTTTTTACTTAAGCCTATGGGTGCCGATCGCTTTGATCGTTTCTCTGAAGGAGCCTCAGTATCTGTATCTTCTGCCCGTTTTGAAGGAGGGCTGGGGACCTGTTCTGAAGGCTGTGCCAACCACGATTCTCTCCTTTTTAGGCTTTGAGCTGGCCTTTTTTCTGTACCCGCATCTGCAAAAGAAACAGTTTGCCGCTGTTGGAATTGTCATTGCCAATACGCTATCGATGCTTCTGTTTCTGTTCGTCACCCTGATTGCTTATGTCATCTTCAGCCCGGATCAAATCACAAAGTTTATCTGGCCTGTTTTAAGCATGTGGAAAGGGGTAGAATACCGGTTTCTGGAAAGGATCGACATCCTGTTTCTTGCTTTCTATCTGTTTATCATTTCGACAACCTGGATGCCGTACATGTACTTTACGGTTTTTGGAGCAGGCCGGTTGTTCAAAAAGTCCAATGAGAAAAAATACCTGCTTGGCTTTATGGCTTTGCTCGTAGCAGTGACAATGTTTTACACCCCTTCCTTTTTCGATATTCGAAAGCTGGGGGAAACATGGAGCAAAGCAGGGATGATTTTCGGATATGCTGTTCCCTTTTTCTTGTGGGGGTATGAGCGCCTGTTTCACAAATACCGGCAGAGGAGGATGCCATGATCCGGCGATTGCACTTCCTGATCCTGACAATGCTGTTGGCCATACTGCCGGGGTGCGCTGATTTGCGAAATCTGGAGGATGTCACCTTGGCGCTCATGGCGGGGATAGACCTGAGCGAAAAAAATGAGCTCTTGTTCTACGTATCAAGTCCTGTATTCAGCAAAGACGCGAAAAAGAAGGTAGAGGAGTACGGAGTAAGAGCCGATAGTATCCGCCAGTCGACCAAAAGGTTTGATGCGCTCGTGACGGCCCTGACGGTAGGAGGAAAAATCCAGCTCATCGTTCTGGGCAAGCGGCTGTTGCAGCATCCCGACTGGTTTTCGCTGCTCGACACTCTCTACAGGGACGGGCGAATGACGGTTAACTCTCGCGTCGTGGTAGTAGATGGTCCCGTGCATTCCGTCTTTCATTTGAATCCTGCGGATAAACCGCGGCTGCCACTTCATTTAACCCAATTGCTCGATACGGCCAACCGCCGGAATTTGACGGTCAAGACAACGACGCAGGAGTTTCACCGCATGATGGCTGAGAAGGGAATGACGCCCTCTATAACGGAGTTCAAAGAGCGAAATAGCGTTGTAGAGGTCATGGGTACGGCTCTGTTGGACCACCAAGGGAAATACGTCACGCTGCTCCTTCCCAAAGATACCATTCTGCTTCAGATTCTCATCCACAAATTGCAGGGAGAAATGACGCTGACAGTGCCGTTGCCAGGGCAATCAGATCAGCAGAAAGTAATCAAGCCGCGGGTCTCCTTCTTTGTGAAGGATGTAACCAGAACAGTAAAAACCGGATACCGCGACAACCGTTTTCGATTTGATGTAGAATTGCAAATGGAAATCTCCCTGGCGGAGCAAATGTTCCCGGTTGAACCGGCAAAGCAATACAAGAAACTGGAACAGTTGATTGAGAAGCAGTTGGCCCAAAAGTACGCCGACCTGATCAAACAATTTCAAAAACAAAAGGTAGATCCTGTCGGCTTCGGGGTGTACGCCCGGGCGTACCAGTACAAGGAATGGAAAAAGGTTCAGGATGATTGGCCGGCGGCATTTGCCAAAGCAGAGGTGCGGGTCAAGCCTGTTATCTCTATCAAAGGAATTGGCATTACGGAATAAAAAAACTCTCTTGAGCAAGGCGGAATTGCCGGATGCGGCCAATCCGCCAAGCTCAAGAGAGGGCTCTTTCTGTTATCCGTAAATTAATAAATCGCTTCCCAGCCTGCAGGAGTGACGAACAGGCGGATCGCCTTGATCTTGCGGTCGTCCATCAATGTAAAGTAGTGGCGATAGTTCGGAGGAACGGAGATGAGGTCGCCCGGCTCCATTTCCACATCGAAGTAGCGGTCGTCTTTTCCTTTGATGGCAAAAATGCCGTGGCCGTCTACGCAAAAACGGCATTCGTCATCTGTGTGGTGATGCTCGTTCTTGAATTTGACCAGCAATTCATCCAGATTCGGCGTCTTGTCGGACAGGACAATGATGTCAGCGGTCAAATAGCCGCGGCGCTCGCTGATCGCATCGATTTCCGGTTTAAAAGCGTCGAGGATCTGCTGCTTTTCTTCATCGGTCGGGCTGTAGTTGCTCTTGAGCTGTTCGTCGAGACGGTCAACGCCCCAGTGCTCGTAAATGATTCCCTGCGTGTCCAAAAACGAGATGACACTCTCGCCGGTCAAATACTCGTTGTTGTCGTGAAAGCGTACTTTTGCCATGTTACAGGCCTCCTTGGGGTGGTTGTTTATGGAGCAGCCACAGCGGCTTGGCGAAGCTGCAGCCAGCGCGCGTGGTATTCAAACAGAAATTCAAATGCTTCCAGGTGCCTCTTCGCCGCAAAGTCGCTGTCGCCCCAGGCGTAAATGCCGTGGCTGCGGATCAGCACGCCGGGAACCTCGGGCGTAATGACTTTTTCGATGGCGGAAGCGAGCGTCGGAATATCGGCAAAATTCTCGACAATCGGGACGGTGATGCGGGCGTTTTCTTCCCAGATGCCGAGCCCCTTGATCAATTCCTGTCCTTGTATGGAAAAGGCTCGCTGGCCGAAGTACAGCTCAGAGATGAGGTTGTTCCAGACCGTGTGGACATGGAAGCATGCTTTTGCCGTAGGAATGACGCGGTAGACGACAGCGTGGACCAGCGTCTCTGCTGACGGCTTGAGTGCTGTAGGTTCTACCGGCTGAGAGTTGCCGTCTACGACCAGATAGTCCTCGGGCGAGAGCTTTGTCTTGTCCTTGCCGCTGGCAGTCACGGCAAATTGCAAGGGTTCGTCGCTCAATTTGATCGAAAGGTTGCCGCTGGTGCCGGGAAACCAGTCCCGGCGGGCAAAGGTCAGCTTGGCTTCGTCCAGGCGGCGAAAAGCGTCCAAGCGCTGTTCAAGTGTAATCGTCATGATGATGGTACCTCCTGCCTGCGTTTCAGCTCCTGCAAGATAGCGATGACGTCGTGGAACGTCGCAAACGACTTGAAGGGCAGCCCCAGCTCCTCGCTTTTTTGAGCCAGGAGCGAACGGGCAATGACAAAGTCGGCGATTTTGGCTCCGGCCAGATCGGTGATCGAATCGCCGATGACGACGCGGTAGTATCGCTCTGGATCGTAGCGGCGGATAATGGCTGTTTTGCACATGCCGCAGTTGTTGTCGCAATGCTCGTCGCACGCATGCGGCCAGGTAATCGTGATGCGCGGTCCGCTGAAGTCGCTGCCGTTGCAATAGATCGGCACATCGAGTGCAAACGGGGCAAGGATCGGCTCGACAAAAAAGTCAATGCCGCCGCTGGTGATCAACAGCTCGATGCCTTCCTCCCGGCAGAAGCGGACGAATTCGGCAAATCCGGGGCGAATCGTCGCCTCTTTGACGATGTAGTCTATGATCTCCTGCTTTTTCTCGGATGGGATCAGCTTGAACAACGCGCCGACACCTTCGCGGATCGACACCTTTTGGGTGAGAATCTGCTCGATCAACTCTTCCCGCTCAGGCGGAGCAAAACGTCGCATAATCGCGACAATATTGTCTTTTTCCGTAATTGTTCCGTCAAAATCGCAAAACAGCACGAGTGGCTTGGTCATCATTTTGTTCCCCATTTCTGCAAAGCCTGTGACAGTTCAGCAGATTCGGAGGAAGCGTCCTCCAGCGTTTGTCCTGCCACGACTGCGTTGATCGCTGCGACAAACGCTCGGGCGCCTGCCGTCGCACCACCTGGATGGCCGTGAATGCCCCCACCGGCATTGACCACCTGGTCCAGGCCAAAATCCTCGTACAATTGCGGGACAAGGCCGGGATGGATGCCCGCAGACGGTACCGGAAATGATTTGCGCAAAGTTCCGGTCGGTTCGGTCAAATGCTCCGCCAGCTTGAGCGCTTCTTCTTTGTTCAACGCCACATTTCCGTACGGCGATGGGAAGAGCACCAGGTCTGCGCCAGCCAAGCGCATCAGCTTGCCCAGGAGCAGCGGTGTCCCAATACCGTAGTCGGGCGACGGATAGTAGGCTCCGGCGAGCGCCGGGTGGGCCATAATCGGCACCTGAACATCCGGGTCTGCAGCCAGTCGGTGCAGGGCATCGTAGCCAAAGGCAAGCACGTTAAACAGCAGGCAGTCTGCGCCGGCTTCCACAGCTCTCTTGGCACGTTCGGTCAAGTCGGTGACCGGCCCGGTCAGATTGGCCGCATACAGAACCGGTTTCCCTGTTTCCGCTTCTGTTTCCCGGGCAATCTGTTTAAACGCCCGGATTCGTTCCAGAAAGGGAGCACGGTCATCGGCAAAGAAAATTTCGTCATCTTTTACTAGGTCAACGCCGCCCAGAGCCTGTGCCCGAAACTGGGTTTTCAGATCGTCAAACGGCAGGCCGAGGCAGGATTTGAAAATGCTCATCAAGAGTGGGCGATTATGCGCTCCGAGCCGATCTCTGATGCCTGAGATGCCGTATTTCGGGCCGGGAAAAGCGGCCAAAAACGCTTCCGGAAACTGTATGTCAATCAGCTTGATTTTTCCGTCCATGGACAGTTTCCCAAAGACGCCTGTCAACAAGGACGGAATGTCAGCGGTAAAGTTGCGAACCGGGTAGCTGATCGTAATCAATCCGCGGCTTTCGCCGTTTTCCAGGGTATCGAGCACCTGGGCGCCGACAGCTTCACCCAAATAGGGCTTCAAATCTGCCTGCTTGGCTGCGGGCAGATCGGTCCAACTGCCGACAGTCATCCCGACGGCGATCGCTTCCGCCTTTTTTTGCAAGTCCTTTGCCTGAGTCAAATAGGTGACGAGGATGCGTTGTTCGCTCAATGAGGAAACCTCCTTTTCTCGCAAAAAAACCTCCCCTTCGAGAGGGGAGGCGCTTTCGTCCGATAACGTTTTCGTCTCCTCTCATCTCTCGGTTCAGGGTCGAAGTGGCAGACTTTCGTCGGCGGCTTCGACTCTCACCGTTGGAATTAGCACCGTTTCGCCCCCCTTGCAGGGTAAGCGCCGGTTGCCGGGCATCATAGGGCCAGTCCCTCAGCCAGCTCGCGATAAGAGTTTCATGTACAGTATGCATTTGACTTGCGATAACCCCATGATATGCTGTTCCTTTTCGGGAGTCAACCCTTGTTTTGAGCATTAAAAATTTTGCTGCAGGTGGAACTTTTTCTAAAAAAAGGCGTGGTATCAGGTGAAAGGGTGTGAAGGAATGGGAAAGGCAGGAGTGGAGGATGTGTACCGCCTGCACGTCAATGACATATACCGCTACCTCCGCAAGCTCACCGGCGATGCAGGCTGGGCGGAGGATCTGACGCAGGAGACCTTTTTCCGTGCCTTTCAGCACCTGGATACCTATCGGGGAGAAAAAGTGCGTCCTTGGCTGTTCAAGGTAGCGTACCACGCGTTTATCGACTGGCACCGCAAGCAAAAGCGCAGGCCTGTTCAACTGATCGACACCTTGCCTGAGCAGGCGGATCAGGCGGCGGTCAGTCCGGAATCGGCGGCACTGGCTAGGGAGACGGCGGCCCTCGTGCAGACTGTTCTCCGGGGGCTGCCGGAAAAACAGCGACAGGTGCTGCTGCTTCATGCGGAAAAGCTCAGCTATGCGGAAATAGCCGACGTCCTCGGCATCGATGTGGCCGATGTGAAGCGGTCGATCTACCGGGGACGATTGAAGATGCGAAAATGGTGGGGGGACGGTCAACATGGCGGATAACGGCAAGCTGGAGGATCATAAGCAAAAAAGCCGGGAGCGCGATCAGCTCCTTCTCGCTTATCTGCGGGGGGAGCTTGGCGCTGAGGAGACAGCGCGATTGAGGCAGCGTCTCGCAGACGACCCGGAGTATGCGGAGCGACTGGAGGAGCTTTTGCTGGGAGGCGGGCTGATGCAGACAGAACCGGAAGACAAAGCCGCGGATTTTTTGCCGGAGGAGAAGCAGCGCTCCATCATCCGCTGGGGAAAGTGGAAGAGCAGGCTGTCCAACGCCGCCTACACGGTGGGGATCTCGCTGCTGATCGGCTTTGTCCTGTTGTTTGTCAACTATTGGATTGGCCGGTCGCTGTATGAAGATATGTTTCGCGTCTCCAAGGATTTGGTGAATTTCACTCAGCCGGGGATCGTAGCAGGCAGCAGCGGCGCGCAGGTTGGCCTTTTTTATGGCAGCATTCAAATGGAGCTGCGCGAAAAGGTGGGGGGCGACCGTCAGCAGCCAGGGTATTTCGAGACTACGAATGTGTTTACCAAAGTATCCTCCCGCCCGGTATGGAACGACGGCGTTCGGAAGAAAAATCTGTTTTTCCTGTTCCCGCTTCAGACGAAGCTGCAGGAGGATACCTCTTTCAGACGCGAGCCCGCGTGGAAGACGCTTGAAATGCTGCCGGAGGGGACGGTATCGCAACTGGCGATTTCCTTTGACCGGTTTATGAGCCTGGAGGAAATGTACGCTTTCCTGGCTCCGTATAATTTGGACCTTACCTGGCTGGCCGTGGATACCGGACAGGAGGTGCTGCATGAGGATGCCAAAGAAGGCGTGCTGCTGCTTTCGGCCGGTGACGTCTGGGGTTTTTCCGAACATGGGCTGGACTATGGACCGGGACCGATTCAGGTAAATGGCGAAGCAGATCGCCGCACCCGGGCGTACGTGGAGGAGATGAAATACCTCGCCGAGCAGGAGAGGCTGAGCAGGTCGATCGGACAAAGCCTGTTCAACAGCAGATCAGGATTGAAGATCGACGAGCGCTATCGGTATTTGGAGAAAAACGGTATCAAAACGTACGGAATCGTCGTCACCGGTCCGACCAAGGAACTGCTCAAGCTGAAGCAGGAAGCTGCCATCACCGCCGCATTCTTAGGACAAATCGACTGGTGGAACTGGAATCGTCCGAGTGCAAGCGGACAGCAAAACAGCTGGTAAGGCCGAGGATCAGCCGACTGGCAAAAAACAAAAAAGAGTGTTGACAGCGTGCATAGCCGCGTGTATGATTCAAACTAATCAAAACAGCATACGTTGGATACCTTATCCAGAGAAGGTGGAGGGACTGGCCCGATGATACCCGGCAACCGACACAGCGCTTGCCTGTCAGCTAGACTGACGGCGCGATTACAAGCGATGTGCACGGTGCTAATTCCTGCAGAAGCAAAAGTATTCTGGAAGATAAGGGGGAGACGACACGCCTGCCGCGTGTACGTATACGACCTCTTTTCTTCGGGAAAAGAGGTCTTTTTGCATGTCTGGCTGCAAAAACGGCTTGATCGGAGGCGCAGCCTGCAACATACCGTGCGGAATTATCCCCTGCTGAATGGGCCGGGAAAGCCGCTGGAAAGATCCAAATCGATTCACGTGAGGGGAGAAACAAGTTATGGCTTATCGTGCTTTGAGTGAACAAGAAGCAGTACAGTATGTAAAAGAGCTGCCCGGCCTGTTTGAAGCAGGGGCTGTCCTGTCCTCCCGCGAGATAGGCGACGGCAACCTGAATCTTGTCTTTCACATCCGCGATGAAGCGACCGGCAAAAGCGTGATTGTGAAGCAGGCTCTGCCTTATGCCCGCGTCGTAGGCGAGTCGTGGCCGCTGACGCTTGATCGCGCCCGCATCGAGAGTGAAGCGCTGCGCATCCAGTACAAATACGTTCCGGACCTCGTGCCGCAGGTGTACCACTACGATCAGGAGCTTGCCTTGACCGTCATGGAGGATCTCAGCGATCACATCCTGATGCGCAAAGGATTGATCGAGGGGCGACGCTATCCAAATTTCGCGAAGCAAATCGGACGTTTCATGGCCCACACGCTCTTTTTCACGTCTGATCTGGGAGCGCATCCCTACGAGAAAAAAGCGCTTGTCGGAACATTCTTGAATCCGGAATTGTGCAAAATTACGGAAGACTTGGTGTTTACCGATCCTTACGAAAATGCGCCGACCAACAGCTTCAACCCGCTGATTCGGCGGGAAGTGGAGGAAATCTGGAAGAACAAGCCGCTCAAGCTGGAAATCGCCAAGCTGAAGTACGATTTCCTCACCCGTGCAGAGGCGCTGCTGCATGGCGACCTTCATACAGGCAGCATTTTCGTCACCGAAACCTCGACCAAGGTCATCGACCCGGAATTCGCTTACTACGGCCCGATCGGCTTTGACATCGGCGCGGTAATCGCCAATCTGCTCCTGAATTATGCCGGCCAGCACGGACTGGAGAAGGATGGAGGAAAGCGGGAGTCTTATCGCGAATACCTGCTTACAACTGTCGAAGACGTCTGGAACGAGTTCGTCTCCCAGTTCGTCCAGCTATGGCACAAGCAGGCGAAAGAGCGCAGCGCACATGTAGAAGGGCTCTGGCAGAGCTACGTGAAGCGGTTGATCCAGGATACGGCCGGGTTTGCAGGCTGTAAAATCCTTCGCCGCGTGATCGGGCTGGCGGGTGTCGCCGATCTGAACAGCATCAGCGACGAAAAAACCCGTGCCGAAGCGGAACGGCTGGCACTGCTGATCGGTCAGGAGCTGATCCTGAAGCGGGGCGGCATCGAAGATTCGACCGACATCACAGACATCGTTCGCAATGCGACAACAAGATTTGATCAGGAGGCAGCAGCGGTATGACCACAATTCATGAAGCATTCGCACCTGTAAAGTGGGAAGGAGACTCTCTTCTTCTGCTCGACCAGACGCGTTTACCGGTAGAAACAGTCTTTCTTTCCCTCCATACGTCTGAGGAAGTATGGGCGGCAATCCGCCACCTGCAGGTTCGCGGCGCCCCTGCGATCGGGATGGCTGCGGCATACGGGCTTTACCTCGGCGTGCGGAACAGCGAAGCGGCAGATTCGTCAGCCCTCTGGAATCAATTGCTCGAGCAGGCTGACTACCTGGCGACAGCACGCCCTACAGCGGTGAACCTGTTCTGGGCGATCGATCGGGTCAAAGCACGCGTCCAGCAGGAGGGAGAAAAACCGGTAGACGCGTTGAAAGCGGCGGTTTTGGACGAAGCTCTCGCGATACAGCGCGAGGATGCCGAAGTATGCCGGACGATAGGCGAACACCTCCTCACCTTGCTGCAGGATGGAATGGGCATCCTGACCCACTGCAATCCAGGGGCGCTGGCTACCGCCGCTTACGGGACGGCGACAGCTCCGCTCTATCTGGCCAAGGAACGCGGCTGGAACCTGAAGGTATACGCTGACGAAACGAGGCCGGTGCTCCAGGGAGCGCGGCTGACCGCCTACGAGCTGCAGCAGGCGGGAATCGACGTCACGCTGATCTGCGACAACATGGCGGCCATGGTGATGGCGCAGGGAAAAGTGCAGGCTGTCATCGTAGGAACCGACCGCGTAGCGGCGAACGGCGACGTCGCCAATAAAATCGGAACGTATGGCGTTGCCGTGCTGGCGAAAGCCCATGGCATCCCGTTTTACGTGGCTGCACCGCTGTCGTCTGTCGATCTGGAAACGCCGACGGGAGCGGACATTCCGATCGAGGAGCGTCCGGCGGAGGAAATCACGCACGGCTTGGGCAAGCAGGTGGCTCCGGACGGCATCAAGGTCTACAACCCGGCATTCGACGTAACGCCAGCGGAATATATAACGGCAATCGTCACCGAAACCGGCATTTTCAAGCCGGAAGATATCCGCAATTCCAAGCAATAAATCGTGGCTGTATAACAAAAGCGCCCTCGGGCGCTCTTTTTCACTTTTGAAGAAGGGGAGAGATGACATGAAGGTTATTCCGATAACGCAGCATGCAGCGTTGAGGCGCTTGGAGCTTGCCGATGCAGAGGAAATGTTCTGGCTGACCGATACCAATCGTCTCCATCTGCGCGAATGGCTTCCGTGGCTGGATATCGTCACAAACGTGGCGGATACCAGAAGGTTCATCTCTGCCACTCTGGATCAGGACAGCCGCAGGCAGGGCACCCATTTCGGGATTTGGTACAACGGTCGTCTGACAGGAACAGTGGGCGTACATCATATCGACTGGACAAACCGGAAGACGTCCATCGGGTATTGGCTCGGAGCCCAGTACACCGGGCACGGACTGATGACGGCCGCCGTCTCGGCCTATCTGGATCACTTGATCTTTGGCGAGTGGGACTTGCAAAAGGTCGCCATTCACGCCGCTACCGAGAACAAAAAGAGCAGGGCCATTCCGGAGCGCCTCGGGTTCAAGCTGGAGGGAATCCTGCGAAGCAACGAATTTCTCTACGATCATTACGTCGATCACGCCGTCTACGGCATGCTGGCGTCAGAGTGGCGTTGAGTCCTTCAGTTTTTTGCTGCCGATAGAAAAAGCTGGATTGACAAGAAATTTTGTGTAAACTACCATGAAGATATTGGAAAAGGGATTGCGTATATCGCATCCCTTTCTTTTGATCGACAGGGTCAAAGTCGTCCCTGTTGATAACCGGATTACGGAGGCTCCGCCACAATCATGGCGGAGCCAAGTTTTCTAATAGGATAAGGAAGGAGGGACGGACGGCGTGTATATTTTGCGGCAATTGTCCTGGTTTTTCAGAAAATATTGGAAACGATATACAGTAGGGATTGCTTTTCTGTTTTTGATTGATCTGCTCATGCTGTGGCCTCCCCGGCTGATCGGGCAAACGGTGGATCAAATCCGCAATGGATCGCTGACGACATCTGGATTGGCGACGACGATTGTCACGCTGCTTTTGATTGGCCTTATCTTGTACGGGCTCCGTTTCTTTTGGCGGTACCTGCTGTTCGGCGGTTCGCTGATGCTGGAGCGGACGCTTCGCGAGCGGCTGTTTGGCCATTTGACCCGGATGTCGCCGTCCTTTTACTCGCGCCGTCGTTCCGGTGATTTGATGGCGCTGGCTACCAACGACATTCCCGCAATCGAACAGACAGCAGGGATGGGCGTACTGACGCTGGTCGACTCCCTGTTCGCCACGCTGTTGACTTTGGCTGTCATGATGGTGGCCATCGACTGGCAGTTGACGCTGGCGGCACTTATTCCGATGCCGTTTTTGGCCTGGGCGACCGCTTATTACGGCAAGCTTTTGCACGACCGGTTTTACCTGGCCCAGGAAGCGTTTGGCGAGATGAACGACCATGTGCAGCAGTCCGTCTCAGGCGTCCGGGTCCTGCGGGCTTTTGTACAGGAAAAAGAGGATGTGGAGGCGTTTCGCCGGGTCAGTGAGAAGACGATGGAGCGGAATATCAGCGTTTCCCGGATCGACGCCCTGTTCGAACCGACGATCGGCATTATCATCGGCTTCAGCTTTCTCATCGGGCTTGGCTACGGGACCTACCTTGTCTTTTCCAGCGCGATTTCCCTGGGCGATCTGGTCGCATTCAACCTTTACCTCGGGCTGCTCATCTGGCCGATGTTTGCCTTTGGCTGGCTGATGAACATCCTTCAGCGGGGGAGCGCTTCGCAAAAGCGGTTGTCGGAATTGTTCGCCGAACGGCCTGACGTGGTGGACAGCGAAACTGTGGTGGAAGATGTTCCGGACAATACTGTCGAGGCGAGAGGCTTTACCTTCCGCTATCCGCAGGCAGAGAAGGACGCCTTGTCGGATATCAGCTTCATGCTGCACGAAGGAGAGACGCTGGGGATCGTGGGCAGGACGGGAAGCGGGAAGTCAACGCTTTGCCGGACTCTGTTGCATCAGTACCCGGTAGAGTCGGACGCCCTGTTTGTCGGAGGGAAGCCGGTAGAACGGATTTCGCTGTCTGCCCTGCGCGGGAAAATCGCCTACGTTCCCCAGGAGCATCTGCTGTTTTCCCGAACGATCGAAGCGAACGTCGCTTTCGGCTCGCCGCAGGCGACTACAGAGGAAGTGTGGCATGCGCTCTCCCTGGCCGAAATGAAAGGCGATGTAGCGCAATTCGCGGAAGGGCTCGGAACCATGGTCGGTGAAAAAGGGGTCACCCTCTCAGGGGGACAGAAGCAGCGCATCTCGATTGCCCGTGCCCTGCTGATGAACGCTGACATCCTCATTCTCGATGACTGTCTGTCCGCAGTCGATGCGAGGACGGAGGAAAGCATTCTTCGCCACCTCCGCGATGAACGCAAAGGAAAGACGACGATCATCACCGCCCACCGGCTCTCTGCGGTCCAGCATGCCCAGTTGATTTTGGTGCTGGACGAGGGCAGGATCGTGGAGCGGGGGACGCATGATGAATTGATGGCGCAAAACGGCTGGTATGCGGAGCAGTACCGCAGGCAGCAGATGGAACAAGACGTCGCGGGTTAAGGGGAGAGAGGGGAACGTGTAATGAACGGCAAACAAGTATGGAAGCGGCTTGTAGAGTACGCCATGCCGTTTCGCAGACAGATCGCAGGGGCCCTGCTGCTGCTCCTGCTCGGTACTGCCGCGGAACTGGCCGGCCCCTTTTTGGCAAAAGTGATGATTGACAATCACATTCTGGCGGTTCAGAAGACGTGGTATCGCTTTGAAAAGGAACCGCTTACCATTGAAGGAAACCAGATCGCGATCCGGCTGGCGGATGAGTATTACGTCCGGGAGGATTGGCTGTCGTCCTTGCCTCCGGACGATGCACAAAAGGCGAAAAAGACACAGGTCGTGACCGAGGGAACGACCTACTATATGCTGGACCGTGAGCTGTCCGAGGACGGGGAGCCGAAGCTTTTGCCGCTTCCGGCCGTCGAGGGAAGGGAGCGGGTCAAGGCGACGCTCGTTCGCTCGGGGCAGGAGGTTGATCAGGCGGAGGGAATCCGCTTGACGGCGGACGAGGTGAAGGCGCTGTACAGCAGGGAGATTGCGCCGATATTGCTTTTGGCAGGCGGCTATGCCTTGTTGATCCTGATCAGCGCGGCATGCAACTATACGCAAATTTTGACGCTGCAGATGACAGCTCAACGCATCATCCAGCGCATGCGGATGATTTTGTTCACCCACCTGCAGAAGCTGCCGGTCTCCTTTTTTGACAAGACACCGGTCGGTCAGATCGTCTCCCGCGTGAGCAACGATACGGAGGCCATTCGTGAACTGTACGTCAGCGTTCTGGCAACTTTTGTGCAGAACGGGGTATACCTCGTGGGGATTTTGATCGCGCTTTTTGTCCTGCAGCCGCAGCTTGCCCTGTTTTGCTTTTTAAGCGTGCCGTTGATCGTCGCGCTCATTATCGTTTACCATCGCTTCAGCTCGCGCTATTATGCGGTCATCCGCAGCAGGCTGAGCGATATGAACGCCACGATCAACGAGATGATTCAAAACATGACGATCGTCCAGGCGTTTCGCCGAGAGTCAGGGGTTCAAGAGGAGTTTGCCAAGGTAAACGAAGAGTATTTTCGGGTTCGTCTGAAGGAGAACAACCTGGAGTCGCTTTTGCTCAGACCAGCTGTTGATCTCATCTGGAAAATCTCTCTCACGGTGATTGTCTGGTATTTCGGCTCGACTTCGTTTCACAGCGCCATTTCGTTCGGCGCGCTGTTTGCCTTCGTCGATTACATGGGACGCTTTTTCGAGCCGATCAGCATGATTATGAACCGTCTTTCGCAATTGCAGCAGGCTGCCATCTCCTCGCAGCGCGTGTTTGACATTCTCGATACGCCGGCTGAAGAGGAGAAGGGAGGCAAGGCTATCGAGCGCCCGCGCGGAGAGGTAGTCTTTGACCGCGTTTCTTTTGCCTATCAGGGTGATCAATACGTCTTGAAAGATGTGTCGTTCACGGCCAAGCCGGGACAGACGGTAGCGCTGGTCGGCCACACCGGGTCGGGAAAAAGCTCGCTGATGAATCTGTTGCTCGGCTTTTATCCGGTGACGAAAGGGCGCATCCTGATCGACGGCATGGACATGGGCGAAATGGATACGCGGACGCTTCGCCGCCATGTAGGGCTGGTGCTGCAGGACCCTTTTTTGTTTACCGGCAGTGTCGGATTCAACATTCGCTTGTACAATGACAAGCTTACGAATGACGATGTAAAACAGGCGGCGGAGGCAGTCAGGGCAGATGAGTTTATACGCCACTTCCCCGAAGGATACGAAGAACCCGTCGTGGAGCGGGGGATGACCTTGTCTGCCGGACAGCGGCAGTTGATTTCGTTTTCCCGGGCGCTCGCAGCCGATCCGGCTATTTTGATCCTGGACGAAGCGACAGCGAGCATCGACAGCGAGACAGAGTCGGCGATCCAGGAGGCGCTGCACGTGCTTTCGGCGGGACGCACGACGTTTATCATCGCGCATCGCCTGTCTACGATTCAGCATGCCGACCAGATTCTCGTTCTGTCCCGCGGCGAAGTCGTCGAGCGGGGCACGCATGACGAGCTGATGGCGCAGCATGGCCTGTATCAAAAAATGTACCAGCTACAGCAGGGGCAAATCTCTGCTACAGTAGAACAATAGCGATTGATCTTGACCTTGCCGCCGGGTGAGGGGGAGATTATGAATAGAGAGAGTGAGTGCAGGAGAGGAGAACGCATACATCATGTCTTCAACACGTTTTACCTTTTGGGTGCTGATATTGGTCGTAGTCATTGCGGGAGCCAGCCAGGGGCTGACGATTCCGCTTTTGGCCGTGATGCTGGAGCAGCAGGGAGTTTCATCGGTCGCCAATGGGTTGAATGCAGCCGCTTTGTATATCGGTATATTGCTTGTGTCACCCTGGCTGGAAATCCCGCTGCGCCGGATCGGTTATCGGTCGACGATTCTGTGCGGGCTGTTAATGGTGACCGCAGCCACCGTCCTGATTCCGGTGTTTTCCCATCTGGCGGTCTGGTTTGTTCTCCGCATGCTGATGGGAATCGGCGACTCCGGTCTCCACTACGCCAGTCAAATGTGGGTGACCAAAATCGCCGCTCCGGAGAGGCGCGGACGGGATTTGTCGCTCTACGGTCTGGCCTACGGCATCGGATTCAGCATAGGGCCGCTGGGGATCAACCTGCTTCCGATAGGATTTTGGGCGCCGTTTGCCGCACTGACCGTGTTGTATGCGGCAGCGTTTATTCTGCTGGCGCGCATCCGCAATGATTTTCCCGAAGAGATCAAGGCAACTGAAGCCGGTGTGAAAAAACAGAACAGATACACGACTGTATTCCGGTTAAGCTGGCTGGCGCTGATCCCGTCGTTTTTGTACGGATTTATGGAAACGTCTTTAAACGGAAGCTTTCCGGTTTATGCTTTGCGTACCGGCATTTCCATCGAGTGGGTATCGGTTATCCTGCCATCCTTTGTAGTGGGCAGCATCATTTTGCAAATTCCGTTGGGCTCATTAAGTGACCGGATCGGCCGGAAGCGGGTCATGTTTGCCTGTGCGCTCGTCGGAGCCGTGGCGTTCATCCTGTTCCCGCTCAGCGGCGACAACGTCTGGATGATGATGTTCCTGCTGGCGATTGCAGGTGCGGCTGTCGGTTCCTTTTACTCGCTCGGTCTTGCCTTTGCGACCGATATTTTGCCGGGTGCGATGGTCCCTACAGCCGGGATCATTGCCAGCATGAATTTCGGCGTCGCCAGCATCCTGGCCCCCAATGTAAACGGCCTGTTGATCCAGCTCTGGGACCCGCGGAGCATCTTCTGGCTGATGGGGCTTTTGCTGTTCGGTTTTGCCGCTGCTTGCCTGTTTTTCCGCACGACCCGCTCTTCTCAGGAGACCGCGGTGGCGTCATAAGCATAAAAATGTGAAGAGAGGGGAAGCGTAGGGATACAGTCATCTTTCCCAGAAAGGGGTTTGCCTGATGATGACGCCCTGTGTTTTCAAGCGGGGAATGATCTGGATTCTGTTTTTTATCATCAGTCTGATCGTGATCCCGTTCTTTTCCGATGACACGCCATCCACGCCTGCTCCGACTGTGAACAATGCAAGCAGGTAAAACCCGGGCAAAAAGGACTCGTCTGTTTCCATAAAGGCGAGTCCTTTTCTTTTGCTTCGGCTTACGTACGTTTGCTGTCGCGGATGACATACGTCCTGGCAATCAGATCGTGCCAGCCTTGCTTTTTCCGGTTCCACCCTGCCCACAAATACCCCAGTCCCAGCGGCAGGGCAGAGAGAAATTTGCCCACAACCTCTCGCAGCAATACCTGCCCCAGCGTCAACTGGCTGCGGTGCTGGCGGGCATTGACCACGCGGATGCCGGTGATGAGCTTTCCGAGTGTCTGTCCCGTCCACCAGGTCAGCAGGATGGCATAGGCGAAGTCGAATACGATTTCCAGCAAGTCGATGTACGAAAAGACGTCCGGCCCGGCAGTGAAAGCCCGGCGGAGCGGATTGAAGATCAAAAAGCTGATGCCGGTGAGAAAAAGTCCATCCAGCAGAGCAGCCCCGACCCGAATCCAGAAGCCGGCAAACGCATAGCTGGCCTCCTGGGAGGCATCCTCGCTTCCGGACGGCTCGGCTCCTGCGAAGCCTTGGACAAGCGCGGTCCGTGCGGCGGCATCAGCGGAGAGCAGGGATTCGGGAAAATCAGCTTCAGACGACGATTGGTCCCGCATGGCGGACACCTCCATTAGAAATGGTTACGGGATAAACTGGTACAACAGCTTGGGCGTCGAGCCCTGCTGCAAAATGCGCTCAAGGCCGAGCGGATCAGGGTTGGACCAGTAACGCTGCATGCGGAAGATCAGATTGCCAAGCGATATGTTTTCGGTAAAGCGAACAATCTGCGCTTCCGGCAGTCCAGTCAGGGTCAAGGCATAGCGGGTAGCATCCTCCAGATCGCCAAAGCGATCCACCAGTCCCAGCCGCTTCGCCTGCTCGCCGGAGTAAATGCGGCCGTCGGCTATTTGCAGGACGCGCTCCCGGGGGAGGCTTCTTCCCTTTACGATTACATCGACAAAGCGATCGTAGCTTTGGTTGACCAGCGTTTGGAAAATTTGCCGCTCGGGCTCTGTGAGCGGACGGGCAGGACTTCCGATATCCTTGAAGCGTCCGCTTTTGATCGCATACTCCTGGATTCCCAGCTTGTGTATGGCATTGCTGTAGTTGGTCAGGGTAAAAATGACGCCCAGACTGCCTGTCAGCGTATTGGGATTGGCGAAAATGGCATCTCCCGCTGTAGCCAAGTAGTAGCCTCCCGATGCGGCAGTCGAGCCCATGCTGACAACGAGCGGGATTTGGCGAAGCTCCTTGAGCCGCAGCAGGCGGCGGTGCAGTTCATCCGTAGCGACTACCTCTCCGCCAGGGCTTTCGATCCGCAGGACGACTGCCTTTACTTGCTCGTCCCCCTCGATGCGCCTGATTTGTTCGGTCAACAGGTCGGCCATCGGTGTGACAGATGCAGTGGAGCGCTCACTGGTGATCGTGCCATTGACGTAAAGCTGTACGATTTTGGCCGTACCGGAGCCGGAGACGACATGTTCATCCCAGGCATACTCGGGATGGTCGGTCAGATTGCGCATGCCTCCAAAGATGCTTTCGACGCCGATGCCAAGGACAAAAACAGCCAGTACAAGAAAGAGTGCCGTCCATCTTTTACGGTTCATGGAAAACCACCTCAGATGTAGCATTTGCTCTTCTCTTTCCGGTTACGCATGCCTGTCATTTCACAAACTCATGCAATTTTCTAAAAATTGCGGTACAATTGGTCATAAGACAAGAGAGAATATGTTCGGGGGGTACGGAAGCGTGATTATCCAAGTAACGGATTTGAAAAAAAATTACGGCAGCCTGCAGGTGCTCAAAGGAATCACAACACAAGTGGCGGAACGCGAGGTCGTATGCGTGATCGGCCCGTCGGGTTCGGGAAAAAGCACGTTTCTGCGCTGCTTGAATCAATTGGAAGAGATGACGGCCGGGCGCATCGTGATTGACGGCCACGACCTGTCCGATCCGAGGGTGGACATCAACAAGGTGCGCGAAGAGGTAGGAATGGTGTTCCAGCGCTTCAACCTGTTTCCGCACAAAACGGTTCTGGAAAACGTTACGCTCGCGCCGATCAAAGTAAAAAAGATGACCCCCGAGGATGCGAGAAAACAGGGCCTGGCGCTGCTGAAAAAGGTGGGGCTGGAGGACAAGGCCGATGTATATCCGGATCGCCTTTCCGGAGGACAGATGCAGCGGGTGGCGATTGCCAGAGCCTTGGCGATGAACCCCAAGGTCATGCTGTTTGACGAACCGACCTCGGCACTGGATCCGGAGCTGGTCGGAGAAGTCTTGACAGTGATGAAGAATCTGGCCAAGGAAGGCATGACGATGATCGTCGTCACGCATGAGATGGGATTTGCCCGGGAAGTGAGCGACAGAGTGATTTTCATGGATCAAGGCGTCATCATGGAGGAGGGAGCACCCGAAGCCCTGTTGTCCAATCCGAAAAACGAGCGGTTGCGGGCATTTTTGCGCAAGACCTCGGCATAGCGACCGGTATAAAAAAATCGGCCCCCGATAC
>k87-741151_pt1 | contig 44776 bp, 41 predicted proteins | sample MGYA00084031_6733416 | MGnify analysis MGYA00084031
CACGCAGTGCAACAGACCCACGGGGTGCAACAGACCCACGCGATGCAACAGACCCACGCGATGCAACAGACCCCAGCCGCACAGCAAAGCCCGAGCGGGTTTGCAGCGATGTTTGAAGCTTCTCAGCACAAGGGGACTTCAAACCGGACAGAAAATGAAAGTCTAGGATTTGGGGATGTAACCGAGGCGCTCACGGTCAAAGAACAAGGAAAAGGCTCCGATCGCGATAGCAGCCCCTCTATCGAACAGGTGTCATGGAATGAGCCTGAAGCGAATCCGGCGCTCTACGAAGGGATGGCCCCCGAGAAGAAGTTCGTATCGCATGTCGAGAGGCAATCCGAGGAAACGGCTTCCGAGCCGTCCTTGGAGCTGCGGAAGGTGGCAGAGTCGCAGGCGGCCCAACCGGTTCGCTTCCAACCGGAAAGAAAATTCGGGGATATAGCTCCCGAGCCGTCCTTGGAAGTGGGCAAAGTGGCAGAGTCACAGGCGGCTGAACCGGTTCATTCCCGACCGGAAAAGCAATCCGAAGAGACGCTGCCCGCACCGCCTTTGGAGTTGCGGGAGGTGGCAGACTCACAGTCGACCGAGACTCCTCGCACCCAACCGGAGGCTGTGCAAGAAGAAACCGTCGCGACGGGAGTCTCCGATGAAAGCAGGGAGGAAGCGCAAGCTGAGCCGGCCACAGCGGATGCGGATGAAGCCGCTGTAGAAGCAGCAGCACAGGAGACAGCAGACGAGGAGGCGGTAGAGGTCATTGCCCAGCAGCCTCAGGAGGCAGTGGAAGAGAAGGAAGTGCGTGTAGCGATATCGGGCAAACCGGCGCGTGAAGAAGGCGGCAAGGTAAATCTCACGTCGATCTTTTCGCAAGCGACCCGGGTGCAGCAAGAGGCCAAAATGGAAGAAGAGTCTTCTTCACAGGCGTCGCGAAAAGGTTCCTTTGAAGCAGATTCGGCTTCGATCGAGACGATGCACAATCTCACTTCCTTTGTCCGCAGCAAAGAGGAAAAGCAAAGCCGGCTAAAGTTGTGCATCATTCAACGCGACGAGACGCTGGAAACGATCTGTCAGCGTTATGCCATTCCTCAGTCTCGGATTCTGGAGGTAAACAACCTGCGTTCAGACCAGATCGTGGCCGGGCAAATACTCTATATTCCACAGTGAGGAGCGGGGGGCCGTGGAGAAAATCAATCTGTCCGAAGTGTGTCAACGGTATCGGGCAAGGGTAATCCACATCACCCCGCTGAACGATTGCCATCTGTTGGAGACAAACCGCGGTCCGAAAGAGCTGCGCATATGGCCACGGGTAGACATCATGCGTTGGTCGTTTGCATGGCGTGAACGAATGGTTCGCCAAGGTTTCCGCGATTTGGAGAGATTTATTCGGACGAAGGATTCAAAGCCGTATTTGGTGGTAGGCCAACGCGGAATTACGCTCACAGATCATCTTCGCCGCATCGAATCGATACCACTGGGAACGGATACCATGCGTCAATGCGGCAAGATCGTTGCGATGATGCATGAATCCCAGCGGGACGGCAGTATCTTTCACCCCGCCGATTTTTGGGAACGAGAACAGGCGAGAATGGCTGCGACAACGAGAAGGGTAAAAGATTTTTGGGAATCTCTCCGTTATCGCGGCAGACAATCAGGCAGGGATCATCGTTTTTATAGCTGGCTATTTCCGCCCCTTTTGGAGAGAATGGAGCGCTGCACCGACATGCTTTTGAGTACCAGGATCGATCAGAAAGAGCTCTTTGTCTCCCACGGCACTTTGCGCCCGGACAATTGGGGGCTGGTAAACGACAAGCTGTTTTTGCGCGGTTTTTTCCAGCCGGTTTTATCGGTCGCTCAGCGGGATACAGCCGGGTACCTGAGAGATCTGTTTGTCCGCCACGAGGATTTGTCACTGATCGAAGCGTTTTTAAGTGGTTACGAGGAAATTCGGCCGCTTGGTCAAACCGACTACACGCTCCTGTTGGCTTTCATGGCCTATCCAGAGGAAATATCGCATATGGTGCAGTCTAGCATTGAGGTGTATCGCGAGCCGGGAGAGGCGCGTTTGGCGCGAATCGAGCAGGCTGTCAACCGCCAGCAGATGGTTGATCAGCTCTTGAAATATATAGCCGAACGGGCCGAGGAAACGAGGAGTGAGTCAAAAGCATGAGTCGCTTTGACGATATCTTTCCGCTGTTTCAGGAATATGACATGTTCGCACAGACCGTTGACGTGGTGAAGGCCCCGAATGTGTACAAAGCGATCACTCCGTATGGATCGTTTATTTGCAAAAGGACACAAGCCGCTCCCCAGCGCTTGCATTTGGTCAGCGGAGTTCTCCGTCACCTGGAGCAAAAGGGGTGGGATGGGGCTGTCCCATTTTTTCATACAAAATACGACGAACCGTATGTTCTGCATGGTGAAGATACGTATTATCTAACCGCCTGGCAACCGGGGGCAGAGAAGTGGGAGGAAGAGCCGTTAGCCTGGGCGAAGCCAGCTGTAGAGCGCCTGGCAGAGCTTCATCACCTGACCCAGAACTTTCGTTTCGATGATCCGAGACAAGTGGAGCCATTGATCGATTCCTTGCTCCGCAGGTGGGACTCGATGCTGCATATGACGGAAAGAGCGGCTGAGGCGGCAGGACATCGTCTCTATCCTTCCCCGTTCGATGTCGTTTTTTTGGCCAACCACGCTTACGTCAAGGAGATGGCTCAAAGTGCGATCGGCTTGCTGCGGGACTGGCGTGAAAGGCATCGGACTCATGCTCATTTTCGCTTGTCGTTCATCCACGGTTCGCCACAGCCAGCCCACTTTTTGCCTGATCGTAACGGAAAAGTACGGATGCTGAACTTTGACCGGGCTGTGTTCGATACCCCGACCCGAGACTTGGCCATGTTCTACCGGACGTATTTTTACCTGGCCGGAGATGAGGCGGGTGCCAGTCAGCTTTACCGGCACTATTCAGAGATCTTTCCGCTGCGGCCGGAAGAAACGAATTTGCTTGCCGCTTTTCTGACTTATCCGGAAAGAATCATGCGAGATATCAGTACCTATTACAGCGAGAAAAATGAGTGGAGCGAATTGTACGCGGTCAAACGACTGGAGAAGGATATGGACCGTTTGATACGCCTGCAACGCTGGGTGCAGCAAGCTTTTTAGACACAAAAGACGTCTCACCAGGTGGGGCGTTTTTTTGCGTACATGCACCAGCTATCAGAGCCATTCAAGAAGAATGGCGACGTACAGGATAGCCAGCAGTCCCAGCAGGATGACATCAAAGGATGTAGGAACGAATATCGTGCGAATAAATTGAAACACAATCAACGGAAGGAGAATTTGCCTGCAGCCGAATTTGATCCGCAAGTAAGTGGGGTGGTATTTCCAGCGAGACATCGCGATCACCTCTCAGCTCCAGTATATGCACAAGACGAAAGGCCAGTGTCTCCTTTCTCGAAACCCCCTGCTCGAAACGGAGCCGGATGCTGTATAATGAAAAAACCGACGTTTGGACCTGCCCTTACCGGGGAACAGAATGCAGAGGGGTAGCAGAGACATGCAAATGCAAAAAGGTGATCCGTAATGGTATGGAAAGCGTTGCTTTACGCGAGCGGCATAGGGGCAGGCGTATACATCATGCTTCTCTCCCGTCAATTGGTATCGATAAAGCGTTGGTACGACCTTTCGTTTTTACAAGGTGCCGGCTTGATCGCCTGGGGATTGTCACATCTGATGGTAAACCATCCCGACATTCTCATCCAGCAACTAAGCCTCCCCTTTGATATGCTGTATTACCTGTTTTTTCTCATGTCTATACATGCGTACCCATTGGCGCCGCATATCTACTATGACCGGTGGAAGAGTATTCTGGATGCAATGGCATTTGTAGCGGTTTACGGCGCGATGGCCCTTTGCTCATGGCTGTACCAAGAGGATGCGGGTATGATGATTGTCCTGCTGCACATCCTGAGCGGCATTCTGCTGCTGGCTCCGTGGACAACCGTTTTTCTGGCAAACGGGCTGGTACACGGTAAACAAGAAAAAGAATCGAAATTGTTGGTTGCGACTTTGCTGTTTACGGTGGCTGTCATGTTTCAACCGATCATGCCCACGGCGCTTTTTATGATCATGGGTTCACTGTCGCTTGGCATCTTGCTGTGGGCTCACATTCGTTTTCCACGCAACCCTTCAAAAGGGCGACTGATGAACGAATATGGCTATTTGCATGAACAGTTGAGGTTCAGCTTTCTTGACTCGAATTCCATGCAGGTATTGCTGTTTGTAGAGGTAGTCGCGATGTTTACCTGGCCCGATTCCCGCATCCATATAATCGGGATTGGAATTGGTGCCCTTATCACTGTTTTCAGATTATTCCTGACAAAAGGTTGGAATCAATCCTTGGTCCGTCAGATGATGGACACAGCAAGCAGTCTGGAGAAAAAATTTACCGAACATATGGATCAGATTCAACGAAAGAATGATCAACTCTCGCAAATCCTTGCCATCAAGCAAACCTATGAAAAAATTTTGCTGGCTAGCAATGAACAAAGCTTGCGCGAGGTCAGCTATGAAAATCTGCAGCAGGTGATCGAAGAGCTGGTGGATGCCTGGTTTTCCAAAATGGACAACCTCGTTTACTTGCGCATTTCTCTGGAATCGCAGGAAGGTGTAGTTTATTATGAAGTGGTCAGGGGAGATCCCAACCATCCCTATATCCAGAGAGACATATCGGAACAAATTGTGGTAGATGAACAGAGGGATACGCCGCTGGCACCCAGGTATGTAGTCATGCTGGCGAAAAGCACTACAGAGAGCGTGGAAGAACTTGAACTGGAGCAATCCTTTTTTCAATTGCTGGTCGTAAACGTGCGCGGACTGATCCTCAGATGCTTGCAGGAAAATCAGCTGCTGGAGCTGCGCTTGATGGAGCAGGAGATGGAACTGGCGCAAAAAATCCAGTTTTTGCTGATTCCCCGAGAACGGCTTGTCCTGCCCGGTCTTCAAGCCAAGGCTGTGTTCCTCCCTTATACCTATGTGGGCGGAGATTATGTGGACTACCTGATGCTCGATGAGCGCTTTACTTGCTTTGTGGTGGCCGACGTTTCGGGCCACGGCCTGCCAGCCAGCCTGATGACGACAGGAATCCGCAGCGCTGTCCGGGCCGTGACGCAAACCTATTGGAAACCTGAACTGATTTTGCATCAACTGAACAAATTGCTCTACGAAGATTTGAGCAAAACACGCTCGTTTATTACGATGCTGATCGCAGTCTACGATTCGGTAGACCACACATTATCGATCAGTCGTGCCGGGCACCCGCAGCCGTTCATATTGGACGGCTCCGGGGCAAGGCTCCTTCCATGCAGCGGCGGCCTGGGTCTGGGGTTGCTCCCGAATAGCGTCTACGTTTCAGACGAAGTACCCCTGGACCAAGACGGCATGCTGCTAGCCTATACAGACGGTTTGCTGGAGATGAGCAGAAAAGACTCCCAGCAATGCTTGCAAACGTGGTTGAAAGGATTTTCGAGCTTGCTAAGCGAGGAAAAGCGGTCGGGTGAAACCGACAGTATTGCGTTGGTGGAGAACTATGTCTGGGCGAGGACGAAAGAGGGTCTGCAGTCCGATGATATATCCCTGTTAATCCTGCGGTTTCAATCAGGTACGGAACAGGAGGAAAGGAAACGATGATGTTGTGTGAGGAGTGCCCGCAGAATCCTGCGTGTCAGAACTGTCTAGCTGCATTGCGGGCAGGAGCAGGACAAAAAGTGATACCTGCCCGCACAGTCAGGGTGAAGCTGGATTCCGGCGAAGTCGCATCGGCTGAACTCCGCGCTATCTGCCGGACCGCAATCGGTCTGTTCTGTCATGAACAAAAGCTGTCAGATCGGGTCGAAGTAGAATTGGCGTCCGACTTCCGGATTATTGGGAACGCTTTCCAAGGAATTCACGATGTTCCCTACTATGTGCTGGATATCGAAAAAGTGCTTCGCCGGGAAGAGGTTTTGGGGCGATTGCTCATGGAGGAATTCCTGCAATGGCATCATAGTGCGGAAAAGCAACCGACAGACATGCTGGCCGAGTTGAAAGAGCCAGAGGATGAACGGCACCGCCTCATCAAGGAAGAGCTGCAAAAGCTCTCTATCTTGCGTCAGGTGCAGAGCATTTACTTGTACGTAATGGAGAATGGAGACATAAGACCGATTGGAGCCCAGCGGACAGAAGAATTGATGGAAGGGGACATGAGGCGAGTAGCTCTAGAGGCCATAAAGAGCGGCACTTCTGTAAGGGAGCAGCTGGTCTCGTCCGATGGCAGCAAGATGTACGAAATGTATGCCTCCCCTCTGCCGGATCAGACCTGTGGACTGGCGTTGATCGATGTGACAGAGGCCATTGCCGAAGAGCGTCGGCGCCAGCAAAAAGAATGGGACATGTACAAGCAGGTCTTGGGGGCAGTCACCCAGGACAAGCTTGTTTTATTGACAGATGCGGAGTTGACGGTACTGGCCGAAGACGGACTGAAGCTGGCAACGGTGTTGATCCAGTCGGCGGAAGACCTGGCATTCCTCAGAACGGAGTGCAGGCGGATCATGGATGCGCTCCAGGTAGAGGAAAAGCGGAAGTTCCAGTATGTCGTGGCTGTCAATGAAGCGGCGACGAATACGTTGAAGCATGGCACCGGCGGGACCGTGACCATCCACCTCGCATCTGCGGAAAATACAGTACGTGTCATTGTACATGATCACGGGAACGGAATTCTCCTGGAGGAGCTGCCGAGAGCGACACTGCGACAAGGCTACTCGAGCAGGCATTCGCTGGGGGTTGGCTTTCACGCCATGCTCCAGTTTTGCGACCGGGTATGTCTGGGCACCTCTCCATCTGGTACGAGGTTGATTTTAGAGTGTATGATCGGTTAATTCCGATGTTTGGAAATAGAAAAACTTGGGTAACTTGATAACGGGGTAATTCGTTACATAAATAAAGAATGAAAGCGTGAGAGGAGTATGTGTGCATGGACTTCCAGGCAACAGAAACGAACGGACAGGCTACCCTTTACTTTGCCGGTGAATTGGACATGGCTGTAGGTGACAAGGTCGGCAATCTATTGCGCGAATACGGAGAAAGAAACGGCTCGGTTACGGTTGATTTTCGGGATGTGACGTTCGTCGATTCTTCCGGCATCGGCAATCTGTTTTTTACGACGAAAGATTTGCTCGCTTTGGGAAAGCGGGTAGAGATCATCAATGTACGCGAAGAAATAATGGACATCCTGCACGTCCTTGGATTTGCGGAAGCGCTCGGAATCACCGTGAATTAGCCAGGTGAAACCGGGTTTGACGGGCTGCACCTGGATTGTATATAATACGATTGACATGAAATGAAACAAAGTGATTGCTGTGAACGGGAAGAGTAGACCAGGACGCCTTGGCAGAGAGGAGAATCAGTAGCTGCGAGATTCTCTAAGGAAGGGATTGGTCGAAGGTCGCCCGGGAGTTGTTTCGGTGAATGCACATATTTTGTGCTGTAGCCGCGACCGGCTAACAACCGTTATCTTGTCAGAGTGAATGCGGCACTTCGGCAATGGATGCGAAGGCTTGCATTAACAAAGGTGGTACCGCGAAACAATCCTTTCGTCCTTTGGGATGGAAGGTTTTTTTATTTTCTTAAGGAGGCATTGCCATGTCGAATCAACAAGCGACCAATGACATTGATCAGCTGCTGCCGAAAAACTACGATCCAAAGGCAGCCGAATCCAAATGGTATCCGTACTGGATCGAAAAAGGCTTTTTCAAAGCAGAGAGAGACCCCCAGAAACGTCCGTTTACAATCGTTATCCCGCCGCCAAACGTAACGGGAAAGCTGCACCTGGGCCATGCCCTGGACACGACACTGCAGGACATCATCACCCGAACCAAGCGCATGCAGGGATACAGTGCGCTGTTTTTGCCGGGAATGGACCACGCCGGTATCGCGACGCAAGCTCGTGTAGAAGCGACGCTGCGCGAGGAAGGCATCTCCCGTCACGATCTGGGACGTGAAAAATTCCTCGAGAAGGTGTGGGAATGGAAGCACATCTACGCCGAGCATATTCGCGAGCAGTGGGAAAAGCTCGGTCTTGCCCTTGATTACTCGCGCGAGCGCTTTACGATGGACGAAGGACTTTCCCGTGCCGTTCGCGAGGTATTTGTACGTCTGTATGAAAAAGGACTCATTTACCGCGGCAATCGGATTATCAACTGGGACCCTGCTGCCCGCACGGCCCTGTCCGATATCGAGGTCATCTATAAAGAAGTAAAGGGCGCCCTGCATCACATGCGCTACCCATTGGCAGACGGAAGCGGCTACATCGAAGTGGCGACGACGCGTCCGGAAACCATGCTTGGTGATACGGCAGTAGCCGTTCATCCCGAAGACGAGCGTTACAAGCATCTGATCGGCAAAACCGTCATTCTGCCGATCGTTGGCCGGGAAATTCCGATCGTGGCAGATGACTATGTAGACCCTGAGTTTGGTTCCGGTGCCGTAAAAATTACACCGGCCCATGACCCGAACGACTTTGAGCTCGGTCAAAGACATCAGCTTCCGCAAATCGTCGTCATGGACGAATCAGGGACGATGAACGAAAATGCGGCTGGCTATAAAGGGCTGGACCGTTTTGAGTGCCGCAAGCAAATCATCAAGGACTTGACCGAACAAGGCGTCATGTTCAAGATCGAGGAGCACATCCATCAGGTTGGACACAGTGAACGCAGCGATGCCGTCGTTGAACCGTATCTGTCCACCCAGTGGTTTGTCAAAATGCAGCCCCTGGCAGATGCGGCGATTGCCAACGCGTACAGCGAGGACAGTGTCAAATTCGTGCCGGAGCGCTTCAAGACAAACTACCTGCGCTGGATCGAGAATATCCGCGATTGGTGCATCTCCCGCCAGCTCTGGTGGGGCCACCGGATTCCGGCCTGGTACTGCCAGGATTGCGGCGAGACCATCGTTTCCCGCGAAGATGCAGGTGAGTGCCCGCACTGCCACAGCCATCAGCTAGTGCAGGATCAGGACGTTCTCGACACCTGGTTCTCCTCGGCGCTCTGGCCATTCTCGACGCTGGGCTGGCCGGAAGAGACAGAGGATATGAAGTACTTCTATCCGACCAATGTACTGGTTACCGGCTACGATATCATCTTCTTCTGGGTAGCGCGGATGATTTTCAGCGGACTCGAATTTACCGGTAAAAATCCGTTTGACACCGTTTTGATTCACGGCATTATTCGGGACTCCGAAGGACGGAAAATGTCCAAGTCGCTGGGCAACGGGGTTGACCCGATGGAAGTAATCGAGAAGTACGGAGCGGACGCCCTGCGCTTTACGCTCGCAACGGGAAATTCGCCGGGTAACGACCAGCGTTTCTACTGGGAAAAAGTAGAGGCGAACCGCAACTTCGCCAACAAGATTTGGAATGCGTCCCGCTTTGCTTTGATGAATCTGACAGGGTTTGGCTACGAGGACATCGATCTTAGTGGAAACCTGTCCACACCGGACAAATGGGTTCTGTCCCGCCTGCAGGCGACGATCAAAGACGTTACCCGTCTCATGGATGCGTTTGAATTCGGCGAAGCTGGCCGCGTCCTGTACAACTTCATCTGGGATGACCTTTGCGACTGGTACATCGAAATGGCGAAGCTGCCGCTGTACGGCAATGACGAGGCAGCGAAAAAGACGACCCAATCCGTCCTGGTCACTGTACTCGATCAGACCTTGCGTCTCTTGCATCCGTTCATGCCTTACATGACCGAGGAAATTTGGCAAGCACTGCCGCATCAGGGAGAAAGCATCACGGTTGCAGCCTGGCCGACAGTAAATGAGCAATTGATTTTCCCGGACGCAGAGGCAGAAATGAATCTGCTCGTGGAAGTCATTCGCAGTGTCCGCAACATCCGGGCCGAAGTGAATGTGCCGATGTCCAAGAAAATCGAGCTCTTGATCAAGCCGGGCGATTCTCTCACGCTGGAACGTCTCCAACGCGGTGAAGAGTACCTGGTCCGTTTCTGCAATCCGGAGCGCCTGGAGATCAGCGAGCAGCTAAAGACACCGGACAAAGCGATGTCCGCAGTCGTGTCAGGCGCGGAGCTTTTCTTGCCGCTGGCGGGATTGATTGATCTGGACCAAGAAGTGAAGCGTCTGGAAAAAGAACTGGCGACGCTGCACGGAGAAGTCGAGCGAATCGAGAAAAAGCTGAACAATCCGGGCTTCATGGCTAAGGCTCCGGAAAAAGTAGTCGAAGAGGAACGGGCGAAGATGGCCGGTTACATGGAAAAACGCGAGAAAGTAATGGCCCGCCTATCTGAGCTAAAAGGCGAATGAACCGCCGTACCTTCGCATATTTTTGAGAATGGAGCAATGCGGCATGAATGCTGAAGGATTGGAAGGATACACAAAAGCGCTAGACTGGCTGCACGGACTGCTTCGGTTTGGCCAAAAGCCGGGACTGGAAAGAATGCAGTGGATGCTGGGGCAATTGGGGAATCCCGAGAGACGGCTTGCTTTTATTCACGTCGCCGGTACGAACGGGAAAGGCTCTACCTGCTCTTATCTGAGCCATATGCTGATGGAGGCCGGATACAGTGTAGGGATGTTCACTTCCCCGTACCTGATCGATTTCCGGGAAAGGATTCGATACAACGGGGCGATGATTCCGCAAGCCGATTTGGTCGAATTGGTGGAACAGGCAAGGGTTCTTGTGGAGCGCTGCGAAGCAGAATCAGGATTTGGCTCTCCTACCGAATTTGAAGTGATTACACTCATTGCCATCCTCTATTTTGCCAACGTGACAAGACCGGCAGTCGTGGTCTGGGAAACGGGCTTGGGCGGACGACTGGACTCGACCAATGTCGTTTTCCCGATCGCAACCGTCATTACGAACATAGGCATGGATCACATGGACGTACTCGGAAACAGCCTTCCCGAGATTGCCCGGGAAAAGGCGGGGATCATCAAGCCGGGGGTACCCGTCATCACTGGTGAAAGGCGGGCAGAAGTGCTCGCGGTCCTGCAGGAGGCCGCAGACAGGTCGCGAAGTACGCTGTATCGCATCGGTTCCCATTTTGATGCAGAGCAGCTGCAGGAGCGGATCGGTGAACAACAGATCCGCTACCGGAGCATTTTCCGGCGGGCCGAGTCAGAATACCGGCTGGCAATGAATGGCCCCCATCAGGCAGAAAACGCCGCGGTATCGCTGATGACCATCGACGTTCTGCGCAATTACCTGTCTTATCTCCTGGAGGAAGAAGAAATTGTGCGCGGACTGCAACAAACTCGCTGGCCTGGGCGTCTAGAGGTAGTCTCGCCAAGACCAATGGTCATGTTGGATGGGGCTCACAATCAGGAAGGAATCGAGGCGCTGGTTGCCAGCTTGAACCGGTTGACGACGCCAAATACCCGGCTGCATTTGCTGTTCTCCGGGTTGGCGGATAAGCCGCTGAAAAGGATGGCCGAAGCGCTGAGAGGATTGCAGACAAACGTAGAAACCGTTCGACTGACGAAGTTTGACTTCCCCCGCGCCGCGGAGACTGGTCAATTGCAAGAGGCATTTCTTGCGGGAGGCTGGGAAGCTGCACGCTTGGATATTGTCTCCGATTGGCGCCAGTTTCTCGCTTCTTGGGTGAAGGACAACCGAGCAGCAAACGGCGACGACTGGTTGGTTGTCTGCGGTTCGCTCTATTTCATCGCCCAAGTGCGCACATTCTTTCCCACTACTGTAGAAGAGGCAGGTGAATAGGGTGGATCAGGCCCAACACGTCCACTTTGTGGGCATAGGCGGATATGGCATGAGCGCCATCGCCCGCGTCTTGATCGACCTTGGCTACAAGGTAACCGGCTCCGATGTCGCAATGAACGACTTGGCCAAAAAACTAGTACAGCGTGGGGCTGTCGTGCATATTGGACACGACGCCAGTCACGTTGCAGGATGCGATAAGGTTGTATATTCCACCAGCATCTCCCCGGACAATCCGGAGGTGGTTGCGGCGGCGGAAAGAGGGATTCCGGTTTTGCACCGTTCCCAAATGCTGGCCAGTATTTTGAATGAGCGTACGGGTGTGGCTGTAGCTGGCGCACACGGTAAAACGACGACGACCTCGATGATTGCCCATGTGCTCGAGGAATGCGGTGTTGATCCGACGTTCATCATTGGCGGCGAGCTGATGAGCGCAGGAACCAACGCGAAAGCAGGCAAAAGCGACCTCGTCATTGCCGAAGCCGATGAAAGCGATGGCTCATTTCTGGAATACCGGCCGGTTTATGAAGTTGTAACCAATATCGAACCGGATCATCTGGAGCATTTTGACGGCGATTTTGCCAACCTGAAGCGTGCCTACGCCAAATTCCTGAGCCACTTGAAGCCGGGAGGAAAGGCTGTCCTTTGTTTGGATGACCCGCATATCCGGGAACTGATGGCAGACATGACGGGAGAGGCAATCACGTACTCCATTCAGCCTGCATATGTGGATCAGGCAGATTTCAGTGCCAGGGAGATCGTTTGCGGAGACAGGCGGACCAACTGCAAAATTTACCGCAAGGATGTCTTGCTGGGAGAGCTCGTGCTGTTTGTGCCGGGTAAACACAACATCGCCAACGCATTGGCGGCAGTTGTCGTATGCCTCGAGGCTGGTCTTGCGTTTGAACAGATCGCAGCCGCCTTTACCTCATTCAGCGGAGCCAAAAGGCGTTTCCAGATCATCGGGGATGCACAGGACATTTTGGTGGTAGATGACTACGCCCATCATCCGACAGAGATTATGGCGACCTTGAATGGCGCGCGGGCATCGGGCCGTCGCGTAATTGCGGTGTTTCAGCCGCAGCGCTATACCCGAACGTACTTTTTGATGGATGAGTTTAGCAAAGCCTTCGGGGAAGCAGATGAAGTCATTATTACAGACATCTATTCACCTGCGGGAGAAGCGCGGATCGAAGGCGTCACGGCAGAGGTGCTGGTTGAAAAAATCCGCACCAACAGCCATCCGCGCGCCCAGTACATTCCGACCAAGGAGCTCGTGCAGGATCATCTCGCGCGATCGCTCAAACCGGGCGACCTCGTGCTGACAATGGGAGCCGGGGACATCTGGAAGTCGGCGCACTGGCTGGCGGAAAAACTGGTGAAATAACGCGTGCAAATGAAAGCAAGACAGATATTCATGGGAGCCTGGACGACAGTCCGGGCTTTTTTTCTTGTCAAAAGGAGCAAAAATCCATATAATTAGTACCAGGTACTAATACTAAGTGATAAAGGGGTGGCTGCAATATGTCTTTGGAAAGAAAATCCTCAGCGAGAATAACGGCAATCGGGACGTATGTGCCTCAGCGGATTATGACCAATTCCGATCTGGAGGAAATGGTGGATACATCCAATGAATGGATTGTGCAGCGCACAGGAATCCATGAGCGAAGAATTGCAGCGGAAGATCAATACACGAGCGATTTGGCGATTGCTGCGGTAGAAAACCTGATGCAGACCTGGGGCAAGGACGTCTCCGATGTCGATCTGGTCCTGGTGTCGACGACGACGCCGGATTATCCGTTTCCCAGTGTAGCGAGCAAACTGCAGGCTCATTTCGGGATGACTCATGCGGGAGCGCTCGACCTGAATGCGACATGTGCCGGGTTTACTTATGCCCTGCATCTGGCTGATGGCATGATCAGCGCGGGTTTGCACCGCCGCATCCTTGTCGTGGCAGCAGAAACGATGTCGAAAGTTACAGACTACACGGATCGCACCACCTGCATTCTGTTTGGGGATGGTGCGGGCGCTATGCTGGTGGAAGCGGCCCCGGGCCACGGTTCGTTCCTCTCCGCAAACGTGGGGGCAAAAGGAGAAGGGGGCATTCACGTCTATCGATCAGGGCTGTCTAGCCGGATGGGTGACCACGAGCTTGCCGGGAACGGCTTGATCGTGCAAAACGGCAGAGAGGTGTACAAATGGGCCGTAACCACCGTTCCCAAAGGAATGCAGGCTGTCGTGGAGAAGGCAGGCAAAAGCCTGGATGATGTGGATTGGTTTATCCCGCACAGTGCCAATTTGCGGATGATCGAGTCGATTTGTGAGAAGAGCGGGTTTCCGATGGAAAAGACGCTCTACAGCCTGAAATATTATGGCAATACTTCTGCAGCGACGATCCCGCTAGCCTTGCATCTGGGCATCCGGGACGGGCGGGTGAAACCGGGAGATACGCTTTTGCTGTACGGCTTCGGCGGAGGGCTGGTGCACGCCGGGCTGCTGCTTTCCTGGAACCCGTAAACACGTCCGCCCCGAGAGTCATAACCTGTCCCTCCCAGACGTATGCTGATACAAAGTAGCCTGGGTGGAGGAGGCGTTTATCGTGAACGGGGAAAGAGACAAAAGCAAGGTTACGGTGAGGCTGAACGGGGAGCAGTGGAACGGGAAGAGAACGGAAAAGGAGAAAAAAGCAGAGCAGCCGATGCGGTGGAATTCGGTTCAAAGCCAGGCGCCTGTGGCAAAGCCGGTCCGAAACGAGGATGCTTGGTCACGGCTGGCCCAGCTTCGCGCCACGTCGCAGACGGAGCCGAAAGAGCCGCGACAAGACGTGATTCTGCCAGTGGATGAAGGTGGAAATGAGCACCACACTCCAGGTGGCAGAAGGCCCATCATTGTGCCAGATTGGGTGCGTGATCAAGGGTGGGCGAAAACCTTGCTGAGCACAGGAGGAGCAGTAGCCATCGGCTTGCTGTTTGGCTTGCTGGTTTTGACTGTATTCAACCAGGAGCAGGTAACGCAATCGTACCAAGCCGTTTTGAGCGATACCGTTCATACATTGACTGCACAGGAGCCGGAGCCGAAATCAGCGACAGACCCGGGAGCAGCTTTGACGAAGCCCGTCTCATCCCAGACACAGGCCCCGGGACAAGAGGTAAAATTGAAGCTGCCCGATGAAAAGCTGTTTGTCGCTCAGGCCGGTGCATTTCAGCCTGACGTGCCAAGAGAGGACGTAGTCATGCCGCTCAAGGATGCGGGACTTCCGCATCTTCTGTACAAGGGGAGCGATAAGCAGTACTTGTTTGCAGCAGGTTCTCCCAACAGGGATGCTGTACTGGGCTTTGCCAGCATATTGAAGCAAAAGGGCATCGATGTGTATGTAAAGGAAATGACCTTCCCGGGAATTGACAAGGCAGTCTCCCTGCAAGCGGCGACAACTGGCGAGAAGCTGCCGGATGTAAACGGGTTTTTGCAGAACGGATGGAAAATAGCCAAGACCCTGTCTCTTCAATCCGGTGCGGTTGTCAGCACGGCCCAGCCGCCTTTGTCAAAGGAAGAGGAGGCTCAGCTAAAAGAGCAGCACCGTCAGTTTTTGGAGGAGAGTCGATTGCTGCAGACCTCTGAGCAATGGCAGCCCATGATCAACGGCATGGTGAACGGGATTAATCAGGCGATGACCGCACAGGGGAAAATGGCAGAAGCAGCGGCGGCAAAGAAACAGGCCAGCGCAGAATCATATGCCTGGCAAGTACAGACTGGCGTGCTCTCCTTCTGGGAATCCTATTCCGACTGGGTAGCCCAGCTTCAAAAAAACAGCTAGCCTAACGAAGCCTGCTTATCGCTCATACGCCTCATGACGCTCCCTTTGCGGCAGATTATTGCTCCGACATAAAACATCAAAAGATAGACAAATGGACACGGGACTTGCGGCATATATTCTTGCTGGAAGTCTTTTCTTTTTATACAGTAAGTACCAGGAGCAATCAGGGATTGTTTCGAGTGGTCCCATTTGCTACACTTATGGTTGGCAAAAATAGATTCCCTTGCTAAAAAGGGAGTGGAGAATTGATGAAGGGGAAAGAAACGCTTACACTTGTTTTTCTTTTAATTTCCGGGTTGTTATGTGGAAGCATCCTGGGAGAAGTTTTGGGGCCATGGGTCCCTTTTCTGACGAAGAGCAAAGAGATAACATGGTCACCAGCAGCCGATTTAGAAATTTTGAAGTACGACTTGAACCTTCAGGTAAAACTAAATCTGGCTAGTATTGGAGGGCTTGCCCTCGCGTTCTGGATATATCGAAGAATGAAGTAGGTAGAGACGACATGAAAACCAGTACATCTCTCATTTTGGCATCCTCATCTCCTCGCCGTCGCGAACTCTTGAAGACAGTGGGCTTCGACTTCACGGTCATGACCAGTGACGTAGATGAATCCACGCAGGAGGGGCTGCTCCCCCACGAAGTAGTCGAACAATTGGCATACCGAAAAGCCAGGGCTGTGGCAGACAGAGTAGAGAAGGGTATTGTCTTGGGCTCCGATACGGTTGTGGTTTTGGATGACATCATTTTGGGCAAGCCTGCTGACGAAGAGGAGGCGTTTCAGATGCTTTCTTCTCTTCAAGGACGGGAGCACGTCGTATACAGCGGGGTTGCTCTGATCGATGCCGAAACCGGTCGCTCCGAAGTAAAGCACAGCAAGACACAAGTGCGGTTTCGAGCGCTGACCGATCGCGAGATTCACGCATACATTCGTACCAAAGAACCGATGGACAAGGCTGGTTCCTACGCCATTCAAGGTATAGGTGCAACCATGGTAGAAAGCATTACAGGCGACTATTTTACTGTAGTTGGCCTGCCTCTTTGTCTGACGGCCAACATGCTTTCCCGTTTCGGGATTTCCTTGTTGTAACGTAAGAAAACGCGGCAACGGCCACACAGCACTTGAAACGCCTTCATCGCCAGCCGTTACTCGCACAACCTTCCTATGGAAGCTGGAGGCGGTAAAAATTGGCGCAAAAAGAGTGTAACAAAATGCACATGAAAAACGTCCCTTACTATGACCGTCCAAGGGAAAGACTGCTTCGGGAGGGAGCGGCTTACCTTTCGGACACCGAGCTGATTGCCATTATGCTCCGTACGGGAAGAGAACAAGAGACGGTTTTTCAACTGGCGCAGCGCTTGTTGGCCACCTTCGGCGACATCGGCGAATTGGCCCAAGCCTCTCATGCTGAGCTGACAAGGATCAAGGGAGTAGGCACCGTCAAGGCGGTGGAATTGCAGGCTGCGTTCGAGCTGGGCAGAAGGGTTGCCCTTTCTTCCCCCGAAAAGCGCACAACGATTCGCTTGCCGCGTGACGTCGCCAAGCTGATGCTTCCGGAAATGAGGCACTTGACCCAAGAGCATTTTGTTTGCTTGTTTCTAAACACAAAAAATCACGTGATCGGAAAACAGACTATTTTTGTCGGGAGTCTCGACGCTTCGATCGTGCACCCCAGAGAAGTCTTCAAAGAAGCGATCAGGCGCAGCAGTGCTTCGGTCATCTGCTTGCATAATCATCCGAGCGGCGATCCTACACCCAGCAGGGAGGATATTGCCGTTACGCGGACACTGCAGGAGGCCGGTGAACTGATCGGCATTTCATTGCTCGATCATATCATCATCGGTGACGGCAGCTTTGTCAGCCTAAAGGAGCAGGGATATTTGTAATCCCCCTGTTTCGCTAATGACTTACAATACTTACTAGCATTTGGAACTTAGCGGAAGGAGTTTTTCTATGTTTGGTGGATTTTCTCGTGACATGGGGATTGACCTTGGCACTGCCAATACACTCGTTTATGCAAAAGGGAAAGGAATCGTCGTTCGTGAGCCGTCTGTCGTGGCGATCCGTACCGATACGAATACCATTGAGGCCGTCGGTAACGCGGCGAAAAACATGATCGGCCGTACACCGGGCAATATCGTCGCCGTTCGTCCGATGAAGGACGGTGTCATCGCCGATTTTGAAACAACCGCCACTATGATGCGATACTTTATTAATCAGGCGCAAAAGAACAAAGGGCTGTTCAGCCGCCGTCCAAATGTAATGGTGTGTGTTCCATCCGGGATCACAGCGGTTGAAAAGCGCGCTGTGGAAGATGCGACTACCCAAGCAGGTGCAAAAGCAGCATTCACGATCGAAGAACCTTTTGCCGCTGCCATCGGGGCTGATCTGCCTGTATGGGAGCCGACTGGCAGCATGGTTGTGGACATCGGCGGCGGTACGACTGAGGTTGCCATCATTTCGCTAGGCGGAATTGTCACTGCCCGCTCGATTCGTGTAGCAGGGGACGAGATGGACGAGGCGATCGTTCAATACATCAAACGGAAGTACAATCTGATGATTGGGGAGCGCAGCTCGGAGACACTGAAGCTGGAGATCGGTTCTGCCATTCCGCCGGAAGTAGTAGAGTCGGTAGAAATCCGCGGACGCGACCTCGTAACGGGATTGCCGAAGACGCTGAGCGTCAGCAGTACGGAGATCGCCGAAGCCCTGGCCGAGACGGTAGCGGCGATTGTGGAAGCTGTAAAAGTTACGTTGGAAAAAAGTCCGCCGGAGCTTGCTGCGGACATTATGGACAGAGGGATTGTACTGACCGGTGGCGGGGCCTTGCTCCGCAATTTGGATCGTCTTCTGAGCAAAGAAACCGGCATGCCGGTTCACGTTGCGGAAAACGCACTGGATTGTGTAGCGATCGGAACCGGCCGTGCGTTGGAGAACCTGCACTTGTTCAAGTCAAAGCACGGTATAACCTCTTCCCGACAAAAACGCGGTAGATAAACGGAGGTTGCGGCATGTCGTTTTTCGGGAATAAGCGACTGATCATTGTCCTTGTGGGCCTGGTTTTGCTCATTACGATCGTGGGTTTCACTTCCCGGGAACGGTCTAAACTCAGCTGGCCGGAAATGTTTTTGAAGGATACATTCAGCGTGGTGCAGGGCTTTTTTTATCGCCCTGCCCAGGCTGTTTCCGGCTTTTTTCAGGGAATTGGCGATGCGTATGATGTTTACGAGGAGAATCGTGCACTGAAAGCTGGTATGGACCAATACGCGAGAATGACAGCCGAATTGCACGACCTGCAAGCGGAAAATGAACGTTTGCGGTCCGCCCTGCAGGCGAAGGATAATCTGGTAAAATCATACGATCTCCGCTTCGCAGAGGTAGTGGCGCGAAATCCAGACACTTGGAACAATACGATTACGATTGACAAAGGATTAAAGCACGGAATCAAAAAAGATATGGCAGTGATGACAGCCAAAGGCTTGATCGGACGAGTACAGAGCGTAGCCAATTTCTCTTCGACAGTCGAGCTGTTGACCAGCTACGAGCGGCGAAACCACATATCTGCCTATATCCAGGTGAAGCTGCAGGCGGCCAACGGCACGACGTCCTATCAAACCGTAAGCGGCGTCATTGAAGAATACGATCCTCAGGAGCGTCTGTTGATCATGCGAAAAATTCCTTGGGGACAGAAAATTGAAGCAAAACAGCAGGTGGTGTCTTCCGGCCTGGGCGGGGTGATACCGCGAAATCTGCCGATCGGGTATATTGTCCGGGTAGAGCCGGATGATTACGGTTTGACGCAGACGGCCTACATCCAGCCCAGCGCAGACTTCTCCCAATTAAATGAAGTGATGGTGGTAGAACGGAGCTTTACCTTCACGCCTACAGGCGAATTGGTTCCCAACCAGCAGACACAGACACCACCCGCTCCGCCGGCTGCCGGGGGTGGACAATAATGTCTCGGTTATTGCTGACGTTGACGCTGCTGCTGTTGTTTGTTCTTGAGGGAACGGTTATACAGTTTGTGTCGCCTTCCGCATGGGGTCTGTCCTGGATGACAGTACCCCGATTTGCGCTTGTAGGTACCTTGCTCGTGTCCATGTTTCTGGGAAGGCGTGAGGGATTGTACTACGGCCTGGCCATCGGATTGCTCCACGATGTTCTTTATGGACAGGTTGTAGGACTGTACATGATGACGATGATGGTAGCCAGCTATTTCGCAGGGCTGATCGTCGTCTTGTTTCAGCGCGGCTTTGCGATGGTCTTCATCACATGCAGCCTGATCCTGTTTGGCCACGAATGGCTTTTGTACAGCACTCATCGGTTATTTGCGACTGCACCGCTGGATGTTCGCTGGATGTTAAATTGGCAAATCATACCGACAACGGTTCTCAATATCCTGTTTGGACTATTGATTTATCTCCCGATGAAGACCATCTGCAAGGCTGTCATCTCCAAACGGGAAGTGCCGCTGGAATAAATCATTGGTATGACGATTCACCCTGAGAGGAGGAGAAGGATCGTGGGTGAAACCCAGGAACAGAAATCGCATATTCCGGTACGGCTAAACATCTTGTTTATCATCGTGTTTCTGCTCTTTGCAGCTGTCATCCTCCGACTGGCCTACGTTCAGCTGGTTGAAGGGGAACAGTACCGGCACGAATTGGAGAAGTTCAGCATTCGAGAGCTGCCTATTCCTGCGCCCCGCGGTCGAATTCTGGATACGAACGGAGCCGTGCTCGTTTCCAATAAACCGGTATACACCGTTACGTATGTGGAAGAGGAAGGAAAGGACATTGATGAGGAACAGGTAGCCGACCGTTTGGCCCGAATCCTGACTGTAGACGCGGAAAAGATGGGCACGGATGAGGAATTGCTGAAAAAAACGATCGAGCTGAATTCCACATTGCCGGTTGCCTTCGGGCCGAAAGAAACGGAAGAGCTGATCAACAAGCTCATTCCCAAGCTTCAAAAGCTGCCAAAGGTAAGCGAAGTGGAAGGAATGTCCGATGTGGATCTGGTAAAAACAGCGCTTTACGTGGGCTTGCGCGTACGATCTCCGTTCACCGATCAGGAGCGGAAGACGGTTCAGAACGCGCTGAAAGCAAAGATGAGTGCTCCAGGACAGTCGTCCGCGTTTGACGGGATGTCGGATACGGAGCTATTGAAGAGCGCCATTGCTGCCAATGTACCGTTGAAGCTGACGCTGGACAAGGACGACCGCAGCGATCTGGTCAAAGAGACAAAATACCAGCTGGAGAAGCTGCCGTCTCCGGCAGAGCTGGGCACGAAATCCGACATGGATTTACTGCGGTATGCTTCGCTGTTTGGCCTGGAAATCAATTTGAAGCTGAATGACCAGCAACGCCAGTTTCAATGGCACAAGCTGTCTCTGTTGAAAGAGATGCGCTCGTCCCACCTGCCAAGCTACATTCCCCGCCGTGTAAAGGTAAATATCACGGACAACGAGCGGTTCAAGATTGAAGAAAGGCTGTCTGAACTGCCGGGAATCTCCGTCGTTCTCGAGCCGGTCCGGGAAATTTTCCGGGATCCCGACGGTACTGGCTTTGCTACGCATATTCTCGGCTACACCAACGCGATCAAGCCGGAACAGCTAAAGGAATACCAGGCACAGGGCTACAATCCATTCGACCGGGTAGGCGTGACGGGTCTGGAGAGCTACTACGAACGCTACTTGCGGGGAAAAGACGGCGTTGAAGAGGTGCACGTCAATAAAAATTCGGAAACCGTGGAGAGAAATCCCCGGCGTCCCGCAGAGCCCGGTGACGATCTCGTTCTGTCGCTGGACTGGCGTTTCCAAAGCAAGGTAGAGGCGATTTTGAAGGAAGAAGTAGAGGCATTCAAGAAAAAACCGAGCACGCCGAAGGAATTCAAGGATGCCCATGTGCTGGTGATGAATCCGAATACAGGCGAAGTGCTGGCGATGGCCAGCTATCCTGATTACGATTTGAACCTTTACTATGACCGGAAAGAGTTCAACAAGAGATACGCGACAGAAATTCTCCCGAATGAATCAAATCGCTTCATTTATGCAGCTTATCCCCCGGCTTCTACGTATAAGCCGCTGTCGGTGATGATTGCGCTGCAGGAAGGGCTGACCACGCCAACTGAATCGATTAACGACCGAGGCGGATTAAAGGTCGGAACGTCGTACAAGCGGAACTGGAAGCCGGGAGGCCATGGGATTGTCAACGCCCGGCGTGCCCTGCAAGTATCAAATAACACGTACATGTACGAAATGGCCATTCGTTTGGCCAATCGGGCGAAGACACACTGGTCCGAGCAATTCTCCATTCTCGATTACTACAATGCCCAATTTGGCTTGGGCGTGAAAACAGGAATCGATCTGCCGGGAGAGCGAAAGGGAGTGGAAAACTCCAACTTGTTCTACGGAAACCTTGCAGACGCCATGATCGGCCAGTACGACCTGTTCACGCCGATGCAAATCGGACAATACGTCTCAACTATTGCCAACGGCGGCTATCGGATGCGTCCTCATCTGGTAAAAGAAATCCGCAGCGGTACGACTGATCCGAAACAACCCGGCCAAACGCTGACTGTAATTGAGCCACAGGTTCTGAACCGGGTGGAAATCGATCCCAAGTACATTAAAGTGGCGCAAGAAGGGATGCGAATGGTAACCCAGCCGGGAGGTACGGCTTATCGCACGTTTGCAGGCCTGCCGTTTACGGTCGCGGCCAAGACCGGTACCGCACAAACAGGCCAAAGAGCAGAAAACGCCGTTCTCGTCGGCTATGCACCTTATGAAAATCCCCAAGTCGTATTTGTCGTCGTTGCGCCAAACAGCTTGCGTGACGGGACTTCGAGTTCCGATGCTACCGGACCTGTTGCCCGTCGTTTGCTTGAAGCCTATAACGAGTTGAATCCAGGAGTTTTGACTCCGGCACCACCATCTGGAACTGCGACTACTACAACCGAGCGTTCACAAACAACGGCAACGGCAGCTACTGGATCCCAACAGTCTACCACCAGGTAGACGGGCTGCCGGGCTGCCGACCCGATTCGGCATTTTTTTCACGCAGAGCAGGAATCTTTTGTCATCATGGCGAATGGTATCGGTCGAGGTGAAACAGGTGACGACTGCAAAAAGCAAGGTCACGATCAAGGGGACAAAAGAGGGACTCGTTTTTTTCATGGACGATACCTGTTCCTTTGAAGAACTGCTGACCGACTTGCGTGAAAAAATAGAGCACAGCCATCAACAAATCCTGTCAGGCCCGCTTATTCGCGTTTCTCTCAAGCTGGGGAAGCGGTACTGCTCTCCTGAACAGCAGGAGCAGTTGACGGATATCATTCGGCAAAAAGGGAACCTTGTCATCCATACGATCGATGCGGATGTCATTAGCAAAGAAGAAGCGTTTGCCGAGCGCCTCAAATCAACGTTCTCCATTCAGGTGCATACGGTTCGCTCCGGACAGGTGCTGGAGTTTGAAGGAGACCTGCTGCTGTTGGGTGATGTCAATCCCGGTGGTACTGTTCGTGCTACCGGTAACATTTACATTCTGGGCAATCTTCGCGGCTATGTACACGCGGGATTCAAAGGAGATACACAGGCCATCATCGCCGCTGCGGTCATGGCTCCTACCCAACTGAGGATTGCGGATGTCATCAGCAAGCCGGGAGAAGAGTGGGCCAGTAGTTCGGGCGGCACCGAGTTCGCGTACCTGGAAGATGGGACGATGCTAGTAGCCAAGATGAACTATTTGCCCCGCATTCGTCCAGAGCTGGGAGAACGGAAACATTGAGACGACTAGGAGAGAATTTGCCGATTCGGGATACAGATGTGAAATGTGGTACTCGACGTAGTTGAAGGAGGAACGGATGTGGGTATTGGAATTGTCGTAACATCAGGAAAAGGCGGCGTGGGAAAGACGACCACCTCCGCCAATCTGGGAACGGCTCTTGCACTTTTGGGCCAAAAGGTATGCATGGTGGATACCGATATCGGGCTGCGCAACCTGGATGTGGTGATGGGTCTGGAGAACCGGATCATTTACGACTTGGTTGATGTCGCGGAAGGGTCCTGCCGTTTGCAGCAAGCCTTGATCAAAGACAAACGGTTCGAAAATCTGTCCTTGCTGCCGGCTGCACAGACAAAAGACAAATCGGCAGTTTCCCCCGAGCAGATGGAAGAAATTGTAACCCAGCTGAAGCGTGAATTCGATTATGTGGTCATTGATTGTCCGGCAGGCATTGAACAGGGCTTCCGCAATGCGGTCGCCGGGGCTGACCAGGCGATTGTGGTTACCACTCCGGAAAAAGCCGCTGTACGCGATGCGGACCGTATTATTGGGCTTTTGGAGCGGGAAAAAATGGGGATGCCCAAGCTGGTCATCAATCGCGTGCGCCCTCATTTGGTGAAAAATGGCGATATGCTGGATGTGGAAGATATTCTGGATTTGCTAGCCATTGACTTGGTGGGCGTTGTGCCAGATGATGATCATGTCATCAAATCTGCCAACCAAGGTGAGCCGGCGGTTATGAATCATGAGTCGCGTGCTGCCATTGCCTACCGCAACATTGCTCGCCGCCTGCTGGGTGAAGCGGTTCCATTGCAGCCTTTGGAACAAAAAGCAGGGGTGTTTCAAAAAGTCCGGAAATTCTTTGGTTTTAAATAAACCGATGATGGCACATAGATAAAGAACAGGAGCACTCCTGTTCTTTCCTTTCGTCTACACATCATGAACAGAGGCAAAAGCCCCGTCTGTTGACAGGGGAGAAAGGTTTTCTAGGAGGATAACCATGGACCTGGAAAAACGACATTTAAAACAGATAGACTGGGCTATTCTCGTCATTTTGCTTGGCTTGTGCGCATTCAGCTACATCGGGATCAGCGGGTCCGCCAAGGGCGTGGATGCTGCCATGAAACAAGTGCTTTGGTACTCGATCGGCTTTGTTGTCCTCGCCGTTACACTGCTGTTCGATTATCGGCTGTATCATTCTTTGGCATACGTTTTTTATGCGATCGGAATTATTCTGCTGATTGGTGTCTTTGAGACGAAGCCGATCAACAATGCGACCAGCTGGTACAATTTGGGGGTCATCCTATTTCAGCCTTCCGAACCGATGAAATTATTTACGATTCTCGCGGTGGCCAGGCTTTTGGCCAAACATGCGGAAGACAACAATCGGTTCTATTACTTTTATCAGCTCATTCCCGTAGGCTTGATCGTGGCCGTACCTTTGCTGCTCATTCTCGTGCAGCCCGACCTCGGAAGTGCGCTTGTCTACTGCGGAATTCTGGTCACCATGCTGATCGTAGGCGGAATCCGGCTCAAGCACGTCCTGTACTTGGGTACGCTGGTCGTCAGCTTTTTCGGAGCGATGGCGCTTATTTATATGTACAAGCAGCCGCTTTTCTTCAAGATCATCAAGCCATACCAGTGGGACAGGATCGTCTTTTGGCTGGATCCCGATCTGGAAGCGATGGGAAAAGGCTTTCAACTGAAACAGTCATTGATTGCCATCGGTTCCGGTCAATTGCTGGGCAAAGGAGTAAACACGCCGACGCAGGCAAGCTTCGGCTGGGTGCCAGTAGGGGAAAGCGACTTTATTTTCACCGTCATCGCCGAGAAGTTGGGCTTTGTCGGAGCGGGTCTGCTGATGATCCTGTTCTTTTTCCTGATTTACCGGATGATCCGGATCGCCATGGAGGCCAAAGATCCGTTTGGTTCGTACGTCGTCGCGGGCGTTGTAGGCATGCTTACCTTTCAGGTCTTTGAAAACATCGGAATGACGATTCAGCTTATGCCGATTACCGGTCTTCCGTTGCCATTTATCAGCTACGGAGGGAGCTCACTGCTCACGAATTTTCTGATTATGGGAGTCGTGCTCAATATCGGGATGCGCAAAGACAAGCTCAGATTTGATTAAAAAGAGTTGTTCACACACATTTCAAAATGCGTGACAATTTCATCCGAATGTGATACACTCAACCTAAGTTAACCATTTTTACTAGCTGTAGTGATTTGATGGATTGGTTGTGGGTCGTACCTTCGAAGAGAAGACACCACCATGTGGTCAAATCTCGCCAGGGTATGACTTTTTTCCATACTGAAGAAAACTTCTCTGTAAAAACAGGTTAACGGTACACTTTCTCGCCTCATGGGCGCAATGTTTAGGGAGGTTTGTTTCATGCAACAAGGTATCGTAAAATGGTTCAACGCGGAGAAAGGATACGGCTTCATCCAAGTAGAAGGCGGAGATGACGTATTCGTACACTACAGCGCAATCCAGACAGAAGGCTTCAAAACCCTGGAAGAAGGCCAAAAAGTAGAATTCGAAATCGTTCAAGGTAGCCGTGGTCCTCAAGCTGCCAACGTTGCAAAACTGTAAATATTGGCAGATACGAAAAGCAGTCTCTCGTTTGAGGGACTGCTTTTTTGCATGTATATGGACCCTCTGAAGCCTGCGAATATTGCCAGGAGACAAGTCATAAGATGTACCAAAGCTTGGCCTTCGGAGGGATGTACATGTTCGATAAAGTAGATGGTGTGAAAGAGAGAAGACGAGAGCGGGTAGAACGGATTCGCACCCAATCAAGAGACAGCTTCGCCCCGTTTGTGGATGACTGGAAGGACCCGATCGAGACGGATTCCGATTTGTTTCCGACGTCATCCCGCGGAGAAAAAGGAAGCTTTCCCTCGCTGCCGCCACAAGAAAAATGGAGCATGCAGATTGTTGCGTCCCTGCTGTTGATTGGTCTGGCCTATGTTTTGTTTCAATCATCGCTGCTGCCATCTTCCTGGAAAAACCAAGCGCGCGAAGTCATGACGCGCGATTTTAATTTTTCCGGTGTGGCGGGTTGGTACGAGGCCCGGTTTGGCTCCCTGCCGACCCTTTTGCCGTCGTTATCCGGTACAAAAGCCGTTCCCGCAAGCACGCCGCAGACCTTGAACGTCTGGAAATGGTCAGCGGACTGGAGAGTGGCTAAGCCCTTCGACCCGAAAAGCACAAAGGTCATCCTGAGCACCGAAGGGGACGGGAATGTTGTGATGGGAGAGACAGGCTGGGTGACTTTCATCGGCGACAAGCCTGGGTACGGAAAGACAGTGGTTGTTCGGTTGGCGAAGGGGAGGGAGCTTTGGTTTGGCAACATGGAGACGGTCCAGGTAGCGGTCGACGATTTTCTCGGGGCAGGGCAGGTGGTGGGTGTCCCGAGAGCGGTCAATGAAACAGTACGGCATCTGTACGTAGGACTGCAGGTGCAGGAGCAACCGAGCAACCCGCTGGAAGTGATCACCTTTGAATGATTGGCGCCTCTTTGGCATCCGTATTCGAATCCATCTGCTCTTTTGGTTCGTGATCGGCCTTTCAGTGGTCATGGGCTTGTTCACAGAAGTACTCTCTTTATTTATCATTGTCTGCATTCATGAGATGGGACATGTGGCTGTTGCCAGAGAGCTGGGATGGAGGGTTACGGAGGTGCAGTTGCTGCCGTTTGGCGGCGTGGCAACGATGGAAGAGGCGTATGCGACCGATCCCTTGGATGAAATCGTTGTGGCTCTTGCCGGCCCTTTTCTCAATGTCGTTATGATGGCGTTTTCTTGGGGCTGTTGGACACTGGGCCTATGGACAGAGGAGTGGGCCCGCTTTTTTCTGACGAGCAATCTGATCATCGCCGGCTTTAACCTCTTGCCGATCTGGCCTTTGGACGGAGGACGGATACTCCAGGCATTGCTATGCTGGTATCTTCCGTACCGGAAAGCGGCAGTTTCCTCAATAGCGGCAAGCACATTGCTTGCTGCCTTCATGCTGGGAATGGCCAGCCTCTCGCTGCAACTGAATGTTGCCATTGTCGCGGTCTATCTTCTGGCCATCAACATTCAGACATTTTTGCGCTTCCCCTATCAGTTCATCCGTTTCTTGATGGAAAAATACGTCCGCTCTGCAGAAGAGCAGGCTGTGCGTGCTTTGACAGTACCCCCGACCGCGACGGTAATCGAGGTATCCTACTTGTTATGCCGCGGCTATACCCATCTGGTCTACGTCAAAGGGACGGGGCTGTTGCCGGAGCAGCAGCTACTGCATGCGATGCTGTTTGAAAAGAAGCACGACACAGCTGTTGGCAAGCTGCTTTGAGCAAGCGGGCGTTTCTGCCGTCTGATCAGTCTTCTGCACGCCATTCCATCAGCCAGCAATTGCGTTTTTTCCCCTCGTGCCATTCATGCCGGGGAAGCAGCTTCACCTTGCGAAATCCGCACTTCTCGTAGCAGCGGATGGCTCGCCTGTTCCATGCTTGCGGGTCCATGATCACCCGGGTAGCATGCTTTTCCGTGCTGAGCGCTTGCACTACGCTTGAGACGAGACGGCTTCCAAGTCCCTTGTTCCAATACACCGGCTCGCCAATAAACTGGTCCATGCCGTAGATGGCTTCATCGGGGGAGTACCCGTATGCCAGCTTGTCCTGGCTATCGACGGGGTAGTATTGTACGTAGCCGATTGGCTCCTCTCCGAAAAGTACAAGAAAACGGCTGACACCTTCATCGTCTTCCGGAAAAAAATTCGCACGGATCATCGCGTCGTCATGTGGCCGATCCCGCCCTTCATAATAAGTCAGCACACGCTCGTCATTCAGCCACGCGCGCAAGTGAACGGCATCTTCCGGGGCAAGCTTGCGAATGCCCAGCTGCCTCTCTTCTCTCATCAGGGGCCCTCCTATTTTGCTGAATGTGATACCATCCTGGACGATCCTCCTTCCCTTTTCATTCCCGCGCAGCTATGCTAGATTACTTCTGAAGGAGCTGTCTTGGACGGATCATGAAAGATTACTCGATCGCTGCATGATTATCCTGCCGGCAAGCCGGAAAGTGTTTTGCTCAAAATGAGCAGGCCGGACGGGGGAATAATCAAGGGCATCGGCAAGGAGGCAGTCTGTTGAAAAGCGCGGGGATCAGTAATGCTGGTGGACAGCTGCGCATAGCGCTCATGAACAAGGGCAAGCTGGTGGAATGGCGAACCCAGGCGGAAGCGAGCGAGGCGCTGTCAGGGGATATTTATTACGGAAAAGTGGCCAAGGTAGTGCCGGGCATTCAATCGGCATTTATCGATATCGGGTATGATCAACAAGCGTTTTTGTATGTGGACGAAGCAGCTCCGATCTCTGGCAAAAAAGCAGGGCGTTCCATTAGTGCCTATGTGCGTGAAGGCGAGTCTCTGCTCGTTCAGGTGATCAAGGAAGGGACGGAAACGAAAGCTCCCCGAGTGACAGCGCGGGTCAGCCTGCAGGGGCGGCTGCTCGTCTATTTGCCGGCGGAAGGACTGGGCGCGGGTGAGGAGCCGGTGTCCGTTTCCCGCAAAATCAGGAACGAATGCGCACGGGAGCGGTTGACCACGCTCATGTCCTCGCTTTTGGAAAAGGGGGAGGGCGTGATTGTCCGTACCGAAGCGGCCGAAGCGGATGAAGAGCAGCTCAGGCGGGAATGGGCGTATTTGCGCGGCCGTTGGCGGGACGCTTGGCAAGCGGTGCAAGGCAAGAAGGCCCCGTGCCGTTTATTGCTGGACGACAGTCTCATCGAAGCGGCGCTGCGGGACTTTTTGGCCGATGGCGCAGAGGAAGTGATTGTTGAGGACGCGGCTCTTTTTCGCAAGGTTGGCAAGCTGATGGAAGCCATGTTCCCTGAAGAGCTGCCAAAGCTTCGCTGGCATCGGCAAAAGGAGCCGCTGTTTGCGCAGTGGGGTGTCAGAGAGCAGCTCGCTCTAGCGCTTCAAAGGCAAGTGCCTCTCGCAGGCGGCGGCAATATCGTGATCGACCGGACCGAAGCGCTGACCGTGATTGATGTCAATACCGGAGCTTTTTCGGGCAGAGGCGGACAGCAGCGCGAACAGGCAGTCACCGCGGCGAATCTGGAAGCGGCCGATGAGATTGCCCGCCAGCTTCGCTTGCGGGACATCGGAGGAATGATCATCGTTGATTTTATCAACATGCGCGAGGAAAAAAACCGGGAGCGCGTTTTCAAGGCTTTGGAGAGTGCTCTAAAAGCCGATCCGGTACCGGTGTCCGTGCTGGGCATGACGTCCCTCGGTCTGGTGGAGATGACGAGAAAGCGGACGAGAGCAAGTCTGGCTGAACGTTTGACAGAGCCGTGTCCGTGCTGTGAAGGCGGCGGACGCATGCTGAAAATAGAGGAGTGCTTCCGATACCTCAGGGAAGATCTTGAAGCTCTGGCCAAAGTCCAGGATGCGGAGGCTGCTCTCGTGGAGCTGTCCGATCGGCTGTTTGAATACTGGCAGAATGGACAGGCAGACGGATCGGCATGGCCGGTCACTCTGTACGTCCGCAAGGCAGAAGAGCTGTCGGGCGGGCGCTATCGGATTTTATATGCCGGAAGTCGGCAAGAAGCGGAGCGGCTCTGGCTTTCTCATGCGAAAAATTCTTGACTGGGCGAATCACCGTATGGTATCCTAGTGGTTGTCATACAGTTATGCCTCGGCATACTGTAACCGCTCGGATCAGGTTCTCAAGTCGCCTTTCGCGGCGCACCTGCACAGGCGAGTCTGAGTATAGGAGGTGCACACAATGTACGCTATTATCGAAACCGGTGGAAAACAGTACAAAGTAGAAGAAGGAGCAGTTCTCTTCATCGAGAAACTGGCTGCTACTGAAGGTGACGTAGTTACTTTCGACAAAGTACTGTTTGTAAGCAAAGACGGCAAGGTTACAGCAGGAGCTCCTACTGTAGCTGGCGCAACGGTAACTGGTAAAGTAGAAAAACACGGTAAAGGCCAAAAAATTATCGTGTACAAATACAAATCCAAGAAAAACTACCGTCGCAAGCAAGGTCACCGTCAACCGTTCACCAAAGTTGTGATCGAAAAGATCAACGCGTAAGTGATCGGCCATGATTGAAGTGATCGTGAATCGAGCGCCGTACGGGATTAAAGAGGTGTGCATTTCCGGACATGCCAATGCGGCTGCCTATGGCTCGGACATTGTATGTTCTGCTGTATCAGCGATCAGTTTTGGCATTTTGAATGCAATTCACCCTCTGCTCGGCATCGTTCCTCAAGTTTCGCAGGCTCCAAAAGACGGCGGGTTTCTCCGCTGGAGCATTTCATCCTTGGAGGATGCAGAGCTCCACGAGAAACAGCAGCTACTGGCGGAGAGCATGGTCATATCCTTGCTGGCGGTTGCGGAGCAGTACGGATCATACGTTTCGGTACAAGATGACAAATGGCAAGGAGGTGCCTCACAATGAAAATGCTGTTTACTGTAGACCTTCAGTTCTTCGCCTCCAAAAAAGGGGTAGGTTCTACCAAGAACGGTCGCGATTCCATCTCCAAGCGCCTTGGCGTGAAACGCGGCGATGGTCAATTCGTAAAAGCCGGTAACATCCTCGTTCGCCAACGTGGTACGAAAATTTACCCAGGTGAAAACGTGATGAAAGGCGGCGACGATACTCTGTTTGCAACAGCAGACGGTGTTGTTCGCTTCAAGCGTCTGGGCCGCGATCGCAAACAAGTGGTGATCGAGCCGGTCGCTTCCCAAGCGTAAATACGGAAACGAAAAACCCAGCCTTGTTGCTGGGTTTTCTTTATGTCTACGTTTTCATGTGTTACAATAGGTACAAGAAAGAAATTCTTATCGGTTTGGGTGGGAAAAATGATAGACGAGCGGAAGCTGTTTACAGAGCAAACAGACGAACTGCTGACCGTATTAAATCGGCAGCGTCATGACTGGCTGAATCATGTTCAGGTACTGCTTGGCTATCTGCGTTTGGGCCGCCCTGAGGAAGGGGAAGCATACCTGAAGCGCGTCTCTGAACTCGCGATGCAGGAAAGTATGCTGGCCCGGCTAAACAGCTCGATGTTGTCCGTCTTCTTCTTGACCTTTAACGCGCTGAACAAAGACATGCTCATGGAAGTGGACGTGTGCAGCCATGTAGATTTGGCGTTGACGGTCCTGGATGAAAAGGCTTTGTTTGACACGGTGTCAGGTATTGTATGTACAGTGAATAAGCATTTGGAAAAAAATATGTTCGAACCAGCCAGCATGCAAATATCCTTGTTTAAAGGCGAGCGGGGGATTCACTTCCGGTTCGATCTGGCAGGGAAAATTCGTGCATCCGGAATGGTCGAACTGGAAAAACTGGTACGTGAAGGAATGCAGGGCCCGGTGATCGTCACCGAATGGATACATACAGATGAGGATTGGATACTGGAGCTGGTAGTTCCGGTTGCGGAAGGATAGAGGTGACATCATGTTTGTCGATCAAGCGAAAGTGTTTGTAAAAGGGGGGGACGGTGGAAACGGAGCCGTCTCTTTCCGCCGGGAAAAATACGTGCCGCTCGGCGGACCGGCTGGCGGTGATGGAGGGCGTGGCGGTGACGTCGTCTTTGTCGTTGACGAAGGACTGCGTACACTGGTCGATTTCAAATACCAGCGGCATTTCAAGGCGCCGCGCGGCGAGCATGGCCGCAACAAGGCGCAGCATGGAGCTGGTGCCGAGGATTTGATCGTCCGTGTACCCCCGGGAACAACGGTGGTGGACGATGATACGGGAGAGGTCATTGCGGATCTGGTGGAGCACGGCCAAAGGGCTGTAATCGCCAAAGGAGGACGTGGAGGCCGCGGAAACATGCGTTTTTCTACGCCAGCCAATCCGGCACCGCATATCTCCGAAAACGGCGAACCGGGACAGGAACGCTACATTACGCTGGAACTAAAGGTAATGGCCGATGTCGGGCTGGTTGGGTACCCTTCTGTAGGGAAATCCACCCTGCTTTCTTCTGTGACGGCAGCGAAACCGAAAATTGCCGAATATCACTTCACGACCATTACGCCCAATTTGGGTGTCGTGGACTTGGGTGAACGCAGCTTTGTCATGGCCGATTTGCCCGGTCTGATTGAAGGAGCCCACCAGGGTGTGGGACTAGGCCATCAATTCCTGCGGCATGTCGAGCGTACCCGATTGATCGTTCATGTCATTGACATGGCCGGAGTGGACGGCAGGGACCCTTATGAGGATTACATTCAGATCAACAAGGAATTAAAGCTGTACAACCTGCGGCTGGAAGAGCGTCATCAGATCGTCGCAGCGAACAAGATGGATTTGCCAGAGGCAAAGGAAAACCTGAAGCGCTTCAAGGAAAAACTTCCTGATGTGACAGTTTTCGAAATCTCGGCAGCCACTCGTCAAGGCGTTCGGGAATTGATGTACGCCGTGGCGGACTTGCTGGATACGCTGCCGGACAAGCTGACAGTCGAAGAGGTGGCAGAGGTCGAGGAGCGCGTCGTATTTCGTGCCGAGAAAGAACCTGATCCATTCTTCATTACCAAGGAAGAAGACGTATTTGTGGTCAGTGGAGAGAAAATCGAAAAGCTGGTGCGCATGACGAACCTGAACAGCTATGATTCGGTCCAGCGTTTTGCCCGCATGATGCGGAATATGGGTGTTGATGACGCTTTGCGCAAGCATGGGGCGCGGGATAAAGATACCGTTCGGATCGGAGATTTTGAGTTTGAATTCGTGGAGTGATGAATGGTATGGCTGACGTAGTTTCCCTGGCGTCTTTTCTCGCTGACAATCGATTGCATCGCGGTGCCGTCCTGCAGATGATCCTTGCCAAGCAGCCGCAAGGGTCTCTGACAGTGATGGTCGAGCACGTTCAAGCAGGATACCTTATTGTGTCTTATTCGCAGGAAAAAGAGCAGCGCCCGCCGCTTGTCGGCTCCCGGGTTCGACTGCGCTGGGAAACAGATGCGACCGTTACTTCGCTGGATCTGGAAGTCATTCAGGAAGAGACAATCTGGCCGGTGAAAATGGCTCGACTGCTTCCGGTCGGGATTGAAATTTCCACAAAAGGTGAATTGAAATTACTCCAGCCCAACGTTACGGTAAAGATTCCGTATAAAGTAATGGGGGCCCGCCCTATCGAAGAGAAGGCAGAAGGGGTTCTGCTATACTTCTCACCTACCAGGCTCGTCATGAGTACGGAAGGATATGTCGCGGTCGGGGAGTTTCTGCACCTCTCCTTTGAGATCCCCTCGGTCAAGCAGGAGCTGGTGGCGATGGCCAAAGTCGTGGAAAAAACGTTTCAAGATGGAAAAGCCGTCGTGAAGCTGATCTTTACCGATATCGATGAAAAATACCACAAGGTCATTCGCGATTACTATCACCAACTGGCACAAACCGCTTCCTCCTGAGGAGCGGTATTTTTTTGAGCCGAAACCAAAGGGAATTACGCGTATAGCGGTCCTTTGTACATTTAGCCGCAGAGTCTTGCAAACCGTCATAGTGAAGAGAAAAGTATGCCCGGGACAAGGGCATACTTTTTTTGCGTTTAGATGATTTCGCTCAAGCGCTGTCTGTACTATCCATTGCCGCTCGGATCTTCTGTAATATGCGGCGATTGCGCCATCTTTTTCCCACGGAGGTTATCCCCGAATTGATCCAAGGAGCTTGGCTTGCCAGCGGGGTGGTTATTGCGACGTTCCGACTTGTCCGTTTTGCCTCGTCCTGCCATCCTGCTTCACCTCGCTTCGTACGTGATCCGTTTTAGTCTGCGCCAAGGGGCTAGTCTGCATGTACCTGTGAACCCGAGAACCGCTGGAATGAGAAAAATGTCGGATAAGGATTGTCAGATCAAAAGATATGGGCTATAATGTCCTCTATGTAAAAACAACTGTTTTTCTCAGGAGGACATAGCAAGTGAAGCGGGAAGAAAAGTTCTATCTGATACGGTCGGACATCCTGCCCGAGTCAATCGCCAAGACGATTGAAGCGAAAAAATTGCTGGATTCTGGCGAAGTCGATACGGTCAATGAGGCAGTAGAACGGGTCGGACTGAGCCGGAGCGCCTTTTACAAGTACAAGGACAGTATTTTTCCGTTCAACGCGATGATGAGTGAAAAAATTATGACGATCACCTTCGCGTTGGAGCACCGATCCGGCTTATTGTCAAAAGTCCTGCAATTCGTCGCAGACTTGGGCGGCAATGTACTGACGATTAACCAAACGATTCCGCTGCAGGGAATTGCCAATATCACCTTGTCCGTCGATATGGCGAACCTGAAGGTGCCGAGCACAGAGTTTCTGGAAGGGTTGCAAGAGATAAACGGCGTGCGAAGAGCGATGATTGTAGGTCGCGGATAAGTCGCCGAATTTGGGAGGAGTTCACATGGAGAAGCAAACGGTACGCGTAGGATTGATGGGGTTTGGAACGGTTGGAACAGGGGTAGTCCGGATTATTCAAGCCCACCAGGAGGATCTGCAAAAGCAGACTGGGCTTGGCATTGAAATCAGCAAAATTCTCGTGCAGAATGCGGAAAAATCCCGCAGCATCCCTTCGATGGAAAAAATCGTTACCACCGATGTTCACGATATATTGGATGACGAAGGCATTGATGTCGTGGTGGAAGTCATTGGCGGCATCTCGCAGGCTAAAGATTACATATTGGCTGCATTGGATCGTGGCAAGCACGTGGTCACGGCCAATAAGGATTTGATGGCGCTGCACGGAGGGGAAATCCTGCAAAAGGCTGAGGAAAAAGGCTGTGATGTCTTTTACGAAGCAAGCGTCGCGGGCGGCATTCCAATCTTGCGCGCATTGGTGGAAGGCTTCTCATCCGACCGAATTACCAAAATGATGGGAATTGTAAATGGAACGACGAATTACATCCTGAGCAAAATGAGCCAGGAAGGGGCCGATTACGCGGAAGTGCTCAAGGAGGCCCAAGCTTTGGGCTATGCGGAAGCAGACCCCACCTCCGATGTGGAAGGCTTTGACGCCGCCCGTAAAATGGCGATTTTGGCAACGCTCGGCTTCCGCGTTCCGATGAAGCTCGAAGACGTAGATGTAAAAGGGATCAGCCGCGTATCCAAAGAGGACATCGCCTACGGAAAAAAACTCGGCTACGAGGTGAAATTGCTCGGTTTGGCCCGTCGCGACGGAGAAGCCATCGAAGTAAGCGTACAGCCTACCATGGTGGCCAAAAGTCATCCGCTGGCATCGGTAAACGGTGTGTTCAACGCGGTTTACGTGCACGGGGAAGCGGTAGGCGAGACGATGTTTTACGGACCGGGTGCAGGCGAGCTGCCGACGGCAACAGCGGTAGTTTCCGACCTCGTGACAGTGGTGAAGAACATGAAGCTCGGCGTAAACGGCCGCGGCATGGTAGCTCCATACAAGGAGAAAATCCTGAAGGAAGACAGTCAAAAGCTGTCCAAGTACTTCCTCCGCATGGTAGTGGCAGACAAGCGGGGTGTACTTGCTCAGATCACACAGCTTTTAGCGGAGAAAAATATATCTCTCGAGCAAGTCGTTCAGCAGCCGTACAACAACGGTCAGCAGGCTGAAATCATCCTGGTGACTCACTCGGCGGCCAAAGGCGACATGGACGCGGTACTCACCTACATGGAAGAAATGGACATCGTTCATGAAATCAAAAGCTGCTACCGGGTAGAGGGAGGAGAATAAACATGGACCAGGCACCATCACCGAACATGATCAAACGGCACACCGGCATCCTGGAGAGGTACCGCAGCTTTTTGCCAGTGACGGAAAACACCCCGCTGATCAGTCTTCACGAGGGAAGCACGCCGCTCATTCATGCACCGAACCTGAGCGAGAGACTGGCCGTTGAGCTTCACTTTAAGTATGAAGGTCTCAATCCTACAGGCTCATTCAAGGATCGGGGCATGGTCATGGCAGTAGCCAAGGCTGTAGAAGAAGGCAGCCGCACCATCATGTGTGCTTCCACGGGAAATACGTCTGCCGCTGCCGCTGCTTATGCAGCCCGCGCTGGACTTCGCTGCATCGTATTGATACCAAATGGCAATATCGCCCTCGGAAAGCTGGCTCAGGCCATCGCGTATGGGGCGGAGGTTATCGCGATCGACGGCAACTTTGACGAAGCTCTGCAAATCGTCCGCGAAATTACCGCGTCAGAGCCGATTACGCTGGTGAACTCCGTCAATCCGTACCGGATCGAAGGACAAAAAACCGCGGCGTTTGAAATATGCGACGCGTTGGGAAAAGCGCCGGACATTCTCGCTATCCCTGTCGGGAATGCAGGAAATATAACCGCCTACTGGAAAGGCTTCAAAGAATATCGTGATTTCGGCTTGATCGACAGCCTGCCAAACATGTACGGTTTTCAAGCGGCCGGAGCGGCTCCGCTCGTACTGGGGGAAACCGTATCCAATCCGGAAACCATCGCTACGGCCATCCGTATCGGCAACCCGGCGAGCAAGGAAGGAGCGCTGCAGGCCGTTTCCGAGTCAAACGGTCTGGTGGACAGCGTGACGGACGACGAGATTCTGGAAGCGTACCAAATGCTGGCCAAGCATGAAGGCATCTTTTGCGAACCGGCTTCGGCTGCGTCGCTCGCGGGTATCATCAAGCTGCGCAGGCAAGGGAAGCTGTCGGATGGCGCACAGATTGCCTGTGTCTTGACCGGAAACGGTTTGAAGGATCCCAACATTGCTTTGAAGCTGGTCGGCGAAGAGCCGCGGTCGATCCCGGCCACCCGTGAAGCGGTGATGTCGTTCATTGCCGAGAAAGCAGGGATGGCATGATGGAAAGTCGTTCGCAAGTTCGGGTGAATGTACCCGCGAGTACGGCCAATATGGGCCCAGGCTTTGATACGATCGGCATGGCCTTTCAATTGTACTCCTCGGTGGAAATGGCGGTAGCTGAAACGACCGCAATCGAACTGATCGGACCTGAAATGCAAGGGCTGCCTGCCGACAAGAGCAATCTGCTGTATGAAGTAGCTGCCGGGCTGTTTCGCGAAGCAGGACAGTCCGCCCCGGAGCTGTATATCCGGGCCGCGAGCGATGCTCCGTTGACCAGGGGCTTAGGGAGCAGTGCGGCAGCCATCGCTGGTGCACTGGTGGCTGCCAATCACCTTTTAGGCGAGCCGTATACGCGTGACGAGCTGTTCCGGATGGGGACTTTGCTGGAGGGACACCCGGACAATATAGGGGCGTCTTTGTTTGGCGGAGTGGTAGTTGCTACCATGCCTGAAGAGAAGCATCAAGCCATTCCGTATGTTCGTCTCGATCCGCCCGACGAGCTCAAAACGTTGGCGATCATCCCGGATTTTCCGCTCTCCACGGAAAAAGCGCGAAATGTCCTGCCCCAGATGTACAGCAAGCAGGATGTCATATATAATGTTGGTCATAGCAGTTTGCTTGTGGCCGCATTGGCGCAAGGCAGACTTGACCTGTTGAGCCAGGCGATGAAGGATCGGATGCATCAGCCGTATCGCGCCGAACTGGTACCCGGCTTGTCTGAAATACTGGAAGGAGCGGCTGAAAGCGGTGCTCTGGGTGCTACTCTTAGCGGTGCCGGCCCCACTATCCTCTGCTTTTATCAAACAGAGGAGGATTTGCACAACCTCAGCGGATTTATAGAATCTGTCATGAGCAAACATGGCGTTTCTTATCGAGCGATGCAGCTGAAACCGGATAAGCATGGCGCACAGGTGGTATTCGAAGAGAGATAAATACGGATAGGAGTACTGCCATGGAGAAGAAACTTGCTTTTCTTGGGCCGCACGGAACCTTCAGCGAGGAAGCCGCGTTGGCATTGACCGCCGGGCTGCAGATTCAACGTCTGCCGTATCCAAGCATTATTGACGTGATCGTCGCTGTTGACAAAGGCGAAGTCGACTACGGTGTCGTTCCGATTGAAAACACGATTGAGGGCACCGTGAATACAGCATTGGACTGGTTGATTCACGAAGTGGACCTGCCGATCATGGGGGAGCTGGCGCTGCCTATTTCCCAGCATCTATTGGTAGCCAAGCGGGAAGAGCAGCTGGAATTGTCCGCAATTGAACGAATATTGTCACACCCGCATGCGATCGCCCAATGCCATAATTTTATTCGGGAGCATCTGCCCCAGGCTGTGATCGAGTATACGAACAGCACGGCAAAAGCTGCGCAGACTGTCAGTGAGCATCCGGAAGAGCCATGGGCTGCGATTGGAACCCGTTTAAATCCGGAAATTTACCCACTTTCTTTCGCGTGGCAGGAGATTCAAGACTATTCCAACAACTATACCCGATTCCTGCTCATCGGCAAAGAGCCGTTGGATCTGCCCTCCTCCTCCAAAGAGAAGACTACCATCCTGGTGACACTGCCAGAGGATTTTCCCGGAGCGCTTTATCAGGTTTTGGCTGCCTTTGCGTGGCGCAAGATCAACTTGTCAAAGATTGAATCGCGTCCGACGAAAAAAGGGTTGGGCAGCTACTATTTTGTAATCGATATCGAACAAAAAATGGATGATGTGCTGCTGCCTGGAGCCTTTGCAGAAATTGAGGCGCTGGGCTGTCAAGTCAGACAGCTTGGCACGTATCCGTTTTACATGTACAAAGCCACCTGAGCAGGTGGCTTTTTTATTGTCCAAAAACCGGGTGACAAAGATGGGCGTCAACCCTTTTTTAACCGGGTGAGCAAAACGCCCATGGGTGCATACCATGGTAGGGAGTTTCCGAGAGGGAGGAGAAACAGTGAGAATCCATGTAGTTCAAAAAGGCGATACCATGTGGAAAATCGCAAAAAAATATGGAGTGGACTTTAAAGAACTGCTTCGCCTGAACAGTCAAATTAAAAATCCCGATCTCATCTACCCCGGCTTGAGGGTTAAAATCCCGTCAATGGGGATTCCAGTCCGTCCGCAGCAAAGCAGACCATTTTCATCAAGTGAATCTCCTCAGGCAAGTGAAAGTCAAATCTTTGGGGAAACGGAATCTCCCCGGGTAAAAGAGCGCCCGATCCAGCAGCCAGCCGAATCTCCCCTGGTAAAGGAACGGCCAATCCAAGAGCAAAAGGAGGCTCCGCTGCCGCAGCCGGAACCACAGCCAGCACCGCAGCCAGCACCGCAGCCAGCACCGCAGCCAGCGCCGCAACCAGCGCCGCAACCAGCACCGCAGCCGGTGCCGGAAGTGCCGGAGCGGATTGAGACACGCCCGATGGAGCCCTCGGAGGAAGAGCCGGAGATGGAAGAGGATATACCTGAGGACATTGATATTGAATCGGAAGAAGACTTTGACAGGGAAGAAAGCATGGAGATCGAATCCGAGATCGAAACACCTCAGGCACTCCCCTTTATCCCAGATAATAATATGCCACCTGCCCTCCCGCCACTGCCGCCTGCACAGCCTCGTCCGCCGCAGCGAGTCTCACCATTGGCCGAAGCTCCTGTCCTTCCACGTCCGATCATGCCGCCTACGCCGAAAAAGACCAGTCCACTGCCAACACCTAGGCCGAAGACGCAGGTAAGCCCGCTGCAGCAGCCCGAGCCGAAGACACAAGTGAGTCCGCTGCAGCAGCCGGAGCCGAAGACACAAGTGAGTCCGCTGCAACCGCCGCTGCCGAGGACACAAGCAAGTCCATTGCAGCCGCCGCTGCCGAAGACACAGGTAAGACCAGTGCAGCCGCCAATGCCGAGGACACAAGTCAGCCCGCTGCAGCCGACCGTGCCGCCGACACTAAAAGGCCAACAGCAGCCGTTCCGTCCCACTCCAAGAAGACCAATGCAACCGCCAACCCAGGTGAGCCCAGCGATACCGCAGCAGCCTTACTACCCATATCAGCCGCCGCAGCCTTACCATGATTTTGTGAGACCATGCCCGCCGTGCGGCCAGCCACCGATTATCCCAATGCCGCAAGTGCAGGCAGAGGTACTCCCGGAAATGATGCCGTTTTGTCCACCCATGCCGTATCCGAATATGATGCCGCCAATGATCCCGCATGTAATGCCAGACTTTATGCCGAATATGATGCCAGATGCGATGCCAGACTTTATGCCGAATATGATGCCAAATGCGATGCCAGACTTTATGCCGAATATGATGCCACATACGATGCCGGACTTCATGCCGAATATGATGCCACACGCAATGCCGGACTTTATGCCGGACCACTTGCCGAACATGATGCCGCCTGCTTACCCTTATTATCACTCGCCAGAGGAACCGTATGGAAGTTATCCCCGTTCTCGTAAACAGAGAAGAAGAAGAACGTATGTTGAATCCTCTTCCAGCTCATCTGGTCACAGAAGACGCAGGGGGGAGAGTCATCACATAACGCCCGATTCCGATGATTGCGGCCGCGGATACCAGCATATAGCTTACCAAGAGTCATATCCAGATTCCAAAGAGAAGCCGGCTCTCCCAGCACCGGAAGTGTGGCCTGATTGGGAAACGGGATATGACGAATCTTCTTCCTGATTCCCCGGACATGAACAAATCCATTGTTCCGTCTCTTGAAAAAGCATTCCGCTGCCGTATTTACGGGGTAAAACCTCGTCGGAACGTGAATTACCTGAAAACGGATCGGGGCCATTGGATTTTGAAAGGGTATAAACAGCGAGAGAAAGCAGAGTGGGTGACAAAGCTTTCAGAGATACTCCGGGATAAAGGATTTACCCATACCGTTAAGTACGTGTCTGACTATGAGGGAGAAAAGATTTTTCCCTTTCAGGGGAAGTACTATACGATTATGAATATGATCGATGGACGTGAATCGGATAACGCTTCTCTTTCCGATGTCAAGAGAGCGGCGATGACCCTCGCCAGATTTCACCAGGCCGCTCGTGATTTTCCGCTGGCGGAGCCATTTCCGTTTGATGGAAAGCCAGCGCTGATCGATAAATGGGAAAGCAGACTGGAGCATTTCGAAAAGATCACCTGGCATATCGAGCAGAAAGAACCGCAAAATCGGCTCGAACAGCTGATTTCAGAAATGGCGGAAGATGCAATTCGCGAAGGGCGAGGCACTCTCCAGGCTGCTTACAAATTGCCGCTGACAGCGGAGCTCTACGCGTCTATGGAACAAGGCACGCTAGCACACCGGGATGTGGCCAGCCACAATTTTTTGCTGACTCCCCGCGGCAGCTGCTACTTAATCGACCTCGATACAGTCGGGCAGGATATGCAGCTTGTTGACCTCGTCCAATTCATGGGGAGAATGCTGCTTCTTCAAGAATACCGAATGTCTTCCTTTATTGAAGCGATTGAGGCCTACTGCCGCATTCAGTATTTGAGCGACACGCAAATCTGGATGATCCACCAGCTGCTCGGTTACCCGGACAACTTGCTGCGTGAAGTAACGGGTGTTTACGGCAATCGCCCAGGTTATCATGTACGAGGAGTACTGCAGTTGGTACAGATGGAAGCCAGACTCCGCGAGGCGCGTCAAAGCTTCCTGCAATCGGGGGAACATCTCTTCCGTCATTCTCCATGGGGGGAGTATCATTTTGTCGGGTAAAGAAAAAAGCTGATGGTCTATGCCATCAGCTTTTTTCATGTCGAAGGTGCCGTATAAAAGCCGCTCCTGCTTATTTGGAGCCTGCTTTGGAAAGATCGATGCTGAACTTCGCAAATCCGCTTTCCAAGGTGTTCAGGTATTTCAGATGAGGCATTTTTTCCGCAAATGGTTTTGCATCCGGAGAGGTGGTAAAGGTTACGTTTACCTTTTCTTTCACCGGAGCGAAGGACCAGTTGTTGTCCGCAGCCGGGTTGATTTCTTTTTGGCTAAGGATATAGTCGATCACGATTTGACGATTTTCGTCAGGAGAGTCGATGACAATGGTAGTACCATCAGCGCCCGGGAATTTCCCGCCGTTATTCGCGCGGTAGTTGTTGGTGACGATGATGAATTTATCCTCCGGTTTGACTGGCTTTCCTTCGTATTGCAGGTTTTTAATGCGGTTTGCATTCGGATTGACCACTTTTCCTTCAAGGTCGAACTTGGACGGCTGGGTTACATCGATTTGATAGGTTACGCCGTCGATCACATCAAAGTTGTAAGTAGGGAATGCTTCATTGATGAGCGGTTGCTCTTCTGTTTTCTTCACGTCAATCTGGTTGAACTGACCGGCGGAGCGCTCCAGCCAATCCTTCAATTGGGCACCGTTGACCAGTACGCCTTTCAGCGTGTTCGGATAAATGTACAGGTCGGACACGTTTTTGATCGCGATCGTACCAACAGGGATGTTCGTGTAGTAAGCGGCTCCGTTGCGGCCGCCTGCTTTAAACGGTGCACCCGCAGACAGGACAGGGATGTTTTCGTATTCCGTTCCTTTGATATTTTTCTCTACGAACCATTTCTGTGCATTGGTCACGATCTGGATGGACGGATCATCCTGTACCAAAGCGAAATAGCTGAAGATGGGGGAGGTTGTGGTACCTACCGAAGAGCGCACCCATGCGACCGTGTGATCGTGATCTTCCTTCACCGCTTCGACGATCTTCTGGTCTGCATCAGCAAGCGATTTTTTCTCTGTTTTGTCATAGATAGGCACCGCTTTGGTAGTAGCTTCAGCTACAGTCCATTTGCCATTTTCCTTTTTCAACGTGAGATCGATCACACCGAGATGGCTGCCCCAGAATCCGGGCATGACTGCCGGTTTTCCGTTGATCAGCCCTTTTTCGTTGTCTACGCCAGGGATGTTTTCAAAGCCGGCTCCCGGGAATACAGAGTGGGAGTGGCCGAACAGAACGGCGTCAATGCCGTCTACTTTGGTCAATTGGTAGCTGGCGTTCTCCAGGTCAGGGCCCGCTTCTACCGGTCCGATGCCCGAGTGAGGGATCGCGACGATCAGATCGGCACCCTTTTTCTTCATTTCCGGAACAAATTTTTTCGCAGTTTCCACGATGTCCTTGGCAATCACTTTGCCTTGCAGGTTCTCTTTATCCCAGTTCATGATTTGCGGAGGCACGAAACCGATCACGCCGACCTTGAGCTTCACGTCTTTGCCGGCCTCATCCTTGAAGGTGCGGTCCAGGATCAGGTAAGGCGTAAAGTAGTTTTTGTCGTTGTCAGGATTTTTGTCCTTGTCATCTACGTAAACGTTTGCATTTACATACGGGAATTTGGAGCCCTTCAGGCTGCGCTGGAGGTGTTCAAGCCCGAAGTTGAACTCATGGTTTCCGATATTCCCCGCATCGTAGTTCAACAGATTCATGGCTTTGTATACAGGGTGGGTTTGTCCATCTTTCAGCGGCTCAATCTTGGCTACATAATCACCAAGAGGATTGCCCTGGATCAGGTCGCCGTTGTCGAAAAGCATGGAGTTCTTTGCTTCGTCACGAGCTGCTTTGATCAGTGTTGCGGTTTTTGCCAGTCCGAATTCATCCGTCAGCTTGTCCTGGTAGTAGTCGTAGTTGACGATGTTGGTATGAAGGTCAGTCGTTTCCAGGAGACGCAGTTTAAGCGTAGCTTCCGCGTTTGCGCTTACCGTATTGTACGGGAAGGACAGTACGCCGACAGCTAGAGATGCAGTCAGTAAACAACCGACAAGCTTGCCTGTGCTCACCTTTTTCATAAATTAGCATTCCTCCATTAATAAAGAAAAATATGACAATCACAGCCAGTTTATCATCGAATGAAAGGAAATGGTAGAAATTCCTTTGTGAATTTGTCGTAAAGATGGGAATGTTGGGGAATGAGGGTATGCTTTTCTTCCATTTCGGCCAAAATGGTAGGAAAACGAGGCAGAAGGGGTTCTATGGAAAAATGAGACGGCAGTGGATGATCTACACGTCGTGGGCTGCTGCTCTGGCAGCTGGTTTGGCAGGAGGCGTTTTGCTTGACAATATGTTTGGAAAACAGCAGGACGGACTGCTTTTTCTCAAATCGTCCGAAAGCGTAGGGGCGATGAGCAACAGCTATCAGGTCGTTCTGGCGAAAACGTATCTGTGCGGTGTCAAAAAAGAAGAAGTCTCCCAGATTCCGCGAAACGAGCTGGCGCAAACCTTGGCTGCGCATAATGGCTCGGAGATCGTGGCGGCCGAGGCGGACAAGCTGATTTTGTACAAGCGCGAGAACGATATTGCGCCCGAGTGCAAGGAGAACGGCCACTTCGGAATATCCAAGGACGGGATGCTAACGCTGTTCAACGGCTTGCCAGAGGAGGCGGAAGTCGTCCAGACGTTTTACCGGATTAATACGGAAAAAATGGAGGCAAGGCTGTCGAAAGAACAGGTGGCTTCACTCAAAAAAGGCATCCGCGTCCGCGACCTGGCTGAGTACAACAGCGTCCTGTCCACTTTTGGCGAGTTCCAGATCGGTGCAGGAAATGAGTAGAAGGCTTTCCCTTGCAACAAGGGGAGCCTTCTTTTTCTTCTGGGAGGAAATGCGGGAAGCTTATTCTGCTGTTATGCTGCAGATTCGCCACGGGTCAAGCGGAGACAAGCGGACCAGCGAAAAGG
>k87-138156_pt1 | contig 42200 bp, 43 predicted proteins | sample MGYA00084031_6733416 | MGnify analysis MGYA00084031
GAGTGCGTTGAGCGCAGCCACCGTAACAGGGCTCCCGCCTTTCCGCCCGATGTTTGTGATGAAAGGCACATCCAGCTTGGCCAGCTCTTCCTTGGACTCTGCCGCCGACACAAAGCCGACTGGCATCCCGATGATCAGGCCCGGCTTCGCCTCTCCCTCTTTGACCAGACGGATCAGCTCCAGAAGCGCTGTCGGCGCATTGCCGATCGCGAAAATGCCGCCCTCCGCTTCTTTGACCGCTTTGCGGATGGAGATGATTGCGCGCGTGGTGTTCAGGCGCTTCGCTTCCTCCATGACATCCTTGTCGGAGATGTACACCTTCACTTCGCCGCCGAATTTTTCGATCCGGTTCTTGCTGATCCCGACCTGAACCATCTGGACGTCGGCCACGACAATCTTGCCGCTTCGGATCGCCTGAATGCCCGCTTTCACCGCATCCGGGTGGAATACGAGACTGCGCCCCAGGTCAAAGTCCGCCGAGGCGTGGATGACGCGCTGCACGACAGGGTACTGCTCTTCGGTGAAAGGATGCTCTCCGAGCTCTTCGGTGATGATTTGAAAGCTCTTTTCCTCGATTTCTTGCGGTTGTACGGTCAAAGGCTTGAATTCCGTGCGAAAATCCATGGTATGCTCCTCCTTTGTATTGGGGTTTGGCTTTGGCTGCAGCAAGCCGTTAGATTTCGGCCAAGCCGAACGATTCGTCCTTGCTTACTTGCTTGTTTCAATTTATCTCGCCAAGCGTTCCGCTCTATTTTCTCTGAAAAACCGCCCGTTACGCTTCTTGCGGCAGGGGCAGCAGCTGCTTCAACTGACCGATCACTCCGGCGAAGTCGGAAAATTTGGTGCCGTAATCGATCTTGGGCCGGGCGATGACAATCGTCTCGATGCCCATTTCCAGCGCTGCTTCCACCTTTTCGTCAAAGGCGCCGACTTTGCCGCTCTCCTTGGTGATCATCAGCGTCACTTTGTAGTGGTCATAGAGGGCCTTGTTCAGCTCCTTGGAAAAAGGGCCCTGCATGGCGACGATATTTTTTTGCTCGATGCCCAGCTCCTCGCATTTTTGCATGTTGTCGGTGCGCGGAAGCATGCGAGCCACCAGCGTCGTATCCGGCAAGCCCAAGAGCCGGTCGGAAAAGATTTTCAACGTTTTGCTGCCGGTCGTCAGCATGATCACACCGCGCTTTTCTGCCGCTATCTCGGCGGCTTGGACGTAGTCCTCGGCGAAGATGATCTTCTCGTGCCCCGGCGACTGGGCGCTTTCGCGTTCGTACCGGATGTAGGGAACTCCCGCCGCCTCTGCTCCGGCCATCGCGTTTTTCGACGCTTCCTCGGCATAAGGGTGGCTGGCGTCCACTACCGCCTGAAAGCCTTTTTCACGGATCAACGCCTCGATGTCGGCGGATGTCAGACGGCCTACCTGCACCGGCAGCCCCGCTTCCTCGATGCTTTTGGCCGCGTTGTCGGTAACGACTGTGGCAAGCAGGTCATATCCGGTTTCCTTGATCAAGAGAGCCAGCTCCCGGGCGTCACTGGTTCCCGCCAATACAAGAATCATCGCTCGTCCCTCCTTATTTCTTTACAGGGTGATGCTCATGGGCGTGATTGTCGCTGTGTCCGTGTTTATGTTCATGATCGTGGTCATGGTCGTGATCGTGGCTGTGGCTGTGGCCGTGACCGTGCCCATGATCGTGATCGTGGCTGTGACCGTGGCTATGTGCGTGACCGTGACTGTGTCCATGGTGATGATGGTGATGATGCCCATGGTCGTCGTCGTGATGGTGGTGATGATGGTCGATATGCTCCATCGCCGCCAGACGGTACTGACAAGTATCGCAATTCAGTTTGACTTCGCCGTGCAGCGCCTCTTCCACCCGGTCTTTCAGCACTTCCTTGAGCAGCGGATGGAAGCCGAAGTACTCCGCCAGCGTAAATTCAGCCTCTGGATAGCGAGCGCGGAACTGTTCAAGCTGGTCGGCCATCCGTTTGATCAGCACGCCGGTAAACAGGAAGTACGGCAGGACGACGACGCGGCGGGCCCCCAGCCTGAGGCAGCGCTCGATCCCTTCCTCGTACAGCGGGAAGGTCACACCCATGAAAGCGGTCTCCACCCACTTTGCCTTCCAGCGTTCCCAGAACAGTCGGGACATTTTGTAGATGTCGCTGTTCGCGTCCGCATCGCTGCTGCCGCGTCCGATGATCAGAACGGCTGTGTCCCCGTGCTCCTCGCCGGATGCAAAGCCGGCTTCCTGCATGCGGGTGGCCAAAATATTCAGGACCTCTTCGTGAATACCTATTGGGCGTCCGTAAATAAATTGCACATGCGGATATTTCGCTTTTGCTTCGTCGATCGCCGCCGGAATGTGAATCTTGGCGTGCCCGGCCGAGAACAGAATGATCGGGATGACGGCTACCCGAGTGGCTCCCCGCTTTACGCAGGCGTCCAATCCCTGAAGCATATCGGGACGTTCAAATTCGAGAAAGCATGTCTCCAGAATCGGAACGTCGATCTCCGGCATCAGCGACGCCACAAACTGCCTTACCTCTTCATTTCCTTCGGGATCCTTGCTCCCGTGTCCGACAAACAGTACCGCGTCCATCCTGATTCCTCCCCGTTATTTTTTCTGCCTGGCCCGTGGTTTGGGGCCTTGCTGCTTTTGCAAAACCAAAACCCCCGGATATGCTGGCGCTTGAATCTAGCGGCTAGTCGCCGCAAACAGCGTTTTCAATTTTGGGAATGGCTGGCTCTCTCCAGACGTATCCCTCGATTTCGCCGACCCTTTGGAAAAATTTGTGGAACCTTTCATTCGGGAATGCTTCCCGCTTGTATCTGTCAATAATCCGCTCGATCAAGGGAACGATGTCCTCCGGCTCGATGCCTTCCGCTACCGGCAAGCCGGAATGTGCCGTTCTCCCCACGGTTTTGGCGCCGAGGAACAGATCGAACTTGCCCTTGCGGAACACGAGACCGATGTCTTCCTGAACCGCCCCGTAGCAGGCCATCCCGCAGCCGTTTACGCCGATCTTCAGCTCTTTTGGCATTTCCTGTCCGCCCAGCTTGCGGTGGATCTCCTCCGCGTACGGAATCGCGTCCTTCTTCTCGCCGTCGCAGAAGTCGCAAGCCTTCACCTGCAGGACGTCCCCGACCGGAGTCAAGATGAGACCGAGGTTGCGGAGCGGCGCAGTTACCTCCTCCGGGTTGCTCGTCGGAACACGCAAAATGATCTGGTGGTGCGGCGTGTACTCCAGCTCCCCTTTTTCTCCGGCTGCCTGGGCAAGCGCCATCATCTGCGCCGGAGTGAACTTTTTGTTGGCTACGCCCGGACTTACCGCGCACTCGAAAATCATTTCCGGGACAAAGACCGGGCGATGGGACTGGCTGGAGGATACGAGCGAAGCATCCGTTTCGATCCCCCTGGATTCGTTTACTGCCTGCAAAGCCTGAGCCGCCCAGTCAAACGGCGTCAATGTGCCGGTCTCCTCTTTTGGCTGGGGAGTGGCCCGCAAGCTCGCTGTGTCCGCTTTTTCAACCTGTGGTTCGACAAGTGAAGAAGTTGCGTCGGGTGCCGCTTGTTCCACAGCGTTTTGCGAAGCCGCCTCCAGCGACCACGGCTCGTTTTCCACGCGAAGCCGCTGATGGGGCTTCAGCGATTGCTCATCTGTCGCAAGCGTATACTTCCGCTGATAGCCGCGCGGGGTAATCATTTTGCCGTCATAGACAAATGTGGACGAGTTCCCGATGATGACCGTCGTCAGCATCCCGATGTCATGGTTCAGCATCTCTGCCAGTGTCGTGATGACGATATGCTCCCGCTCCCGATAGGCGCTCTTGACGATCCCGACCGGCGTGTCCGGGGAACGGTACTGCAGCAGGATGCGCTGTGCCTCGACGATCTGTCTGGTGCGACGCCCGCTGCGCGGGTTGTACAGCGCGATGACAAAATCGGCCATGCCCGCAGCGTCGATCCGCTTGGCGATCAGCTCCCATGGCGTGAGATGGTCGCTCAGGCTGATCGTGCAGGCATCGTGCATGATGGGCGCGCCGAGCAGAGCGCCGCAGGAGTTGATCGCCGATATTCCCGGAACGATTTCCACCTCCACGCCCTCCGCAGATGTCCAGCCTTTTTCCACGAGCACCTCGTAAACGAGTCCGGCCATACCGTACACGCCCGCATCGCCGCTGGAGATCACGGCCACCTTTTTGCCCGCTTCCGCCTGCCGGACGGCTTCGCGCGCACGCGTCACTTCCTCCGTCATCCCGGTGCTGACGATCTCCTGATCGGTCAACAGCCCTCTGATCAGGTCCACATAAGTGGTATATCCGATGATGATGTCACTCTCTTCGATCGCTTCCCGCGCCCGTTTGGTAATATGCTCAAAGCTGCCCGGCCCGAAGCCGATCACAAACAGCTTGCCGCTCATAGAAAGTCCCCCTTTCATTATTTCGCCTCTATTTGAAAAACGCTGTTCATCCATGCAGAACATAAGCAAAAGCGGCCAGACCGACTGTGCACATGATCGAAGTGACTGTCATCAAGCGCACCGTAGCCGCAATATCGCCTGCACACAGCGGCCGAAGCGGATCACCCAGCTTGGCGCGGTGAGAAGCCACGCCCTGATAGTAATTCAGTCCGCCCAGTTGAACGCCCAGCGCACCGGCGACTGCCGCTTCCGGAAGACCGCTGTTGGGGCTGGGATGAAGTCCGGCGTCCCGCCGCATGATGCGGTAGCAGCGGCGCCAGTCCAGCCGTTGCAGCCAGCTCGCCCCGACCAACAGCAGAGCAGTGAGGCGGGCCGGTATGTAATTCAACACGTCGTCAAAGCGGGCGGAGGCCCAGCCGAGATTCACGTATTTCTCGTTTTTGTAGCCGACCATGGAATCAAGCGTGTTCGCCGCCCGATAGGCCATCGCCAGCGGGGCGCCTCCGATCGCAGCGTAAAAGAGCGGAGACACGATGGCATCGACGATGTTTTCCGCCACCGTCTCCACAGCCCCGCGGCTGATCTCGGCCTCATCCAGATGCCCCGTGTCCCGCCCGACCACCATCGAGAGCGAACGGCGGGCCATTGCCAGATCCCCGGCCAGCAGATAGCGGCCTATTTCCAATCCGGCATCCGCCAAGCCTTTGGTCGCGATCGTCGTAGAGATCAGCCAGATTTCCAGCGCGATAGCCAGCCAGGGATGGATCAGCCCCGCGCCGTACACAAGTCCGGCGACGACCGCATAGCTGCCCCCGACGATCAGGAGGGGAAACAGCAAGCCGGCTGCCCTCAAGCCCTTCTCCTGTTTGACAGACAGCCGGATGACGCGCTCCAGGCGGGCAATACACCACCCCATGATCACTACCGGATGCGGCAGACTGCGCGGGTCTCCAACCAGGCGGTCGAGCACGTAAGCCGCCACGATGAGAAAAGCGGTTGTCATCTATGCTTCACTCTCTTCCCTGATGTCGATTGCGTGCGATGCTGGCTTCCACGTCCCCGATACATGCTCCACGATCATCGCCTGACCGTGCCCGAGTCCTTTCATGTGCCAGTACAATCCGGGGTCACCGTGCAGCCAGGCCGCCTGAAACCAGCGGATGACACCACCGTGCGTCACCAATGCGACCGTGTGATCCGGCTCCGTTGAACCGCATGCATCTCTCATTTCTTTCCACATGCCGCTCAACCAGCGGTTCACTCGTTCGCCCAGCTGCGTCAGCGTTTCTCCGCCCGGCGGCGCGATGCCGAACGGATCGTCGTACCAACGGCTTGCCCGCACGCTTTCTCTGACCATCAGTTCTTCGTAGGTGAGCCGCTCCCATTCGCCAAAAGACAGCTCGCGAAGCTCAGGAACCCGGATCGGACTCATCCCCCAGACCGCTGCCAGCCGATCAGCCGTCTGCACGCAGCGGAGCAAATCGCTGGTAAAAAAATGGGCCGGGCGTTCATGCCCGAGCTGTCTGGCGAGAAGCGCCGCCTGCTCCACCCCCGCGTCATTCAGCGGCACATCCGTATGTCCCAGATAGCGCCCTTCGCGATTTTCCTCTGTCTCCCCGTGCCTGATCCAGATCCATCTCACGTCCACCAGCTCCCTGCCGCAACAAGCAGCATCACTGCTTCACTGCTTTCAATGATCGCGCCGTAGCAATCGCCCGTCAGTCCTCCGAGCCTGCGGCAGATGCCGCGTGCGAACCAGAGGCTGAACAAAAGCGACACCGCGACTGCCGCTATCGCCTGAATGCCGGCGATCCACCAGCCAAGTCCGAGGACAGCTGCGTAGGCCGCCACAATATGCCAGAGCCGCAACCCTGCACCGATCCCTTTTCCGACGCCGTTGTCGGAAGAAACGTTGGGGAAGCAGCGTATCGCGAGCAGCACATGAGCGCGGGCAGCAAATGGAATGAGGACAAGCAGGAGAGAGCCGCTATAAAGTGTCAGCCCTTCCGCTCTTGGGCCACCTGCTAACAGACCCGACAAGCTTGCCTGGTTTGGCGGATTTGTCAGCAGACCCGCCAGTTCCGTTATCCCTGCCGTTTTCAAAAAGAGCAGCAGGATCGCAGCCAGGACAGCCATGGCACCCGAGCGGCTGTCCTTCATAATCTCCAGCATGCGTTCTTGCGTACGGCTGCTGCCGAGGCCATCCGCCAGGTCCATCCACCCGTCCAGATGGAGTCCTCCCGTGATGTACACCCAGGCCGTGCACGTCAAAACGGCGGCGATCAGCGGCGGAAAGGCCCATAATGCAGCCTCGTGCACGATCCACAGCACGCATCCGATCACCAGCCCGACAGCCGGATACCAAGCGACGCTGTCACGCCAAGCCTTTTCCGACGGCTTCAGCCACGGCACGGGAATGCGTGTAAAAAAAGTCAGCGCGTGAAAAAATGCGTTCATCCTTTCATCCTCCAGGGGAGCCCGGCGATCACGGCATAAACGGTGTCAGCCTGGCGCGCGGCTTGCTGATTCACATCGCCCAAAATATCGGCAAACCATCGTCCCAGCCTCGACATCGCTACCCCGCCAAGACCCACTTCACTCGTTACTGCAATCACGGTTTGATTCGTTTGGGCGACAGCATCCAGCCACGCCTTTGCTTCTCCCACAATCTCTTTTGTAATGGATTCGTCCCGCCACGCCTGCTCCGGGATGTCCATCAGGCGACCGCTGACCCAGGTGGAGAGACAATCGAGCAAGACGACACTGTACCCTTTGCTCGCGTCCAGCGATTCGGACAGCCGTCCGCCGAGCTCGCACAATCCCCACGTATCAGGGCGGCGCTCCCGATGCAGCTCGATTCGTCTGGCCATCTCATCGTCCCACGCTTTTCCTGTCGCCACGTACAACACGTCCTGCGCGGCATCACGGGCCAATTCCTCGGCAAAACGGCTCTTTCCCGACCGAACGCCCCCTGTGACCAAAATAAGGCTCACAAGACCGCCCCCCTTTTTTCCATCACATCATGAAAGGCAGACAGCAGCCGTTCATTCTCGGCCCGCGAGCGAACGGCGATGCGAAAATCGCGGGCGGTCAGTCCCGGATACATGGCGCAGTTGCGGATCAGAATGCCCCGTTTGCCCATTTCCTCCTGCAGCGCCGTCGCGTCTGTCCATTCCGGGGAGCGAACGAGCAAAAAGTTGGCCTCTCCCGGCCATACCTGCCAGCCCAGCCCCGACTGCAGTCCGTCCAGCAAAAAGCGGCGTTCTGCAGCGATGAGGCGCCTCGTCTCTTCTTCATAATCCGCTTCCTGCAAACACAACTCTCCCGCAAGCAAGGCCAAGCCGTTGACGCTCCAGCTCACCTGTTTGCTCCTCATCCTCTCGATCAGTGCGGGGTGACCGATCGCATAACCGAGCCGAAGCCCCGGGATAGCGAACATTTTGGTCATGGAGCGTATCAACAGGACGCGCGGAAAATGTCCTAGCCGATCCGCAAGTGTAAACTGCTTCTCCCGAGCCGCAAAATCGAGAAAAGCTTCATCGACAATCAAATGGGTACCGGTGTCATTTGTCCATTCGGCCATTTGCAAAAGCTCGTCTGGTTCATACAATAGACCGGTCGGATTGTTCGGAGAACCGATGAACACGAGCTGCGTCTCCCGAAAGAGCCGATACAGCTCCCGCGCGTCTGGCTTGAAGCCGTTTTCTTCCCGTCCCGCGCATTCCACGACGCGAGCGCCGAATTGGCGGGAAAGTTGGGCATATTCGGAAAAGCACGGCGTCACCACACCTGCGCTTTCCGGCTGCAGAGCGAGCACGGCCAGCGCCATCGCTTCCGCCGCTCCATTTGCCGGCAAAAGGGCGTCTTCCGGCAGACGCAGCCGGGCAGCCAATGCCCGCTTGAAAGCTCGATGGCCGGGATCAGGATAGCGGATAACGGCGGTAAGCGACCTCCCCAGCGCTTCCAGGACCCTTGCCGGAGGACCGAGCGGATTTATATTGGCGCTGTAATCAAGGAACGCCTCGGCCGATACGCCAAAGCGCTCTGCAGCCGTCACCAGATCCCCGCCGTGGCCGTAGGTCTCCAGCAGCCCCATCAGTACTCAACTCCGAGTACAGCGGGAATGCCTTCGTCATAGTAGTGCTTGACCGGCTTCATCTCCGTCACAAGATCGGCCATCTCGATGATCGCGGGCTGCGCATTGCGGCCGGTAATGACCAGATGGACGTGGCGCGGCCTGTTTTGGACCGTATCCAGCACGTCAGCCAGCGGGAGCACATCGTCAATCGGAAAACGATCAATTGCCAGGGCATTGTTCAATTCGTCCAGGATCACCACATCGTACTCGCCGCCAAGCACCTTTTCGCGGGCAAAGCTCCACGCCTTTTCAAGGGCGCTGCGGTGCTCCTCCGGTGTTTTGGTCCAGGTAAAGCCGACGCCCATCTGCACCATTTCGATTCCGAGACGGTCGAAAATAATCTTCTCGCCATAGGTGCGTTCCGGAGACTTGATAAACTGGATCATTAAAACCCGTTTTCCTCTGCCGGTTGCACGTACAGCCAAGCCTAACGCCGCTGTCGTCTTGCCTTTTCCGTCTCCTGTATAGACCAGCAGCAGCCCTCGCTTGTTGTCGGCCTTGCTCATCAACAGCCCCTCCTTCGTTCTGCGCAATCCTTTTGAACATACAAAGCCACTCGGGCAAATCTCCGGGTGAAACGCGAAACTGCCGCCTGCTTTTCCAGGGGAGTACACGCCAACCTTCCGAAAAGTATAAAAAAACGCCTTGTTCCCTTTGGAAAACAAAGGGAGACAAAGCGCGGACAGTTCGCTACAACGATCCACCTCTTCCTTTGACCCGAAGGAAATCAGTGCTCAGGCAAGACAGGCAGGTCTCCTGGCTCGAGAATCGCTGCTTTCCTTCTCCTTCCCGTCCCCGACCCGGGGCAGTGGATGGCAAAATGCCTTGAAGGAAAACTCCTCTCTTACAGTGGCGGGACCGCGTTGGATTTTCACCAAACTTCCCTTTTAACTTCGCTTCCCGCGGCGTGCACCGTGCAGGAAGCAAAGACCTGTTTGCGCGATATGGAAATGTTCAGCCAGCCAAAGACTGGCGCTTGCTATCATCATAACAAAAGTGGGCACGGATAGAAAGAACAAGCTGATCATCGAGTTTTATTCAACAAATGAAAATTAAATGCAGTTTACTAAAGTTTTGTTCTTTGCTAGGATGATGGAAAACATATCCACAAACAGGAGGTGGTCCAGATGAAACAGGATCTCCCGATTCCTCCGGAGCGGCCACATCTCTACGTACAGCCTCTCCTTGAAGAATGCGGCGAAGCGATGCTCCCCCTCTCCAGCTTGTCCGAAAAAATTACGGTCTGGCCGATGTACTACAAGCAAGGCTACGACGGAACCACTCCCGAAGCGTACTTGCGAAAAAGCGCCGCTCTCCGCCTGGTCCAAGCAGCCGAACGCTTGCCCGACGGCTATCGCTTCGTCGTATTTGACGGCTGGCGCTCCTACCAGGTGCAAAGCTCTCTCTATGAAAGATTCAAGCAAACACTGCTCAAGCAGGGCTGGGAAGAAGGCGAGGCGCTTCAGGCCGAACTGAGCAAATTTGTCGCCGTCCCCAGCAAGGATGTGCAAAAGCCATCGCCCCATTTGTCCGGTGGAGCAGTAGACCTGACGATCGAAGGCCCCGATGGGTGGCTCGACATGGGAACAGAGTTTGACGATTTCAGCGAACGGGCCTCTACCCGATTCTATGAAAACGCTCTCAGCCCTGATGAACAGGCGAAAACGATCCGCGCCAACAGACGTCTTCTGTATCACCTGATGACCGAGGCCGGTTTCGTCAATTACCCCAAAGAGTGGTGGCATTACGAATACGGCACGCTTTCCTGGGCACGGCAAACTACTGGACAAGCCATGTACGGGGGAATCTTGGAAATTGATAGCGAAAATAGTTGAATAACCTCAATTTTTGCAATATATTAAAAATATATTAAATTTATAACAAAATGTTGGGGGTTGATCTCTTTGAAGCGCAGATGGTCATTCGTCCTCACCAGCCTGGTTCTCGCTGTTTCCATGCTCGTTGCCGCTTGCGGCACACCGGCGAACCAGCCTCAAGCTCAGAACAACTCGCCGGAATCGCCGGCAAAAACCGAGCCGACCGCACCGAAGACGTCAGCAGACACACTGTTCGTCGCGATCAACGCGGATCAAGGCACGCTCGATCCCGCCGTCACCTTTGACAACGCCGCATGGAAAATCACTTATCCCACCTACGAACGTCTCGTCGAATACGACGGGGAGTCCACAGAGGTCAAGCCCGGTCTCGCCAAGGAATGGAAAGTGAGCGAAGACGGCCTTACCTGGACCTTTACACTGGAAGAAGGACATAAGTTTGCCGACGGTACTCCGGTCACGGCAGAAGCCGTCAAGTTCACCTTCGACCGCACGCTCGCCATCAAGAAAGGCCCGGCTGACGTATACAGCGTGATCAAAGAAGTCAAAGTCGATTCGCCGACACAGGTTACCTTCGTTCTCTCCAAAAACTTCCCGCCATTCCTCTCGACTCTCGCAGCCAACTACGGCGGCATCGTCAATCCGAAGGTAAAAGAAGAAGAACAAAACGGCGATCTGGGCCAAAACTTCCTCGCAAACAACACGATGGGCAGCGGCCCGTACAAGCTCGAAGAATGGAAAAAAGGCGAATATCTCAAGCTCACCGTCAACCCGCACTCCACAGTGAAACCCGCATTCCAAACCGTATACTTCAAAATCGTTCCGGATGCGACAGCTCAGCGCCTGCAGTTGGAACAGGGCGAGATTGACATCGCCGAAGGCATCCCCAATGAACAATTGAAAGCCGTCAAAGAATTGCCCAACGTAGAAGTCCTGCAAAAACCGAGCCTGTTCGTCGACTACGTGTACGTAAACTCCTCCAAAGGCAACGAAGCGCTCAAAAACCCGAAGGTTCGCCAGGCGTTAAGCTACGCGATCGACTATGACGCCCTGACCGAATCCGTGCAGGAAGGCTACGCTACGCAAATGCGCGGTCCAATTCCAAAAGGTCTGTGGGGGCATGATGAATCTGCCCATCAGTACAAGCGCGATGTGGAAAAAGCCAAAGCGCTCCTGGCGGAAGCAGGCGTCTCCAACCTGACCCTCGATCTGCTGTATTCCGACAACAAACCGTGGTGGGAGACAGAAGCACTCACCCTGCAGGCATTTTTCGCCGACATCGGGGTAAAGCTCAATCTCAAAAAGATCGCCTACGCCACGTCCCGCGAAATGATTGACGCCGGCGAATTCGACCTCGCTCTTGGCGTTTGGAGCCCGGACTTCGGCGACCCGTACATGTTCATGAACTACTGGTTTGACTCCGTCAACTTCGGTCTGGCCGGAAACCGCGCCTTCTATAAAAACGACAAAGTGGACGAGCTGGTGCGCAAAGCCGCATCGATCAACGACAAGGCAGAGCGCGAGAAGCTGTACAAGGAAGCGCAGAAGATCGTCATTGATGAAGCGCCTTACCTTTATCTGTATCAAAAGGACTTCCTCCTGCCGGTCAGCAAAAACGTCAAAGGCTTCGTCTACAACCCGATGCTGGAGGGCATTTACAACCTGGCGGAGATGTCTAAATAACGCCTTGAATAAAGGAGTGCTTTCCTCATGAAACAGATCATCCTGAAACGTCTCGCCATGCTGGTGCTGGTGCTCCTCGGGGTCACATTGATCACCTTTTTCCTCTCTCATGTGATCCCGGGAGATCCGGCGCGGATGATGGTGGGACAGCGCGCCAGTGAGGAAACACTGCAAGAAGTTCGTCGCCAATTGGGCCTGGACCAGCCGGTCTGGGTCCAATATCTTACCTACATGAAAGGGCTTTTTGCAGGTGACTTTGGCACCTCGATTCGCACGCAGCAGCCTGTCGTCCATGATCTGATCGCCTTTTTCCCTGCAACGCTGGAGCTGGCCATCACCGCTTTTATTATCGCGATCGCCATCGGAATACCGCTGGGCGTCCTATCCGCCGTGAAAAAGGACACTGGATGGGACCACTCCAGCCGCTTTTTCTCCATCGCGGGAATCTCTACACCCGTGTTCTGGAGCGGCCTCGTCGGCATCCTGATCTTTTACAAGTTTCTCGGGGCGCTGCCATCCAGCGGCAGGCTGGACCTGACTGTCCCGGCTCCGACCAAAATTACCGGCCTTTACCTGTTTGACAGCCTGCTCACGGGCAACTGGGCCGCATTTAAAAACAGCTTGTGGCATCTGATCCTGCCTGCCTTTACGCTGGCATTTGCTCAGCTGGCAATCGTCACCCGCCAGGTCCGCTCCAGCATGCTGGAGGTACTCGGACAGGATTACATTCGGACCGCGCTGGCCAACGGCATCCACGGCCCTGTCCTTTTGATCCGCTACGCCTTGCGAAATGCGCTGATCCCGACGATTACCGTCGTAGGTCTTTCCTTTGGCTCGCTGCTTGGCGGAGCAGTCGTGACGGAAACGATTTTCAGCTGGCCCGGCATGGGGAAATACGTCGTCGACTCGATTGCGTTTCTCGACTTCCCGGCGATGATGGGCTTCACTTTTGTCATATCTTTCGGGTACGTCGTGATCAACCTGCTGGTTGACCTCACTTACTACGTACTAGACCCGCAAATCAAGGAATAGGAGGGGCCACCATGTCCAGTCTATCGGCAAAAGCGGATACTGCTGCCCAGCCATCCCGTAAGGTAAACCCCTTTTGGTTCCGGATCCGGCAGAGCCCGCTCACCTTGTTTGGCTTGTTTCTGCTCGTCATGCTGCTGCTCTTGTCCGTGTGCGCGCCGCTCATCTCCCCGCATGACCCGACCAAGATCAATATCCCGGAGCGGTTCTCCCCTCCGTCCGCTGCTCACTGGTTCGGAACAGATGAAGTGGGACGCGATATTTTTACGCGCATTCTGTACGGCGCTCGCCTGTCGCTCGGCGTTGGCGTAGCGGTCGTTCTCTCGGCGGGTCTGGTCGGAACGGTCATCGGGGCGATCTCCGGATACTTCGGCGGCCGCGTCGACCAGATCATCATGCGGATGATGGATATCGTCCTCGCGTTTCCTTCGCTCGTGCTGGCGATGGCGGTGGCCGCTGTTCTCGGCCCCAACCTCCAGAACGCCATGCTGGCCATTGCCATCATCAAGATACCTGTCTACGTCCGGCTGGCCCGTGCGGAAACACTGGCTCTGCGGGAAAAGCTGTATGTCAAAGCGGCTGTCACCTTCGGCATCAAGCCCTGGCGGATCATTACCCGCCACATTATTCCCAATGCCGTCTCCCCCGTGATCATCCAGGTCACGCTGGATATCGGCGATGCCATCCTGCTCGTCGCAACACTCGGCTTCCTCGGCCTGGGCGCTCAGCCTCCTACGCCGGAATGGGGCGCGATGATCAGTATCGGCTGGAAATACCTGCTTGATTATTGGTGGTATCCCACCTTCCCTGGGCTTGCCCTATTCCTCGCCTCGTGCGGGTTTAATCTGATCGGCGATGGCATTCGGGACATCCTCGATCCGAAAGCCAACCGATAGGGAGAGATACCTATGCTTCTTACAATCAAAGACCTGTCTGTCGAATTTTCCTCGATGCAGCAGACCGTCAAAGCGCTGAACCACGTCTCTTTTTCCATCGACCAGGGGGAAATTGTCGGCATCGTGGGAGAATCCGGCTCGGGCAAGTCGGTTACGGCGCTAACCATTCTCGGGCTGCTGGATAACAATGCGACGATCAAAAACGGAGAAATTCTTTATAAAGGAAGAAACGTCCTGCAGCTTCACAAAAAGGAGCAGCAATCCCTTCGGGGCAAGCAGATCGGCATGATCTTCCAGGAGCCGATGACGGCCCTCCACCCGACGATGCGGATCGGGGATCAACTGGCCAAGGTCATTCACCGGCACCGTGAGATCGCCTACAAGGAAGCTTACCGGCAAGCCGTCCTCAGCCTGGCGGAGGTAAAGATCAACGAGCCGGAGCTGGTCGCACGGAAGTACCCGTTTGAACTGAGCGGCGGCATGCGCCAGCGGGTCGTGATCGCGCTGGCGATGTCGGCGCCACCTGACTTGTTGATCGCCGACGAGCCGACTACAGCGCTGGACGTGACCATCCAGCATGAAATTCTCAAGCTGATGAAGGAGCTGGCTGAAAAACGCGGCACGTCCATCATGCTGATCACCCACGATCTCGGTGTCGTTGCCGAGGTATGCCAGCGGGTCGTCGTCATGTATGCGGGTGAAGTGGTTGAAACGGGAACGACCGATGAAGTACTCGCTCATCCCGTTCATCCGTACACACGCGCCCTGATCGGAGCCCTGCCAGACCTCGCTTCCCCTGATCAGCCGCTGCATGCGATCCCGGGGGAGTCTCCCGATCTGCGGAATTTGCCGTCCGGCTGCGTTTTCGCGCCGCGCTGCGACCGTGCCTTGCCGCTCTGCCGCGAGGACCATCCTGTTTTGGAGCCGGTACCGGGCTCGCGAGACGCATCGACAGGTACACATCAAGTCGCTTGCTGGGTGAGGTGATTACATATGGAAGCACTGCTGCAGCTTTCCGGCGTCAGCAAGCAATACGGGAAGGGAAGCCAACTGTTTCACGCTGTCTCTGACGCCGCTTTTTCGATCTATCCCGGTGAGACGTTTGGCCTGATTGGCGAATCCGGTTCCGGCAAAAGCACGCTGGGAAAAATGGTAACAGGACTGGAATACCCGACTTCCGGGTCCCTTCTGTACCAAGGAAGTCCGCTTTGGAACGGGAAAAAATTCAACAGAAGGAAGCCTGGCGAGATGCAGATCGTCTTTCAGGACCCGCAGTCCTCTCTCGATCCGCGGATGAAGGTTCAAGACATCATACTCGAGCCGCTGTGGGCCCTGCCTGCCGATGAACGGAGGCAAAAGGGCAGCACGGAACGATTGCACGCCCTGATCGCACGGGTAGGCCTCAAGCCGGAGCATCTGCCGCGCTATCCCCACGAATTCAGCGGAGGCCAGCGCCAGCGAATCGCCATCGCACGGGCCCTGATTACCGATCCGACGTTCGTTATCTTGGACGAACCCACCTCGGCTCTGGACGTTTCCGTTCAGGCGCATGTCCTCAATTTATTGAAGGAGTTAAAGCGCGAACGGGGCCTCACCTATCTCTTCATCTCGCACAACATGGCGGTCATTCGCTACATGTGCGACCGGATGGCCGTCATGCAGAAGGGAAGAATTGTGGAGACGGGAACCGTTGAAGACATTTTTAAGCATCCGCAGGAAGCCTACACGAAGACCTTGTTGTCGTCCCTTCCAAGCCTGCACAAGGAAAACGCCTCTCTTCACGCATGAATGAAGAACACATGAGCCAACAGACTAGCTTGCATAGCAAAGAAGGTCGATACCATGTTCAACGGAGCGGAACTTAGAGAAATCCGCAAACAAAAACAGCTGACCCTGCAAAATCTTGCCAATCGGACCGGTCTCAGCATGAGCCTGCTTTCCCAAATCGAACGCGGCCTGGTCGATCCCACCGTAGGAACGTTTTGGAAAATCTGCTCCGCTCTCGATGTACCGATCAATCATTTTTTCAAGGCAAAGGATGACGAAGAACCTGTCATCCGACGCGATCAGCACAAGATCATTCAGTTGAAGAACACTCACGTCAAGTATCACGTACTCACGCCCATACAGGCCGGAAAAATCGAATTCCTGCTGATCGAAATCGAGCCCGGGGAGACACTGGAGCAGGAGCAGATTTCCCACTCCGGAGAAGAGTGCGGCTTCATTCTCAAGGGCGAGCTGAAGGTGCTGCTCGCCGATCGCGAGTACCATCTGTACGAAGGCGACAGCATCGGTTTCAACAGCTCGTCGCCCCATCGGTTTATCAACCCTGGAAACTCTGTCTCCCTGGCGATTTGGGCACGGGCTACGTAGGTTTCCTTCGACACCAGAACAACGTCCGTCTGATCAAAAAAGCTCCGGGGCCAGCTTGCAGCCTCGGAGCTTTTTACCGTCGTTTATCGTCGTTTATCGCTTAATCGGAAGGAATAAATACAAGAGTGATGCGTCTGTCTCCATGCGGAGATCTCGCCTCTCCCCCGACTATGTACGATCCCCGGCAGGCTTGGGCGACTTCGCCTGCCCAACGGGAGCTGCCACCCGCTCATTTCCCATCATCAGGATAAACAGAACGGCCAGAATGGCGGGGACCAGCGCCCAAAGAAAGGTATGGGCGATGGAGCTTGCCAGCGTGTCCGTTATTTTTTCCAAAACGGGAGCCGGAATTTGTGCTCTTGTCTCCGGCGATAGAATAGCTCTCGGATCGGAGAGTGACCCGCCTGGAATCGCACCGCCATTTCCCGCAAGAGCAGTGCTCAAGCCACTCTCAAACAAATTTCGCTGAATGATGCCAAAAATCGTGATCCCCAGCGTCATCCCGAGCGAACGGAAAAAGGAGTTGGTCGACGAGGCAGATCCTCGCTGCCGCATGTCAAAATTGTGAATCGCCGCCATCCCCAGGACGGAAAAAGAGAACCCGACGCCAAAGCCGGTAAGAATCATATAAATCGTTACCATGACGCGCGAGGTTTCCGGCGAGAGCGTTCCGAGCAAAAGAAGCCCCGGAACGAAAAACACGGCTGAGATCAGCATGATGTTGCGGAAGCTCGTCTTGGTCGTGAGCAGCCCTCCGACCTGGCTGCCGGCAACAGAGCCGAGCATCATCGGCGTGAGCAGCAGGCCGGAGTTGGTCGCGCTCCCGCCAAATACGCCTTGAATAAAGATCGGAATGTAGATGGTCGCAATGATAAACGCCGAGCCGTACAGGAGCGCCACGCCGTTGCTCGCGGCAAACAAACGCTTTCTGAACATGGCAAACGAGATGATCGGTTCCGCTGCCTTCCGCTCAACCGCGATAAAGGCGGCAAACAGGATCACAAACACAGCGAACAACGCGATGATCTGAACCGAATCCCATGCGTACTGATTGCCGCCAAGCTCCAGAGCAAACATCAAGCTGACGACGGCACCGACCAGGGTTATCGCACCCCACCAGTCAATGCTTTGCTTGTTGTGCGCCAGCGACTCCTTGTAGTGCAGACTGATAAAAAGCAGGGACAATAGCCCGATCGGCACATTGATGTAAAAGACCCAATGCCAGCCGAAATACTCCGTTATGTATGCTCCAAGCAGCGGACCAAAGACACTGGATGTACCGAAGACAGCTCCGAACAGTCCGGTCATCTTTCCCCGTTTTTCCGGCGGGAAAATATCAAAAATGATGGTGAAGGCAATCGGCATCAGCGCGCCTCCGCCAATCCCCTGGATCGCCCGGTATACACTCAGCTCGATCATGCTGCCCGCTGTCCCGCACAGGATGGAGCCCAGCAAAAAGACGGCAAGGCCAAAAATGTAAAACCGTTTGCGTCCGTACATGTCGGACAGCTTTCCGAAGATCGGCATCCCCGCCATCGTGGCTACCATATAAGCGGAGGTCACCCAGACGAACTTGTCCATTCCCCCCATCTCGGACACTATCGTCCCCATGGCTGTAGCCACAATCGTATTGTCCATCGATGCCATCAGCAGACCGAGCAGGAGCCCGGCTACGACAAATCCCGTTTTGCTTTCTTTGGCAATCACGCCGCACCCCTCCTATTTCCATGCTTGCCCACGAATTATATTGTAATCCAGGCCAACGAGTTGTTATGAAAAGATTGATAAAAAAACAGCGCACATGACATGGCGCTGTAAAAGGAAGACCGCTGGACCGCTCAGGCCCCGAGATGCGGTTAACCCGTCATTCTCATCAGCCTGGCGATCAGCGGGGATTGCTGTAATGCGTAGTTACAGACGGTTGAAAGCCAGCCTGCTGGCTCTGATACATTTTGTATCCGGCTTCCGATATCGGTTCCACCATCGGCTTGATCTCTCCGGTGTACACATTTTTGGAGAACGGCATATTAAAGGTCCGCACCCCATCGCTTTTGCGCATGATAGACCCATCCGAGAGCTCGACCCAATTGCTTCGCTGACTGCCGTAATCGACTACATAAACGCCCTCGTCCGTGTAAAACGGAGCGTTATAGCCAGGAGAAGCTTCCGGCTGTTGCTGCGTCTGTACCTTTGGTGCCGGTGTTTTCTTTGCTGCCTGTTTTTTCGGCTGCGTCTTTTTTCTCGCAGTTGCAGTCTGAGTGGCCTTCTTGGCCGGAGACTTGGAGGCCGCCGACTGGGCCGTTTGCTTCTGTTCCCCCGCCCCTGCAGATTGCAATTGAGGGGAAGCAGCGGTATTTTCTCTAGCTGCGAACTGCTGAAAAGCGACCTCGGTCTTTTTCGGGTCTTGGTTGGAAAAATCCGTCCCTGCCGCTGTCGCCTGCACGCGAGATTCGGCCTTTGGCTCCGCTGCCTTTGTCCCCGCCGATACCGACTTGATCAGCGCAGGCCAAATGTACGCATTGAGGCCAAGCAAGGCCACCATCAATGTAATCCCCAGGACTTTTTTCATTTCGTATTCAGCTCCGTAAGTAACCTGATCTATGTAGCAAATGGTTCTGCCCAAATCAATAATGACTTCAGAACTATTATACAAGAAAAAGGTGCCTGGGGAAGCAAGAAATGGCTGATTAATTTGTCTTCAATATATCGTGGTCGACGTAGCGCTCGCCGTTCAGCTCGCTGATGACATTGATCGCTACCTTGGCTCCGTCGCCTGCGGTGATAATCGTGTGGACGCTGGCTCCCGCGCATGTCCCGGCAGCCCAAAATCCGGGTACGTTGGTCTTCCCTGCCGCATCTGCGTCGATGACTGTTTTGATCCGGGGTTCGGTGCCAGGCTTTGTCGCCACGCCTGCTTTTTCCGCCAGTTCGACCAGTACGCCGGTGGCGAGGATGACATGCTTGGCTTCATATGTCGCGTTTTCTCCTGCGGCAATCACAAAACCATCGCCTGATTTGGAAATATCAGTTACTTGGGCAGCGACCAGCTCAGCGCCGAAGTGCGCCGCTTGCTTTTTCCCCAGCTCTACCATGTCCGGTCCGGTAATTCCCTCTACTCCGTAGTGATTCTCAATCCAAGCCCGTTTGGTCATGCTTTTGTCATTGTCGAGAAGCAAAGTGCTCTTTCCCGCCTTGGCTGCAAAAAGCGCTGCGCTTGCCCCGGCTGGACCTGCTCCAATAATGGCGATATCGTACATAATGTCAACACACCCTTTCTGGACTTCTTTTAATCAACTTAATTATATAATAAGTAACAAAAATAGAAACCATTTTTTACAGTTTGCCCGCGGTTTTTCAATCTTACCATCAGCAGTCTCCATTCTTGACGCCTGCTCCGCAGTAGTGATAAAAATAACTGGTAAGTTACTTTTCTCGTCGCTTTTGTTTGGGAGGGAACCAAGGATGGAAACACAAGAACGAAACAGGACCGCAAAAGGCGAGGCCAGCAGACAGCGGCTGCTTGCTGCCGCGACTGCCCAGTTTGCCCGCAAAGGCTACCACCATACCAAAGTCAGCGACATCGTCAAAGCCGCCGGATTGACCCAGGCTGCTTTTTATCTCTATTTTCCGAGCAAGGAAGCCATCTTTACAGAGCTGGTGGACAGCTTTCGGATGAAGCTGGCAACGCTCGCCCAATCAGCCGGAAAAGTGGCGTCGCTCGCTCCGGGAGAAGCAGCCAGGCAAATCAAAGAAAATCTGCGGGACGTCTTTGCCTTTCTGCAATCCGAGCCCGAACTGACCCGGATCGCCTGGTTTGAGTCTCCAGACGCAAAAGAAATGAAGGAAAAAGTAATCGCGCTATTGAGCGCCCACATCCTGAACAATCAGCAAGCCGGCCATATTCGCAAAGAGCTGGTCCCCGAAGTGGCCGCCTGCTGCATCGTCGGCATGATTGACCAGTTGACCGAGCGATGGATCGTGACCGGGGAGAAACAGCCGGAGCAGTTGACGGAAGAAATGTCCGAGCTGCTGCTTTACGGCGTACTTGCTCCCTATCAAAGCAGGTGACGCTTCATCCGACTTCTAGCTTGCACATGTTCATACAGTTGACAATGCATCCCGATAGCTAGTCTATACCCGATCATCCGGTTGACTGCATCCGACAATCTGCAGTCGTTCATCCAGATCACGTAAGATTCATATTCGCAATCCAGTCGGAATATCCAAAGAAAAAGTCCCGGGCTTTTCATCCTTTTCTTCCCCGAATTACTTTAAAAATAAGACGCTTCTCCCCACTACGGCCACTTTCCAATCCTTCTTTTAAAATGAATCGTTCTCCGTATGCAAAAAAGCGCTCCCCTTAATCGGGAAGCGCTTTGCTATGCTCTTGGTTCACTTTCGAACCTTAGTACTTGTTGAACGTCATGATCCAGATAGAACCGGCAACGATCGTAAACACGATCACCAGCCCCAGGATCAGGGTTTGCACATTGTATCGCGGCTTTTCTCCCTCTCTGATATGCATGAAGAAGAATAGCTGCACAATAAATTGCAAGATGGCCATCACCATGATCGTGATCACGAGTGCCGTTTTTTCAAGCATGTGGTTCATAACCAGCACGAGCGGGATAATGGTCAGCACAATCGACAAGATAAAGCCGATCACATACGATTTGAGCGATCCATGATTGTGGTTGTCATGGTTTTCATGATGCATCCTACATCACCCCCAACAGGTAGACGACCGTGAACAGGAAGATCCACACGACGTCCAGGAAGTGCCAGTACAAGCTCAGGTTGGTCACTTTGCGGCGGGTAACCGGCGTAATCCCGCGGCGGGCGAGCTGGATCATGATCGCCACCATCCAGAACAAACCTACCGAGACGTGCAGACCGTGCGTACCGACCAGCGTATAGAACGCGGAGAGGAACGCACTGGTGGAAATGGTCGCACCTTCATGCACCATGTGCACAAATTCGGTAACCTCCAGCGCGATAAAGCCCAAGCCGAGCAGCGCTGTTACAACCAGCCAGCCAATCAGCTTTTTCACGTTTCCTTTGTTCATTGCCAGAACAGCCAAACCGCTGGTGAAGCTGCTGGTCAACAGGATAAAGGTTTCCGCGATGACACCCGGCATTTGAAACAGTTCCTTTGGTGTCGGGCCACCAGCGTAGTTGTGCATCAGCACCGCATAGGTGGCAAACAGCGTACCAAACAAGATACAGTCGGTTACAACGAATATCCAGAAACCAAGTACTTTGAGCTGCTCATGATCTTCATGACCATGATCGTGGTCGTGCCCGTGACTATGGTCGTGATGTTTTGCCACTTGTTGCATTATACAACCCTCCCCAGTGAAGCCTCCGTGCTGCGCACTTCATCCACCGGTACGTAATAATCCGTATCATATTGGAAGGAACGCGCCCACATCGACAGGGCCACGCCAATAAATCCAATCACGGCCATCCATACCCAGCCGAACGTAAAGCCAAATCCGACCAAGAACCAGAAGCAGGACATGATAAACGGAATACCCGAGTTTTTCGGCATATGGATCGGTTCCAGATGCACAGGCTCTTTTTTATAGGTGCCGTTTGCCATCGCTTGTTTTGTATGCCACCAGTCGTCCGCTTCTTTTACCTCAGGAACGACGGCGAAGTTGTAAAACGGTGCCGGGGACGGAATAGACCATTCCAGCGTGCGTCCGTTCCACGGATCGCCTGTTGTGTCGCGTTCACCGCGCTTGATGCTGTAGACGATCTGCCATACTTGGAAGATGAAGCCGATCCCCATCAGGAACGCCCCGACGGTGGAAATCAGGTTGAGGTCAGCCCAACCGCGGTCCCATCCATACGTGTAATAGCGACGGGTCATACCCATGAAACCAAGCGCGTATTGCGGCATGAAGCAAACGTAGAAACCGATATTCCAGAACCAGAAGCCCCATTTTCCGAGCTTCTCGTCAAGCTTGAAGCCGAACAGTTTTGGCCACCAGTAGTAGATACCTGCCAGGTAACCGAACACAACCCCACCGATCAACACTTGGTGGAAGTGAGCAATCAAGAAGTAGCTGTTGTGGTACTGATAGTCCGCTGGAGCGACAGCCAGCATAACCCCGGTTGCTCCCCCTACGAGGAAGCAAGGAATAAACGCGATCGTCCACAGCATCGGCTGTTTGAACGAAATCCGTCCGCGGAACATGGTGAACAGCCAGTTGAACACCTTCACCCCGGTCGGAATCGCGATGACCATCGTCGATATCGCAAAGAACGCGATAACGCTTGCGCTCGTACCCATCGTAAAGAAGTGGTGAGCCCAGGTGAAGAACGATGCGATCGCAATCGTCATCAAGGCTGCCACCATGGATTTGTAGCCAAAGACTGTTTTCTTCGAGAACGTAGCCACGACCTCAGAGAAGATACCGAAGGCCGGCACGACCACGATGTATACTTCCGGGTGACCCCACATCCAGATCAGGTTGAGGTACATCATCGGATTACCGCCGCCGTCCATAGTGAAGAAGTGGGCACCTGCAAAGCGGTCGAGGAACAGCAGCGCCAGTGTTACGGTCAAAATCGGGAAAGCAAAGATAATCATGATACAACTGGACAGTACGGACCAGCTAAACAACGGCATTTTCATCAACTTCATGCCAGGAGCGCGCATTTTCAAAATGGTCACGATGAAGTTAATCCCCGTGGCCAAACTACCGATACCGGAGATCTGTATCCCCCATATCCAGAAGTTCTGCCCCGGCCCCGGACTGAAATCATTTTCCGAAAGCGGCGGGTAAGACAGCCAGCCGGCATCCGGGGAGCCCCCGATGACGAACGACAGGTTGAACAGCATCGCACCCAGCATGAACAGCCAGAAGCTGACTGCGTTCAGAAACGGATAGGCAACGTCCCGCGCGCCAAGCTGCAGCGGAACGACCATGTTGAACAAACCGAACATCATCGGCATCGCCATGAACAAAATCATGATCGTACCGTGTGTCGTAAAGATGGCATTATAGTGATCGGAGTGCAAAAACTCCACATTCGGGAATGCCAGCTGCAGACGCATCAGGATGGCGTCAACCCCGCCCCGGAACAGCATCAGCAGAGAGGCGATCAGGTACATGATCCCGATTCGCTTATGGTCGACCGTGGTCAGCCATTCGCGCCACAGCCAGCCCCATTTTTTATACTTGGTCAGAACGAAGACGATCGCGACCACGGTGAGTGCGATGGAAACGTCCGCGCCGTAGATCAGTGGATCACCTGTTACAAAGAACGTGGATGCAAACTCCTTTATGTTTTCCCACACTTGGTATTCCTCCTCCCTCTCAACTAGTGGTTGTGATGATGGGTTTCTGTCGAAGAAGCCTCATCTGTCTTGTTGCCCGATTCCTGCCCGGTTGCAGGCATCGGTTTTTTCATGACATAGTCCATGTCATGTCCATGGCTGTGTTTCATGACGATTTCTTCAAACAACCCTTCAGGGAATGCAGAATACGTCTTTTTATCCGTCAAGCCAGGCTTTCTCAACTCTTCGTAATCTTCCTTCGTCATAACAGGTGTCGTGTTCTTCACCTGCTGCACCCATTTGTCAAACTCTTCCTGCGGTTTGGCCTCTACCTTGAATTCCATATGAGCGAACCCTTCTCCAGTAAAGTTGGCTCCTCTGCCATAGAACTCGCCAGGCTTATCCGCTTGCAGGTACAGCTCGGTCGCCATCCCGGACATCGCATAAATCTGGCCGCCAAGCTCCGGTACCCAGAAGGAGTTCATAGGACCGTCCGCCGACAATTGAAATTGAACAGGTACGCCAGCAGGAATTTCCAGATAGTTCACTGTTGCGATGTTTTGTTCAGGATAAGTAAACATCCATTTCCAGTTCAAAGAAGTAACCTGAATGGTCATCGGCTTCACAGCCTGATTCGGCGATTCTTTCAACGCGTAAGTATCCCGCACCGTGAAATATCCCAGGATCGCAATAATGATGACCGGAATACCCCACCAAATAACCTCAAGGGTTGTACTGTGTGCCCAATCCGGCTTGTATGGCGCTTTATTGTCCTTGGTATCCCGATATCGATAGACGATAAAAGCAGTAAGCGCAAGAACCGGAATGATGATGATCGCGCACAATATCACGGAAATCATAATGAGATTGTACTGCGTCTCTGCGACAGGCCCTTTCGGATTCAGGACAACGTAATCGCTTCCGCATCCCGACAACAGGACGCTGGCGATAATCGCCATTAACCAGAAGCCCATCTGACGAAACGTCTTCGCTCTGTTCATTTCTTCTACCCCTTCCTCGTTCGCCACAGAAAAGGAAACGATCGTCCCCAATTTGTTCACATGAATTAAACTTTTCTTCGCCTTCACATACTAACAGACAGAACGATTTTCCGCAGTGGGTTTTTGACACCGTTCAACATTCTGTCTTTATTTTGTTACAAAGTGTTCAAGAAGGGTTCACGAGTTGATCATAATATTGTTATCGATCTCCTGCATTGGATTTGATCTGCCAAAAATGGTCATGTTTTCAGTGAAACTAAAAAAAAGCGGATGCTGCCGCTGTGGCAAGCATCCGCTTTATCGGTTGGATCGTTTTGATTCGAGTTCTTTCCTTATTATAGACCTGGCCCGTCTGGTCATACTGGTTTAACTGTTCGGTTCCAGATGAAGCAGTCGAAATACAACGCTGAGCAGGAAAATATTCGACGCTGCAATCAAAAACCCGATCGCTGCCATCAGACCGAAGTTTTCCGCCCTGAAATCGCTTACATGCGTAACGAACAAAAGTGCACCGATGAAGAAAGTGATCCAAGCGAACCATTTGAGTGTGTTTGCTGCTTTCATCCCGTTATTCATAACACATGACCCCTGTCTTTGTGTTTTCGAAATATTGTTACTTACATTGTAACACACTTTTCACTTGTTGTTCACTTTTTGTTCAAATTATTTTCAAAATCTTACTCTTGAGGAGTTTGATTGGGAAGCCGGCCGTCAATTATGAACAAAAATCAACAACCCGGCCTCCGCGCAAATGTGACAGACGGGGTCTTTTCCTGCCACGATCCGTTTTCCGTCAATCCGACACATAGACGCGCTCAAGCCGATTTCCCAGCCTGCTGCACAATTCATTCGTAATCGTTCCTGCCTGCTTTGCGACCTGCTCCGCTGTTATCCGCTCCGTGCCGTCCTCGCCGATCAGCGTCACGATGTCATTTTGCCGGACATCCGGTATCCCGCTGCAATCGATCATGAGCTGGTCCATGCAAATTCTGCCGATGACAGGAGCCTTTTTCCCTTTCACCAGCACATAACCGCCGCCGCACGACAAGCATCTGGGAAAGCCGTCCGCATATCCGATGGAAACGACTGCGATTGTCATGTCGTAAGGAGCGGTAAAGCGGCACCCATACCCGACGGTCTCGCCCGCCCCGATCTCTTTTGTGAGCGCTACCCTCGCCTTCAAGGAGAGGACCGGGCGCAGGTCCACGGACAACTTCGTTTGATCCTCTGCCGTACTCAGCACGCCGTACAAGGCAATGCCGATCCGGGCGTAGTCGCACTGCAGCTCGGGAAAGTTCAACACGCCGTAGCTGCTCTGGATGTGTACGTTTGGCAGGTCGTATCCCCAATCCCTTAGCTGGGCCAGCACGCCGTAAAAATTGTCGATCTGAAAGCGGGAGAAATTCATTCCCGCCGGGCTGGAATCATCGGCCATGCCAAGATGCGTAAAGATGCCCTCCACGCTCAAGTTTTTGCAAGCAAACATGCCGGCTATCCCGCGTACGTTTTGATAGTCCTCCCCGAGCCGGTGCATCCCTGTGTCAATCTTTACGTGAACCTTTATTTTGCGTCCATACTGATCCAAAAGCTTGCCGTATTCGCAATCGACGACCGTCTGCGTCAAATCGTACCGGACCAGATCCGCAAATTCCTCCGGTGAAGTATAACCGAGGATGAGGATCTCTCCTGTTATTCCCTGTCTTCGCAGATGTACGCCCTCCCGGATGGCAGCCACGGCAAAGGCAGAAATCCCGATTCGATTCAGTTCCTTTGCGACAACCGCATCTCCGTGCCCGTATGCATTTGCTTTCACGACCGCCATCACTTCGCACTTCGGCGGCAAAAGCTTCTTTAAAACCTTTGCATTGTGGCGAAGATGGTTCAAGTTGATCTCCGCCCACGCCCTGCTTTTCATACGATCTTCCTTTCTCTCTTCCGCTGCAGCAGCTTGGTGAGCAAGATAGCCCCCGCAAATGACAGAGCGGCTACCGCCACATAGTGGACGATACTATTTTCAATCAAAAGCGGCTGCATTTTCGCAATCTTGGCAAATCCGCGCACGACAATAATCGCCAGCGGGTGAATGATGTAGACAATCATCGAAATGGTCCGCAGGCTTCGGCTGCTTTTTCCCCTCCATAGAAGCAAGGATTGAAACAGGAAAAACATGCAGGGGAGCAGCATCACGTACATGCTGTCATGGCGCTGGAGAGAAAAATGGTGCAAGAGCAAGCCTTCCGCGAGCAAAAGCAAGAGCGAAACGGCAAGTCCGCCCATGCTTTCTCTCAAGCCAAATCCGCTTGTCTGCCGCGCGATCAGCCCGCCGAGCAAGAGAAAAACCGGGGCAAAAAACAAGCCGTTTCGCGTGTAATCCGAGAAGCTGAACAGCACGTCGTAAAACTGCGCAAAAAGCGGGACCTGCGATGTCAGGCCGTAGTAGCTGTCCCCGCCGAGCCCGATCATGTAAAGCAGCCCGGCAATCAACGCCACCACGCCGGTCTTGCAGCTTCGCAGCAGAAGATATACGAGCCCTGCTCCCAGAATCGTCGCCGGCAAGTACCACAAATGATAAAACGTGCCATCGAAGAAAATATCCTTCAGCAGGTTGGGCAAAAGCGGCGTGGTTTCAAAGTAGCCGGCATACACGTTTACGGGGAGAAAAAGCAGGATCGCCATGCCATACAGCTTGCACGACTTGACAAAAAATTTGGCCAGGCTGCCCCCGTCTCCACGCTTCTCGTCCATGTATCGCGGCAGCAAAAAAAATCCCGTTGCCATAAAGAAAAACGGGACGGCTACCCGCCCCAAAATTCTCGTCAAGATAAAGTCCCCTGTCTCGCTGACGGAGACGAGCGGGTACGTGTGGATGGCCACAACCAGAAAGGCTGCGATGATGCGAAAGGTATCAATGCCCGCATAGCCCGCGTCCTGTTTCATCCGTTCTTCCTCCAAACCGTTGCCACGAATCCATCCACGTTATTTCCCGACACCTCGCAGCGGGCGCCGCTCGGAATGTCAATCCGCACTGTCGGGGAAGACAGGGCATGTACGTAAAAAATTTCTGCTGTTTGTCCATCTGCTTCAAACAACAAGTGCTCTCCCCCATAGGGGAAGCTTTTCACAAACTCCGTATACTCTTCCAGGGTAAACTGATGCTTCCGGATCAGCTCCGCATGCGGATAACCGACATACCGGAAGTGCCAGGGCTCGTGGGCGATGCCTGTAATGGCCTCTTTTCCTTGCGGGTAGCGTTCAATAAACCCGTACCTCGCTGCTTTTAGCCGGAACTCCTGACAGATGCCGGTATAGGGAAAGTCCGGCCTGATAAAGTCGATCTCTTCCTTCTGCTCGCCCACGTCAATCGCCAGCCCTGTCTGGTGCTCGCTGTGGTTCGGATAAGCTACGTACTTTCGCGTAAATTCATCGCCGTTTTCCCGCATCGACTCGGTGTAGATGGTTTCCTGTTCTTTTTTTGTGCGATAGCCGCTGACAGGGACGATCCGCTCTCCGCCGTCGAGCGAGTGAATCAGCGCTGCGTACATCGCCGCCGCCCTTCGTTCCAGCAAAATGTCCGGGTGCCTGTGATCTGCGGGGATGAGCATGTCTTCCGCAGGCTCTTCAAAAACCGGGTGCATTCTGTTGATCAAGATCAGGCTGCCTTTATGCATATTGGCTTGTTCCAAAATCAATGTGTTCATTCCTCGATCGCCATCCTTATCAGCTTGTCTACGATTTCCTCAAACGACATGCCAATGCCCTTGAGCATATTCGGATAACGGCTGTGGGCGGTAAAGCCCGGGATGGTATTCACTTCATTAAAAACAAGCTCTCCCCCCGGCGTTACAAACATGTCGACTCTGGCAAAGCCGCGGCAGTCCAGCGCCTTGTAGATCGCAGCCGCTGTATGCTTTATCCGTTCGGCTGTCTGCTCGTCGACTCTGGCCGGCATGTGGATTTTGGAGGTTTTGAGCGTATATTTTTCGGTGTAGTCAAAGAACCCTTGCGACAGTTCGATTTCGTCCACTTCGCCGATAATCAGTTCCTCATTTCCCATCACGGCGCAGCCTACTTCGAATCCGTCGATGCTCTCCTCGATGACGACTTTTGGATCGTACTCCAGAGCGTTCACCGCCGCTTTGAAAAGGCCGTCTTCTCGCTCGACTTTGGTGATGCCAAACGATGACCCTGCCCTCGCAGGTTTGACAAACAACGGATAAGAAAGCTCCCGGACCAACTGTTGCAATTCTCCCTCGCTGATTTTGCCGTTTACGACGATGGAACGGGGCACCTTGATTCCCGCCTGCATGGCGATTTTGTGAGCCATGTCTTTATCCATGCACAGCGCCGAGCTGAGCGTGCCGCATCCTACGACAGGGATTCCGGCCAGTTCAAGCAAGCCTTGAATCGTGCCGTCTTCGCCGTTTTTTCCATGCAGGACGGGAAATGCGGCATCGATCCTGGTCGCTTTTATTCCGTCCCGATGAAACTCGATCACACCCCGAACATGCCTGCTTGGAGAAATAACGGCATGCACGCAGCCCGGGTCTGTGCTCCAAGTATCATCCATAATCTGTTCAAGGCTTCCGTTATACCGAAGCCATTCTCCCTGCCTCGTGATTCCGATCAAAACCGTTTCGTACCGGGATTGATTGACGTGTTTTATGACTGCATAGGCGGATTGCAGAGAAACTTCATACTCTGTGGAACATCCGCCAAACAGGATGGCTATTTTTTTCTTTTCCATCGGTTCCCGCTCCCTCCTCCAACAATGCCTGTGCCCCGGCTTGCGGGAAGCAGGCAATTGTATTGTAGCGAAACGAGACAGGCCGTCCTTTAACTTTGCCTAAGGGAATCCTTACGAAATCATTACGGAATCATGACGTTTCCAGAACAGGTGAGCTGGAATAGAGGCCTGAAAAAACGACCAACCCTGCTTCGGATTCCCGGAACCAAAGAGCAGGGTTTTCCTTTGATCGGATAATGAATCGATCTATGATACCAGACAGCGGCAAACAATCGTTTTTGAACTGCATTTCTTTGCTTGACTTAGAGTTACCTCTAAGAGGTAGGCTAGTTCTACATCTACAGAGAGGGATGATGATCTTGTTCACCATTCGGGAAGCTGCTGAAAAGTGCGGCATCAGCTCGTATACATTGCGGTATTACGAAAAAATCGGGTTGCTCCCCCCGCCCAAACGAGACAGCGCGGGGAGACGCTGCTACACGGAAACGGATCTCCGCTTCATGCGGTTCCTGAAGAGCGTAAAGGAAACCGGCATGTCTCTGGAAGAAATCCATGAGTTTGTAAAAGACGGCTGTATCATGGAAAAGATTCACCTGGATGTGCCGATAAAGGAGCTTACCCCATCCTTAAACAGGCGCATCGAGATTTTAACGAAGCATCTGGAGAATATGGAAGCGAAGAAGAAGGAGCTCGAAGAAGTGATCGCGGCAACAAAGTCGAAGCTCGACTCCTACCATTCCATGCTGAGTGAGGGGTGAACATCAAATGAAGCCTATGAAAATATACGCGATGCTGCTCGGGTTTTCTATTTTTACAGGAGCCACCTTCAACCTCGCCAAATACACAGTCGAATACTTGGCGCCTTCCTCCGCGGCGGCGTGGCGTTTTGGTTTGGCTGCCGTGGTCATGCTGGTCATTTTGCTTTTGACGGAAGGGGTAAACAAAAGCCTGCTCAAGAAAAATGCAATCGCCTATGCAGTCCTTGGAATTGTCGGGATCTTTGGATTCAACGCTCTGTTTTTTATCGGCATGAAATATACGTCACCTGTCAACGCGGCCTTGATCATGGGATTGAATCCTTTGCTCACGACCATTTTCGCCCGGATGATCTTGAAGGATAAAATTGTGAAAAGACAGGCAGTCGGCATCGCTTTTGCCTTTATCGGCGTGTTTCTCGTCATTACCCAGGGCTCGCTGGAGGCGATCGCCACCTTGTCGGTTTCAGTCGGAGATCTGCTTATTTTTGCAGGCAACCTTTGCTGGACGCTATATGCCGTGCTTGGACGCCGCTTTATAAAGGACGCCACTCCGCTGTCTACGACAACATACACGATGGCGGCCGGCGCGATTGGGTTAATCGTCGCTTCTTTGTTTACGTCCAACCCTGTTCCTCTTCCGGATGTTCCGGTCGGCGCTTGGGGCGCGGTTGCCTTTATGGCTGTCTTTACAAGCGTTTTGGGCTATCTGTGGTGGAATCAAGGGGTAAAAGAAATCGGGGCTGGGAAAACTTCTCTGTTTTTTAATCTTGTTCCTGTCGTTACGATGATCATTTCATTTGCCGCAGGAACCCCGATAACGTTCTTTCAAATGATCGGGGCTGCTCTCGTCATCGTCGGCGTTTTGGCTTCTTCGGGAATCTTCCAGCTTCCCAAAGCCCATGCAGAAAAGCAAAAGCGTATGCTTGCAGCAAAATGAATTGATCTTAGGCTGAATACTGCCGTATTTCTCATACAGAGATGCGGCTGTTGTCTGTCCGTTTACGGATCCATTTTGTAGCCAACGCCCCGTACCGTTTTGATATACGTCGGACTTTCTGCCGAGTCATTCAGCTTTTCACGCAAATTCCTGATATGAACCATGACGGTGTTGGTATTATGACTGTAGTATTTTTCTCCCCAAACCTCCTGGAACAATTTCTCGGAGCTGACCACCTGTCCTCTGTTCTCACTCAAGAGCCAGAGGATCGAAAATTCGGTAGGCGTGAGTGGCAAAAGGTTTCCGTTCAAGAAGCATTCGTGGGAGTTTCTATTTAATAGAAGACCCGCAAAAGCGATTTTGTCATCCTCCTGCTGTGGATCACGATTGTATGTTGTGTATCTTCTAAGCTGTGCTTTTACGCGAGCGACAAGCTCCAGCGGACGGCACGGCTTTGTGAGATAGTCATCCGCTCCGAGCGCCAAGGCGGTGATTCGGTCGATTTCCTCGTCTCGCGCTGACAGCATGATGATCGGAAAATAGGATGTTTCCCGAATGTGTCGGCAGAGCGCGAATCCGTCCATCCCCGGCAGCGTGACGTCCATAATGGCAAGGTCAGGCCGAACAGAATCGAGACAGCGAAGAGCCTCTTCGGCCGTATCGCATTTGTGAATGCTGTAATTCTCGTTTTTCAGGAAAAGCTCGATATACTCCGCGTATTCCCGTTCAGCATCGACGATTAAAATAGTAGAATTCATGACTTCTCCCTCTTTTAGCAAAGCGATAAGAACTCTATGTATTCTACTGAAGAAACACCGGGAATTTTGCGTAGAAATTCTTAAGATTCCCTTACAAAAAACGCACACATGAAAAAACCCGCCTCCGAGATTCGCCGGAAACGGGCATCGGTCTAGCCTTGTGATCCGGGTGCTTGCCCCGCAACGGCACGACGACGTGCTCAATACACGCCCATCCCAACCGCTCATTGCTCAGTTCGTCAAAGATTGTCCGCTTGATTATAGCCTGTGTGAATATAAAAATCCCTCCAGTGAAGCTAAGATAGCAAAAAAACGAAAAATCCACCTCTATTATTTGGAAAAGAGGCGGATTTTTTGGAGGATCCAAAAGCCACATGCCTGTCAAAATTTTCAATGCTTCCTCGTATTTGGCTCTTTTACGCTTTCAAAAATAAGTAAAGCCCATCGACGTCGACATTGCCGCCGGAAATGACCGTCACGACTTTTTTGCCGGAGAATGGCAGCTTGCCGAACATAGCTGCTGCCACAGTCGTAGCGCTGGACGGCTCGATCATCTGCTTCATGCGCTCCAGCACAAACCGCAACGCCTGCCGGATTTCCTCCTCGCTGACGAGGACCAGATCATCGAGGTGCTTCATCAGGACTGGAAAGGTAAGGTCACCCGGCTGCGTCGTCCTGAGGCCGTCCGCAATTGTTTTCGGGCCCGGGACGGACACGATGCTTCGCTGCTTCAGCGAAAGCCATGTATCGTTTGCCAATGCCGGCTCCACACCGATCACCCGGACTTTTGGCCTGGATTCCTTTACTGCAGTCAAAATGCCGGAAATCAGTCCGCCTCCGCCGATGGGTACGATGATCGCATCCACGTCGCTGAGCTGTTCCAGTATTTCCAGCCCGATGGTTCCCTGTCCGGCCATGATGGAAGGATCGTCATACGGGGGGATGTAGACGCCGTTCTCGCTCGCTGCGAGCTCCTTTGCCCGCGGGAGCCTTTCTGCCGATGTGTACCCGTATTTCTCCACCGCCCCCCGGTAGGACCGGATCGCGTCGATCTTGCACTGGGCAGCATCCTCAGGTACCACAATCGTCGCCGGAATCCCCAGCCTTTGCGCGATATACGCCACCGCCTGCCCGTGATTGCCCGAGGATGCCGCCGTCACATAGGCGGCTCCTGCTGATACAGCCTGCTTTACCTTATTGGTCGCTCCGCGAATTTTGAACGAGCCTGTCTTTTGCAAGTGCTCCGCTTTCAAGTAGATGTCATTGCCGCAGCGCAGGGAGAGCTGTTCGGAGTTCAAGAGCGGTGTGACTCGCACGACGTCAGCGATTTGTTGACGCGCTTCCTTCACTTGCTCCAGTCGAATCATCGGCACTTCTCCTTTCATTTATTTGCGTTGACTGCAAACACAAATTCGATTTCCACCGGTGTATTCCCGGGCAGCTCAGCGACACCGACTGCAGAGCGCGCATGCCGTCCTTTTTCTCCAAAAATGGCTTGCAGCAGCTCTGAAGCGGCATCCAATACTTTGGGCTGCTGCGAAAAGCCGGGAGCGGACTGAACAAACCCGGTCACTTTCAATACCTGCTCCACTTTATCCAGACTGCCGAGCTCGGCTTCCAGACAGCTCAATCCTTTTAATACACAGATTTCCGCCAGTTCGCGGGCTTGCTCAATCGTGACCTCTGCCCCAACCTTTCCTGTATAAGGGAGCTCCCCGTTTACCCGCGGCACCTGGCCGCTAACGTAGGCAAAAGCTTCCTGAAACTGCCCATTTCATTTTCCCCTCGCAAAATCTTTGCACGATCTTCATCAATCCTTAACGGTATAGCTGCTACAATTCTTCCATGGGAGGCGGATTTTTGCATCAAAAGCAGCAAACTGTAAATTTTGCACATTTTACAGTTTGACCCAGTTGCCTTTCCATGCCCCGATTTTATATAATGGGTCTTATTTTCTGCGAGCAGGAAGGATGCTGATTCCTGTCCCGTGGCGTTTTTGAAAGAAATTGAGCAACAGAGAGAGAGGAGAGAACCATCGAATGAAAGAACAGAGCATCCAAAAAGCGCCACTCGTCATCTTGATGGTCAACATGTTCATTGCTATGCTTGGAATTGGCTTAATCATTCCGGTTTTGCCAAAATTCATGCTGGAATTCGGGGCCAGCGGTACGGCCTTGGGCTATCTGGTCGCCGCATTTGGCTTGACCCAATTCATCTGTTCACCGATCGCCGGGGAGTTTTCCGACAAGTACGGCCGAAAGCGGATGATCGTCATTGGGCTGGCCGCGTTTGCACTGTCCCAGCTCATCTTTGCCCTCGCTGATCAGATGTGGCTGTTGTACCTGTCAAGGTTGATCGGGGGAATGGGCGCTGCGTTCATGATCCCTTCCATGATGGCTTACGTCGCCGATATTACGAGTGTGGAAGCAAGAGGAAAAGGGATGGGGCTCCTCGGAGCATCCATGTCGCTCGGGTTTGTGATCGGGCCGGGGATCGGCGGGTTTTTGGCCGAGTACGGCTTGCGTGTTCCGTTTTATGTGTCTGCCGCTGTCGCCTGTTTTGCGACCTTGGCTTCCTTCGTGTTTTTGCGTGAAACCTTGTCAATGGAAGACCAGTTGGCAGCCCGCAGCTCAGAGAAAAAGCGGGAGAACATTTTCAAGCAGTTTGCCTATTCGTTTAAAGCTCCTTATCTGGTGCTCCTGGTGCTGGTCTTTACCCTTACGTTTGGCCTGGCCAACTTTGAGGCGATTTTCGGGCTGTTCGTCGATCAGAAATACGGGTATACGCCAAAGGATATTTCCATTTTGATTACAGTCGGGGCTTTGATCGGCGTTGTCATTCAATCGCTTCTGATCGACAAGCTGCTCCGCCGCTTCGGCGAAAAACGGCTGATCAATCTCAGCTTTTTTGTTTCCGCAGTGACTATGGTGCTGATGCTGCTGTCTGGAAACTTCTGGTACGTGATGCTGGTGTGCCTCATCTTCTTTACTTTCACATCGATCCTCCGTCCCGCGATCAATACGCTGCTCTCCAAAATGGCAGGCAAGGAGCAGGGCTTCGTCGCAGGGATGAACAACGCCTACATGAGCCTGGGGAATATCGTCGGTCCTTCTCTGGCCGGTATCCTGTTCGATGTGCACATCAATCTTCCGTACCTGTTCGGAGCCTTCATGCTGCTGTTCAGCCTGTTGTTGTCCGTCTCATGGAATCGCCGCACTAAAGACAAACACATAACCCCTGCTATCCAGGAATAATCAGCAGGGAACGCAAAAGGGACGCGTGCCTTCTATTCGCCGAGAAGCGGATAAAGAGCATGCGTCCCTTTCCTTTTACAATTGCAGGTGATTTCTTTCCTTGAAGCAATTGCGGGTAACTCGCCTTATTGAAACAATTGATGAACTTCTATTTGACTCAGGTAATCCTGAATTTCTTTCCCTCTTTTTTCGAGCATATGGAGCGCTTCCTGTACCTTTTCTTCGGGCATGCGGTAGCTGGGACCCGCGATGGACAGGGAGGCGACGATTTCCCGATCTTTGTTGAACAGCGGGATGCTGATGCCAAATGTGTCCTCGAAATACTCTCCCCTGGAATAACACCATCCCTGCTTTTTGATGTTGTCCAAATCATCGATCAGTTTGTTCGGATCGACGATTGTATTGTCTGTATAGGGAGACAAGCCTTGTTCGATCACTTCCGCCCGCTTTTCTTCCGGGAGATAGGCCATCAGCACCTTGCTGGAAGCTCCGACATACAAAGGGGCTCGATTCCCCACTGTCAGCTCGTATTTTACCTTTTGCGGGCTCTCCACGATCTCGATGTCAACCGCTTCGATTCCCTCCAGGATCGTCAAAATAACCGACTCGCCGGTATCTTCGCACAGCCGGTGCATGATCGGCCGAATCGCGTCAATGAGCTTCAGCCGTTTCTGGACAAGCTGTCCGTACTCCCAAAATTTGATGCCCAGGACATATTTTTTTGTCACCTGATTTTGCGCCAAAAAACCGTGCTTTTCATAGGTGGCCAGAACCCGATGAACAATCGAATGGCTCACATTCAGCTCTTTCGCCAGCTCGCGGACACCCCAGGCAGGGGTTTCATCGGTGAAAAATTTTAAAATTTCCAAAGCGTTATCTAGTGTTTTCAAGCTCATACCGGTATCACAGCCTCACTTCCCTTATACAATGTCGATTATAGTATAAGAGTCCTGATATTGCCATTCGCTTCCATATATATTTCCAGAAACGGAAGATTCGTGCTGAGTGCTGCCCGCTCGCTGACCTTGAGCGACTATAGGCCAGACATCTCTTGTGACCATATCATCTGATGCTGTGACCGCCCAAAATTGTCAACTGTTTTTGACGATATACCAGGCGAGAAGCCCTTCTGCCTCCACTGGATCGATGACGGTCACGCCAAACTCCTTGCGAATGATCGGTGCCAGGCCGATGGTTGAATACCCGGTGCACGCAAACGCGATCGTCTTTGCCCCGTTTTTCACCATCGTCCGTACAGCGTTCAGCGCTGCTTCCCGACCGTGGGGCGCCATGACCTCTGCGGAATTGGTCACCCCTGGCGGAGATATATGCCAAGCGAGCTGCCTGCCTAAAATCCGCTTCATGACCCGGGGCGGTTCAGAGGCAATGTCGAGCAAACAGACTGGCTCGCCGTATCCTTTGGCAAGGAGTGCCGCCGCACTGCCCGCCCCGATCACGGGCACCCTCACCTGCTGACGCAGCGCATCGATTCCCGGATCATCCGCACAGCTGATCACCAAAACCCGGCAGCCTGATGCGGCCAGCCTTTGACCCAGTGCGACGATTTTCGGGACTGCTTGCCGCTCCGTCACCTCGTCGCAAATGCCGTACGGCTGATCGGGAATGCATGCGGATACGGTTTGGACACCGTACTTGCTCTCGATCAGCTTGCCGTGCTCATTCAGAATGTCCGCATCGTCAGTCGTGATTACCCGGATGATACCGATCATGGCTGGATGGTCACCCTCCCTTTGGAAAGGATTTTCGCTTCGTCGATGAACACGTCCGGCTCGTGGACGACCAGATCGATATGGACACCTGCTGAAATCGTGCCGCCAAACGTCCGGTTGCTGCCGAAGGCTACGTGAATCGTGCCGTATACCTTTTCATCCTCGAGCACATTTCCGGTGATGCGCGCCTTGTCATTGGTGCCGATGCCGAACTCCCCGAGCAGCCTGCCGTCTCCCTCTCCCAGCATGTCCAGTAGCTGATCGGCATCAGGGCCTTCCAAATCGATGATCCGTCCCTTGTCAACGGATACGAGCAGAGGACCGCTCACCTTGCCGATACCGGCAATCGAGCCGTCTACGACGATTTTTCCCGATGCCGTTCCCTCGACAGGTGCGATGTACGATTCTCCGGAAGGCAGATTGCCCGACTCGCCGGGATTGCGGTACACGCCCGTACTGGAAATCCCGTCTCTGCCCGCGATGGAAAAGCTGAGCGAGTGACCGTCCTTCTCGATCCGTACGGTGTGGCCAGTTGTCAGGACCCGTGTCACCTGCTCCGTCAGCACCTGTACCTGACCGTAGTCCGCCGTGATCGCTCCTACAAGAAACATGTCGGCTGTAATCCCCGGCATCGTCGCGATACGGGCGCCGCTCGCGGCTGCACGTTTTCTCGCTTCGGTATGGGTGAGGGAATACTCCGTCACACAAACGACGACGTCCGCTCCCCGCATCGCCTCCGCAATCGGTGCCGGCGGCTCTTCCCCGTCCTTTTTCCGCTCCTTCATCACCATCAGGAGCGATTCTGCTCCGATCGCAAGACCTGCCTTCTGAATCGCCTCCGCGAGCTCCTTTTTCTCCAGGTCAGCGACGACCAGGAGCGTTTCCTCCTGCTTGAGCGCCAGACTTGTCACCAGTATGTTTTTGCTGACTTCGACCAATTGCCGGTCCATATCCCGATACCCTCCTAGTACAGTTCCGATACGATTTTGGCAAGCAAGGCGTTTGACAGGATGACAGGCAGGTTCGCATAGGCCTCTACGACCGCCTTGGACGCTTCTACATAGCCCATGCAGTCCATCAGGATCGCATCCACATTTTGATCAGCCAGCTCTTTTGCGGCGCGGATCAGTTCCGTCTCTCCCTCCGCATATGGAGAAGCCGCTGCGTAGACGGCATCCACAAGGCTCCCCCATTCGTCTTCGAGCGCATCCTGCTGTTCCAGCAGAGGAACGATCACACCGAGTCTCTTGTTTTTCAGCATCGCGGACAAGGTCGAGCGCAGGATGACATCGGGCTCGATCAACAAGGCGTTGTTTGCGGCAAGCCCCTCGAATGTCCCGGTGCACAGGACGACAATCGGATTGCACCCGGCTTCCTCCAGCTCATGCAGTTTTCGCTGGAGTACAGGCGCGATCTTTTCCCGGGACATTACCACAGACTCTCCGGTCACGAGCTTGCTGGTCAAGACGTAGTCACCCTTTTCCGGTGAAAAGGCCGCTTCCGCCTCCGCTTTGGTCATGCCGTCGAGTACGCCTGCCTGCATGATTTCCGCCCGGCCTCCGACGTATTTTTGGAAAATGGGGCCGACATCCATCCGCGGCGCTTGTCCGATCGTGACGAGCCCCAGCTTTTTCATCGTCATGACGATTCTCCCGGCGTCTCTTGGCTGCCCATCGTCTGGAATACCGCCAGCGAGCCGTACAGGCTGACGAGGCGGTCGTACTCCGTCTGATCATAGAAGCTGCAAGTGCCAGCCGTAAACTCCTTGGCTACCTCGATGGCGAACCGGGCGGTGGCTGCGATGTCTACTTCGTGGCTGGCCCCTGTGCCGCAGCCGGGTACGGCAGATTGTGCCGTGATGGCGACTCCGACCACGGGAGCCTTTGTCGCGACAGCCGGCTGCATGATGCTGTTGAAATGATACACGCCGTTTCCGTACGGCGTTATGTCCTGGAGCGTGATCGGGAAGGTGGCCGGAAGCTGTCCCGACGTCATTTCCATGATCCGCAGCAAATCCTCGCTGACGCGCAAAATGTACCCTTCCTTCACTGTCGGGGAGAGCGCAAAGCCTTTGATATTGATCAGCCTGTTTCCTTTGGACGTGTCGATGGACAATATCGCGTCCATCTCCGGACATACCTGGTAGCGGTTCATCGTCGGATCATCGACAGGGGAGTCCATGAAATCAACGGGATCATGCGGCTGGGTAGGCGCATCCGGACAGATGTGCGTCGTCACCAGCACGTCTCCTTTCAGCCTGTCGCCGTTTCTCGCCATCTCCGCCAGCTTCAAGCCGCTGGCGACCGCTGCCACCGCGCCATCCGCATCCGATACCATGCCGATCCGGCTCGGACGGGCCCCGATCCCGCCGAGCTGCCCAATGATGCCGAGTGTCGGAGCCGAGCCTCCCCGGGATTTTCCCTCTGTCCCGGGAATCAGGATTTTCACGAAATCCGTTTTGCCTTTGTCTCCTTGCACCGTATCTACTGCAACCTGAACATCGCTGTAAGAAGAGAACAGTTCCTTGATCTTCTCCCCGGAAGCGTATAGACTGTCCATCACCTCATAGACAATGAGTGTCTGTTTCAATGCCATGCCTTACCTTCTCCTTTCAGGAAAACACGTACGAAATGACCTGTTTTCCAATCGCTTCTTCCACAGGTTCAAACAGTTTGCGGTTTCGCATCGTCGAGCTGAGCAGCAGCTGCTCCTTTGGCACCGCGATGACCGCCGCTTTTTGACCATTTGCCATTTTGGCAGATTCCAGCGGGCGTCCGCTTTCTGCATCAAAGGCCATGATCAGATCGGGGAACGTGGCCAGCCGCTCGCCATTTGACTCAAGTGTCATGTACTCGTTCCAAAAGGTAAGCTCCAGACTGCCAATGTCGGCCCGGCCCACATCAAATCCGCCTGTCGTATTCAACGAAAAATTCGAAACAGTCCCGACCTCGATGATTCTGCCCTGCAGGAGCTCGGTCACTGCTTCAATCGCCTTTTCTCCCGTGTGGGCCAGCATCGTCTCGCCGATGCGGATCGCCTGCTGGATCGCTCCCGGACAGCCGTTTTGCTTCACATAGGACACCTGTACGGGATTGCGGGCTACGGCGACCATGCCTCCCGCATCTACAGATGCCCGGCGCACCATTTGCGCCATGTTCTCCAGGGAACCGGACGCGCACAGCTCGATGTACCGGCTGCCCAATCCGCCTGCTGCCGTCTGCGTAGAGACGTAGCCTTCCAGCTCCGTCAAATTCATCGAGCCCATGCTCCCTGTCGGATGCGCTCTGCCGTTGCACGGCGCGTCCAAAACGGGCAGTCCGGTAACAGCCGACTGAAACCAGCCATTGACTGTGGTGCTCGCTCCGTTTTCGTTCGTGATCAGCCCGGAGATCGGACGGCCCAGCTTGTCCAGCAGCAGCTGCAGGGCCCGGATATAGTGCATCGGCTTGACGTACTGCTCGGCTGCGGCAGGTGCCCCCACCGCAGAAACCGTCACCACCCACTCGTCATCTAGCAGTTCATCTATCGTAATCAGCTTCGGCTCGCCTACCTCCAGGGCCAGTCTGCCGAGCTGGATGCCTTCTTCGATCGGGCCTCCGCCTCCGCCTCCGAGGACAGCGCCGCCCCAGACAGCAGCCTCCATTTTGCGTTCATCCAGCGTAATCGTTTCCATCTGCCTTCTCCTTCCTTCCTCTATTTTTTCATCGAAAAGACGGAGCTGAAGAAGCTGTACAAAGCATCGCCCGCGATAAATCCGGCTGCCATGATATTCATCGAGGAATCCGCCTCTTGGCCTTTCCATTTCAGGATAATGACGCGAATCAAGAGACCTGCGAGAACCGCCCAGCCCGCCTCGGGATACGTAAGCAGCAAACCCGTCGCAAACAAAATCCCCATCTGCCGCTTGGGCCCGCCGAGGAATTGCAGGATCGCGCCCGGAATCGCCCAGAGGAACAGCTCACCTGCCACATCGCCAGAGACCCCGGCGTTAATCGTCGCTACGTATACGGTATCGACAGGCGGAACGAGGTTTTGCGAAAACAGGCTGTGAAAGCTGAAAAGGACGACGAGGACAGCTACGCCGAAAGCGATCATCCCGGCTGTCATTTGCTGTCTTCTGCCCTCTTTCTCAAACTCGGGATCAGCGCCGTTGCCGCGCAAAATATAACCGGCCTTCAGGTCGTAGCCCATGTCTGCAAAAGCGGGACCCGTAGCTGCACTAAAGCCGACGAGCAGTGCCAGCGCGACAGGCGGAAATCCGATCAGCATGCCGAGGATCAAGGTGATCAGCGCCACCGCAAAAGCCGGAAACCAGCCGGAGTGCATCGCGGAAATGCCGACGATCAATTCGTGCAAATAAGCGGCGAAAGCAGCGAAAATAATGAACAATAAGAACATTCCGAACGACATGTGCGTCAACAATCCGCCGATGATTGCCAAAATGACCGAAATCGCCATGTACAGCAAAAGCCCTGTCAAAAGCGTGCGCGAGGTTTCCTTTTCCCCTTTGGTCACCTGCAGCGCTTGCTCCGCCTCTGCGCCTGAACCTTGTTGCGGAGACTTTTTCCTGAAGATGACGAAGCTTACCTGGATCAGGGCGACAATTCCCGCTCCGATCATGAATCCATGCGGTATATACGAATCCTTCAAATCCATTCCAAGCAATGTCCCGGAATAGCCCTTGAGCAAAAGACCGATCCCGAACATCGCCAGTGCCCAGATGTTTCCGATGAAGGCGACACCGAATGCAGACATCGGCACTCCCAGGATGGAGCCGACTACACCGCCGGCAATCCCCACACCGAGCAATCCGGCACGTTTGCCGCCTTTGTCGCCGGCAATGATCGACTCCGCTGTGGCGCGTCCGTCCGGCCAGGTGCCCGAAGCGGGAAAGACCTTCGTATCAAACAGCCTGTACAACAGAAAGGCGTCAACGAACATCGCCAGCGCCGCACCGATCAGCATCGGCATGATCAGCTCCGGCTTCCCGAATACATATGGAATCCCGATCGGAATGAGCAGGCTGTTCGCAGCCCCGAATGTCGCCGACGAGATGGCGGTCTGAACGATATTTTGCCGATGGACAGAGCGCATCTTGCGAAGAAAGGCCAGCGGTACCCTCGCGATCAGCATGGCCAAGAGCGCCCCGATAATGGCTGTATTGGCTGTAATGCCCAAAGTCACGATCAACTGCATCCCGATCGCCGCCCCGAGAATCGCCGTGACGATCGTCAGGATCAGCGTGACAGGCTCTAACGCTCTGGGATGCTTCTTTTGTTGCCCATTGTTCATGTTGCCCTTCGCCCCTTTTGTCTCCATATTCGGACCATAGGTCCTTATTTTAATAACATATGTGC
>k87-1160704_pt1 | contig 40473 bp, 63 predicted proteins | sample MGYA00084031_6733416 | MGnify analysis MGYA00084031
AACTGGCTTAGGCTTGAAAGAAGCTAAAGCTGTAGTTGATGGCGCTCCTGCACCAGTTAAAGAAGGCGTATCTAAAGAAGAAGCTGACGAATTGAAAGCTAAACTTGAAGAAGTTGGCGCATCTGTAACTGTTAAATAATTTTATTGATTTTTAATTGGCTAAAAACCTTGATATTTAAGGTTTTTAGTCTTTTTTTATTTTTTTGACCATACTTTTGACCATACTTTTTAAAAATTTAAATAAGCTGCAAACTTATCAGCAGACCTTTCTTTTTGTTTTTTAGTCACATGAGTGTATATGTTCATTGTTGTATGAATATCTGAATGTCCTAACCTTTCTTGAACTTCTTTGATAGATAAACCAGCTTCAAATAATAAGCTACAATGTGTATGACGGAAGCCATGTATGGTAATATCATTGAAATTATGTTTTTTGCATATTCTAGATAAAATAATATTAGGTCGAGTTATATCTATATAATTATTGTTTTTAGAAGAAAAAATTATTTGATTCTTTGTTTTAGCATGTTGACCATGGGCAAGTAAATAACGTTTTTGCTGAGTTTTCCATGACTTCAAAATATTTAGTGTCTCGTCATCTAGCGAAATATTTCTAATAGATGTGTTTGTTTTTGGTGGTGTAGAAATAAATTTATTATCTGAATTTTTTGTGATAGTTTTATTGATTTTAAGTGTTTTATTAAAAAAATCTACATCGTTCCAGGTTAATGCTAATGCTTCACCTTTTCGTATTCCTGTAAAAGCTAGAACTCTGAATAGAGGATAAGTTATAGGAAATTTGTCTTTTTCACAGCATTCCAGAAAATCTTGTAATTCTTCTTTTTCAAAATATTTTAATTTATTCTTTTTTTGTTTGCGTTCTCCTTTTGAAAAAGTTACTGCTTTCATAGGATTTTCGTTAATTAGGTTCATTTTTTTTGCATAATCAAAAACTGCAGATGTATAACATTTTAAAGCTTTATAGGTAGAATATTGTTCTTTCCATTTGTTGATAGCTTCTTGACAGTAAGCTATGTTATAGCTTTGTATTTTTTTATTTCCAAAAAAAGTTGAAATGTTTTTATCAAACAAAAACTTAACACGTAAGTAAGTACTTTCTCTGACTGTTGGTTTATATTGTTCAATCCACATATCTTTTACTTGTGTAAAAGTGTAGTTATTATCTTTTACTAGTTTTTTATCTGTAGCTAAAACTTCTAATCTAGCTAGTGCGATTTTCGCTTCTTTTTGTGTTTTGAATCCTCTTTTAGTTGTATATCTCTTCTTTCCAGTTAATGGATCAATACCAAGATATGTCTTGAAGTACCACGCTTTTTTACCATTTTTCTTTTGGTATTGTTTAATCATTGCCATAAAATTCAACTCCTATTCCAATTCTATTTCTAAAATACTATTATCAAATGATTCTAGAATTTCATTTGTTTCGATGAAATCACTCCATTCTTGGTATCCGTTGTATTTTGGGGTTCCTAAATGAGATTTAAGTTTTTGATAGGTATTCATTACAATTTTTTTCCACTCTTCTTCACCAATGCGAATGATTTTATCATCGTCCCATTTTTTTGTTTTTCCAGTTCGTTTACTATTTTTTGATATTTGATAGTTTTTCCATTTTATTAAAAAGATATGTTTTGAATGAGAATTATTTTCTAACCATTCACTGAATTCTTGATATTGCATGTTTTTCTCCTTTCGAATGTATGTTCTTATTGATTGAAAAAGAAAAGCCCGAAGGCCTTTACTAGTTTAACGAAATATCTACAGTTTCATTGTTCCAAAACGATGTTTCATATTGAAGTTTCAATTTTGCATTAGGGTCTGCTTGTCCTACTAGGTTACCAGTAACAGATGCACCATTGTCTAAGTCTCCAGAATTAAGCCGATCAGTGGCAATACCATCAGTAACAATTTCATCTACATCTGTTGCATTACCATTAGCATTTAATTTAAAATTATATGGATTATAGCTTTGTTTTTGGTCGGTGTTATTGGTAATAGTAACATTTATAATTACATATTGTTTGCCTGTATCAGGAGTTTCATATTCATTACCATTGCTAAAGCTCACATTATTTACTTTAATTTCATATCCTTTGTAACTAACAGTATCTCCTACATGATATTCTTTAGATAAAGTATTATCTGAAGAATTGTTTGGATTTGTTTCCCCTACGCTTTTTGAAGTGTTTGAATCAGAACTATTTCCTAAAAAAGTGAAACCTATAATACATAATATAATAAATCCAATAAATACCCCAAAACAGCCAAACATACCTTTTCCAAAACTTTTCAACATAAAATTTCCTCCTTTATCATTCTTTTAAAACAAAATATAGAATAAATCAAAAGAATGATATGCTATTATTTGTCTGTAGTTGAACAGCCGAGGAATTTCGGTTATGTAGTCCGTGTTAGTAGCACGGGCTTTTTTATTTATAAAAACCACCTAACCGAATTGGTCAGGTGGTTTCGTTATCACACAATCACTCTGCCAATAACATAAAGGTCATCATATTCATCTGCGTAGAAATCTGGATACAAGCGATTTCCATTTTCATTATATTCACAATTTAAAGATACTAAACGTAATCTTTGATTTTCTACATACATTTTTTTCAAAAATGCTTCGCCATTTATTTCTATAGCTCCAAATTGTCCGTTTAAAACTTCTGTTGTTTGTTTAATAAAAACTATTTCCCCATTTTCAAATGTGGGACACATACTATTTCCGTCTACCATAAAAGCAAGATCATAATAAGACGGAATTTGAGATTTTCTCATTGTAACTGTACCTAGTGGACGTTCTTTATCGTAATTAGGATAACCATGACCTGCAGACAGTAGACCGACATATGAAACTTCCTGTTTTTCATCTTCATCAACGGCTCTTCCAAAATTGTCTTGAATCACATTAGATCTATTTTGATCTTCCAATTCATGTCTAGCAAAGTCATAGACTTTTTGTTGGTGATAATCGTTTAGTAAATACATTGTAGAAAGAGTATTTGATATATGTTCATTGAGAGTAAAATCATTTGATAGTTGTTCGGGAGATATTTCAAGGCCTTTACAAATCTTAATGACATTATCTATTCCAGCTTTACCTATGCCTCTTTCTAGAATAGAACGAATAGTAGTATACGGCACATTTACAAATTCAGAAAAATTTTTAATAGTTCCATATTTACTAATAATGAGTTGTTTAATGAATTCTTCTCTGTTCATCTTATCACCTCCTAAAGAAATATTAACATACGCATTTTCGTATGTAAATGACAAAAAAGCAAAAAAAACGCATTTTCGTATTGACTAAATACGCAATTGCGTGTTAATCTAATTTCAGAGTTAATTATATAAATTTTTTTACTCTTTAAATACGCAATTGAGTATAAGTGGGGAGGGAAAAGAATGCTGAAGAATTTAGAAAAAGCTTTAACAGAAAAGAATATTACTCGAACTCAAGTTGCTAGTGCATTAGGTTATAAAAGGTATGCTACTATTTCTGACAAAATTGAAGGAAAAACACAGTTTAGTTTTGATGAAGCAGTGAAACTCAAGAAAACTTTCTTTCCGGAATATGAGTTGGAGTATCTTTTTACTAACGATGTTAAACAACCAGCGTGAGGAGGGAGTGTAATAAATGTTTAGTCGTTTTAAACCAAGAATTAAAAAAACTATTAGGAGAAAAGGTTATTTGAAGTATCTGAAAAGAAAACACGATTACACTAAATGTTCTTGGTGTAACCGTGTTATAAGAAAAGACTCAAATTTTTGTTGTTGGTGTGGAAAAGCTAATTTGGAAAAATAGTTTTTTTAACTGATTCTGATAATACATCTACAAGAAGATTGTAGAGCGAATCCTTAACTAGTTTTGAGGCGTTAGAAAAACCTTTTTTAAATTTAGCTTCTGCTAACTTGGTTTTAGGAGTGTCAACCAAGAGATCTGGAATAGCGGTTTTTATAAGAAGTTTATCGCTATCAGGTAAATCCTCATCTAAAGAAAGAAGCTCAACAGCACTTTCTAAGATGAGTGAAGTCCACGGGTAAGGATTTGAGCAATGACGACAATATTTGGGAACTGGTGTTATATAACCAAGAGTAATAACTCCATCAATAGTTTTGTGCCCTAGTATAGGTATCCTACAAGTCGGACAGGTGGTGATAACTTTGCTTCCGCATTCTTCGCAATATTCTTCAGGGTGAGGATCTGAATTGATAGTGGACCGATCACTTATTTGGTGACCATTAGTACAAACTTTCTGAAAATATTGTGTTCCTATGTGGATTACCTCCAATATTATTTATTTAAGTGGACCACTCACTGATAAGAAAATTTTAGCAAAAGAAATGAACAAAAATCAACAATGTAGGAGGTGTAACCTATGCAACTTAACATTCCAGATGAAGTAGTTCAAAACGAATTAGCAAGTAATATTACTTTTATTGTTTTAAAAGAAATCGAAAAGCGATCTAGCTTGTTGACTAAAACTGTTGAATTACCACCTTACCCGAATAAGTCTCAAGTAAAAGAAATATTGAAAATTGGAGATGATAAATTAAGCGGTTGGATTTCAAAAGGTTTAAAAATTCAGCAATGGAGCGAACAAGATATTCGAATTGAACGATCTGAATTACAACGATTTTTAAAAGAAACTTTTGAAATTTAACTATTTAAACTCATTCTACACTCACCACTTCCGAAAAGAGGAGTTGCGATTTCCTTCAAAAACTACAAAATAAACAGCACATATACCTACTTGCATGGGCAACTCCTCTTCTTGGAGGTGGTGAAGATAAAAGATTAAGGAAGGAATCGAATGACATTACAAGAGCATCAACGATTGATGCAAGAGTTAAATCAGGAATATCACAAAGATGTGAGACCTGAGTTGTTAGGTAATCAATGGCGTGAACGTCAGAAGAAGTGGCAGGAAATAAAAAGCCCACATTAGTTTCCGCTAATGTAGGCAAGTGACTATATCTAAACGGAAGTTTATCACACATGAAAAATAGATACAAAAAAAGTGACTCAGCCGTCTAAAGCAATGAGTCACAAAACAAAAATTATATCGAGAGGATTATAACATATGAACAAAAAAATTGAAAATCTTATTGAAGAATTAATGACAATTTGTCACGCAGAACACATTGGTTTAGCTGTTACTGCAGTAGATGAACAGGGAGAGGCTATCAAAGCAGAAGCTGGACCAGCAAAATTGGTTATTGCTGGTGTACTTGAGCAATATAAATGGGCTAGAGATGAAGTGGTAAAAACATCTTGTGATTGTGCTGAATGTACAAAACTAAAGAAACAGTTTGGAGTGATTGAAGAAGATTCGACTAATCACACTTTTGTTATTGATAATGCAGAAGATCTTGCTAACGTAATGACTCGAATTTTCAAGGGAGAATTTCAATGATGAATGAAAAAACAATTGATTTACTCATTATTTTATTTTTCACGTTAGTGATTGTAGCGAAAAGTTACGTAATCTTTGGCTTGTTATTCGCAATTACCATGCTTGTGCTTTGCGTGTTAGCAAGCAGAAAAGAGGGGAAACATGAACGAGTTAGCAAATCTAGACAGCTATTTAACGAGTGAAAGTTGGGGAGTTCCTCAATATGAGGCGCCAATTGATGAGGAGGACGAAGATGAGTCATTTTGAAGGACATGATTTGGAATGGATTACGAAAAAAATCGAGGAATTAGAACAAGCGAAGAAGCATAGGCTTAATCAATACGATATTGAAATTGCACAGATAACGGAAAGAAAGAATCGTGTATGTGCAGATTTACAGAAAGAAATTGATGAAGCAGTAGCTATCCAAAGACAATTGATGGGAAATGCAGAACTAGTCGAAACCAAAAGCTTTGTTTTGACGATGAAGCCTGTAGATTTGCGTAAGCCATCGCAATTTAAATTACAACCATCCAAAGTAAAAGAAGAGAAAGAACAGTTTATTCAATACCTTCGAAACGAACATCCTGAATTAGTCAAAAAATCAACTGAATACAAACCAAAGCAACTAGACATCAAGAAGTTGATTGCTGACGGTGTGTTTCAACTAACGGATGATCTTCGAGTAATAGATGAGAATGGTTGTTATATTCCGAATCTAACAGTTGATATCAAAGAGCCAGAAGTGAAAGTGAAGGTGAAAAGTTAAATTGAATAATGAAGTAGCAATACAAAAGAATAGCGCTATGGACATGGTTATGGGAGCTGATTTAGATAAAGTTACGAAACAACTCCAAGCCATCGCTAATTTTCAAAATGTTGTCCAAAATAACTTGAAGAGTGGACAAGATTTTGGTGTGATACCTGGAACGAATAAACCAACTTTATTGAAACCTGGTGCGGAAAAAATACAAATGTTGTTTGGAGTAACAAGTGAATATGAAGAAATCGAGCGAATTCAAGATTATGACAACGGATTTTTTGCTTATACAATCAAATGCACACTATCAAAAGAGGGAATGAAAATAACCGAAGGAATGGGGCATTGTAATACTAAAGAAAAAAAATATATCAAACAAGATCCGTTTACTTTGGCTAATACATGTTTAAAAATGGCTAAGAAAAGGGCACAAATAGATGCCACATTAACGATTGCTAGTTTGTCTGAAGTATTCACACAAGATATGGAAGATTTACAAGATTTTTCAGAGCGAGAACAAATGGAAACAATGAATAAACAAGATGCGTTAGCAATGAAGGTAACGTTTGGTAAATATAAAGGATGCACTCTTGGAGAAATAGTGAAAGAAGATCGTTCGTATATAGAATGGTTAGCGAAAAATGCGAAACAAGAGGCTATGAAAAAAGCATCAGCCATGCTTTTAAATGATCGTCTAGAACAACAATCCTCAATACCTCTTGTAACGAACGAGCAAATAGATGAGATTCGTGCTTTAGCAGATGTGATCGCTAAGGCAAATAATCTTTCACAAGAAGAAGTAATCAAAGCTTATGGAATTGATGATCTTAAACCAATTAATGAAGTGACTGGAAAAGATTTGATCAGACGTTTAAGTGACAAAGTTTCTTCCTTGATGTCAAAAGAAGAGAAGAAACAGGAAGAATTATTTGATGATATGAATCCTCCTTTTGATGGGAAAGAAGTAGGGATTTCAGATGATGACCTTCCCTTTTGATCAACAAACAGTATTATTCGATTCAATGAATTCACCACTATAGCGAGAGAAAATTCTCTCGCTTATCTAAGGAGGCGATAGTGTGGCAAGACCTACAAAAAATGGTCTTGATTATTTTCCTCTTGATGTAGATGTTTTCGAAGATGAAAAAATAGAGGCTATTGCTGGGGAATTTGGACTCAAAGGAGAAATTGCGGTAATCAAACTGCTTTGTGCGATATACAAAAAAGGATATTTCATTCTGTGGAATGATTTAACGCAAGCTACTCTTTTAAAACGCCTGCCTGGAGTAAGTAAGGAAATGCTCAATCAAATAGTGAACCGCTTAGTCATATGGGGATTTTTTGATAAAAAACTGTTTGACTCGGTCGAGGTGCTTACGAGCGAGAATATCCAAGCCACATACTTTGAAGCAACAAAAAGACGGAAATCACCAAAACCAACTAAGTACGTAATTAATGTAAACAATAATACACAAGACGAAAGAGTTAATGATGACATTAATCCCCAAAGTAAAGTAAATGAAAGTAAATTAAATAAAACAAAAGTATCTTCTTCTGCATCTAGTGTAGAACTTTATTCAGAAACTAGTGCAACAAGCTATTGGCTAAATCAAGTGAATCCAGAAGAAGCACCAATGGTCTTAGAGTCTATTTGTTTTTGGGTAAATGATTTTCAAGGGCAAGATGAAATTGTCATCATGGCGATTGATGAAATGTTGAAGAATGGCGCTAAAAATTATAACTATCTCGATAAAGTGCTAAAAAGCTGGGAAAATAAGCAACTAGACACCGTTGAGAAAGTGAAAAAGTATTTGCAAGGTCATTACTCAAAATCACCTAAAAATAATCAAATACGCAAAGAGCCTATTCCTAAATGGCTTGATGATCCAGAAGGCTATAACAAGCAAAAAGAACGAGGGTATGAGGACGTTCCATTTTGAAGGAGGCGTATGAATGATGGATTATCTAGCGATTATTGATCATTTAGATGAAATTACGACAACTGGTTCAGCTAAGAATGATTTGCGGCTAGCTTACAGAGGGATTAGAGATGAAAAAGTAAATCAAATGCCAGAGGAACAAGCAAAAGAGCGATTTGTTTATTATATGCGTCCGTATTTCATTTTTCAGCTCTATCCTCGGTTGTATCGTGAAAAAAGATGGTTACATTTAACTTTTGATGAATATATTAAAGGTATCAACAAAGCATTAGTAAAGAGTGGAAAAAATCCAATCAGTCTTGGATGAAAAAACAGTAAGGAGTTAACTCTATGAAACTAACAGATGATTTTAAATTGATTTCGTTGAATTCTCAGGAAAGAGAGCCAGAAGTTACTATTTCAAAATATGGAATAAATTTTAGTAAAGCAGCGGCAGAATGTCTAAAATTTTCGGAGTATGCTTTAGTTTATTTGAATGATAAAACAAAAATGATCGCAATTGCTCCAGCAGTTAAAACAAGTAACGGAGCAGTTAAGTTTTATAAGCCCAAAAATAAAACTAGTAAAAATCCTAGTATTAAAAATGGCAGATTCCTTAGCATTTTAGCCAAGATGTGCCAGTGGGATATTGAAAATAAAACTTATTACGTTAAACCAGAATACCTTGAGGGCGGAAAAGGGATTTACCTTGATTTGAATAAAGCCGAAGAAAAAGAACGTCGTATTTTTGGACGAGGTGAATAAGCATGAGCAGAAAAAAGAAATCCATTCCAGAAGTTGGCCAAGAGGTTGAATGTTTTTGTTGCAATTCAAAACGTGAGACACCATGGTTATATCCGTTTTCGGGATATATAAAACATGTTTATGACAACTCAGCAATGGTAATCATTAAGACTACTCATCCAGATGATGATCATTTAGTGATTGTGCGTATTGGAAAAACTATTGTTCCTTTTTCAGAAATGAGGGTAGCGGAGTGAAAAATTTTAAATATATTATAGATGCCGCAGCTAACTTTTTAGGATGTGGACTTGTTTTAGCAATGGCAATGATTGTATTAGCAGGAGTAACCAAACTAGGTGTTCTTCTTTGGCAGATGATTTTTTAGGAGGAAAAACAATGGATGAATTAATTATAAAAGTAGAACAGTGGGCAAAAGATAAGGGATTGGATAAAGCTGATTCTAGCAAGCAAATGCTTAAAACGATCGAAGAAGTCGGCGAGGTTGCTTCAGCGTTGGCTAGAAAAGAGAAGGATGTTTTGAGAGATGGGATTGGTGATGTAGTGGTTACTTTGATCATCCTAGCAATGCAAAACGACATGGACTTATACGAGTGTTTGAATCAAGCGTACAACGAAATCAAAGGTCGCGCAGGAAAAATGGTAGATGGTGTATTCGTGAAGTCGAGTGATTTGGAGGACAGCAAATGATACCGAAGTTTAGTGAGCCAGTGGAAGAGGTGATAGAAGAATGAAAGTAAAAGATAGATTCAATCTAGCTAGCAAGACTGATGATGTGTTTGTAGCAGAAATAGCTAATATCAATGAGTATAGAGAACCGAGTCACAAATATTTTCTTAATATTTACAAGAATGGCGAATACTTTGCTGATGTGTTTTGTAGTGAAGAATTCTTTGCGCAAGATGGGGTGGATAAGGAGGAATCATAATGAATAACAGAAAACATAGAGTAGCAAAAATAAAAAAACAAGAACTGAATACAATATTTATAAGAAATGCGTTTTGTGCTGAGGGGGAAGCGGAATGATTTATCCTTTTATATTTATTGTACTTTTTATTGTTATGTTAGTAAGTATTCAAGAGGGGAATAAGAAATGACGAAACTAGAATGGGTATTGTTCATTATTACGTTGTTCGGTCCGAAAGTCACAATGTTAGACAGAAACGGTAGGGTTAGATTTCAATGTATGGGTGTTATTACGCTATTTATTAACGAAATTATTTGTATAGCTACAAAGTTATTAGGAGATAAAAATGGGTAAAACAAAATCAAAAATCAAGAAGAAAAAACGCCGTTTGGAACAAAAGGCTGTTCAGAATGGAACGGCTAATGCAAAGCATTTGAAGAAAGGAGAGCAACAAAATGGAATTAATACCGATTATCATTAATGAAAATAATGAACAGTTAGTAAGAGTAGAGACTTATATGATGTTTTAGAAGTAAAGGACAATTACACAGATTAGTTTAAACGGATGACCACTTATGGAGTTGATATTTAGAACATAAAAAATAGACAGTCATTTTTCAGCTGTCTAAATTCATTATATTTTTTATTAAAATAAAAATTTGCGAAAACTTTTAGATAAAGGAAATAAAAAAGCACAGTTCAATAAGAGTACTTGGGCAATGCATAAAATAAAGAGAAAAACATTATGATACGTAAAGAAGAAGTAAATGTGCATTAGTTCTTCTATTGTATTGAGAAAGAGAAAAAGAAGGTAACTTCGTTTTTTAATTTTTTGATTATAGAATAAGTTATATCCTAATTTGATATCAAGTATTAATAAAATTAAAAGAAGCAATTTATATATAATTACAATTCCAGTAAGCTGCTCTGTAAATCTAAAAAATAAAAAAATAATTGTTGGTACAGGAATATAAATGATAACAAATGTCATAAAAAAATAAACGATAAATGGCATAGTTTCCTCCTAAATGTATAAGATAAAAAACAATGTTCATTTATATGATAACAGATGTTAATATTTTTATTTTTTATAAAAAATTATAATTAATAAAAAAATTTTTATAAAAAATAGACAGCCAGTAATTGGCTGTCTCTACATAGTATGGTGAATTGTAACAAAGTTCTTTTTCATTATAACATATCTTGGAGTGATTTGTAATGATTAAAGAAGCTGACATAAAACAAACCAAAGAAAATGCAAGAGCTATTTTAAGACAATATAGAAGCTTACAAAGAAAAGCAGATCGAAGTCCAATTGATATTCGTTCTCCATTTATCGATAATATGCCTAAGGCACCAAGTAAAGGAAATTTATTAGAGGATGCCATTATCCAGAATATGGAATCAAAAGAGAAATTGAAATCAATTGAATATGCTCTAAGCAGACTAGGTTTAATTAGTAGACAAACTCTGTACTATACGTATTGTGTACGAGATTCTATGACAAATGATGAAATTGCAGATAATTTAGGTGTAGCTACTCGAACATTTAATCGAATGAAATCAGAAGCTTTACTAGAATTTGCAGATGTTTTTGGAGTAGTTGCTTATCGATAATTTTGGCGTAAATGGCGTTTTTGGCGCAAATTGGGCCTTTTTGGCGTAGATTTGGCACAAATTATACGATTTAACGTGATATTATGATAGTGTCGAAAGATTAGGAAACAGGAATTCGACAAAATAAAATGTAAGGGAGGAAATCTCCCTCATTGTTTTAAACTTCTTCTTATGATAGACAGTGACGAAATAATTAAATGAGTGTGAGAACTCCTGCTAAATTTTCAACCGTTGCTGTCTATTAATTTATGTATTGGAGGGAAAACGAATGGATAAAGAAATTGTCAAGTTAGCGTTAGAAATTTCAGAGATATTAAAGAAAAACGCTAATCCTCACGCAAAAATTGAGATTACTATTAATAAAATTGAACAAACGAGCGTTGACTGGTCAGAGCCAACACCCGAATGGAACTAATATCCGTGGCGGAATGGATAATTTTTAATATATTTATGGTGATAGCTTCCTTTTGACGGGGATGCTAATAGACCATCATAAATATGCTGGGGTACGCCCATATAAGTGTATACTCCACTACGGAATTGGATTGTTAGCTCTTGTGTAGTTGGATCGTAACCTACAGCAACTAAATTGCTAGATGATACTGGATACATTTCCATATAACTGCCTCCTTATAATTTATTTCAGCTGACCACTCGCTGATAGATAAAATTATATCAAGAGATGGATTATTAAATAGTAATAATTATTATAAAATAATTGAATAGCATATATTAGATATTTTTATTATGGCAAGAACGACAACAATATTTACATCCTGAGAATTTTGAAATTGGATTTTTGACTCGTATGTACCTAAGAGCCGAATAACAATCTGTATAATAGCCAATTTCTACAGAACGATTTTGTTTTGGTGCTACTGGACATTCCGTTTCGTGTAATAAATAAATCTTCTTTTTTGTAGGTATAGTATCAATAATATAATAAGGCACATGACTCACCTCCTTTCTTTATTATATAACGGATGTAAATGGTTTCACAACATCAAATGTCACTGCGATGGAAAAGGATGCCAGTTAAGATAGGAATATAAATATAGGTATCATGCAAGACTCGACTCCTTGACAGTGACTTTTAGCAACCGAGATATTGAGGAAGAGGGTAGGCGCAGGAACTATTAGACTTGTCTGTGTGTAGGTTGCTATTACATATTAGATCACTCATCTATTGAGTGGTCTATTTATTTTATCATCAAGGAAGGATCGTAAACATGGAAATTCAAATTATGAAGTTATCAGATTTAAAGCCAGCAGATTACAATCCTAGAATTGATTTAGAACCTGGTATGGAAGAATACGAGAAGTTAAAAAAATCAATTCTAGCATTTGGCTTTGTTGAACCACCTATTTTTAACAAACGAACAGGAAACCTCGTCGGGGGTCATCAGCGTGTTGCTGTGGCTAAAGATTTAGGCATATGTGAAGAGATAGAGGTATCAGTGGTTGATTTACCCCTTGATAAGGAAAAAGCTCTTAATTTGGCTTTAAATAAGATTTCAGGAATATGGGATGATGACAAATTAGCAGAGCTTCTAATAGATTTAGAGGCGCTCTCATTAGAATTAACAGGATTTGATGAAAGTGAGATACAAGAAATAATTAATCAATATGATATGCAATTAGATCTGGAGACTGATGTGTTACAAGACGAATACGAAGTCATTCTTCCAGATGAACCGAAATCTAAAGTTGGAGACATTTATCAATTAGGAAATCATCGCTTAATGTGTGGAGATAGTACTAATGAGGCTGATGTAAACAAGTTATTAGATGGAGAAGTTATGGATTTATTATTTACCGATCCACCTTACAATATTGATTATCAAGGAATTAACGACAAAAGAAAAATTAAAAACGATTCGATGGATGATCAAGATTTTATTTCTTTCTTAGAAAAATCGCTATTAGTCTGTAAAGCAATGTATGTCTGTTGTAGCTGGAAATATTGCCATTTATTTAAAAAAGCAATGGAAAATATAGAAGTATCGCCAAAAGCTTTGATTGTTTGGGACAAGGTAAATCCTGCTCAACATTTGGATAAGTATTTCAAGCAACATGAATTGATTTGGTATTTTGGAGATTTTGGAGGAGAGAAAACCATTAGAGGGGATATTTGGGAAGTTCCCAGAGAGAAGAATACATTCCATCCAACAATGAAACCAATAAAATTGATCTCTATAGCTTTAAAAGACAATCTTTGGGCTAAAACCGTTTATGATGGTTTTGGAGGATCAGGTTCTACCCTTATTACTTGTGAGCAATTATCTAAAAAAGCTTTTCTAATGGAATTAGATCCACGATATGTCGATGTAATTATTGATCGTTGGGAAGAATTCACAGGTAAAGAAGCAGTAAAATTAAATTAAAAGAAGCCGAGTGCAGCTAACACTCGACTACTTCAACGAAGCACCAAAGCACCCCGAAGACACAGAGAATTCCCACGCGTGGATTTTCGACACCCTCTGTGTCTTTTAGCATTTTATCAAATGCGGGGGGCTTACACAATGGAAAATGAAAACTTTGATTTAGATTATGAGATTGAAAAAGCTATGGAGAAAGCAGAATCAATCGAAGAATATAAGAAAATTATTCGAGTAGCTTTAGGGAAATGGCTTAAAAACCTCCACTCAGGACAAATCAAGTTAGACAAAGTTTCCGATTTAAAGATATTAATTGAGGCAGATCTAATGTTGAAAGATATTGAAAATGTTTAGCGCTATGTATATGACTCTTGATATACTTAATTAAAAAGAATAAAGGAGAATATATAGTGCATAGTCTTATACAATTTTTTACTTCTGACGTATTTCTAGGTTTTATATTGGGGATTGCTCCCTCAGCGTTTGTATGGTTATGGAAGACAATAGGAAAATGGTGGAAAATAAAAAAATTTACTCAAATGGTTAAACAAACCTACTTAATACCTGTGCAGGATGCTGTTAATGAAAATGACAGTTTAGATAAAATAAAAAAGAAAATACACTATAGCATTTATCATCTCAGCTATTTGAAATCTGATGAACTAAAATATTTGAATGAACATTTTCAATTTGAATTAATAAGAGTTACAGAGTATTCAAAATGGTTGTTAAAATCTATAAACGATGCGGTAAACAGATACGGATTTAAAGATCCTGGTAAAAAAGAAAATATTTTAAGTGACACGCAGATTGCTGAAGTAAATAGTTTGATAAAAATGTATGATCAGAATGTAAAAAAATATAAATCGTTAACCATAGATTCATTATAATGAAAAACAAAACTCAACCTAAACAGAATGTGAGGTGGTGTGTATTGAATGGCAAGACAACGTGATCCAAGACGTGATGAAGCCAAGAAAATTTGGTTGGAATCTAACGGAGAAAAGCAGTTAAAAGAAATTGCATCTGAATTAAATGTTTCAGATTCTCAGGTTAGAAAATGGAAATCGCAAGACAAATGGAGTGCTGAATTGAAAAGTAACGTTACCAATGGCAAAAGTAACGTTACCAATCAAGGCGGTGCTCCACTTGGTAATCAAAACGCTAAAGGGAACAAAGGAAATAGCCGAGCTTCTCCGCCAGTGGGTAATAAAAACGCTTTGAAAACAGGCGAGTATGAAACTATATTTTTTGAGACACTAAGTGAGGAAGAGAAGGACATCTATTCTAGTCTGAATGATGATCCTTCTTTTGTTTTGTCTGAAGAAATACGACTACTTAAAATAAGGCAATTTCGTATGATGAAGAGAATCCAACAAGCTGAAGCTGGACTAAATGATGAAGAAGTCGAACGATTGCAGCAGCTAAGAAAGATTAAAACTCCGATTGAAAAAAATGGTAAAAAGCTAGAAATCAAGCGTGAGATTATGCAAGATGTGCAGATTAGCAGAAAAACACATCGCAAAATTGATGATATTCTTTCAATTGAAGATTCATTGACTCGGATTAGCAACCAGTTAGCTAAAGCTATCAAGCAAATGAATGAACTTTATATGAATGAATACAGAACTGATTTAATTAAAGCTCAGACTGATAAGATTCAAGCTGAGACAAATGAAATTGGCGGAAATAATTCAGGTGAAGAAATAGAGGAATGGAAACAGGCAGTTTTAAATGCCGCAAACAAACGGGCGGTGAAAGAAAATGAATAATGAATTTATTCCTTTTGCTGATATTGGTTCTGCCATTGATTATTACTATGATAAACCAGTAGCTTTTTGCCAAGATATTTTGCATTTGAATCCTGATGAATGGCAAGAAAATGTTTTAAATGATTTAGCTGAATTTTCAAAGGTTTCTGTTCGTTCTGGTCAAGGAGTTGGAAAAACAGCATTAGAAGCAGGAGCAATACTTTGGTTCTTAACGTGTCGACCCTACGCTAAAGTAATAGCAACAGCTCCGACAATGAAGCAACTTTACGATGTACTTTGGGCAGAGGTAGCTAAATGGTTAAATGATAGCTTGATCAAAAACTTACTGAAGTGGACAAAGACCAAAATTTATATGGTTGGTGATTCAGAGCGTTGGTTTGCTACGGCTAGAACAGCGACTAAACCAGAAAATATGCAAGGTTTTCACGAGGACCATATGTTGATTGTGGTAGATGAAGCTTCTGGTGTGTCTGATCCAATTATGGAAGCTATTCTTGGTACGCTATCAGGTTTTGATAATAAGCTGTTGATGTGTGGAAACCCCAATAATATTGAAGGTGTTTTTTACGATTCCCACAATTCAGACCGTGATAAATACAGAGTTCATAAAGTATCAAGCTATGATAGTAAACGTACAAACAAAGACAATATAGAAATGATTCTTAAAAAATATGGAAAAGAAAGTGATGTTGCTCGTGTCCGTATTTTTGGAGAATTTCCGAAAGGTGCGTTGGATTCATTTATCAGTCTTGAAACGGTTGAATTGGCTACAGAAAAACAAATTAGTGATTCTTTAGTCAATAAAACAAAGGTTGCTCATATTGGTGTCGACGTAGCTCGATATGGTGATGATTCTACGATTCTCTTTCCTAGAATTGCTACCAGGGCATTGGAGTATGAGAAATATTCAAAACGTAGCACCATGGAAACAACAGGATATGTCATCAACATGGCCAAGAATCTAATGAGTCAATATCCGATTATTGATAAAGTGATGATTAAAGTCGATGATACTGGTGTCGGAGGTGGTGTAACCGACCGCCTAAAAGAACTGATAGAAGACAAGCATTATCCTTTTGAGGTGTTTGGAGTGAATAACGGTTCAACATCAGAAGACGATTTTTACGATAATTTAGGTACTCAACTATGGGGAAATATCAAGGAAATGTTAGAAGAAAATATGACAGCAAATCTTAACGGAGAACAGCCTGTTATTGAATTACCTTCTGATAGTTCGTTAATCAAAGAATTAAGTACTCGCAAATTCAAAATGACAAGTAGAAGTCGTATTCGTTTAGAAAGTAAAGATGATATGAAAAAGCGAAATATTGGTAGTCCTGATATTGCCGACGCACTGGCTTTAGCGTTTTATGAGCCACCAAGTCACTATCAATTTATTCAATTTTAGGAGGTGAGCTTTTGATTAGTACAGTATTATCTTTAGAGAGATATAAGAAGCTACGTGTTAAATATGCAACACAAATTGAAGATGAAATGTTTGATCCAAATGGTTTTATAGAAGATATGAAACCATTTTTTGCTGATCGCGAAAGAAAATATCTAGCTTATACTAGCGAAAAGAATGAAATAGATAATAGACCAAAGCCTAACACTGATATTGTAAAAGTTAATAATAAACTTCATGCTGGTATGTATTCAATTGTCGTAGACCAAGCAGTCAATCATTTTACTGGTATACCTATCAAATGGGATTACGATGTATCGGAACAAAAAAGAACACTCATTCAAAGATTAAAAGATAAATTCTTAAAAAATGATATAGAACTTCCAACAGTTCCAGAAGCTTTTAACAAATTAACAAGCAATCTTGATTCCATGAGATTCGCAATGCTTGATTCTGAAACTGCAACTTTTCAAGGAGCTTGTGGAGTAGCTTTCCGATTGTTAGAGCCTGTGGAAGAAGATGATGATTGGAAGTTAAGAGCAAGTAATATTGAACCTTGGAGAGCAGAAAGATATGGAAATGCCGGAATCTATATCAAAGAAAAGTATGACTCTTACCAGAAAAAATTTTTTCAAGAAATGAAAGTTATGACAAGAAATAAAATTCTGACATATGCTTGCTATGGTGATTTGAATTTTGTTACAAGCGGAACGTTCAAAAAAATTGATGAGACCGATAACCCTTTGGGGACGATTACCTTGGCAGAATTTAAAAATAATACGAATCGTTATTGTGATTTTGAAGTAGCTGAGGAAATTGGAGATGCAATTGATCGTGCTCTATCTGATCAACAAAATGAAATTGAACAATTTAAGCTTGCTTATATGCTTGTTACTGGCACAACAATGGACAAGGACACTGCTAAAGAAATGATGAATCAGCTAGGAATTATCAACTTAAAAGACCCCGCGGCAAAAGCGGAATATGTCACAAAAAATTTAGCAAAAGATTTCAATGAATATCATATGGATTTATTAAAAAAACAATTCTATACCATTTGTAAAGCAATCGATTTTAATGATGAGGTGTTTAAATCAAATAGCTCTGGAGAAGCACGTAAATGGCAGATTATTAGTTTAGAAGCAAAAACAAACACTAAAGAACAATATTTCAGGGAAGGACTGAAAGAGTGTGCAGAAACAATTGCTGCTTTTCTTAAGTTTCATGACAAAGTAGAAATTGAGCCTGAAAAAATTATTTTTACTTTCTCTAGATCTTTGCCAACTGATTTAAGTTATTTAGCTGAAGCTTTACCTAAACTTGCACCATACGTATCCAAACGAACTATTCAGAGCCAAATTCCATTTGTAACAGATGTTGATTATGAAAATGAAATGATGGAATTGGAAAGTGGAAGTGCTTATCCAGATAGTGAATACAATTTTGGCGGAGGTGGCAATAGTGACGATAGAAACGAAGTATTGGACCAAACGTCGAGAACTGGAGGATCAAGCAAGGTTCAAACAAGAAAATCAGACACTTAAAAAATTAACTAGTGTATTTCCTGAAGCACTGAAAGAGATACAAGCAAAACTATTATCACAAGCTGACTTACACAATATCACTTATCCAGAAATGATGGAGTTTTATAGTACAAGTAATCAGAAAAAATATCGTGAATATGTGGAAAAAAATTATAAGTCATTAAAAATGTATGATGCAAAATACAAAGAGTTTATCGATGAATTTTTTCCACCATTTGACTATGCAAAAGTCAATCGCTTATTACAAATACGATCAGATGTATTTAAAATTCTTGCAGAATATGCGATGGATGCAGATGTGAATCAATATTTTTCTGATCGCTTAGAGGAAATTCTTCAAAGAACATATTCTTCTAATGCTAATGTTTTTGTTCAACTTTTAAACGTTGATATACCAAATTATTTACCAGAAAATGAAATTAAACATTATTTGAACTATCCATGGTCAGGAAAGACATTTTCAAGAAGACTTTGGGGAAATATTTCATCGCTTGAACAGAAACTCTCTAATGCTATTGTAAAAAGTGTTGCTAGTGGAGAAGGCGTTATACACGCATTAAATATCATGAGATTAGACTCAGAAATTTGTGACATGTTTAAGTTAGAAGAATCAAAGTATAACAAAGCGATAGAAAATCTCGTTCGAACGGAGTATGCAAAATTTGCACAAGATGGTATTGAAAAATCATATTTAGAAACAGGTATTGAGGAATACAACGTATTGACTGCAAAAGATGAGAGAGTTTGCCGGATTTGTGGAGGAAAGGCAAGTAAGAATCCCTATAAACTGAAAGATGCTGTCATAGGTGAAAATCGAGCACCTTTCCATAGTCGTTGTAGATGTACGGATGTTCCTAATTTATCAAAATTAGGAAAGGATATTGATGAAGAATATGACCGTTTATTTGGCGATTTATTAGATGAGTTTGCACATGATTCTTTTGGAATTAATTTGAAACGGAGGAAGTAGAATGAAAGATTTTTTTGAAGCAGTACTAACAATTAATGTAAATGCTGATATTGCAGAAGCCTACAAAACAGCTATTGAGTCTGAGAACCATCCTAATGGCTTGAGAGATCATTGGAATGGCAATTATGCCTACGTGGTTATTGGCGATCAAACTGTTAATTATCAAGATAATACTCCAGTTGATAAGAATACCGTTAATTTAACGATTCAATTATTATCTCATACATTACCAAATTTAAAAGAAACAGTTAATTGGTATGAAAAGATGGGATGTGTTGTTGTTAGAACTGACTACAAAGAAGGAAAGTCTAGTAATTAGGCTTTTTTATTTTGTCCGAAATGACGTTAAACTAGCGCAATACTGGGCTTGGTTGAATGGTGGGGCGCAACTATTAAAACTCAAAGCAATGCGGGGCGTGAAAACGAATCGTGGGGCGAAAGGAGAATGAGCATGAAACACAAATCATTAATGCCAATGAATTTGCAATACTTTGCCGAAGGTGACGATCAAAAGTTTTCTTTGGATGACTTCAAATCTTTTGTGGAATCCAATGAAGAAGCTCAAAAATTTATTCAGTCACAATCTCAAAGTGTTGCCGACAAACAATTGGAAGCTTGGAAACAAAATAACTTAGATAAAATTAAACAGGATACCATCAAGGAATATGAGGAATCTAAGAAAAACAAGTCACCTGAGCAAATTCAACTGGAAAAACTACAAGCTGAATTTGAAGCAGAAAAAGCGTTGCGTGTGACAAGTGATAATAAAGCATTTGTTGCAGAACAAATTGCTGGATTAGAACTAGATGGAGAGTTAAAAGAGTCTATTTCTCAATTTATGCTAAATAATCTTGTTAGTACGGATACAGATTTCACTAAGAATGCTGTTGAAGGTTTTACAAGTGTTTTGAATGCAATCAATGAGAAACATGCAGATGCATTAAAAGAATTACAAATGAAGTCTGCATTTGGTGGAACTCAACAATCGAATAACCAAGTTCAGCAGAATAATGAAACATTTACAAATCCAGAAGAACAATTAGGACAAATTCTTCAACAATTTAACTAGGAGAGTGAAAAATTATGAAAAAAACATCTTTAAATAATTTAGAGTATTTGGATATTTCACCAGCGATTAATGCTATGCAAGTACCAAATACACCTTTTTTAAGCTATTTACTTGGTGCTGGAAAAACAGAGCCAGCAAACTCGACAGAAATTAAATGGCGTGAATATGATATCAACAACGATGATTCTTCTGAAAAGCTTGAGGGCGGAGAATATCCAGATGCTGAATCAGGTCGAACTTGGTTTAACAACTATACTGAAATTTTTAGAAAATCAACCTCTGTATCTGGTACATTAGATGCTATTAATGTGAATGGAGTCGGAAATGAATTAACTAATCAAGTAGCACTACGTGGTATGGAAATGAAAATTGATTTGAACCGAAAATTGATTACTGGTGTAAAAGCTGATGAAAATGGTTCTAAAGGTCGTCGAATGAATGGGATTTTGAACTTGATCAATTCAGCAAATAAGGCAGAAACAGCCACTGCGGGTGCAGTAACAAGAAAAGATATCGATACTTTATTCAAATTGATGTATGAAAAAGGTTATATGGGAGAAAAACTATGCTTGATTTCTCCAGATATGCAGGAGTTAATGACTGATGAGTTAGATGGAAAATCAACAAAAATTGTTCAGTTCGGGGAAAGAGTAACTTTTGGATTGCAAATTGGAAATATCGTGTCTAATTACGGTACAGGTATTGCTTTACTAGAACCATCATTGCCAAAAGGAACAATTGCCGCAATCGATACTAATTATGTGAAACTACGTCCATTACGTGAATGGAGAGCAGAAGAACTTGCAAAAACAACTGATTCAAGACGTATCGGTCTTGTAGGTGAATACTCTCTTGAATACAATGCTTCAAATTCTGGGGCAATTTTAAATTTAAAGTCTGAATAAGGGAGTTAGTACTCCCTTTTTTGATAGGAGGAATTACAGTGGTAAAAAAAGATGAAGTCGTGAAATATAGAGTAGGTAAAACTAAAAATTTTGTTGGGTTTGTTCATCCAAAAACTCGCAGATTTATCACAGCAGATTCAAATAACGAATTTAATATTTCTATAGATGATAAAGAAGCAATTGCAATTTTGGAAGAAGCAATTGATGTTAATAGAATTTAGGACGTGATCTGATGGATGAATCACTAAAAATGGAAATTATTGAATCTACAAAAGAAGAATTTCCAGATTTGAGTGAAGAACGCATAACTAATTTATTAGAAATAATTTTACTAGAAATTGAATCATACAACACTTGTAAAAATGATATTTCATGGGAAAAGTTAAAAAGCGTGATCAGTGAAGTGTTGTATAAAATAATAAAATATGAATCAGAAAAAACAGTATCTTCAGTTAGACGTGGTGATACAACGATTAGTTATGCTTCAACAACAAATGCTGTTAGTGAGTTGCTTCTAGGATATGGTGATTTGATACGAAGAGTTATTGGTTGTGGAGGATTGGAGTTTTTTTAATGAATGAAGCAGATATTTTAGAAACTACTTATGAAGATAGTTGTATTATCGAAAGACTAACGGACATTGAAAATTCTAATACAAATATTACTATTCAAGATTACAAAAAAGTATATGATAATCCTATCTCTTGCGCTCTTTCACAAGGTCAAATCAATGGACTAGCAGTCATAGAAGATGGAGAGATGGTAAACGTTTCGACTGACACATATAAATTATTTGTTCATCCTAAGATTAAACTAAAAAAAGGAGATCGAATAACAATAACTCAAAAGGCTAGTGGCTTAATTTTTTCTTTATTTGCTACTAAGCCTTTTTACTATCCTAGTCATTGTGAAGTGAATTTGATAGGAAGTGAGAAAAATGGGTGATCTCAAATATAAATCTAATGCAGAAAAAATCATTGAAAACTTTAAAAATATGACTGAACTTGCTCAAAAAGAAGGAATATCCTTCGTTAACGATTCAATGAATAAAGTTGTTAGTTTAGCTAAACCATTAACTCCTGTAAAATCAGGTAATTTAAGGAGAGGATATCGAGTAGTAAAAGCTAGAAAGCTATCAAGCGGTCGAATTGTTGGAGCAGTTATAAACAATGAACATTATTTTAAATATGTAGAAGAAGGTCGTAGGACTAAAAATGGTGGCTTTGTTAAAGGGAAATTCATGTTAACTCGTGCAACGAACTTAGCAAATATGACTTATATTCCTAGAAGATTCAAGCAGATGTCTATAAAGATTATTAAGAAAGGAAAATGACATGAAAGATAAAATCATTGCTGCAATCAGTAGAAAATTAAAAGAAATCTATCCTGATGGGACAATATATCTTGATTCAGTTATGCAGTCAACTAAAGATTTTTATTTCGTTTTATCAGTAATGGAATCTGGAACTGAAAATGTAGGAATTGATATTCAAAATGTTTCTTTCTTAATTGATATTGCATTGATTGATAATAAACCTAATAGAAATTTAATTAATGAATTAGTCTCACGTTGTGGGACTTTTTTTAATACGATTACAATCGATGAGCAAATATTATTTCCAAAAGCCTATTTACCTGATGAAACAGATGGTGTTCAACATATTCGTTTTACATTAGAATTTCCACAATATATTGAATGGAGTGAAAGATAAATGGGAGAAAAAAGAAGTAAAACCGGAATTATTTCTGTCGAAAAACCTACTTGGTTTCCTTTGAAAGATGAGACAGGGAATTTTCCGGTATATGATACTGCGTTGCCAATGGGAACAGCAGTAAGTATCAAACCAACAGCTAATTATGAAACAACACAAGATTATGGGGATTCAGTGGTTCAAGATCAATTTACAGCTTTTGGTGGTGCAGAAGTTGAACTAGAAGCAAATGGATATACTCATAAAGTTTTATCTACAATTACTGGAGGGAAAATTGTTAAAGGTGGTGCCTTGCGTTCTGGAGAAGATATTGCGCAAGATGGTGCGTTTGCATATAGACGTAAAAAATCGAATGGGAAATACCGTTATACGGTCTTTTATAAAGGACAGTTTGCTCTAGATTCAGATGAAACATCAACGATTGAAGGAAGTAAAGTAAGTTTTACTCATCCAACTTGGAAGGGTTCATTTGTAGATGTACCAGGACTTGGATATATGTATTCAGTTGATGAAGATGATGAAGGCGTGGATAAAGCAATGATCGAAAATTGGTTTACAAAAGTAGCAATTCCAATTGAAGAAGCAGAACTTTCAGGAGGTACAGAATAATGTCAAAATATCAAACAACGATTAAATTAACGAAAAAAGATGAAGAAGGTAAATATGAGCAAGTACAATTTAAATCTGCTGAATTTCTACCAGGCCCAGTCGTAGAAGAAGCAGCAGAAGTAATGGAGGGAATGCAAAATGCTGTAGATGGAAAATCAGTATCAGAAGCATTAAGTCGAGCTTATTCATTTATTGCAGATACTTTGTTTGAAGGACAGTTTACTGGTGAAGATTATCGTCAAGGGATCGATGCTCGAGAAATTGCTTCGTTGACAGGTAAGTTATTAAAATCTGTTACTGCAGGCTTTGATGAAACTTATACAGAAACGAAAAAAAAGTAAGCGAAGCTCTCAAATATCCTTTTTTTAAACATTCGATTACTTATCGAGAATTAGATTTAAAGACGCAATTACTCGAAGCAGGTTGGACGTTACCAGAAATTGAACGTACTGACTTTGACGAGTTAATGCGTCTTTTTGCTTTTCGAGATGCAGTAAAAGAGCATGAGGATGTTGAGTACTACGATAACTTCACCCAATTTTAGGAGGTGATACTTTGAATAACGATGACCTAATTCTGAAGATGATACTAGATGAATCTGGTTTTACTGCCGGTATGAATAATGCTGTCAAAAAGTTGAACTCTTTTGATGAAACAATCGAAAGAAAAAGTAGAAATAGTGGCAGTTCATTAGGTAGTATTTGGAAAATATTTGCTGGAAGTTTTCTAGCTAGCGGAGTAACTAGAATCGTAGGAGCTGGCTTTGATCTAATCAAGGGTTCCATAAGTGGAGCGGTTGATCGAGTAGATACGATGAATAACGCTCTACGAAATTTCCAAAATATGGGATTTAGTAATTCAGAAATTATGAAGAATATCGGAAAGAATGGGTTTTTATCTCAAGGTATTCAAGGACTTCCTACTGCTTTGAATGATGCGATAAGTCATGTTCAACTTCTTGCTTCTTCTACAGGTGATTTAACTCGTTCAACTCAAATATTTAAAGCTTTAAATGATGGAATTCTTGGTTTCGGTGGTTCAACTGATCAAGTTAATGAAGCTGTTATTCAATTATCTCAAAGTTTCTCAAACGGAAAAGTAGACGCACAAACTTGGAACTCAATGATCAACGCTCAACTTGGACCTACTCTTTCTGCCATTGCTAAAAAGATGGGAATTACAATGGGAGATCTGAAAGAAGGTTTATCTCAAGGTAAGATTTCTGTTGAAGAATTCCAAAATCAATTAATAGAAATGGATACCAAAGGTGGCGGAGGACTTAAATCATTAAGTCAAATCGCTAAAGATTCTACTAAGGGAATTAAAACCTCTATACAAAATGCAAAAACAGCCGTTACACGTGGTGTTGGTGAAGTAATAGAAGGATTAAATAAAGCATTAGTAGATTCAGATTTAGGTGGATTTAAGGGAATTATTGATAAAGTGGGCAGTTCAATGGAATCGTTCTTAAAAGTAATTGCTGCAAATATTCCTACAGCAGTATCATTTTTAAGTAATTTATTTAACGAAATTCAAAAATTTGGTTCTGCTTTGAAATTCATGATGCCCTTTCTTGTTCCTGCAGCTACCGCTTTTGGAGCGTTAATGTTTCAACTTAAAGGTATACCAGCAATAATAAAAAGCTTCAATAATTTTAAGAATGCCATAATTGGCGTTGGAAATTCATTAAAGATTATGGGGGCAATAGCTGCTGCTAATCCATTTGTTTTAATTATTGGTGCAGTCGTTGGTGCAATAGCTGTTTTTGGTTACTTTATGGCAACCAATGAAGAGTTTAGAAACAAGGTTATATCTATTTGGAATGATGTGAAAGATTCCGTAATTGGTGTATTAAAAAATATAAAGGACTGGGGAATTGATACTTGGAATTCTGCTAAAGAAATGGCATCAAATGCAGTTGAGGGTGTCAAAGATGCTTGGTCAGGAACAAAGGAATGGTTTTCTAACACCTGGAAAGGTATTAAGGATGGGGCCACAGGTTTATTTGATAAAACAGTAGAGACTTCAAGAAATGCAGTCGATAGTGTAAAAAATGCATGGTCTAATATGAAGAAATGGTTTTCTGATACTTGGCAAAGTATAAAAGATTCAGCCAGAGAAAAATGGAATGGAATCAAAGACTCTATTATGTCAGTTGCTGGTCCATTGATTACAGGTATAAAGAATGCATTTTTACATGTTACTTTTTATCTAGAGACCTTATGGAATAATTTAGTTGAGATTGGTAAAAACGTCTTTGAGATTTTAAAAAATGTTATACTTGCGCCGGTTTTGTTTATTACCTCCATGATTTCTGGTGGATGGGAAGAAACAAAAAATAATATGATTGCTGTTTGGAATAATATTAAAGAAAGTGCCATAAATATTTGGGAATCTATAAAGAATATATTTGTAAGTTATTTTACAAATATTTATTTTGCTGCACTCAATATTTGGACAGGGTTCAAGCTTACATTGATAAATATTTGGAATGAAGTGGTAAATCAAGCTAAATCGATTTGGTTAAACATAAAGTATTTTTTTATTAATCTTTGGATTGATATAAAATATTTTGCAATTCAGAAATGGATTGAATTGAAGTTTTCTATTATTCAAACTTGGATCGATTTAAAATATAATGCCATTACTACTTGGAATAATATTAAACAGTTTTTCAAAGATACTTGGAAAAATATTAAAGATACGGCATACAATACGTGGATTTCTATAAAAAATACCATGATTAATACATGGAATAACATTAAGGACTCTTTCTGGAATATTGTTACTGGAATTGTTAATTCTGCTGAAAATGCATGGACAAATCTAAAAAATGGTGTTTCAAATGCTATTAATCGGGTAAAAGAAATCTTTAATTCGTTAAGGGAAGTCAATTTATTTGAAATTGGCAAGAACATCATTGATGGACTTATAAATGGTGTAAAAGAAAAGTGGAATGCTTTGAAAGATACTATCAAAGGTATTGCAGGTAATATCAAAAATTGGATTAAAGGAGCTTTAGATATTCATTCTCCATCAAGATGGATGCGTGATATGGTTGGTAAAAATATTGTTCAAGGTATTATCGTTGGTATTGATAAAGAGCAAAGTAAGTTAGATCAAACCATGACAAATTTAGTAAAAACACCGTCTGTTCAACCTGTAGTAAATGGAATAAGTCACCTACCAATTACACAAACAAAGCAAAATATATCTGCTAGTGAAACAAAAGAAATTCATTTACATTTAAATGTTTATGGAGATTTACCTGATTCAATGGTTCGAAAGATTACTACAAAAATTAAAACAGAATTGACAAGACAAATGAAACGAGATGCTGGTGCAGTAGGAGGAACATTATATGCAACTTAAGAGAGGACAATTTTTTATTAATCAACATTATTCTTCTGAATTTAATGTGTATATTCAAAACAGGCCTGCTTCTGTTTCAGCTAGTCGAGTAATTGAATTGAGAGAGCGAGAAGGAAATGATTCTATCATTATTGATAAAGGCTATTACAAAAATGTGACTAGAAAGATTGAGTGTTACTATAAAGCACCTTCAATTGATATGGTGCAGGAGTGGGAAGATCGAATCACTGAATGGTTAGATATGTCGTCTTATAGTGATTTTATTCTTTACTATGATGAACAATATATTTATCAAGCTGTAGTAATAGAAGGACCTGAATTTAAAGGAACAAGAAAAACAGGAAATATTGTCCCTTTTGAATTTACAGTGAGTATTCGACCATTTAAGGAAAATTACAATGGTAGATTTACTATTCGACAAACAGAAACTTTTGAAATTTATAACCCAGAGAAGTATTCTTCAAAACCGCTTATTAAATTGAGTGGTTCTGGAGATGCTTCTTTTTATATTAATAAGGATAAATATGATTTGAAATCGTTGGACAGAGAATTATTTATAGATTCTAAATTAGAAGAGGCTTATCGAAAATTAGATGGTAATTTAGAACATCAGGATCAGGTCACCTTATTTTTAGATTTTCCATTTTTATATCCTGGAAAAAATGAAATTAAATGGACGAAAAATATTCATTCATTTGAAATAATGCCTAGGTGGTGGAGAAAAGTATGAAACCAAGAATATATAGTCCTACTGAAACAGATTTCTCAACGAATGGCTTAGGAATTTTAAAGGATTGTACAAGATGTGAAATATATGAAGTAGCTAATGGAAAATATGAATTAGAGTTGGATTATCCTTTAGGAACTAGATTTGATGAATATTTTGAAAATGACTATCAAATAAAAGCAAAGCCAAACGATCAAGAAGAGTATCATATCTTTTTTATTGATGATAAAGATATAGATACTTTTTTAAATACAGTAACTATTTATGCTCAGAGTCGTACAAATCGACTTGGAAGACGGGTAGTCACTCTTGCGGAAGTGGACTCTAAAACTGGTCGAGAAGCAATGGCAATTATTGAAAACAATATGGATAAAAAATCAGATATACGCTTATATTCTGATATTATAACTGTATCAAGCACAACTTTTGAAGCAAGAAATGTTTTAAATTGTATTGCTGGCGAACAAGGATCTTTACTGCAGTATTGGGGCGGAGAAATTAAACGTGAGCCATTTAAGCTATCTTTATTAAAACGAAGAGGCCGTGACAATATTGGAACAATCCGATATGGAAAAGATTTATCTGGATTAAAAGTTAAGTTAGATTGGACAGGCGTGAAAACAAGAATTATTCCTTATGCTGATCCTCAAAGTGATACAGGTACAACTAGCCGAATTTATGGCTCGCCAGTAGATAGCGAATATATTAATAATTATCCTGATGTATATACAGAACACGTTCAATTCACAGAAGAACAGGGAGTTAAAGATGTTAATAGTTTAAATAAAATAGCTAAGAATTATTTCAAAATAATTAATCCAGGCTGTGATAAACCGAAGATTTCTATTACCGTTGAGTTCGATAAATTAACGGACACAGAAGAAGGAAAAGAATTCGCTAAGATAAGAAATTATGGGTTATTTGATACGTTTAAAATATATCATCGAAAATATAAACTATATTTTGAATCGAAAGTTAGCGGTGTTCAATATGATTCATTATCTGAAAAGGTTTTGAAATTGGAAGCTGGTGATACTCAAGTTGCTTTTTATCAACAACAAGCTGTAACTATTCAAGATAAATTAAAAGATTATGCTACGAATAATTATATGAGTAGTTTTAATGATTATGTGTCCTCTATGATTGCAGGTCAAGGAAATGCAGGCGGTTATGTAGTTTTATGGCCAAAAGAAAAACCTTCAAATATTTTTATAATGGATAGCCCTGATTTAAACAAGGCAAAAGAAGTATTAAGAATGAACAAAAATGGAATTGCCTTTTCTAAAAATGGTTGGAATGGTCCTTTTAATTCTGCTTGGACATTGGATAGTATATTCAATGCTAATTTTATTCAAACAGGATTAATAAAGGCAGATATCTTTCAAAACTCTTTTAATAAAACTGGAGATGTATTGAAATTAGTTAATGGACTACTTCAAATTTGGAATAACAAAAAGAAAATAATGGAGTTAACTAAAAAAGGAATGGAGTTTTGGAATTCTAATAGTTCAATTGGAACGATTGGAACAACTGATTCTGCTGGTAATCCTTTTCCTGGAGCTTCTACTCCCACACCTATTGAAGATAATTCTTTAGTTATTCGTACAAATGGAGACGGCAAATATATTTTGATTTCTCCTAAAGTCGGTAAAGGGTTAGTTTTATTGGGAAATGGGAAAGCAATTTATTTTGGAGACTTAGATGTACAAGGAAAACTCACAGTCAAAGGAAAAGAAATCACAGGGAACAATAGTGGAGGAAGTGATCCTGGAACCATCCCTCCTCAATTGACGACGGAAGCTGAAAAAAGAGCATGGAAAATTTGGACAATGCTGAAAGCTCGTGGTTATTCTGAATATGCATCCGCAGGTATTCTAGGAAATATTCAGGGTGAAGTCGGAGCAAGCATGAACCCTGATACAGAACAACTTGGTGGTCCAGCTTATGGGATTGTTCAATGGGATGGTTCTGCTTATCCGTTAGTTGGATCACCAACTTGGAACGGACGAGAGTATGTTCAGCGTTTGATGAACACCGCAGGGATTCAAGAAGATTATCGAAGCATTGAAGCCCAAGTAAAATTATTAGATTGGTGTATGTTAAACGGTCAATGGCTCGGAAAAGTAAATCCAACCACAGTATCAGGATTTAAATCGATCAATGACGCCAAAAGTGCAGCATATGCTTTTGAAATGAACTTCGAACGCCCAGCTTCTGCACATCCAGAACGCCAAAATTATGCCCAATCTTGGTATAACAAATTATATGGATTAACTAGTCCAGAACCTGGAGGGAATTTCATTTGCCCAATTCAAAAACCAGTGACAGTTACTTCAGAATGTGGATGGAGAACTAGTCCAATAAATGGTGGCCAAGAATTCCATAATGGAATTGATCTTGTAAATGGAAATCCTAATACACCTATTTTTGCAGCATTAGATGGGGAAGTTGTTCAGGCTGGTGCTAATTATTATGACTGGTATGGTAATTACGTGGTTATTAAACATAATAATGGGAAGTGGACAGGTTATGCTCATTTGTCTCGTATTGATGTTTCTGTTGGACAAAAGGTTCAGAAAGGCGCTCAAATTGGCTTGATGGGAACAACAGGTCCTTCTACAGGAGAACATCTACATTTTCAAATTATGAAAAATTATTGGCCACAGCCAGTTGTTGATTTTGAGAATCCAAGAAATTATATCCAATTTTAAGGTGGTGATTCTATGAGTAAATGGAATGTCGTTTTAAGTACAACAGAACCATATAATTATGTGGGGATGATTCAAGTTCGACAAGGCAATAAGAACACTGAAGTTATGGAAGCTACAATTGTAGAAAATGGTCTTCCATATGATTTATCAGACTGTAAGGTATATTTTGAATCAGTTGTTGGCAAAAAATATTCAGTTCAATTAGAAACAAAAATTGTGGATGCTAAAAAAGGGAAAATCAACTATATTTTTGATAACTATTCCATGCAGTGTCTGCATCGACAAACAGCCAATTTCATTATATTTAAAGGAGAAGACTTGATTGGAACAACTCAAGACTTCTCTTATTTTGTCATCAATGCTGTTTCAAAAACAGAAGGAGAAATGGGTTCTTATTGGCAATCAATTGAAGATTTAATTGCTGATATGACAGCTTTTATCAATGAAAATAAAGGTGATTTTACAGATTGGATGAATGCGAGAAAAGAAGAATTCGACCGTTGGAGACAAGAACAGGAATCAGATTATTCAGCATGGTTTGAATCCATCAAGGATATTTTAAAAACGATTGATCCTGGTGGAACAATGCTTGCGGAATTGATGGATGCTAGAGTAGATATTCAAGGAAAACGAAACCATTCAATTTCGGAACGTTTGCTTGCAGATATGGATTATTTATATCAAAAATTACGAGCAAGCTTATTTACCATTGAATATAGTGAAATTGAAATGGTAGATATCTTACAAGATGATTTGTTTTCTACCACTCATGAGGTAGAAGAATTTTCTGATGTGACATGCGAAGAAATAGATGGAGCATTGATTATTGCAACAATTGATGATAAAAAACAAAATGTTTTTACATTAGAAAAAGTGGGTGAAATCAGTGGTTAAGAAGAAAAGAATGATGGAAACGGATGAGTCAGGGGTACAACGTCAATTCATGCCTACGACACATGTGTCTGCTGTATTAGGATTAGATGAAGCAATTGACAAGAAGCTGAGAAATCAAAGTAGATCATACGCTAATGTTTCGTTAACACCTGAAGAATATCAAAAAATTCGCCAAATTATAGCTGATTATGATGCAGGGAGATTAGGAAATCATCCATAAGGAGGGACAATAAATGTCGAGTATTTTAGGAAAAATTATTCAATTAACAGAGAACGGTGTGCCTAAATTTTTAAGAACACATGTCAATGCTATTGAAGGAAAAGAAGAATTAGTGCAAACTTCTGGCAATCAATCCATTGATGGCTTCAAGAATTTTTTGCAAACCCCAACTGTAAAAGGAATAAATCTTGCCAAAGAAATGTTTGGTGTGACGCTACAAGGAGGCCAACTATCCAAAGTACCTGTGGCAGATGGAACAACCTTAAAATGGGGAAATCTGTATGCTTATGATAATGAGCGGTCAAAAAATAATGATTTCTTTATTTTGTCATCTGATAATAAGACGTTGACTATTTTGAAACAATGTACGTTGAAATTTGATGGGAAGTTTTGTTGTCAAACAGAATATGCTAAGTATTATGCTTATTTAGGAATGAGAGTAAATGGAGCAGCTGATTGGAGAGTGGCAGGAATTGCTGGTGATTTGAATTGGAGAAATGATGTTGCTTGGTTTGTCGTGAGAAAATTTAATGCAGGAGACAAAGTTACTCTAGTCACAGGCACTAACTATACAAACAGTTCGGTACCTGCTTGGGGAGTAGATCAAGTTCATATACAAGAAGTAATCAGAGCATAGGAGGAAGAAAGTATGAAAACAATGTATGAATATTTTTATCCAGTAGGTGGGAGAGTTTTAGGAGAAGTACCAGATGACTATCCAGAAAATTTGCCTTGTACATCGGTACCACCATTACCAGATATTCCATTAGAACGTCAATTTTGGAATCCGAGTGAACAAAAATGGGAGGAAGTAGTCACGCAAGATTTCTCTAAAAAATTAGAATTGTTGGAAGAAATCCATCGTAAGACAGAACAACAACTTGAACAAGTACAAGAAGAAAATCAAGCTTTCAAAGAGAGTAGCGAAGCATTGAATAATCAAGTGACAGATTTACAAGTTGCAATGACGGAAATTTATGAGTCCAAATCAGGAGGTGTTCAAAATGGCTAATGTGTATGCTTCTTTAGTTCGCAAAGGTATAAAAAACATCGACGAAGTGCCAAAACAATTGAAAAAGCAAGTACAAGCAATTCTAGCTCAAGATGAAACTGAGTAGGATGGCTTTTTTATTAAGAAGGGAGGTGTAACGAATGGCATTTAAAAAAATCGGTCGAATGAAAGTCAATACAAAAGTAAAGGGCAGACATGGACAAGATACAGGATTTGTTTTTTATAGTTACGACAAAGGTTCTGCCGCATTAGAATTTTTGTTCCGTGATCAAGATTACAAAATTGTTGATCTCACCAATACCATATTTAAAATCTTACTGACTATCGAACAAGATGGCCAAGAAAAGAAATTCACTGCAATCGATAGTCAACCAGTTATCGATCATTCGGAAAGCGGAATTGTGACCTATCCACTGCCTGAACAATTGTTGAACTATGAAGGAGAAGTAAAAGGCTATGTATATCTTGATTTCGAAGATGGTTCGCACAGCGATGAATCAGCCTTCACTTTTACGATTATTCGTTCGAAGATTGACAGTGAAATCGAAGAAGCGAGTGAGATCTACATCAAAGACTTTGAACAAGTGAAAAAAGAAGTCTTTGAATTGGCTGAAAGAGAAAAAGAAGCCATCGAAGCCCTTCGTCCTTCTCTAGAGGGAAGTGTGCAACAATTGACTGAACAAGTTCAAACGCTTGGTCAAAAAGTAGAAGTTACACAAACAGAAACCAATCGATTATTGCAACTCATTGATGAAAATGAATTATTCACGAAAAAAGAATTGATTGAGGCATTTACAAAAGGTTATTTCGAGGTATCACGGTCACTTGATTTTAAAGGAAAAGTGGTCGGTAGTATGGTTGAAAATCCAAATATTGCTAGTCAAGTCAATTTTCTTTCTGAAAATAGGTTTGAAATGCCGACTCCTTACACGCGTTATCCTGAAGTTAATGCTTATCCAAGTGCAGTCAATGCAATTGGTTATGAAGCTCTACGTGGAACTAGAACATATAATTCTAGTTCATCTGGTTCTGATAATAATCCTAACTATCCTTATTTACGCATCCAATGGAATGTAGTGGAGGAAATCAAACGATGGTTAGGAGAAGATTACTATGAAGCATTAGGTACAAATATCTTAGAACAACAAGTTCAATTGACTGAAAAAGGGATAGTTTCGATCACTCCAAGTACCTATGGGTATGGTTATCATGGAACGGTAGCTGATAGTTGGAGTAACGGACAAGGAGGAATGGCTAGTCTATGGTATGACAATCATTTAGAACAATGGAAAGAATACCAAAGAAATACAAAACAAAGATTTCAAACAATGTCTGCTTCGGTTGTAAAAAATGGAAGTGAACAATTCTTAGATTCACAAGGACGAGTGAATATTCTCATGATGGGTGAAAAAGGGGCATATACTTCTTTATACTATGGAAAAACTACGTTGCAGTTTACTTATCGAATTTATTTGACAGATCTGCTTTATTACAAGAGAGACCCTACCATTGACCGAATGCAAACACAAATTCAACAATTATGGAATGAAGTATTTAAACATTAGGAGGAAGATTTATGAATGAAAATATGAAAGTTGTTTATAAAGTAGTCGGACAAAGTTATGAAGTCTGGTTTGCACCAAAAGAATCAACGACTTCACGACCATTTACAGAAGTAGAACCACCTAAAGGACCAGATGTGATGATTGCAGGTTTTGATTGGGAAAACAATCAGTGGATTTGGGTGAAAGGAGTTCCTTATGATCTGTATGTTCGCTCCAATCAGGTAGCAGCGAATACCATGAAAGAATTAACAAAACTGAAAAAAATGGTGGAAAGAATTCAAGATGTTGTATTTCCAAATGAGGTAGTAATTACAGAAGGAGGCGTGCCAAATGTATCCAAGTAAAGAAGATATTCAGTTTTTTTATGATTTAGGTGTGTATACAAAAGCGGACGTCATGAGCTATGTTGCACAAGGAAGTATTACAAAAGAAGAAGCGAAAGAGATTCTCACTGAATAGAAAGCAGGTGGGAAGATATGAAAGGCATTGATCAAGTATTTTCTAAGTTAGTCGCAATAGACGGGCTTATTTTTTTACCATTAACCATTATTTTAGTAGGGATTATCATTTTTGCTGCATGGCGGATGATCCTTTCCTATCGGAAAGAATTACAAGATGAGAGAAATAGTTCAAAACAAGATCGAAGAGATTTTTTAGCCACGTTGAATGAATTAAAAAATGGGTTTATGAATATGAGTTCTGATATGAAACGAATTGAAGACAAAGTAAATGAGATTGAAAAAGAAGTACGAAAGTGATTTTGTGCTTCTTTTTTATGCTCTGAAAGGAGGTGAAGATTGATGGAATCACTCTCAACGGAAATGATTCTTGCAATGTGTGGACTATATGTAGCAGGAAAAGTGTTAAAGGAAATTCCTAAGTTCCCTAACTGGGGAATTCCTTTGGCACTTACGGTTATTAGTTGTATTGGTACACCACTATTATTTGGTGGGTATACTGTATTTAACTTTTTTGTAGCCATTGTAGCGGTGGGAATTACAGTGTATGGCGATCAGTTATGGAAACAAACCAACCATGGAATCAAAGAATTAGATGAAGGAGAAGATGAAAAATGACATTGAAAGTAGTAGATTTATCGAATAATAACGGTTCAAAAAATATTAAAGATTATCCTGCAGATGCTTATATGTTTAAAGCAACGGAAGGGTGTAATTTTGTTGATCGCTATTGCGATCCGTTTGTTCAACAAGCTATCAAATCTGGAAAACCTTTTGGTGTGTATCATTTTATTGACGGTTCAAATTGGCAAGTTCAAACGGATTTCTTTATTAATAATGTTCAAGGTTACATTGGTAAAGGAATTCTCGTTTTAGATTATGAAATGTATGGACGGCAAGGAACAGGCGTTTTAAAACAAATGTTGGATCGTATCCAACAAAAAACAGGTATCAAAGCTTTAGTGTATACGTCCGCTTCTGTTTTATTTGAAGAGGATTTCTCAGAGATTGTTAAAGCTGATTATGGTCTATGGGTAGCAGCTTATCAAGCCCAATTTCCAGCTTTGAAACATTGGTCCAATGCTGCTATGTGGCAATATACTTCGACACCATATGACCAAAATACGTTTTATGGTGATCAAAATACTTGGAAAGCATATGCCACATCAGGTAAGTGTCAAACTTCAAGTAATCAAGTGAAAGTAGAATCAGTACAAGTACAGCAACCAAAACCACAAACACCTTCCGATCATGATAAAGCAGTAACAGCAAGTAAAGTAGTACATCAGGGAAATGCATATGGTAAGTTGGAACGATTCAAATTTGTTGGAAATAAAAAGGTGAATATTGCTGGTTGGCTAGTACCAGATAAACCAGATGGTCAAATTGGTAAGTATGCGGAAATCTTGATCATGGAACACGGTACTACAAAAGAAATTACTCGTGTTGCTTCGCCAGGAATCAAACGACCTGATGTGAAGAAAGCATATGGATACAAAGGTGGCGATGCTTTAGGTATGGATGTCACAGTGAATCTAGGATGGGTGAAAAAAGGCACGAAAATCGATGTCATTTTCCGTCGTTGTAATCAAGCAAATGGTGAAGGTGCAGTGAATGATGTTCGGATTAAGGATATTTATTTAACTTTATAAAATAAAATATCCTATTCTAGGAGCAGTATAGTACAATATAAATGTTATTTATAATATAAATAGAAATAATATGTGCAATACATGGATATTAATTCTATTGACTTAATAAAAAAATTTTTTATAAAATAAGCATGTTATCGCATTCATTCCATAGTCCATAAATACCGTTCGTTATTAAAAAGGTTTAACCACTCCACTCATTAGTGAATAATGATTGATGCGATAACAAGTGTGTTGTCACGAGTAATCAAACTATATTAGTCCTTTGACATTATCGTGACAACGACTTGTACCCTTAGTTCAGTTGGTCAGAGCAGACGGCTCATAACCGTCCGGTCGTAGGTTCGAGTCCTACAGGGTACATTAGATAATAATATTTATAGCTCAAAACTCACCAGATTTTATTTATGGGCGTTTTGAGCTTATTTATTTGCTTTTAATAATTAATTTTTAAATCATAAAATTATATGGCTTAGTATATGATTTGTTTATAAAAATATTACAATGTCAGTAAAACTAGATTCATAAAATAATGTTTTTATATCATAAACGTTTGAATTGAACTTACGTTCCCTCTATGTTAATATAATTATGTAATCCTCAATATTTATATTTGCCATTTGAAGCCTTAAGACTCTTGTTTTTAAGGTTTTCTTTTGCTTTAATTAAAGTGGCAATTATAATAAAGTGAGGAATATTTATGGCAAAACAAGTAATACGATTTAATTATTTTCATGTAAAATTGATTAATAATCAAAATGAAATGTTTGAATGGATATGAGAGATTTTATTGAATATATTATTGGAAATAAACATTCTTTTGATCCATCAGTAATACTTGGAGATGAAATTTCTGATTTAGAATGGAATAGTTGTGGTTACGATGAATTTAATGACTTATATTATATACAATTATCGAAACTACGTTCTAAGAATATTCCTTCTAGAAAAAGAGTAAATCATGATAAAATTCCATTAAATTTAGCTGATGACGAATTTTTAGGTGAATTTAATTTACTGATATTCGATCCAAAATTAAATATTTTAATAACTCAAGGAAACTTCTATGGATTAACAACTAAACAGATTACTATGACCTTAAGTAATCTCAGAATGAAATATAAAGATGCTATTGGTGAAAATGATGGTGATGTACCATATATAGTTAGTCTTGAACCAATAATTGATCAAACTGCAATTTCAAGAGTTAAGCATAACAATATTTATCGATCTATTACAATTAAGGGAGCTGATTATAAAGAAATTGTTAATGAAGACTTGGACACACAATTTATGGGAACTGCTATAGAAGCTCTAAACGAAATAAATGGAGTGAATTTTGAAATTACTGTTACTATGGCAAGAGCACCCAAACAGAAAAGTCTTGATGAGACAGAAACAAGAAAATTAATTGATGAAGTATTAGAATTAAGAGATAAAAATATCGATGTTTCAATGAATATAGCTTCTAGAAAAGATGAAGAAAATTCGATCGAATATATTGATTTGATAGCACCTAGGCTTACATCTAAGATTATCTTAGATGTTCAGAATAGGTCAACTATAGGTGCAGAATATATATTTAATGGTTTCAAAGAACAAAATTATTTTCATGAGAACGTCCATATGCAGAGAACAGTTATGAATATCTTGGCAAGAGAATAGGGATGGATGTGATATCCAATGCTTACAAAACATTTCAAATATATCAGGAAGGTAAGCAGAAAGCATTTTAATGACGTAAAAAAAGCGATAGAAAGAAAAGATTATTATTGGTTAGATAGAGTGAATGTAGTTCATAATGAATTAATACTTATTTTTTGTATAGTATTTTCAAGTTTTTATATGTGTGGAAAATTTCTTTCTATTAGAAATAGTATAAGTGATACTATCACTATTTCATCAATAATATTAGGAGTTATTGGTGTTTTAATTGGATTGTTAATAAGCATGAAAGAAGACTCTACTTTTTTTGTTAATGCAGCAAAAGTTGGTAAAGATGACTTTTTTTATAAAAGTTTAATGTTAAAATTAAGAAACGCGTTTCTTACTAATTTATTTTTCGTGGTTTTAACCTTAATGTTGAACTTAATTTTACCAGCAGTGAGTTTTTTGTTAAAAAGTACGTTTCTAATCTTTTGGTCCTATTTATTTCTTAAGACTTTATGGCAAGTTATGTACTTAATAATTTTAATAACTAAAATAATTACTTACGAACCGCCTAAGGAAAATAAGCTTAGAAAAAAAAGTTAAGTGTCTATCGAAAAAACTCACTCAACCATGGAAGAGTTTTTTTTCAATTAAATTTCTTTTTTTGCTATATTTATCACGTAAGTCAACCCACAACTAAACTATTACCACCCATCTTCGGGTGATATTTTTATATATTATATTAGGTATAACAAAATTGAATAGAATTTGTTTGCGTTTACATGCTATAATTGATTTGTGCTATACAATCTCTTACTATGTTGTGTTCGCATTGTCTGCTTAAAATATATAGCACATAAATAAAAGTCGAAGTAAAGTAACTTGATCAACCCTACCCGATCTCCTAAGTTTTACTTCGACTTTTACTCCCTTTTATTATAAAGTTATTTAAAAAAGAGGTGATATTTTGAGTTTGTTTTTAACAATTCTATTCTTTGTTCTAGCATTTGTAGTTTTAATTTATGGGATAATAAAGAATAAGAAAATTCTCTTTCCTTTTATAACACTATCTATTTTAGGAACCTGTTTTTTTGTAAATTTTACAACGAATACTCTAGAGCTTGATGACGATGATATATTTGAAATAGAATGGAAATTTGATGATTAATCAATAGATTTATATAATCTTCCTCTAGATGGAAAAGATTATTATTAGAGTAATATCTGTAAAGAAACTTACAAATGGATATTTATTATTGAATTATCTTTATATGGTAATTTTTTCCTTATTTTAATTTCTATATGCAAAAAAAATAATAAAACATGAATTTTAATCATGATAAAATAAATTATGTCATCATATTATACAATCTGAACACCGTTTCCTTTTCTATTTCTGATGACATCAGTTTATGGCTACTCGAAAGAGTAGCTTTTTTAGTATTGATTTTTTGCAGGATGAGCTTATAATAATAATCGTAACAGCTGATGAATCAACTTTCCAATCCTTTTTACAACTCTAAAACAGCGAAGCGCCTTCGGGGGCTTCCTTTTTTATGCTATAATAAAATGTCGGCTCGTCGCTTCCACAGAGATTTTTGTGGAAGGAGGTGTATAATTTGTTTGAATTCACTTTAGAGCACGTGCTCTTGCCATTGTTAATTGGTTTAACTTTGGCATTGTTTAGTCATTGGCTAGATAAACATTAGAGCCGACATGGCGCTTACTGTTTCGCAGCGGTAAGTGTCTTTTTTTGAAAAAGAAAAAAACACAACGTATTCGCAGGTACGTTGTGTTTACGGTGTATATTTGTTTAAATTCACTTTCAATTATCATTATATCTGATAAATAAATTATGTCAATGGGAATGAAAAATGACCATACTTTGACCATACTATTTAGCAAAATATAGAAAATAATAGTAATCGAAAAACTATATACATGTTGATATTAAAGCAATCAGAGTTAACTAGAATTAACTGAGAACCACAAAAATAAAAACTGTTAAATAATTTTTTAACTATTTGAAAGCACTGAGATCCTATCTTGGATTTCGGTGCTTTTTTGTTTTTATGTTAAACTATTATTTAATGAATATAGATTTTTTTCAGGAGGAAATATGAAAAAGAAAGAAATCCGATTGATTTTAATCACGTTGGGAATCGTTCTGATACTGATGGTGGGTTATCGGTTGTATTTAGAATACCAGACAGATATACAATTATTTTTAAACCCTAGAGCAAGTAAGGAAGAGCTGCTTGCACATATTCGTTCTCATGGTTTTTCTGCATCGCTACTCTTGATTGTGTTGACAGCGGTGATGTGTGCTGTTCCGGGTATCCCTACTTCGGTTATTGGTGTCATTGCCGGATTGAGCTTTGGTCCGTTTATTGGGGCAGGTATCAATGTTTTAGGGAATGCTTTGGGCAATATCTCCGCTGTGTTTTTGATGCACCGATTGAA
>k87-44959_pt1 | contig 39244 bp, 35 predicted proteins | sample MGYA00084031_6733416 | MGnify analysis MGYA00084031
CGGGAAGTAGCTCAGCTTGGTAGAGTACTTGGCTTGGGACCAAGGGGTCGCAGGTTCGAATCCTGTCTTCCCGACCATTTCTTCTTATGATCCCGTGTATTCCATTGGGATTATATGCATTTTCAAGCGATTATTTCTTATGCGGGTGTAGTTCAATGGTAGAACTCCAGCCTTCCAAGCTGGTCGCGTGGGTTCGATTCCCATCACCCGCTCCATAAGTGTAAAGGACATGCCGTTGGCAGTCCTTTTTTATTTTTAGCGGCAGATCGTTCTTTCTTTTTCCTAGGACCCTTTTCCTATCGGTTTATTTATGCAGATTTGTGTCGAGTTGAGTCATTTCTTCTTTCAAGGCTACAATAAGTAACAAACAACAAGGTAACCGAGAGGAAGGGGTAACGAGTATGAACAAAAACATCAGTATCGTTGGTGTACCGCTTGATCTGGGAGCAGACCGCCGCGGTGTCGATATGGGACCGAGTGCGATTCGTTACGCTGGAGTGATTGCCCGTCTGGAGCAAATGGGTTTGAACATCCAGGATAAAGGAGATATTCCCGTTACACGTCCTCGCAATTTTACAGAGACAGAGAACCATAAGTATTTGGACGAGGTAGTTGAAGCGAATCAAAAGCTCGCTGAGGTTGTAAGCGGTATCATGCAGGAAGGACGTTTTCCTTTGGTGCTGGGAGGGGACCACAGTATCGCTCTCGGGACAGTAGCAGGCGTGGCCAAGAACGTGAAAAATCTGGGGGTCATTTGGTTTGACGCTCACGGTGACCTGAATACGGGAGAGACCTCTCCATCGGGGAATATCCATGGCATGCCTCTGGCTGCGAGTCTAGGCTTTGGCCATGAACGTCTGGTCAATATCGGAGGCTTTGCACCGAAGCTGAAACCAGAGAATGTGGTGATCATTGGTGCGCGGGATTTGGACAGAGGGGAAAGAGAATTGATCAAGAGGATCGGGCTCAAGGTGTTTACCATGCATGAGATCGACAAGCTGGGAATGGCTCGCGTAATGGAGGAAGCCATGGCTCACGTGTCCAAAAACACGGATGGGGTGCACCTCAGTCTGGATCTGGATGGTCTGGATCCTCATGACGCTCCGGGCGTAGGTACCCCGGTCATAGGCGGGATATCCTACCGGGAAGGACACCTGGCCCTGGAGATGCTGGCAGATGCGGACATACTCTGTTCGGCTGAATTTGTAGAGGTAAACCCAATCCTCGACCGGGAAAATGTGACGGCACGTGTAGCAGTAGCACTCATGAGTTCCGCTTTTGGCGACAAATTGTTATAAGGGCAAAAGGAGAGGGAAACAGGCCTCTCCTTTTTTGTTTCCACATCTTTACATGCGCCAGGGAAAGCGTTACAGTGACTAAGGATGGAAATGCAGTTGGTTAAGGAGATTGTCGAGGCGTACGCTCAGCTCGACCATTTCCGGAGTTATGGCTGCCAGTTCTTTATACCTGTCGTTTAACTCTTGACGAAGCTGTTCGATTTGGAACAGAACATCATCCTGACTCATTTAAACCACGCTCCCTTTACACCATCAGGATAAAAGAGGTACCATCACTACTATATAGAGAGAACCTTGATCTTTATTCCACTCATTCCCAGAAAATTGGCGGGATAAACATAATCAAAACTGAAACCATTTGAGGTATTATCCGTATATAAGGATTACGGTATTGCGGGGAGGATCGCATGGATTTTGTAGAAAAACGGTTGACTCAGCGCGCCAAACGCGGAGATCGCGAGGCTTTTGCTGAGTTGATCGAAATATATAAAGACAAGATATTTCAACTCGCATACCGGATGGTAGGTAACCGTCAGGATGCGGAGGATATCGCGCAGGAAACCTTTTTGCGGGTCTATGCCAATCTGCACACCTACGACGAGAGCTACAAGTTCTCCACGTGGATTTACAGGATTGCAACCAATCTGTGTATTGACCGGGGCAGAAAGAAAAGGCCTGACTTTTCCCTGGATGAAGAAGTAGAACCCGGACAGGGAATGGACTGGTATTCCCGCCTATCCTCAAACGAAAAGAACCCGGCAGACTCGCTTGTCACGCAAGAGCTGCAGGAGACCGTACAGGATGCCTTGTCGCATCTGGCACCAAAGTATAGGTCGATCATGATTTTGCGCTATATTGAAGACCTGTCGCTTCAGGAGATTAGCGATATCGTCAAATTGCCAGTCACAACCATCAAAACCCGTATCCATCGCGGTCGGGAAGCATTGCGCAGCAAGCTGCGATTCATGTAGGAAAGGAGAAAGTCACGATGGAATGCCGAGAAATGTCTGTTCTCATTCATGAGTTTCTGGACGGGGAAATTGACGAATTGTCCAATCAGAAATTACAGACCCACATGAGAACATGTGCCTCCTGTCGTCAACATCTTCAAGAGCTGCAAAGAGCGATCGCTTTTGTACAAAGCGCGTCACATATACAAGTATCTCCGGATTTTACAGCCCGGGTATTTGCGCAACTGCCAACGCCGACGAGGAAAAAACGTTTTTCTTCTTGGCTGCGCAATCATCCGTTTCTTACAGCTGCAGCTGTCTTTCTCTTCCTGATGACGGGGAGCACGATGGCCAACTGGTATGAACGGGACAATACACTGCAAATTGCCTCGTCCAACATGGATAAACTGAAGATTGACCGTACGCGCAATGTCGTCGTGGTTCCGGCCGGCACCACCATTGATGGAGATCTGGTCGTACGCAACGGCAATGTCGAGGTACAGGGCGAAGTGCGAGGGAACGTTGTGGCAATTGAGGGGAAGGTCGTTCTGGCATCGACTGCACACGTGGCAGGAAGCGCTGAATCGATCGAAGCCATTTTCGAATGGATTTGGTACGAAGTGAAAAATATTGGAAATGACTTGCTTCCCGTCTTCCCATAGGAGAAAATAAAGGGTACAACAATAATGAGCACGGCGCCAGAAGCCGTGCTTTTTCCGCAGGAATAAGAGCGACCGCATTGAGATGGAGCGAGATATGGGGGCTTCGTTATGATATCACTGGAATATGGGGATATATTGCGGTATGTGATCGATATTTCGCTCGTCACATACGTGATCTATAAATTAATTATGCTGATCCGGGGGACGCGGGCGGTCCAGCTGCTGAAAGGGATCATGGTGATTATCGTCACTTGGCTGCTGAGCAAGTACTTCGAGCTGAAGACCCTGCACTGGCTGATGTCCCAGGCGTTTACCTTCGGGGTACTGGCTATCGTGATCATCTTTCAGCCGGAGCTGCGGCGAGCGCTGGAGCAGTTGGGACGCGGGAAGCTGTTTTCTCGCACCAATACGATTCAGGATGAGGAAATGGTCAAGCGGGTCGTACAGGAAGTGTGCAAGTCCGTTACGTACATGGCCAAGCGTCGGATCGGGGCCTTGATCGTCATTGAACGGGAAACGGGCCTGAATGATTTTGTGGAGACGGGAATTGCCATCAATGGACGAGTCAGTTCAGAACTGTTGATCAATATTTTTATCCCAAATACACCTTTGCATGACGGGGCGGTCATCATGAGAAAAGATATTATCTTGGCAGCAGCGAGCTATTTGCCCCTCTCCGAAAACAATTCGATCTCAAAAGAGCTGGGAACCCGGCACAGAGCTGCGATCGGAGTAAGCGAGGTTTCCGACGGTATGGCGATTGTCGTTTCCGAAGAGACTGGACAAGTTTCCTTTACCGCGAACGGGCAAATGAACCGGAATTTGACCGAGGAGCAGTTGGCTGAATTGCTCACCGAGCAACTGCATCCGGCCCTGAAGAGCAAATCCATGGGAAGTCGTTGGCAATGGAGGCGAAAACAACATGGATAAATGGTTGAACAGTCACTGGTTTGCGCGCATTGTTGCTCTGTTGTTGGCCGTGATGATGTGGACGGTGGTCAATGTGGAAAGCGACACAACGCCGACCACGGATTCAGCGCCGCCGCTCTTGATCGACAGCGTCAACCTGCACGTAAAGTATGACACGGATCGTTATTACGTCGCCAAAATGCCGCGTACCGTGCAGCTTGCTCTGGAGACAAACAATCCGTTTTACAAGCATAATCTTGTGCCCCAGGACTCCAGAGAGGTGTATGTCGACCTCATGGACAAGGGGAAGGGGACACACCGTGTTCCGGTCCAGTACAAAGGATTTCCCGACGATGTGAAAGTCGGAATTATTCCCAGTATTGTCGAAATTACGCTCGAGGAAAAGAAAACCGTAGAGCGGGAAGTGACGGTCGAGCTGCTCGGCCAGGTCGCCCCCGGCTACAAAGCCGGAGAGCCGCTGGTCAAGCCGTTCCGCGTACTCGTCCGGGTACCGGAGAGTCAGGCCGACAAGGTAGCCGCAGTAAAGGCTCCCGTCGATCTGGAAGGGGCTACGTCTCCGATCAAGACGACAGTGCCGTTAAAGGTGATGGACAAGTCGGGGAATACGCTGCAGGGCGCGGAGGTTATCCCGCTCACGGCGGAGATCAGCGTGCCGGTGACAAGCCCGTATGTACAGGTGCCGATCAAATTAAACTTGACGAATGAATTGCCCGATGGATATAGTTTGGCTAGTGTGGATACGAATGTGGATGAGGTCACCGTATACGGTCCGAAGGAAGTCATCGATGCGATGAAATCGGAGACGTATCCGGGGCCGGAAATCGATCTGAGCGATGTGACCTCGGATCGCGTCATCGAACGAAAGATGCCGGTATTGGAGAACATCGTAAAGGTGGAGCCGGATTACCTGAAGGTAGCCCTGAAGGTCGTGCCGTCCGAAACCAAACGCTTGGAGAAGATTCCAATCCGCATCAGCGGTCTGGCCGAAGACATGGAGGCGCGCGTACTGTCCGGAACGGGGCAAGAGATGTCCACGATGGACGTCGACACGGTTGGAGCGCCGACCATACTGGAGAAACTAAGACCGGAGGATGTGCAGGTCGTGGCAGATGTCAGCAACATGCCGGCGGGAGTGTATGAGGTGCCGATCACCTACATCTTTAACCAGCCGGATTACGTCAAGACGGCCAAGAATGCGATCACGAAGGTTACTGTGGAAATCACCAAAAAATAGCGCTGGGCATAAGCTGTTTTGTACAAGGAAAGAAATGAGGGACAAACATGGGGAAGTATTTCGGAACTGATGGTGTGCGCGGTGTAGCCAATGCGCAGTTGACGCCGGAGCTGGCGTTTCGAATCGGGCGCGTAGGCGGTTACGTTCTCACCAGACATAAACAGGAAGGCAAGCCCAAGGTAGTCATTGGACGCGACACGCGCATTTCCGGTCAAATGCTGGAAAGCGCGCTGTTGGCCGGTCTCCTCTCTGTTGGAGCAGAAGTAGTTCGTCTGGGAGTAATCTCTACTTCCGGCGTTGCTTATTTGACACGAGCGCTGGGAGCAGATGCCGGTGTCATGATTTCCGCCTCGCACAACCCTTACCCGGACAATGGAATCAAATTTTTCGGGAGCAACGGGTTCAAGCTTTCCGACGAGGTGGAAGCAGAGATCGAACAATACCTGGATGCGGCTGAAGACACGCTGCCGCGGCCGACTGGGGAGCACATCGGAGCGGTGCTGGACTTCCTGGAGGGTGGACAGAAGTATCTCTCCCATTTGAAAAGCTCAGTAACGGAACGTTTTGACGGGCTGAAGATCGTGCTGGATTGTGCCAATGGTGCCGTTTCCTCGCTGGCTGCAAGGCTGTTTGCGGACGTGGAAGCAGAGGTGATCACCATCGGAGCGAATCCGAACGGGGTCAACATCAATGAGCAGTGCGGGTCCACGCATCCCGAACGCCTGCAGGAGGAAGTCGTCAAGCACAAGGCTCATCTGGGACTTTCCTTTGACGGCGATGCCGACCGCTGTATTGCGGTAGATGAGAACGGTGAAATTGTAGACGGCGACTACATCATGGCGATCTGCGCCCGGGCTCTCAAGGCAAAAGGCAAGCTGAACAACAACACGGTCGTGACGACGGTTATGGCGAACATGGGCTTTTTCAAAGGCATGGAAGAATGCGCGATCAACACGACCAAAACCGCGGTGGGAGACCGCTATGTCGTGGAAGAGATGCTGCGTGGCGGCTACAATCTCGGCGGCGAGCAGTCCGGACACATCGTGTTTCTCGATTACAACACGACGGGAGACGGCCTGTTGACCGGCCTTCAGCTCCTGAACATCATCAAGGAATCGGGCAAGCCCTTGTCTGAATTGAAGCAGGTTATGACCAAATACCCGCAGCTTTTGGTCAATGTCCGCGTAGAAGACAAGACCAAGCTGAACGGAAACGAAGCGATCGAACAGGCGATCCGTGAAGTGGAGGCCGAGCTGGCTGGCAACGGCCGCGTGCTCGTGCGTCCGTCCGGCACGGAGCCAATCGTCCGTGTCATGGCAGAAGGCCCAGACGAAGCGCAACTGGATGAGCTGGTGAACCGCATCGTTGAGGTCGTGAAAAAGGAACTCGTGTAAAAAGTCAGGGGAGTGGTACGGTGCCACTCCCTTTTGCATACAAGTATAAGACAAAAGAATGATTGTGAAGGACAGGGATCTATGATAAAGTTTGGTTTGTGCCTGGGCTCACAATGAAAAAGGGGGAATGCAGCGAAAAGAGACAATGACATAGCATCGATCTTGATGGGAAAGCGCCAGCACTGCAGCTGCCCGACGTGGAGTGCAGTGGACGAGGTGGAGGTTTATCGAAGCATTCGGCGGATGCCTCCCGGCCGAGTATCGCGGCCGCGGAGCGCGGGGGCAAAACAACAGGGCGACTTGTTGCACAAGACCCGCGCATGATACAGATGATCGTTTTATGGAATGGTTTTATCGAAAAAATCAAGCTGACCACATATACAAATGGAATGGCGGGGGAGCAACCCCCGTACCATTGACAACTGGGTTGTGTCCCCCGTCATAGGGAAGGGGACAAACACACATGTGCGGAATTGTAGGATACATTGGCGATAAACAAGCGCAAGAGGTAATTATCGGAGGTCTTCGCAAGCTGGAGTACCGCGGGTATGACTCGGCCGGAATCGCGGTATTGACCGAGCAGGGGCTGCTCGTAGACAAGGCAAAAGGACGCCTCGCTGTTTTGGAAGGAAAGCTGGCAGCACAGCCGCTGGCCGGAAATGCAGGGATCGGACACACGCGTTGGGCGACGCACGGAAAACCGTCTGACGAAAACTCCCACCCGCATACGGATTCGAGCCACAAGTTTGCTGTCGTCCATAACGGCATCATCGAAAACTTTCTGCCGATCAAGGAAGAGCTGATCGCAAAAGGATACGCCTTTACCTCGGAGACGGACACCGAAGTAATCGCGCACCTGCTCGCGGATCTCTACGACGGGGACATCGTGTCTACCGCCCGCAAGGCCGTACAGCGCATGCGCGGTGCCTACGCATTGGGAATCATGACGGAGCACGAGCCGGATAAGCTGGTAGCAGTGCGTCTCGCAAGTCCGCTCATCGTCGGAATCGGAGAGGGCGAGAGCTTCATCGGCTCAGACATCCCGGCTCTCCTGGAGCACACGCGCGATGTCTATATCCTCAATGAAGGCGAAATGGCGGTATTGACCCGGGAAGGCGTTCAGCTGATGGATGCCCAAAGCGGCGAGAAGATCGAGCGCGATATCTTCCACGTAGACTGGGATCTGGTCCAAGCAGAAAAAGGCGGGTACGATTCGTTCATGCTCAAGGAAATCTATGAGCAGCCGCAAGCCGTACGCGACACGATGGGCGCACGGATCGACCAGGAGAAAAAGCAGGTCATCCTGCCTGAGCTGAATATGAGCGATGCGGAGCTGGCCGCTTACGACCGCCTCTATATCGTGGCGTGCGGAACGTCCATGCACGCTGGACTGGTCGGGAAGGACGTCCTGGAAAAGTGGACCCGCGTACCGGTAGAGGTGGCCGTCGCGTCGGAATTCCGCTACCGCGATCCGATCTACACCGACAAGACGCTGATGATCGTCATCAGCCAGTCCGGTGAGACGGCAGACACGCTGGCCGCGCTCCGCGAGGCGAAGAAGAGCGGGGTCAAAGTTCTGGCGATCACCAACGTCGTCGGCAGCTCCGTAGCCCGCGAGGCGGACGAAGTAATCTTTACCTGGGCCGGCCCGGAAGTGGCGGTGGCCTCGACGAAAGCCTATACGTCCCAGGTGATTGCCCTGTACCTGTTTGCGCTGTACTTCGCGCAGGTAAAAGGGACACTGGCGGCTGCAGAGATCGCAGAGGTAGTCGAGCATCTGCAGGAGCTGCCGGCGAAGATCGGCGCCATCCTGGCCAACGTCGAGCCGATCCGCCAGTTTGCCCAAAGCATCCAGGACGCGACCAGCCTGTTCTTTATCGGACGGGGACTGGACTATGCGGTCTCCCTGGAGGGCTCGCTCAAGCTCAAGGAGATCTCCTATATTCACTCCGAAGCGTATGCGGCGGGAGAACTGAAGCACGGTACGCTTGCGCTGATTGAAGAAAACGTCCCGGTGGTGGCGCTGGCTACCCAACCGGACATTTACGAAAAAATGGTCAGCAATATCGTGGAAGTCAAAGCCCGCGGCGCCCATGTGCTCGGCTTTGCTCTCGAAGGAGACCGCGACCTGGCCAAATCGGTGGACGGCGTCATCCACGTCCCAGCCACCACGCCGATGTTAACGCCAATTTTGACCGTCATTCCATTGCAATTGCTGGCGTACTACACTTCTGCTGCGCGCGGGCTTGATGTTGATAAGCCGCGGAATCTGGCGAAGAGTGTTACGGTGGAGTAAGGGGTTTTTGAAGTAGCATAAGTGCAAAAAGCAAATAAAGTCCTATACCAGCAGTTTAAACTTGTGCTGAAGCAATTAAAAGTCGCATTAAGCCGGGCAGATCAGGATTATTTTCTGACATTTGCTCGGCTTTTTTCATGTCCTGCATTTTTCCTTACGCCATTTGTAAGTGTTTCTCGTCTTTCGTACTGACTATAATGTGTATAGCTCAATTCGATTCTAGTTGTTGAAGAAAGGAGCCTTATACAGTGGTCAGACAAGGAAAATTACTAGAGGTTCAAGACTTGCAAAAAAACTACGGGAAGAAGAACAATATAACAAAAGCTTTAAACGGTGTCAGTTTTGATGTTCTCCCCGGAGAATTCTTGGGAATAATGGGACCAAGCGGTTCTGGCAAAACTACGTTATTAAACTGCATTGCAACCATACTAAAACCAACATCTGGGCGTGTACTTTTACACGGTAAAAATATCAGTGCTTTCGACAGTAAGGATTTAGCTGAGTATCGCGGCAGTCGGATTGGATATTTGTTTCAAGACTTTGAATTGCTGGATAATCTAACCGGACAAGAAAATATACTATTGCCTTTATCGATTCATGGGGTGGATTTTGCAAAAGCACGAGCTAAATTAGATGAGCTAGCCGGTTTTTTAGAAATTACGGATATCCTTCATAAATTCCCGTCTCAGATGTCTGGGGGACAAAAGCAAAGGGTAGCTGCCGCACGTTGTTTCATTACTGATCCAGATATCGTTCTTGCGGATGAACCGACAGGGGCATTGGACACGCGCTCTGCAAGAACTTTAATGAATAAGTTGGAAGGTATGAATAGAACGAGCGGAAGAACTATTTTAATGGTCAGCCACGATCCTAATGCAGCAAGTTTTTGCTCAAGAATCCTTTTTATTCAAGATGGTGTGATATTTCATGAACTGCGTCGCAAACATGATGAGACTCGCGAGAAATTTTATGAAAGAATCTTGCAGGTACTAGCTCAGCTTGGGGGAGGAAGCGCAAATGTTCTCTAAGCTGATTTATCGCAATGCGAAACGAAGTCGCAAGGAGAATCTCATTTACTTTGCAACACTTGTAATCGCAATAGCGTCGTTTTATATCATTCTTTCACTGGGCAGACAAGATGTTATTTTGTTCTTAAAGGAGTTTGAAAGTGATTCGATCGACAAGCTTTTAGTTCAAATGCCCATTGTGTATCTATTTGCGTTATTTTTATTGTTTTTCTTGATTTTATTTGCGAATCGGTACCAATTAAATCGAAGGAGTAAAGAGTTTGGCCTCTATCTCTTGTTGGGAATGCGCAAGAAACGCCTTGTTCTTCAACTATTGGCAGAGGGGTTCATCACTTCTATTTTGGCACTCATTGCAGGGCTCTTAATTGGTGGATTCTTAGCAGAAATCATCAGCTTGACGGTTTCTAAACTAGTCGGACAGGGAATTATCGGTCATCAAATAAGCTTGTCGGCAGGTGCGATTTTCTTTACCATCATCGGTTTTTTATCCATTCAGTTTATTGCACTGGCCATTCTTGGCGGAAGGTTGTTTAAACAAGAGGTGCATCAATTACTTTATGAGCAAATGGATAAGAAACAAGATATGGGGCATTTTACGGGCAATGTACTCACTTTATTGGCAGGCGCTGTTTTCCTGGGTGTCGCATATTGGGTTGCTTTATATCGTTTCACGGATATTGCCGGACTGCTTCTGTTTGTGGCAGTGGCTCTCGGAAGTTTAGGTACGGTCCTTTTTATGAGGGGTTTTGGGAAATTGCTAGGCTTATTGGCAAGCTTGTCTAAAAATAAATCTACAAAAGGTCTGCACACATTTACAGTAAGGCAGTTTCAAGAAAACGTAGCCAATAGATCTACTTCTGTTGCAGTAACATCTATTCTAATCACGTTGTCTATCATTTTGATAGCAGATGGTGCTTCAACTTTTATAGGGTTAGAAAATGTTTTTGCTAGGAGTTCCTCTGTCTATGATTTTACTGTTAATGGAGATAGTCAAAAAATTGAGCAATTTCTTGCTTCGGAAAAAATGGAACCATATGTAGAGGACTTAAACCTGCTGAAAATTGGGAGAATGAAATATAAGGATGAACGCGGCGAAGACGGCATCCCTTTGTCTTTGGTAGACTGGTCTGCATTGAGAGAACAAATGATTATGGCTCTGCCAGACAACTATAAAGAGCAAGTTTTATCGGGAGAAATACAGAGTTACAGTTTCAGTTCGGAAAACCCTGAAGCACTTAATCTTTTTGGGGTTCTGGAGACGGATACAACAGCACCTTACCTCATTCCAGAATCATCTTATAATGGTCTTTTAAAAGCCGTAGGAAAAAAACCGTTGAACCTGCATTCAGATGAAATTGCTTTATACTTTAATCCGGATTTTATGCCGATGGATAATCTGGAAAGCATGCCTGTACTAGATCATATTCTTGAAAAGGCTGCCAAAGAGGGCAAGAGCTTGATGAGCATTCATGGTCAGGCGGTATATATACACCCCTCAATTCCAATGAGAGGTTTAGTAGCAGACCGCTCCGTACAAATTTTTTCAGCATTTATCGTCCCTGATCATATGTTTGAACAATTAATGAATACGGAAACCTATGTGGCGTATTGGAATTTTCGAATCCCGCAAAAGCTGCAAGACCAGGAAGGTTTACTGAAACCAATGATGGAGGCCAGAGATTTATTAAAAGCTTCAGGCTTCACGTTTGAAAGTTATTTGCAAAACTTTGGACGCAAACTCTTCTATGTTGTTGCTGGGAGTTATGCAACACTATATATGGGATTCTTGTTTTTGATTATTGCTTGTACGGTATTGGCTTTACAATTTTTGACACAGGTGAAACAGACTGGACAACGCTATGTAACGCTTTCCATGTTGGGGGCAAAACGTAATCAAATGAAGAAATCCATCCACAGACAGGTGTTGCTGACTTTTCTGTTACCTGTATCTCTTGCATGCGTGAGTGGAGCTGTTGGCATAAGGGCTATGATTGCATTTGTTATGATTCACATCGATGACAAAGCGTCCCTTTATCCGATTGCCCTTGCCTCTGCCTGTATTGTAATCGTAATTTTGGGGATTTATGGAGTAGCAGTTGCCCGTTCAGCAGATCATGAACTAGATAAATTGCGTTGGAAACCAAATATAGAGTAAAAAACAGTTGCAATTTACATCGAAGGGTGGTGCTGAAGTGGCGAGGATTACTATTGTTGAAGATGATCCGCTGATGAGGGAAGAATTAATCGATATACTGCAAAAAGCTGGTTATGAAGTGGCTGCCATTGCGGACTTCCAAGATATAGTGGCTCAAATAGCCACTTTGGCACCAGACTTAGTCTTGTTGGACATCAATTTACCGGGACAATCGGGATTTGAAATTTGCAAAAGTCTAAAATCACAAGGAACTGGTCCCATATTGATTCTTACATCTAGAGATAAGTTGCAGGATGAATTGCATGGTCTTGATTTAGGTGCAGATGATTATCTCACAAAACCGTGCAATCGAGATAGATTGTTGGCTCGCATTCAAAACCTGCTAAGAAGATTTGAAGGACGACCAGGCTTGATAAATGGCGGCAGTTTTTTCCTAGACCCCAATACCTTTACCTTGTATAAGGGATCTCAATCGATAGTATTATCAGCAAATGAAGGAAAAATTTTATTGACTTTAGTGCAGCATAGACCTGAGATTGTATCCAAGTCTGCATTACGTGAACTTTTATGGGGAACAGACCAATATATCGACGAAAATGCACTTCAAGTAAATCTGACTCGCTTGCGCAAAACGCTACGACAGTTAAACCTGGAAGATCAAATTGAGACTATAAGAGGTCAAGGTTATCGACTTAGGGGTAGGTGAAGGCATGAAATGGATAAAGCAAATCTTTGATTGCTTTCATGCTTATAAACAATGGTTTCTTATTTTCATTACTACAGATCTTCTGTTTATCTTTTTCGCTTGGCTGGCCTACCCGGAAACCTTTAAGGTGTTAGTAGGACTCATGATTGTTTTTACTCTAGCAATGATATCGTTGTCAGTATTCATTATCATCAGAAAGCAAAAAATAATCGAAGCGGCCTTTGAAGATTTTTTGGTAGAGGCGAATGAGACGAACGAAGAAATATTATGCAGGCTATCTCCGAAGACATATTGGCCGTTTATCCGTAGAATGGGGAGCGTCATAAGGTCTTATCAGGCGCAGCTTAATGAGCAAGTTATTGAGTTGACCGATTATGAAAACTATATAGAAGGATGGGTTCATGAAATTAAAAAGCCTCTGTCACTAATGACATTGGTATTAGATAACCGGAGTGATGAAATGTCTCCCCTTGTTAGACAGCGTATGATTCATATTAGAGATCAAATGCTTGGAGACGTAGGGCGAATTTTGTATTTTGCAAGACTAGGGGCTACTCATAAAGATTATTTTTTTGAACCTATCGACTTACTGGCTTTTTGTAAACAGACAATTGAAGATCATCAAACGCTACTGGATGAATCCGGTTTTCAAATACAATTCATAGGTGAGGAGCGGGAAATTCTTTCCGACCGCAAAGGGCTAGCTTTTATATTGGAACAAATAATCGCTAATAGTACAAAACATGTTGCACAGAATCAGGATAGTCCCATTTTGAAGTTTGAAACGGTTTACGACAAAGGGAGTGATCAGACTATTTTACATATTAGTGATAATGGGCCTGGTGTACCTCAAGAAGATTTGCCATTTATATTTGATAAGGGCTTTACCGGAAGGCGAGGTACTTGTACAAGGCAAGCTACGGGGATGGGACTCTTTTTGGTAAGCAAGATGGCCTATGATTTAGCCATTCAGTTGGATGCAAAATCAGCGCTTGGTTCAGGTCTGACCATATCACTAATATTTCCGCATGTGAAACAATAAGCTATGCATCGTGGAGAAAGTTTATCAAGCTGAATAGGCAGGCTGGCCGCATTCGTATGCAGCCCTGATGCATCCGCATGTAAAGGTTCTCCAATCCGTATGGACGGGGGGATGGTGCCTACCATTTTTTAATAGGAATTCTATTAACGTTCCGTACGTCTATAGTACAAGGCATGTGGCATCACCGGAAGGACCAGGCATCGTTCAACGATACAAGGTCCTTCCGGCTTTTCCCATCAGGCCAAGCCGAGTGCCAGAGCCAGCGAGGCGGCTGCTACGCCGCCAGCAAGCGATCCGGCGACATTGACGGTATCGTTGCTCCAGCCGGAGCGGCCGCGGATCCGCTCGGCTGGCCTGTCGCAGTGGCGGACCTGCTCGATCTCCCGGCCGCAAGCAGGGCAACGGTACATTTGCTGCCATGTCGCACCGATCCACGAATCGGCCAGCGATCCAATGATGCCCGCCAGACCGGCTATTCCGATCCAGGCCGCCGGTCTAAGAGCCGCCGAGGTCGTATCCGGTGCGGATTGGCCGGGCACCACCACAAGCAGCATCCACGCTGCAGCGCCAATAAATAGGCCGCCAGCCAGCGAAGCGACCATACCGAGGCCTGAGACGCCTCCGGACGTGCCGGGCGGAACGCGCCGACCCGTCTTGATCGATATTGGAGGCGTCCTGCTCAAGCCGCCGATTTCTGTCGCCCACGTATCGGCTGTGACCGCCGCCATTACGCCGAGGAAGGCGTACCACCAAAGCGGATGCGGATACGCCCAGTTTGCCGCGCATAACAGCAGCCCCACTCCTCCATTCGCCAGCACCTGGCCCGCATCGCGCCTCCCGGTTTTCTCGTAACCGCTCTCTGCCGCTGCCTTTGCATGCTTTTTCCACTTGGACCATAACGTCGACGAAACAAAAAAAGCGATAAGGGAGCCGAACCAGACCGCGCTGCCGAGCGCGTACATCACCGTGCCCAGCATCACCGCCGCGAAAAAGCCGGAACCGGACAGCGACCGTTTTGCATAAGCCGCTCCAGCAATCCCGGCGCTGCAGGCCAGACCTATTAACCACTCCACCGCTCTCCGCCCCCTTTGCTTACACTATTATACATTAGCTCAGCGGGCTTTCGAAAATGAGAAGGGAATGAAACGTAGATACCGCTGGACGTTTGACTTCTCCTTTATGACGCCTCCTAGGTTATCCATTTTTTGCGGATGAAAATCTCTGCCAATCCCAGATTGAGCAGCATGCTCCCCCATACGGCGAACGCATACGCAGAGGCGTACGTAAGCCCGATTGCGTGCTGGCCGAGCGGGAGCAGGAGATGAATGGCCAGATTCGCGTAAGTAAGAAAAAAGCTGCGTGTGATCCACTTGGAATGCTCGGCAATTTGCTTGCGGCGAATATGGAGATATCCGAGCCAAGCGGTCCCGAGCCAGAGCAAATTCAAGAGGAGGAAACCGGCAACTGTCAAGCCTCCCGCCGCAAACCACGAAACGTAAAGCCCGGGAATGAAGTTCAGCAGGATAGAAACGACGTAGATTCGCCCATTCCATCGATGCCAGGCGATTGACCGGGTACGTATGTTTCGCAGCATGCCGACAGGCCCCGTAATCAAAGAGACAATCGCAAGCACAATATGCGCCCTCAGCATAAACAACCACAATGCCCGGTCGGCGGTAAAGGAATCCCTGGTTGCAAGAAGCTTGATGAATTCGGGATCAGACACGAAATTTTTGGTTACCGTATGCATGATCCACATCAACGCGACGACTGACAGCAGAATAACAACGCCATTCTTTTCTTTCGTTCGATTTTTCACACTGGCAAACCATCCTTTGCTGTTTTTATGTATAATAGATCGGACCGGACCGTCCGGTCTGAACGGTTTCATTATACGGTGTCTTCTGCTAATTTAAAATAGACAGCTTCTCGTAATTCGTGACAATATGAAGAAGTCGCGGAAGGTTCTAATGAATAGGACTGCCTGCCAGGGGGATGAATCATATGAAGAAATCAGATGAGATAAAGGAAAAGATCGTTAATGCCGCCATGCTTTTGTTTAATACGAAAGGCATTGCTCAAACGTCGATACAAGAAATCATGCAAGCAACCGGTTTGCCGAAGGGAGCCATTTACCGGCGGTTTGAAACCAAGGAACTGATTGTGCTGGCTGCCTTTGAGAGAGCGGGGCAAATCATGCAGCAGTTTTTTACACAGGCTGTGGGAGAGGGGACGAGTACGCTCGATAAATTGCTGAAAATCTCGGCGGTTTACCAGGATGCCGTCCACAACCCGCCCATACCCGGCGGATGTCCGCTGCTGAATACGGCGGTAGAAAGCGACGGAACGTTCCCCGAACTCCGTCAGAAGGCCGCAGGAGCTTACGCGGGCATGGTCAAGTTCGTTCAATCGATCATTGAGCAAGGCATACGCAACAAGGAGTTCCGTCCGGATATGGATGCTGCCGAAATGGCCGCTTTTTTGATCGATTCCATGGAAGGGGCCATCATGGCGAGCCGTTTGACGGGCAGCAATGCCCCGATCGAACGCAATATGAAGTATACGGAAAGGCTACTCAAGAGCTACTTGATTGCATAGCCGTTGAACAACATGCTTGTGACGAAAAATGGAGCCAAGACAGACGGTTGAATCTCAACTGCCCTACAAATATCTTGGCGAAAGAAAATCACAAAGTGAAAACGGGACGTTACCGTTTGGGGGCTGCCGAGAAAACGATCGGCAGCCCGCTTGGCAAGAAAGAGATCAATCACAAATGCGATCCCCTGCTAGCATCGATGCACTGTCCAGTAATCCACCGGCTTTCCGGAGAGGCCAGGAAAGCTGCGACATCCGCAAATGTTGCTCTCCTATTCGGCAGGCGTATCGGCATGAGACAACCTAGAGAGGCAGCTAACTCTTTCAAACACAAAAAAATCCTCATTCGCCAGATGAGGATTTTTTCAACGCATGGCTTCATTTAAAGGAAATGGTTTTCTTATGTTGCACGGCCGTAACCCATTTTGCTTGAAGCAACGTAAGTACAAGTGCGATCAGCAAAAATCCCGCGATCATACCGACGACTCCGCCCCATCCTTGGGAAGACCAAAACACGCCGGCTGTCGTCCCTCCGATACTGGAGCCTATATAGTAAAAGAAAAGGTAGAGCGAAGAAGCTTGCGCCTTATCGTGATGAGCGCGGTATCCCACCCAGCTGCTGGCGATGGAGTGGCTGCCGAAAAATCCGAAAGACACGATCGGCAAGCCCAATATTTTGAGCCACACATGGGAATCCAATGTCAGAATGACTCCGGCCAAGGTAATCAGCAAAGAGAGCAAAAGCGCCTTCTGTCTACCGTATTTGCTTGCCATTTTTGCCATCCAGACGGAACTGAACATGCCTACGAGATAGACGATAAAAATCCAGCCGATCACCGTCTGGCTCAATGAGTAGGGTGGCGCGGTCAGGACATACCCGATGTAGTTAAACAAGGCAATGTTGCTGCCAAGGATGAGAAACCCGATGACATAGAGCGAAAGCAATGCCGGATTTTTCAAGTGATCAACCAGAGACGCAAGCAGCTTGCCGATTTCAGGAGAACGCGGGTGAAAGTTTTGGGACTTGGGCAAACTCGCAAAAAATATCAGGCTGGCCACAATGCTGATGACGCTAATGGTTCCCAGCGCTGCGTGCCAGTTGAACATGTCTGTCATCATTCCGGCAATGATTCTGCCTGCTACGGCTCCCAGCGAGTTTCCACTGATGTACAGGCCCATCGCCACACCGAGACTGGCTGGTTCCATCTCCTCTCCCAAATAGGCCATTGCGATGGAGGGGAGTCCGCCTAAAGCGAATCCCTGAATCACCCGGAAGACCAGCAGGCTTTCATACGTTGTACTGAAGGCAGTCAAAATGGACAAGACGGAGGCGGATAGCATGGAGATCATCATGATTCGCTTGCGTCCCCATACTTCCGATATCGAGCCAAACAACAGCATACTAACCGCCAGAGATATGGTGGTCAAAGAAAGGGACAGGCTGGCCATTGCAGGGGAGATGTGAAATTCCTTGGTGAATTCCGGCATTAATGGCTGCGTGCTGTAAAGAATCGCAAACGTGTTGAATCCGGCTGCAAAAAAGGCCAGGTTCGATTTGCGAAAAGCAGCGGTGCCTTGTTGAATGTAACCCATGACAAGAACCTCCTTACCTTCTTCCGTACGCATTTTTATACTATCACCGGCAACTCATGATGTATAATTCATTGTAATTATGTTTTTCATGCACACGGGTAATAGATAAATCAGCACACGATGTTTACAGAAAGGAGGATTCAAACATGGAGTGGCAACAGCTCGAATACTTTCAAACCTTGGCTCACTTGCAGCATGTGACGCGTGCGGCCGAGTACCTGTCCATTTCCCAGCCAGCCCTCAGCCGTTCCATTGCCCGACTGGAGGAGGAGCTTGGGGTACCGTTATTCAACCGACAAGGGCGTACCATTGTGCTGAATCGATATGGCCAGCTCTTTTTGAAGCGGGTGAATCGCATTTTGATGGAATTTGACGTTGGGAAGCGGGAGCTGCACGATATGGTGAATCCGGAGCATGGAGAAGTCGCGTTAGGGTTCTTGCATACGCTCGGCACCAGCCTGATCCCTGACTTGCTTGGCGCCTTCCGTGTCCATTCCCCGGCGATCCGTTTTCAGCTGACCCAAAATCACAGCTACTCGCTGTTAGAGCAGATGAACGCCGGCAAGCTCGACCTTTGTCTTGTAGCAGAGCCAACCGAAACAAAAGTGCCGATCCAATGGAAGCCTCTCTGGAGCGAGGAGATTTTTGTGATCCTGCCCACGAATCATCGGTTGGCTCATGCCCAGAGCATTTCGATGGAAGAAATAGCGGACGAACCCTTTATCTTTTTGAAAAAGGGGTACGCGCTGCGTGAAACTACCGATGGTTTGTTCCGGCAATTGGGAATGAATCCGAAAGTTACGTTCGAAGGAGAAGAAGTGTCTACCGTTGCAGGGCTGGTCGCCGCTGGTCTGGGCCTCTCGCTTCTCCCCGACGTAGGGTTGGACAAGAGCAAAATCGTGTATATCCCGATCCGGCAGCCAAAGTGCAGACGCGTGATCGGGATCGCGTTTGTTGAGGATCGGTACTTGTCGCCTGCCGCCTTGCGATTCAAGCAGTTTGTGATCAACTATTTTGGCAGGATGGAATCGATTTGACGGTACGGTATCGATCTTAGTACGGCATTGGGCTGAAGCTTCCATCAGCCCGCCGCTTCAGGCTTCTCCACATACATTCTGAATAACTGAATGTATAGCGCGGTGCTGATCAAGGCGAGCGCCAAAATGAGGCTGAATATTCCCATAGGCGGCATCCACCCGGACAGGAAGACGGTGACCGGGGCCAAAAATTTCCCGATCGTGGCCTGCAAGCTGTCAGCACCCATGTATTGCCCCCTGGCGTGCTCCGGGGCATAGCGGCTGATAAAGCTCTGTGTCACGGGTGAGCGCACGATCTCGCCAAAGGTGAAGATAACCGTAACGAAAAACAGGAACCATATATTCGTGCTGATCCCGACGAGGAATGTGCCCCCGCCGGCCAACAGCGTCGACAGAATAAAGACATTGCGCTCCTGCCAATGGTTGAACCACTTCGTGACAGGCAGGATGAAGAGGACAAACAAAAGACCGTTAAATCCCAGCAGCCATCCATATATCTCCGTACCGGAAAGCAAAAGGGTATCGCCATTCCACGGGAACAGTGGCTGGGCAGGGACTTCATTGATCACGTATACTGACAAATACAGATCCAGCTGCATGATCGGGATCAGCGCAAAGATGCCTGCCAACGTATACACCAGAAACACTTTGTCGCGAAGAATAACGCCGTAGCCTTTCCATTGTTCCTTGAAAGCGCGGGAAATCGAAGCCGGCGCTTCCAGGTTTTTCGCCGACCGCGGCAATGTTTCATGGACGATTGCATACATGGCAATGAAATACAGCAGCAAGACCAGTGCGCAGGTCCACAGCAGCTCTTGCCGGTAATGAAAGAAGAAAACGGCTCCAAGTGCAGGTCCGAGAACCGCTCCTATGTTGTTGGCCGTCGCAAACGTTGCGAATACTTGGCGGCGGGATTGTGCGGGAACCAGATCGGCAACCATAGCGGAGCTTGCCGGCCTGTAAATGGCTCCTCCCAGACCAAGACCGATGAATGCGATATAATCGATCCAATGGGACCAAGACACGGCAAACAAGGCAAACATCACCGTCTGAAGAAAAGCGCCCAGCAGCATGACAGGACGCCTTCCCCACCGGTCGGCCAAAGCTCCTCCGAGCAGACTCCCGATCAGGCTGAAGATCGGAGGGACCGTCATCAAAATGCCAGCGATGTGATTGCCCAATGCCGCACCAAAATATACAGTGATAAACGGAAAGTACATCCAAAACAGCATGTTAAACAGTGCTTCCCCGATTAACCGGGTTTTCAAATTGTTATTCCATGAACGTATTTTCATCCATATCCTCCTCATTATTGTCAAAGCAGGCATGTTCCTGTTTACAAACAGATACACACCACAAGTTTCCCGGCCGGGTATACAAACTTTAAAGCATTTTTTCAAGTAAATATAGACTTATAATTCAGAATGGTTTATACTACTAATATGAAGGTCGAATATACGTCTGGTTAGTTTGGATGTTTCAAAAAAAGAACACATGTTCGGAATGCTAAAAGACGCTCCTCACGGAAGCGTCTTTTTTGATGCCTGCGCCGCGGCCATAAGCGATTCGAAAACTGGTAAAACGAGTACTTGCGGCAATGCCAAATGGGCAGGCAAAGGAAAGGCTGACGGGAATAACAGGGCAGGCAAGCTATGAAGCCAACTCGCCAAAATGTTATGATGAATGGATAAGTGAGCTTTTGGAGGAGAGTCTATGTCAGAAATTACAGTACATAATCACAAAATGATATTTGGCTGGGAAGAGGATAATGGCTTGGGCGAGAGATTGATTCAGCAAATCCTCAGGGGGGAGAAAACGGCTACTTGTGCACCCAAAGAAGAATATTCCGCGGAAGAATTGCAGCAAACATACGAGCCGGTCGGAAAAATTGTCACCGTCTATGACAAGCATGGCAATCCCAGATGCAATGTGAGACTGAAGGAGGTTTTTGAAACGACGTTTGGAAACCCAGATATGCGGCTTGTCCAAGGAGAAGGAAACGGAGACGATGTCGCTCAATTCCAGGAGGACCATCGGCTTGCTTGGAAAGATATCGGGATTACGTTAACAGATGATACGGTTTTGATTGTCGAATTATTTGAGTTAATCCATGAATAACGAGATGGTGAAGCCGACGAAAAAGATGGAGGGCCTGTGTTTCAACACCAACCAGACTAAGCCTCTTGGCATATCGCTTTCGATTCAAGAATAAAAAAGGATGCCAAATCGGCACCTTTTTTTCTTGTAAGATAACACGATGAGAAGGTCCTTTTTACATAAAAGACGAGAGGATCCTTTTTACCTGGCGCCGATTTTTTACAATACGTCTTTTGTTGATGACCTTGTTCCGCTTTGAGCGAAATTTGCTTGTCGTATTGCCCGAGTGGATGACGTGCACATAGTTGCGCAAACGCAATTTGTCATGGCGCAGGCGGATGACGGCGGGATGTCCCCCGGCAAGCCGATACCGTTTTCCTTTCAAATAATCTTTTACTTTATAGATTAACGTATAGAATGCCGGCGACTTTGCATACATCGGCGCAATTCGCTTCTTTTTCGAGTCATACATGTAGCCAAATTGGTTGATCACCGCGGACGTTCCCTTTCTTCTGCGGTGATTCTTGAGCTGCTGGATATAGCTTCGGCGGTACAAATCGTCTGAATCCAACCGCACCAAATACAAATAATGATAGCCCTTGAGGCGCTTCCTGATACTTTTCTGGTACTTGCTTTTGGGGATGAATTTGATATTTTTAGGGAGCTTGCTGTACTTGCGCAGCTCTTTTTTTATTTTCCTTCGGGAGCGGTCCTCATACTCCACGAGAGCGACAAAGCCTTGATTGGTCTGTCTTTGCAAACTTCTCCGCGTATACCGCATAAATATTTTCATCCGGCTTTTAATCCATTTCGTCGTAAATCTCTTCTTGCGGTTGTACTTTAGCTTTTTGGAGTTAAAGGCAATCCGGACGATGATCTTCTTTCGTTTTGCCAAGAAGTCCTCACTCTCCTTTACCAAGCAAAGCTGTAAATATTACATGGTATTGGAGTTTTCCGGGTTTTGCTGTAGTCGGATACCTCTCGGTGATATCCGCACATAAATGCCCCTGGTCTTAGCTGAAGAGACTCTCCCGGTTTCGCCCTGAAAAAAGGAAGGGATATAATGTATGCAGGCCACGGCATGCAAAGCAAAAAGCGATGCATCCAACAATCCTGATTCGGGAGGCAAGCGATGAAGATACTTTTAATAGAAGACGATGTGAAGCTGATCAAATATATCAAGCAATATTTGACCGCATACGATTATGAAGTTTTCATTGTCGGGGATTTTGAGCGGGTCGTGGAAACAGTTGACCGGGTAGAACCTCATCTGATCATTCTGGATATCAATTTGCCGACGTTTGATGGTTTTTATTACTTGAAACAAATCAGGAAAACCCACGCCGTACCGATCATCATAGTATCCGCCAGGAATGAAGAAGGAGAACAAATCAGAGGAATGGAGCTAGGGGCGGATGACTATATCACCAAACCGTTTAGTGTCGGGATTCTTATGGCCAAAATTAACGCGGCCTTGCGGAGATCCATGCAATACTCGGATGGGGTCAGGATCGAAGAGGGGAAGCTGGTGCTGCTGGAGGACAGTTTAAAGCTGCAGTATGAAAATCAAACCGTAGAGCTTTCGAAGAATGAGTATAAAATCATCAAATTATTGATGCAAAACAGAGGGAAACTGGTGAGCAGAGATGATCTGTTTGATGTGCTGACCGATTATAACACCTTCGTGGCGGAAAATACGCTCAATGTCAATATGTCCAGAATAAAGGGAAAGCTGAGGGAATTGGGGCTTGAGGATGTCATCTCGACGAAAAGGGGGTTGGGATATGTCTTTCATTCCGTTACTGATTGAAGTGATCCAGGACAAGAAAGTGACGATCTTCGTGTACACGATGAATACGCTCTTGATCATTTTATTTTATATGCTTTTGCTGGATAGCGCGGAGTATGTATATCCGATCCTGTTGAGCAGTACTCTGCTCATTCTTTATGTAGGCTACGAAGTATACAAATATCATCAATTTGTAAGCGAGATCGAGGACGGAGGGAAGAGTCCGGACTACGCCAAGCATGTCTCGAATCACAAAGACAAGCTTGTTTTTCAGACGCTCTCCAAACTCCATCGTCACTATAACGCAAGGCTTTATGATAACAAAGTCAAACAGAACAATAAAAATGCCTTGTTTTCACAATGGATCCACAACATGAAAACATCGGTTTCCGTCATCCACCTGGCTTGTGAAATCGGACTTGCGGAAAGAGAAAATGATGAGTATTTGGAAGACATCAAGGAAGAGAATGAAGGATTGAAAAAGAACCTGGAGGAAGCTCTGAACTTGCTTAGAATCGAAGAGTTTTCCAGGGATTTTATCGCTCAGCGCATGCCGTTGAAGCAACTCGTCTATCAAGCCTTGAACGAAAGAAGAAGAGAAATCAGGTATAAAGGAATCGAACCGATTGTGGATATACCGGAAGAATTTGAAATCTTGACCGATAAAAAATGGGCACAGTATATGCTTGAGCAAGTCCTGTCAAACGCCATCAAGTATTCCATAGCAGAGCGGAGCGAATCAATCATGATTCGCGCAAGAAAAGAACGGGACAAGGTGATTCTATCGATTATTGATGAGGGGATTGGGATTGACGAAAAGGATCTCCATCGCGTATTTGATCCATTTTTTACGGGAGATGGCGGGAGACGGGACAGAAATGCCACAGGAATCGGGCTTTATATGGTCAAGCTTATTTCGGATCGATTGGGACATCACATTCACATTCAATCACAAAAGAATAAAGGAACGACGGTCGACATCGGTTTTCTTTCAAAACTGTAAGACTTTGAGAGCAAAATCGATATTTTGTTATCCATTCCTCCTATAAACTTCTGCTTAGAACAGAACAAACGTTGCGTATTGGAGGTTTTCTTTCTGATGGAAGTATTAAAAGTAAATGACCTGTCAAAAGTGTACAACTCGTTTAAAGGAGCCAAAGAAGTTACGGCTTTGCATGGAATAAACCTCAGTGTGAGGAGAGGCGATTTTGTTGGCATTATGGGGCCGAGCGGTAGCGGCAAAACCACTTTGCTGAATTTGCTGTCTGGTATCGATCAATGCACGTCGGGAGAAATCTTTATCGAGGACAAAAACATCACAAACCTGTCGAAGGAGGAAATGGCGCTTTTTCGGAGGCACAGTGTAGGCTACGTATTTCAGGACTTTAACTTGCTGGACAGCCTGACGATCTCGGAAAACATCTCCCTTCCCTTGATACTGGACAAGATCGACCCGGCAACAATTAACGGAAAAGTTCAGGAGCTTGCAGCATTTTTCGAAATCGAGCATATCCAAAATAAATATCCTTATCATATATCGGGTGGACAAAAGCAAAGAGCAGCTGTAGCCAGAGCGTTGATCAATGACCCCGCCATCGTATTCGCCGATGAACCGACGGGAAATCTCGATTCAAAATCCTCCAAAAATATTATGAATACGCTGAAAAAGATCAATGAAGAAAGAAACAGCACGGTTTTCATGGTCAGTCATGACCCCTTTGCTGCGTCTTTTTGCAAAAGAATCATTTTTATCAAAGATGGAGCGATCAAGATGGAAATCGCATCGAGTGGCGACAGAAAGGAATTTTTTGACCGCATCCTGGAAGCTGAAAGCATGATTGGGGGAGAGCTCCAATGACGTTTTCCGCGATTGTATATAAAAATTTGAAGTACAACCTCGCCCGTTATATCTCCTTTTATCTCGTAAACAGTTTTATTGTCGCTGTTCTATTTATGTATGGAACCTTGTTTTTTAACGACAGCATCCCGGACAACACGAAAAGTGTGTTCAATTTTTCGTTTGTGGCGATCGTGCTGTTCTGTATCGTTTTTATCTCCTACACGCAAACGTATTTTGTAAAATTCCGAGGAAAAGAATTTGGCGTCTATTTGACATTGGGGATGACTGCCAGAGACCTCAAAAAGATGACGCGACGAGAAAATATCATCATTATCTCCATCTCATTGCTAACCGGAATTACGGCAGGATTGCTTTTTTCGAGGATGTTTTACCTGATTCTGGGCAAATTGCTGAAAACTATCGAATACAGCATCGGCTTTGATTCTTTTTTGCTGACGATCGGTGTCTTTTTGCCGATTTATATCATCAGCACATTTTTTACAGAGAGATATTTGACCAAACTGTCCATCATTGAAGTCATTCAATCCAGCTCGAAAAAAGAAGTAGCCACTGCCAATCCCTTCGTCGGCTTGGTATCTATCCTGTTATTTGGACTAGCCTTGTACCTATTGCCGAAAATTTACACGGATGAAATCTTTGATGGTAGCAAGGCGATGCTTGCGCTTTGTGCGATGGTGGTATTAGCTAGTCCATTCTTCATTTTCGGTACATTGATCAGCACATGCCAATTGTTCATTCGTAAATTTCCGAGGGTGTACAATAACAACTTGCTGGTTCTGTCTAATCTTGCACACCGTTTTTTATCCTACCGGACGATTCTTTACGTGGTTTCCCTCATGGTGTCACTGGGTGTTTTTCTGATCGGAGTCGGTTACACGATCCATAAAAATACCGTTACATTCAATGATTTGGAGAGGCCGTATGACTTCATGTTCGTTGAAGATGGTATATACAATCATGTTTCGCCAGATGAGATGCGGGAAGTCATTGAAGATAGCGGCGGAAAGCTCGAGAAATATGCGGTCTTGGAGTATCTTTCCTTACCGATTTACAAAATGAAGGATGGCAAAGTGAAAACGGGTGAGCGTACGTATTTCAACGGTGTCCTTGTTAGCGAAAGGAATTACAACAAGCATATGGCTGCAAACAAGGACGTAAAACAAGGCAGCATGCTGGATGTATTTCTTGATGGCGGAGAGATTCAAACGAAACCTGCTGAAGATGTCATGTTTTTGATGAATAAAAAAAGCGTGCAAAGCCCAGGCACATCATTCGATGAGGCGAATATAACAATGAGCTCTTCAGACTTCTTTCGTCAGGTCGACCCTGCCGATGTATTTACCGTCTCGAAAGATCGGATTCAAAGTGATATGGCTCAGTTTGCAAATTTAGAGTATACCAATGCGTATTCAACGTATCACATCTATGTAGTCGATGATGCAGACTATGAAATGATCCGCAGAAAGAGCGGCTATCCCGATACTTCCAAGTATCATTTGATCAACCTCGCCAGCGGTGATAAAAACAAGATATTTGCTGAGATGCTCCGCACTTTGCGGGAAGCGAATCACGCTGATGAGTCCATCTGGAAGGACAAAACCTTTTTGGGTGGACCGAAAAACGAAAGGACCTTGCTGGAAGCATATCGCCCTTTCTCCAAGGCCGAGAAAGTAGAAATAGATGTACAAATAAATGGCGTCTTTTACTTCTCCATGGCGTTTTTGGGAGCGTTGCTCCTGATCTCCTCAAGTATTGTGCTGTTCTATAAAATTGTTACAGATATTGCGGAAGAAACGCAGAGAATCACGATACTGAGAAAAATCGGGATCACCAACCGCGAGATGACGCAAAATCTGACGAAACAGTTGAAATTGATCTTTTCGGTACCAGCCATCTTTGGTGTTGCTATGGCTTTGTACTATATCGCATTGGTGAATACCAACTACTCAAAAATCCATTATACGATGCTGCAGGCGTTGTATGTGGTGGCCGTGTACCTTTTCTTGCAGGTTCTTTTTTACTTCGGGTTAAAGAGAAAGTATCTTTCCAGTCTAAACGACTAGTCAAATTCTGCCGTTCTGGCTGCCTGAAGAAGGCTCTTTCAACTTTCCAGCGTGAATGAAAGTTGAAAGAGTCTCTTGCTTATCTGCACTCTTCCTGTTCCCAAATAGCCAAGAGGGGTTCCTTACATCACCATGATTTGGTATGGGACTGCCTTTTTCCTATAGACAAGTGGAAACGAGAATGGTAGAAAAGAGAGAATAAGCAAGTCCTTTCGTTCAACGGGAGAGGGAAAGAGAAATAAATCCTGAGAAATTATCATAAGATGCAAGATGGCGTGAGCTTGAAGCCGGTTCCTCCTGTAGGGTCATTTACTCGGTCAAGTAGTCCGAATATTCAATTTTGCAGAAAGAAGGTGAAGCTTATGGATACACACGTGATGCCCGTCTTCGGACAATGGATGGCATTCGCACAATCTCCCCCTTATGCGTCCTGAAGAGGACAACCGAAAATAGGGGCTGACCACCCCAACACAACAGGGGGAACCAATCATGATAAAGAAGTTTTTTTCAAGCCCGGTAACGGTTCAGTATGCCGTTTTCATGCTGGGCCTGGCTGTGATGGGCTTTGGAATCGGGATGATGATCGAAGCGAATCTCGGTGTGGCTCCGTGGGATACATTGCACATTGGATTGCAAAAGACATTTGGACTGACCATCGGCAGTTGGTCGCAAATCGTTGGAGCGCTCATCATACTCGCGTCTTACGTAATCGGAAAGATCAGGCCAAACGTGGGCATGTTTTTGAACATGTTTTTCTTCGGGCTGTTCATTGACTTATTCTTGTGGCTGGAATGGATTCCTACCGGCGAAACCTTGACGGAGCGCGTCGTCTTGTTCGCGGGCGGGCTTCTGATCTATACGTTCGGAACAGGGATGTACATTTCGCCGCGAATCGGGGCCGGACCCCGCGACAGCTTTATGCTGGCGCTGCATGAACGAATGGGCTGGGGGATCGGCAAAGTCAGGGTCGGGATCGAATGTACAGTTGCGCTCGTGGGCTTTCTCTTGGGAGGGCCGGTTTCGATCGGTACACTGGTGACGGCAGTAGCGATCGGGCCGTTGATCAAGCAGTTTATCCCGATGTGGGAGCGAATGATGGCCGTCCCGTACGGAAGAGCGCCAAAGAAAACAGCGGTTTAACCTGGCACAAAGCAAAACCACCACGCAAGCATTTCGTTTCCGTGGTGGTTTTTTTAAAAGTACGGTTTGATGGTCGAAAGGAGAGATGTACGATGAAAGTGGCAGCACTTTATGACATCCATGGCAATTTGCCAGCCCTACACGCTGTGTTGGATGAGCTTGAAGACGTGAAACCGGACTTGATTGTCATTGGGGGAGATATCGTCTCTGGGCCAATGCCTGCACAGACGCTCGAGCGTCTTTTCCGGCTGGAAACAAAGGTCCGCTTCATACGTGGCAACTGTGATCGCGAAGTCGTCATGGCTTTTGACGGTGAGCCGCTTCGTCCCGGAATGTCAGCGAAGGGGCGTGAAAAGACGGAATGGGTCGCCAAACAGTTGACACGCGCTCAGCGCGATTTTTTGTCGCAGATGCCGCAACTGTTTGTCCAATATATCGAAGGGATTGGGGAGGTATTGTTCTGTCATGCGACCCCGCATAGCGACGAGGTGATTTTTACACCGCTCACGCAGCAGGAAAGGCTGGACGCTATCTTTCAGGGAGTTGAGCAAGGAACGGTTGTTTGCGGGCACACGCATATTCAGTTTGAACTGCTTGCCGGAAAAACTCGCGTCATCAATGCAGGAAGCGTGGGTATGCCCTATGCCGACCAGCCCGGTGCCTATTGGCTGCTGCTTGGCCCGAACGGATGCGAGTTTCGGCGGACGGCTTACGACGTAGAAGCTGCCGCAAGCGAAATTAGAAGAAGTGACGATCCACAAGCCCATGAGTTCGCAGAGGAGAATGTCGTCCAGGTTCCCACGGCTGCTCAAGCAATGGAAGTGTTTGAGCGTATGTCTGGATAGCCGCTTTTTTAGCGAGGCATGAAAGCGCAAAGGGGTGTGTCCGGCGCTGCACATTGAGCATTTTTTCGATAAGGCATTGATATCGGAATGGGAAGGGCTGCAAAAGCCAGACCCGGCGATTTTTCTTCGGGCGCTTGCAAAGCTTGGCGTTCCGGCAGAAGATGCTCTATTTGTAGGGGATCATCCGGAGAACGATGTCAGAGCCAGCCGGGCTGTCGGAATGAAGGCGGTTTGGAAGAGAAATGAACAGTTTGAAACTGTAGCAGAGGCGGATGCTGTCATTGACGATTTGGGGGAGCTAATCCATATTGTATGGCACGATCATGTTCATCCCTTATTTCCGTATAGATGATCACAAACGCCCAACCCTGCATTTGACATGCTGCCCCCTCCCATCAGGGGAAACCTATTCTTCCTCACGAGGGGGCTGGAGCATGCTTTGCAGCGCTTTTCCAAATAAATCGGGAGGAGCAGCGTTTTCCACAATAGAAGAAAAGATAGCCATGCCATTTTCCAGCGACAATAGAGTCCACGCCATTTCTTCCGCAGATAAAGACGCCTCGCAATGCTCCTTTGCCATCATTTCCTCGATTGTCTTTGAGAGTTGTTCTGCCGATTCCAAGATCATGCTCGACCACTTCTGGCGAACCGATTCCTCTCGCATCGCATATAAAAGAAATTCCATGTTCAGCATGCTCCAGGTCCGGGTTTGCTGTCTGGCTGAATGGAAATAGCGGTTCATCGTCTCATGAAAATGCTCAAGTGAAGGCTGTTGGCTAATAATTTTATGGATAGTGTGCACATGCAATTTCATTTGCTGTTCCAATATAGCAAGAAACAGCTCTTCCTTGGACTGAAAATGGGCGTAAACGGCTCCTTTGCTAAACCCGGCAAACTCCGCGATTTTATCGACAGAGGCCCCGTGAAAACCGAGCTGGGCAAAAGTCTTCGCTGCCGATTCCAGAGCAATTGCCGTGTTTCCTGCTTGCGCTCCTCTTGGGTCAATCGTCGTCTCGTCACCGCTCGTCCTTCCTTTCTTGACTGCCGTCCCATATACTATTAATATACCGATTAGTATGTAAATTCCAATGAGTATATAAGGAAACATCTGTATTTTTCTACTTTAAATCGTTATTTGCAGCGTCTTTCGGGATAGTCATTTCCCATTTGGCAGGTACTGGTGTGTGCCAATTGTTTGAACTCGCAACATAATGAATGATAAATTGATATACTAGGTAGGAGTAAAAAGAGCTGGTCACATTTCGGGTAGATTAGAAAAGGAAGATAGGGAAAATGCAAAAGGACGAAAAAATCGATACGAACATACAACAAGCCCTCTCAACGGCTCCGAAACAGACATTGTCAAAGATTTTGGCGCAAACCGTGAAGACGGGGATTATCAAGTCGAATTTGATTCCGATGTTTGCGGGATTGACATTGGCCTTATATACGTACAAGATCAGCCCGTTTGAAAAGCTTCCGGAAATCATCTTGGCTTTCGTCGGTTCGAGTCTGGTAATGGGGGCGGCGGGGGCTTTTAATAACCTGTATGACCGCGACATTGACTCTGTGATGGAGAGGACCAAAAACAGACCTACTGTAACAGGGGAAATAGAGCCGAAGACGGTATTGTGGCTGGGGATTGTCATGACGATCCTGGGACTGGCGGCTCTCGCATGGACTACTCCGCTTGCGGCATTGCTGGGGTTTTTGGGACTGTTTTTTTATGTCGTCCCTTATACGATGTGGACGAAACGAAGGACGATCTACAATACAGAGGTGGGAAGCATCTCTGGAGCAGCTCCTCCGCTCATCGGGTGGGCAGCGATTCATCCGGATATCACGCATCCGGCGATCCTGGGCCTCTTTGTGATCATGGTAATTTGGCAAATGCCCCATTTCTATGCAATCGCGATCCGCAAGCACGATGAGTACAAGGCAGCGAAGGTTCCCATGCTGCCTGTAGTCAAGGGCGTCCGCAGAACCTATATCCAAACGAATGTGTATTTGGTCGTATTGATCGCGACCAGCTTTCTGCTTGGCTCGCTTAGCCTCGGACTGATGCTGGTGGCTCTTCTGTTGAGTGTCGCATGGCTGATTTTAAGTGTGTATGGCTATAAAAAAATGGACCCGGAGAAGTGGGCAAAATCGCTGTTCCTGTTTTCACTGCTGCACATGACCGTCTTGTTTTCTACCGTGATTCTCTATTCGCTGGTGGGCGTCTTTCTGGAATTGTAAGCATACCAGTCCGACAAATTCATATGTTGGCGGGTATTCGCAATGGCAAAGGCAGGCTCTGAAAAGGGGCTGTCTTTTTCTATTCCCGGATAAAAATTGAGCTGCCCGATATAAAGAGAAGGACTTAGGCAGCAGAATGGACAAATAGTAAGTATTCCCTGGCGGACTGCAACTATGGAAGGCAGCGGCTGCGCGAGCAACATGCCAGAGGGGATGCAAAAGAGTGGCTGATTCCCCCAGGCCAAATCCGCGCCCTTGATGGTTCGGCACAAGCCGTCGTACCAAAGCTGGGCGGCTTGTGCCTGTAGCCTTTCGGACAAGAGGCTGGATCGCCTATTTCGGCGCTTCTTTTCCCGCATCCTCGGATTCTTTGTCCAGATTGGTCCGAATGCCAATGATTGGACCTTGGGGAGGCGGGGCGATCACGCGGTCGGTCAACTGTTTAAAATCGGGCAAATGGTCCTCGCGGTGTGTGTCGATGGGGAACAATCCTCCTTTCATGTATGGACAATGAATTTGGACTTAGTATATCCAAAGCAAGGCTGTCCATTTAGAACAAAGGGAGAGTAGCTGGATTGTCGGTCTTCTTGTGGGGGCCAGTTAAGTACGGGAGGAAGACAATGAATATAAAAATAGCGGAACTGAAGGACGCTCACGGAGATTACCGCGTGGATAGCATCGATGGCAGCTTCCTCGTTGATTCCGAGCTTGTCCTATCCGTAACCGATGGGCGAATCGGGTATACAGTCAGAGAAGTGCCTGCTTATCAGAAAAGCTATTTGGAAGAGGAAGACGTGGACTATTCCGAATACATCGGCAATCCCGATCAAATCATCTATGTCGCACTGGCAGACGATAAAGTCGCGGGCCTGATTGTGTTGAAGCGGAATTGGAACCATTTCGCTTATATAGAAGACATCAAAGTAGACAAAAGCTGCAGAAGGTTTGGTATCGGCCGCAAATTAATCGAGCAGGCCGTGCTTTGGGCGAAGGCGGGCGGAATGGCCGGCATCATGCTGGAGACGCAAAGCAACAATGTAAACGCATGCAAATTTTACGAGAGCTGCGGCTTTGTCATAGGCGGCTTTGATTTTTTTGTGTATAAAGGCATTCCCGAAAGCAGCGGCGAGACTGCGCTGTACTGGTACCTTCATTTTGATCGGGAGCGAACAAATCGCCATGGAAAGGAATGAGAATATGGCTGTAGTGCCTTATTTTTCGCAATGGGAATCTCGGGAGCTGGTGCCGGATTTTTTGTCCGGGCGCATGCTTCCTGCCGATGACCCCCTGTGGCATCTGTCCGGCGCCTCCAACCGGGAGGAATATGCGACCTGGAGCGCTCACATCTGCGGCATGGCCTGCCTGAAAATGCTGCTCGCCCATCGGCAAAAGCAAATCATTCCAACCATCGAGTTAATGAAACAATGCCGGGAATACGGAGGGTATGTCGAGAACGGGGACGGGACGATCAAAGGCTTGTTCTACCGTCCCTTTGTTTCCTTTGTCGCGGACAAATTCGGGCTTGCAGCCGAGGTCAAGGAGCATACACCGATTGAAGAGATCGGCGAATTGCTCGATCAAGGCCAAGTCTTCTTTGCTTCTGTCCACCCGAGTATCCGCACGCCTGAGGTGACGCCGCCCCGGCAAGGCGGGCATCTGGTGTATGTATTTGGCGGCAATGCTCAAACCCGGGAGGTCGTTTTTCACAATCCATCCGGGGACACGCCCGCCAGTCAGGAAAATGTCCGGTTAAGCTTCGAGGTCTTCGCCCGTTTTTACGCCGGGCGGGGGGTATTGATCAAGCCTTCGCAATAAAGGTAATAGAAATGGATAGAGCTTCAGTTGATGCCTGAAACTCTATCCATTTTTTGTTTGTTTCAGCTAAACTTGTTTACTGCAAAATTCATACGGAGGGACAGTCCGGGATTTGCTCTCCGGCGCCAATGCGTCGGTCGCCTGCGTTTTTATTTCGCCAATTCCAGAGCTATGGCCGCGGAATCCGCTTCGGAGTACACATAGTCTGCGGCGGTCTGGCACTCGGTACCGTCCCAGCCTTTCTCCACAGCGATCCGGTAATAATGCTTGGCGCGCTCCTTCTCGCCGATCCGGTAGAACAGGCAGGCCGCATTCCAATACAGCAAGGCCATGCCGTCCCAGTCCCAGCCTTTGTCAAGGGCCTGGGCGTAGCTCCATGCGGCGCGGGCATAATCCTTTTGAGTGCCCACAGTCCCGTCTCCTTGCATGTAATAATTGCCGTTTACGAGAAAATTGTTCAGCGGATTCGTCCACCCGAACAGGACCGGGTATTCGGCAAGCGGCTTGAATCCGACAGAAAGGGCCGTTCGTCGAGAGGCTGCATTGCTGGACCAGCACTGCCAGCCTGCTCGTGTGAGGCCCCGTTTCCGGGCCAGTGCGAGAGCGCCTGCGGCTGTCTTTTTGGCCCAGCCTTTTTCCCGGTAGCCTTCTGCGGTTTCAACGCCCAGCTCGCACTCGCTGCCGACCACCCAATCTGTCAGGCACCAGCTGACAATGACCGGTCCTCGCTCTGTTTCCTCAATGCCGACGCATCCGAAACCTTTGTCTAGAAATGCCTCCAGCGAAGGCCATTGGTTCGAGATTTCCTCCAAAACGTCGTCCACACCGATGCAATCCTCGCGTGCCAGCAGCTTTTGATCCACAGGGATGACACCGTCGGCAAGCGGTGCATCCGTGTTGCCCAGATCGTGAGAAAAGGTCATTCTGCCGCTTTTCATCGCGTACAGATCTTTCATCACGATATCCATTTTCGCTTCCCACAGCGGGCTTTGCGGGTAATAGACGACATAGTCCAGCACATCGTCGGTGTCAAGCTTGGGAAAAATCTCATGGCGTAACAGGCTGTTCATCTCCCGTAAAAACAGATCATTATCGGGATTGCCGCCCAGATATATTCCTTCTGTGCTTGCCACCATGGCCGTAGCAGAATCATCCGCCATAAAAATTCGGCCGGGTATGAGGCCACGGATCACTCCGTGAATACACAAGTGGTTCTTGCAATCCTGAAAAATGTCCAGGGCCTTTGTATAGTTTTTGCTTTGCAGCTCCATGAAGCAAAACCTCCTTTTGTTTGGGAAAAGCATAAAATCGCATAACGGCTAAAACGCTGTTCCATGACGGCAACTGCCTTGCTTGCGCATCGCCCGGATTTTGATAAAATCGCGGCCTTTTCGTTCCGTAATCTCTGCGTACGCCTGTTTTTGGGCGCAAAAAGACCGCAGACAACGCCTGCGGTCTCTATCGGCCTATTGTTGCCGGGTTTATCTGCAAAGCAAATAAACCCCCTTTTTATAGGAGCCATGAGCAGCGATATCCTTATAAAACTGCAGAGGAAGCACCATCTGCACTATTTAGTTCATCATCATTCCATAAGGAAAATAAGCCCGGCGTTTCATGCCAATCATTCCCTTCAAAAGCGAGATGCCATTAGAATAACGCAAATGGATTGCAGATACAACCTGTATTTTCCAAAAAAAGGGTACAGCTTCAGGCTTACAGCAGCAAAGATGGTCTGGAATGAAAATGATCCTTTTTCCCTTGAAGAAAGACAATGCACCGGGCGATTTGTTCGACCCCGCGGCCAATCTGCTCCTCGCTCACCTGGGAGATGCAGAGGCGCAGCATATTTTCCTGGCGATATTCAGGCAAAAACATGCGCACCGCGTCATCGACGTAGACATTTGCCCGGAGCAGCAAATCGGCCATCCGCCCGGCCTTCACATGTTCAGGGAGAGAGACGGCCAGATAAAAACCGGAAGTCGGCCTGGAGATGGAAGCGCCGGGGGGCAAGTGGATGTCGCAGGCTTCTTGAAGCAGCTTCATCTTTCGTTGATAAAGCTTTTTTATTCTTTTGATGTGTCCCTGGAACATGCCGCTCTTCAAATAAATTTCCAAGGCTCCTTGAGAAAGTGCGGAGCTGTTGAAATCTGCACTGAATTTATGGCGCGAAAATGTGTGGATCATGAGCTTGGGCAGGACGACGGCGGCAAGTCTTAGTCCGGGCAGCATGATTTTCGAAAAGCTTTTGAGATAGATCACTCGCCCGGAAGGATCGTAGGAGAACATGGGGTCATGCCTGGGGTTCGGATCAAGATCGCCCAGAAAATCATCCTCAACGATGTACACATCGTATTTTTGCGCCAGCTTCACAATCTGTTTTTTCTCTTCATTTGTATAGCTGTGACCAAGCGGATTGTGAAACCGCGGGACGGTATAAAAAAATTTGATGTCATTGTTTCGGAACATATATTCCAAACGGTCGAGATCAAGTCCTTTCATTGTCCGTTCGATGCCCAATGCCGTGGCGCTCTGAAGCTCCACTGCCTCGATAAACCCGAAGTAGGTTGGCTGTTCCATAAGGATATTCCTTTTGCCGTTGGGAAATGGCATAGACACCAGCAGATGGAGAGCCTGCTGCGCTCCCGACGTGATGAAAAGCCTCTCCGGGTCTGTAAACACCTGCAGATTTTGCAAGTATTTGATGAGCTGGAGGCGCAGGGAATAAAAGCCTTGGCGATCGGAATAACTGAACAGCTCTTCTTTGTAAATGTCGATGGCCTGGTTGATGCAATGCTGAAACTCAATGTAAGGCATCGCTTCCCTGTCCGGACCGGCGGAATAAAAATCAACCTTTTGGTTTGCAAGCTCATGATGCGGCGAGCGGTATTCATTCACCACATAGTACCCGCTTTTCGGAACGGAATACACCAGATGCTCTTTTTCCAACTCGCTGTAAGCCTGAATGACGGTATTTTTGCTGCAGGAAAATCGGTCGGCCAGCATGCGGACCGAGGGAAGCTTGCTTCCGGGACCGATTGTTCCGTTTGCCACCTGCTGCTTGATTACGCTCATAATCATCTCGTATTTTGCGGCCACAAGGTAAACCTCCCGATTCTGTACCAGGACAGATGAGGAAAAGCGCGATTTCAATCGCTGTCTGTCTCCCCTATAGTGTAATTATTCTGACATGTCTTTGGAAGCAATGTATAAAAATTTGGAGTGGTACAGTTCATTTATTTCGCTTGCAGCTTGGGCAAACGGGGGACAGATGCCTGACCCCCGGCTGCGAGCAAAAAGTGGGGGATTGTCATGCTGGGAGAAAAACAGGAAAAGAAAGAACGGCTAGGGTTGTTGCTCGGTGTAATCGGGGTGTTTTGCTTTAGTTTAACGCTTCCGACCACGCGAATAGCGGTCGAATATTTCGGCCCCACTGTTGTCGGGCTGGGAAGAACGGTGATCGCTTCGGTCCTGGTTGCGATTGTCTTATTGATTCGGAGGGAGAAGCTTCCGTCTGCCAAACAGTTTAAAGGACTGATTGTCGTCGCTCTCGGTGCTGTCCTGGGCTTTCCTTTACTCACATCCTGGGCGATGGAGAGATTGCCTGCTTCTCACGGAGCCGTAGTCGTCGCCTTGTTGCCATTGGCTACTGCAGGCTGCGCCATGCTTCGCGCAAGAGAGCTTCCTTCCTTCAAGTATTGGGTGGCCAGTGTGGTAGGCTTTCTGGCGGTTATCGCGTACGCCTTCCACCTCGGATTCGGCCAATTGCAGTATGCGGATTTCGCGCTGCTTGCGGCAGTCATCCTCCTCGCCTTCAGCTATGCCGAGGGAGGGCTGCTGGCACGGGACTTGGGCGCTTGGCAGGTAATAGCCTGGGCACTAGTCATTGCGGTTCCGTTTATCGTCGTCCCTGTCCTGATGAACGTCACAGGGGAAATACTGCATGCCCCCCTGAAAGCCTGGATCAGTTTTATCTACCTTGCCGTCGTCAGTCAGTTTTTGGCATACGTAGCGTGGTATAGCGGCCTTGCCATGGGGGGAATTTCGCGGGTGAGCCAGATGCAGTATTTGCAGCCCTTTTTGATGATTCTGTTCTCCGCTCTTTTGTTGAACGAATCGATCACGCTTTTCACGATAGCAACCTCTGTCATTGTCGTGCTTTCCGTAATGGTAGGGAAGAATGCGCCCGTGAGAAAGGTTCAGGCCACATCACATTCCAAATCGATGAAATAGTCGGCAGAGGGAGCGGGGCTTGTGCGATTGGTTCAAACAGAAACCGGGCAAAACCCGGGCAAAACCCTGGCAAAACGAAGACCAAATCGCGCAAGCCCCGGTGCATTGCTTGTTATCAGCCGCTTTTTGTGAGCGGCATGATACCTAGCCTATGTGTCTGTTCTATTTTCAGGCCGCGTTTTCTTTTGCTGCAACGGACCTCAGTACACCGCTGCTTGCCCACAAGAGCAGCGAAAGGGCGAAGCATATCGCTGTAAACCTGCTGTGGCAATTCCCATCGCCTTCATGATGTTTTGAGGGGAACAAGCGCGGGGATAGCCGCCCAGACCTGCGGGGTGACGAAAGCGGCAGAAATCCCTGCCAGCGCCCGAAACAGGATCATCGACCAAAAGCCCGTGAATAGGTCAGAAAGGAATAACAATGATGAAGAAACTGTATGTTTACCTTCTTGCATTCGGCGTTTTTTTCACAGCGACTTCTGAACTGGTGGTATCCGGAATCCTGAATGTCATCGCCGAAGAATTGCATATATCCACCGCTCTGGCGGGGCAGCTGATCACCGCTTATTCGCTCGCGTTTGCGATTGGAACCCCGATCATTGTGTCGTTTACGTCCCGTATGGAGCGCAAACAGGTTCTGGTTGGTTCACTTGCTGTGTTTATCCTCGGGTGTCTCGTCTCGTTTGCTAGCGCCCAGTATGCGACCCTGATGGTATCTCGAATGATCCTGGGTGCAAGCTCGGGCGTATATCTTGTCGTCGCACTCGGCTCTGTCGCAAAACTGGTGCCTGCCGATAAAATGGGCGGCGCGATTGGAACGGTCATCCTTGGGTTCAGCAGTGCGATGGTATTGGGAGTGCCGATCGGGATAGCCATTGCCGGCTGGCTTGGCTGGCAAGCCATTTTTCTCATATTGGGCCTCTTCAGTCTGCTTGTCATGGTTGTCATTTTCCGCAGGTTCCCCAAGATTGAGGGAGACGCTCCCGTTTCGTTCAAAGACCAGTTGAAGGTACTGGGGAATCTCGTCATCGTAAGCGGTTTGTTCCTGACTTTTTTCAGGGAATCGGGAAATTCCGTCATGTTTACGTATTTGACGCCGTTTTTGCAGTCCATTTTGCAGATGAAGCTCTCTACGGTCGGTATGCTGATGCTCGTGTTTGGCATATTTGGCGTGATCGGGTCGCAATTGGGCGGATTTGTCGTCGACAAGTGGGGAGTTGTTCGGATGATTTTGATCGGATTGGCTGTTCATGTGGTATCATTGGCGCTCTTGCCTCTGTTTTCCTCATCGCCGGCAATCGGTTGCCTCCTGATAGCCGTCATCGTGCTTGCCATGTTTACGACCGCTCCTGCGATTCAAACGTTCTTTATTCAGCAGGCCCCTCAGTCAGCGAATCTCGTACTTTTCTTGCAAACATCGATTATTCATTTGGGATTGGCGGCTGGAGCGGGAGCAGGGGGAGTCATGGTCAATGCGGCTTCAACCGTCCTTTACAATCCGTGGCTGGCGAGCTTGATTGTAGGGCTCGGATTGGTTGCCGCCCTCGCTTGTGTTTCACTGAGCGGGAGAAATGATGCAAAGCCGGCTCAAAATTAAAAATATAGATGATCAAAACTTCCCTGACCGCCGATGTCAGGGAAGCTGTTTTATGATGGCTACATACTGATGCAGACGATGGGTTTCCGAAAAAGGGAGGAACTATTATGGAAAAGCTTGTATTCAATATGTACGACTACCATGTATGGGCAAATCAAACCATTTTCAATCACTTAAAACAACTGCCCCAAGACGTATACACGATGGAGATGCAAAGCGTCTTTCCTTCCGTTTCAAAAGTAATGTCCCATATTTATATGGTCGATCACTGTTGGTATGACATTCTTTCCGGCAAAAGCATGAATGAAGCGCTGGCATCTGCCAATCAGCTGATAGAACAGGCGGAAGCCAAAAGCATCGAGGAGCTGGACGCGTTGTTTTCAGACTTGTCGGAGCGGTACAAAGCAGTTTTCAGCAGGCAGGACAACATGGACCAGACGATCGAGCTTGACAATCCATATGCAGGGTTCCGGAAAACGAGCTATGCCGAAATTGTTTTGCAGGTCGTAAACCATGGCACGTATCATCGCGGCAATATTTCCGCCATGCTGCGGCAAATCGGCCACGCCTCGGTCATGACAGAATTTGCGCTTTTTTGGTACGCGAAGCAGGACGAATAGGTTGATCGAGTTTGGCGGCAGCGTTTAGAC